>Ga0137412_10004876_pt1 | contig 10718 bp, 9 predicted proteins | sample CZODoug2_1_16fun_FD_122160 | JGI IMG/M metagenome (GOLD analysis project Ga0137412, IMG submission 122160) | Vadose zone soil fungal communities from Angelo Coast Range Reserve, California, USA - CZODoug2_1_16fungal (Hybrid Assembly) | ecosystem: Environmental > Terrestrial > Soil > Vadose zone... | reverse complement strand
TTCGGCGCGCAACGGCGGGCGCGGCCGGACTTCGATCGTGATGTGCTCGCCACCTCGCACGCGATGCGAGCCCTTCGCGGGGCGAGCATTGACGAGCACCAGCCCAGCGGTGATGAGTTCCTGCACGCGCGTGCGGCTGATGCCATCGAAGCGGGAAGCGATGCGTTGATCGAGGCGTTCGCCGGCCTCGTTTTCGGCAACGACGAATTCGTGAAGCGAAGATTCGTTGCTTTGGCTCACCCGGAGATTGTAGCAGTGGTAACGATGGCCTACCGCGCCGCGAGGGTGTCGTAGTGGGACGCGACGTAAAGGCTGGAGCGACCTTCCGCTACAGCATCATTGTGGATAGCGCTACAAATTTCCGCGTATGGTCACTGACAGTGTCTGGTGCGAGTATCGCGGTGCGGGTTACTAAGCTCCGCAAAAATCGAAGTAGAAGGGGAAGGCCGCAACCCCCTCGAGAAATCGAGGCGGTAGGGCTGGGACGGTTTTCCTCTTCGACTTCGCTTGCCTTCATATCCACAAGGAAAGTCAAACGTACAACCGCTCACGTCCGCTCTTTGCCGCCTCTGGAGCTTAGTAACCGCTTAATTTCAGTGATAATTGTTTAGTAGGCAGGCGCGATGCACGCATCGCGATGAAGTCTTGGTGTTTTCGTGTTGCTGCTAGCTTGCCCAACCGGTCCGCAAACTCACGCGAAAATTCATCCCGCGGACCTCTTCTTTTCCCTTGGTAGCCTTCCCATCGGCGCCGAAGAACGTTCCGCCGTTCAGTAGAGCCTCGATGGCATCCAGCAAATCCCTGGCCGCATGTGACTTCAGCACAAAGCCGCGTGCGCCCGCATCTTGCACGGTAGACGCGAGATTCTTGGACTCGTGCATGGTAAACACCAGCACCGCTGAGCGTAAACCCAGCTTGGTAATCTCTCTGGTGGCCTCAATGCCGCTCATCTCCGGCATAGTGATGTCCATGATGATCACGTCGGGATCGAGAGTTTTGGCTTTTTCGATTGCGTCCTTGCCGTTGACCGCTTCTCCGCAAACATCCCACTGCGGCCGCGAACGCAAAATGGTCCGGATACCCTGGCGCACCACTTCGTGATCGTCCACGATTAAGATCTTAAAACCCATCGATGTCCTCTCCTCAACGCGCTGGGCGCAAACTCTCCCCGCCGCGCGCCGTTCGTCTGGCGCGGTAATTACACTCAGCAGAAGAGCCCTGTGAGCCCAGAGAATTCATTGGCGCTCGGGGAAAACGCCAATTGCACCGCCCACATTTGAAACGTAACCGCCCAATCCGCGCAAGAGAAATCATATACAGTATTCACTGTAGCGGTTGAGGATAAGCAACTTGATTTCGCGGTTGGCGATTCCACGGTCGTATATAGGATGGCACACGCTGGTTATTCGTTGTTTTCCCGTGCTGCCGGGGAATTATTGATTTATCGAGGAACGTTTACTTTTTGGCTACGGCTGCGCCGCGGTTGGTTACGAGGTGGTTGCCCAGCCAAGCATGGTCATGGTCAGCACGACCAGCAGCAAACCTACGCTGACCAGGCTCAATACTTTTCCGTGTCCCAACAGATAATCGCGTGACTCCGCATCAGCGCAGAGCAGAACGAGCACTACCAAGACCACTCCCCAGGCCAACAGGACCGGCAACCCGGGATATCGGCTGATCATGGAGAGAAATTGCCCTGGGGGCGCGCCTGCTGGGAGCCACCAAGGTAGAATGGGTGCGACTCCCGCCGCCAGAGACAGCGTCAGCAGCTTTCGGGTGAACCAGCCGCGAATCTTTGGCCGCGCTTCCTTCCAAACCAGGTAGTCCCAGGCCAGCAGAGCCGCCGCAATCGGCACCCATCCGTAGAGCGCTGCTTTGTGGTTAAACCACATCCATCCTTGGAATAATGGGGACTGCCCTGCGAGCTTTAGCCTTGGTAGTAACAGCAATGCCACCATGGCGTTACACGCCACGGCTAGCAGCAAGGTCATCAAGCTCATAAGCTGAAACCAGTGCCGCGTCGCGGACGTATTGCAGCGCGTGCAAACTGATTGCTTGGGCAGGAAGTTTAAGCCACAGCGATCACAGAACACTTTTGTCTCCCACGGTGCTGGAAAATGGGGTTCTGCTGTCCCTTCAAGACTACGCGTGGTGGCTCGTAAAAAACTACTGGTCGGAAGTGCAGCGTAACGAGAGGCCAGTATCAAAATGGCCACTTTGGCACACGCGAATGTTCTTCCGAAGAGCAGTGCTAAGATGCTTTATTTCTGTTACTTACGAGCGGAGTGAGGTTGTCGTGGGCTATCGCATTCGGGATGGGGGTTTTCGTGGCGGTATCCACAGGCCGGAGCCGTGCCTGCGACATGAGAACTCTTCTTTGAGCGACCTACGTCTAACTCCTCATGCAAACCGCGCCTGTTTCGTTCGCCGCTGTCATTTGCCTCATGTCCTTGGCGTTGACTATCCCCCAACAATCGTCGGCGCCAGCGCAAACACCATCTCACCACGACGATGTCACCGCTCGCGGCGACCACGCCATGGGCTTCTCGCACGAAACCAGCGCTCATCACTTTGTCCTGTATAAAACGGGCGGCGCGATCGACGTCTCTGTCAAAGACCCCAAAGACTCGGCCACCCGCGCCGAAATTCGCATGCATCTATCGCACATCTCCAAGCGCTTCACTGCCGGTGACTTCGATGTGCCCATGTTCATCCATGACACTACGCCCCCTGGAGCCGCTACCATGGCCAAGCTTCGCGAACAAATTCGCTACGCCTACAGCGAAACGCCTAACGGCGGCAAAATCCTGATATCCAGCGATAACCGCGAAGCCCTGCAAGCCATCCACGCCTTCCTGCGCTTTCAAATCTCTGACCACCGAACCGGTGACGCGACTGAAGTTCAGTAGTTGACCGAATTTCGGTAGTTGTCCGGCCCATTTACTTTTCTTCCGCCTTCCGCTAACTTTTCTTGCCTCAGCCCCTCTAGTCCGAGGAGCCGATAATGCCGTCCAAGCCGCGCCCAAAGAGTGCAGCAGCGCCGAAAAACCGTCCGTCCGAGCTTTACCATCCCATTCGGATCGTTCCTATCCACCCCGGTAAAGCCAAAGCAGCAGCGCCGCAAGTTGCTGCCAAACTCACCTACCGCAACGGTCCGTTACTGACCTCGGTGGAGGTGTTCACCGTTTTCTGGGGTGCCCAGTGGAATTCATCGCCGCAGGATGCGCTGCTCACTAAAATCAATCAATTCTTCGACTTCATCCTCAGCAGCCAGCTGCTCGACCAACTCGGCGAATACAGCGTTCCCAAGATGAAAATCGGGCGCGGTGCGCTCATCGGCACTGTCACCCTCACCACTCCGGCTCCCGGAAAGACGGTCGATGATTCCGCCATTCAGACCTTCCTGCAGCAGCAGATCTCGGCCGGCACGCTGCCTGCGGCGACCGCGAACACACTCTATTTCCTGTTCTTACCCCCGGGCGTTACCGTGACGCAGGGAGGCGGCGCCTCCTGCACAGTCTTCTGCGGCTATCACGACGCTATCAACAACAGCATCTTCTACGCTGTCATGCCCTATCCGAGCTGTGCCGGCTGTCTCGGTGGCGCGGCCGCCTTCGATGCGCTCACCTCGACGACGTCCCATGAACTTTGCGAAGCGATCACCGACCCCATCCCCGGCCAAGGTTGGTACGACGACAACAACGGCGAGATCGGCGACATCTGCGCCTGGCAAACGCGCACGCTCGGCGGCTTCACGATCCAACTCGAATGGTCTAATAAAGCAAACAGCTGCCTCTAGGCCGGCGCTCTATCGCTTTTCAACGGTTTGCTCCTCGATTTGATAGTACTCGTCGAGGCCCATGGTGTTCTCAATATCCTTGCGAACCGCTTTCGAGATCTCTTGGTCCAATCCGGTGCGTCCGGTCTCTTTGAGACGTACAAATAGTTCTTTGACGCTTCTGAACATCACCGTAATCGCGCTGATGGCGTCGTTAGCCATCTTGTAGCCCATCTGTTCCAGCTCGCCGATGGAGAAGATCGGCCTTCCCAGCCGGTTTCCTTCGCTATTAACGAAGATGAGGGGAGCGCTTATTTCGCGCGGCGCTTTGCGCGCTTCCTCAGCCGTGTTCGGGAAAATCATCACCATGTCCGCTCCCGCTTCTGCATAGAGGTTGGCTCTGCGAACACCCTCGGCAAAACCATCGGTGCACATGGCATCAGTGCGAGCCGCAATTACGAAGTCTGCATCGCGACGCGCTCGCACTGCATACCGAATCTTTTCACACATCTCATCGGCGGGGATGACGTGCTCGATTCCCTTGTGATAGTGAACGCGCTTTGGATAAACCTGGTCCTCGATGTGAATGGCTGCACCGCCAGCGCGCTCGAGCTCCTGCACCGTGCGTATCACGTGGGTGGCATCCCCGTAGCCTGCTCCGCCATCGACCATTAGCGGGATCCCCACTGCCGCCGTGATCCGCCGCGTCGCCGCCGCGACCTCCTCCAAGCTCAGAAGGGGTTCGGGTATGCAGCTGCTGGCTCCTAAGGCGTACCCTCCGAGGTCCAAGCAGCGAAATCCTACCTTCTCCGCGATTTTTGCCGTAAGTGGGTCGTACGCGATTGGTGCGTGAATGATGCCGGGAGACCGGAGCATCTCGCGAAATACCGTGGTCGTCCGTTTCACAAACTGCCTCCTCTAGACTTGAAGATTTGTGGCGGGTCTGCGGCTCACGCTACTGGTAGCTTTGGCCGGTAGCAGTGTGCCCGCGTCGGCATCCGCCTCCAGATTGTCGTTCGCATTTACGAAAACCCAGATAATCGCGGCAGCGAAATTCACTAAGGCCGCGAAATCCAGAGCCTTCGTCCATCCAAGCGAAGTGGCAATGCTTGCCGTCAAAATCGGTGCGATTCCTCCGGCCATGTTGGCGCAGGTGTTCATCAGTCCCGATAAGGCTCCCGAATGATTGGGGGTCAAGTCGATACAGGTAGCCCACCAACTCGGAGCAGCAAATGTGCTAAAACCAGCTGCGGCGGCCAGGAGCAAGACCGCGAAAATGTTGTTCGCCGCGTGGCTCCCGCTCCATAAAAGCAAAGCCGAACAGGTCATGCCTATTGACGCGGTACTCTGCCGCCCGCGACGCCGTCCAAATCGGACCACAGCTTTGTCCGACAGCCAGCCCCCGAGTGGAGCCATCAGTGTCATGGCGATGAAGGGAGTGGCGCCCCACAGACTTCCCTTTATCACCGTAAATCCTCGTACTCGCGTCAGATAAATGAAGAACCACGTGAAATAAATGTACGGGGTATAGCCGTGGCAAACATAACTGAAGATCAATCCCCAAACGGAGCGGCTCGAGAAAATCTTGCGCCACGGCGTGCCTGATATGCGAAACGAATGACGATTGGGAGTTGGGGTGGCCCTTTCCAGGATGGCCAACTCGGCGCCATTGATTCTTGCGTTTTCCTCCGGCCGATTCGTCGCGAAGACGAACCACAGCACTGCCACCGTGGCTGCCAGCGCTCCCGTCAAAATGAAGGAAGATCGCCAGCCCCATCGCTGCATCGTTGCAGCGAACAGGATGGGGGAGAGTACTCCGCCGGCACCAACACCCGCCAGTAACAAACTACTGCCCATTCCGCGCTCGGACTTGGTGGTCCAGTTCGCCACAATTCTGTTCGCATTTGGGTAGCTGGCAGCCTCCCCGGCCCCCGTCAAAAAACGGATGATCGCGAACGCCCAGACAAGATTCCACCAGTGATTTCGGCTGCCCAAAGGGACAATCGCCATGAGCATCGTGAAGGCTGCCCAACCCAACATGGCGAGCGTGAGCATGACGCGTGGACCGAAGCGATCACCGGCCCATCCCCACGGAATTTGAAAAAGCGCATACCCGAAGGCGAATGCCCCCAGGATCCATCCCATGGTTTGTGTCGTGAACTGAAATTCATCCTGGAGATATTTTGCGGAGATGCCCAGATTCAGGCGGCCGAACGCGGTTACAACCATAATGAGCGTGAGCACAGCTAGTATGAGCCAGCGAACATTTGTGGGCTGCTCTCGCCGCGTAGCCGTCAGATTTGGTTGCAGTTTTTGAGCCATCGAGTGTCAACCGATGCCACTACCTAGGCGCTATAAAGCAATCCGCGAGCGTCGACAGTGCACATACTAAACCTGTCCGTCTTAGCGGCAGAAACCTAAAGAAAAGTTAATGTGACTTTAATTCTCCGACGGGGTAGCTTGCTCGATGCGAGACCCCGATGGAGGAATTCAGGATGAAGGCACGTTTCTTCGTGATTCTCTGGACTTTGTGCGCGGCATTCGCTCCGCGGTCGCAGGCCCAGACCGCTGTGCCAACCGATACAAAAGCGCCGTTGCGGCTGGTGCAAGCGATTCCGTTGCCCAGTGTTGAGGGTTATTTCGATCACATGGCCGTGGATATCAAAGGGCAACGCTTGTTCGTTCCCGGAGAGCACCAGAGAACCATTGAAGTCATTGACCTGCGCACCGGCAAGGACATCCACACCATCACGGGCTTCGGCGGCGACCCGCGCAAGACCCTCTATTTGCCCGAGACCAACGAAATCTGGGTCGATGACGGTGACGCCACGGTTAAATCGTTCAGCGGCGAAACATATGAGCTGTTAAAGAACATCCCGCTCTCTGGCCACGATGGGGACAAGGACGCGCGCAGGGTACCGGACAATGGCGTTTATGATCCCGTCAAAGGACTGTTTTATCTCGGCGACCGCGCGGATGGCCTAAAGAAGGATTTAGGTATTAAAGGATCGATCGAAATCGTAGATCTTAAGAACGGCAAGTTCGTAGGCAGCATTGAGATCGAAGGCCTGAATCCAGCCGGCTTAGCGCTGGATCCCAAGTCGTCGAAGCTCTACGTGGTCACCGGCGACACCAGCAATGTGATCGTCATCGACCGCGAGCAACGGAAAGTGCTCGCCACCTGGCCTATTACCGGTGGTCCCGAGCCGCATGCCGTGGCCTTCGATGGCGCGCATCACCGCCTGCTGATTGGCAGCCGCGTGAAGCGCAGTCACATCTACAAACCCGGCAAGCTCGTGGTTATGGATTCAGACACCGGCAAAGTGATTGACGCCATCGACACCGAGGGCGGCGTGGACGAAGTCGAGTACGATGCGGCGAGCGGCCGCGTCTATTACACCGGCACCACCGGTTTCGTGGAAGTCTTCAAGCAGATTGACGCCGACCATTATGAACGCTTGGGAAGAGTCCCCACTGGCCCGATTGCCAAGACGTCGTTGTTAGTGCCGGAAATGAAGCGCTTTTATGCCGCGATACCCAAGCTCGTCATTCTCGTGCCCCCAATTCCACAGTCGAAAGAAGCCACAATCGTAGACGCCCAGATTTTGGTGTATGACGTCGTCCAGTAACTCGCAGGCTTTTTAACGCCTCTGGGTTAATTGGCCGCACTCCTTCATCCCCAATGGTCCTGTTAACACTTTAGCGGATCCCGCGTCCTAATCAGCAGACGAACGATTCCGCAGGTCTGCGGGAGGGACTCGTGACCACCAAGATCACTCGCCTGATTGCTATCACTCTGCTGATCGCTTGCGCCATCATTTCCGCGGGCATGGCCAGAGTGAATGCACCAACAGTGTTTTCCGGCCTCACCGCCCACGAATGGGGAACGTTTACCTCCGTTGCGGGGGCGGATGGGCAAGCCGTCGAGTGGTCTCCGCTAACCGGTTCGACCGACCTTCCCGGGTTCGTCGAGCAATTTCAAAAAGGCGGCTACAAGCTGGGCTTACGTGGCACCGTCCGCATGGAAACGCCGGTGCTCTACTTTTACGCGCCGAACCAGGAAACGGTGTCGGTCAAAATTAACTTTTCCAAAGGCGTGATCACCGAATGGTATCCGCACGCCAGCCGCGTCGAACCTCGCAGGCCTTTGAACGACTTGACGCTGTACCACCCGAACCAGCCTGACGGGAGTATCACGTGGGACGAGGTCACGCTCTCCCCGTTTCTCACGGCTGATTTTCCGCGGGAAGTCGGCAGCAACCGCTACTATGCCGCCCGCGCAGCTACCTCCACTCCCCTTCGCGTGCAGACGCCTTCAGGCGAGCAGTACGAGAAATTCTTGTTTTATCGCGGAGTGTCCGTCTTCGCTGTTCCCATTTCTGCGACAGTCGCCGCGGACGGCAAAGTACGCGCCGAAAATCGAGGCGAGCACCCAATCCCATCCATTGTTCTCTTCGAGCGCCGGGGCGAGAAAGTCGGCTATCGAATCGTCAAGTCATTCCCGAAAGAAGCGAGCCTCGATCCGCCTGAGCTCACCGATAGCATCGATTCACTGGTGCGAGACCTTGAAGGAATCCTCATCGCCCAAGGCCTCTACCAAAATGAGGCGCAAGCCATGGTGCAAACTTGGCGTGATTCGTGGTTCGAGGAAGGCAGCCGCCTGCTATATTTCGTTCCACGCGAATTTATCGAAACTGTCCTTCCGCTCTCCATAGCTCCGGCGCCAGTCCAAATTACGCGCGTCTTTGTCGGCCGCCTCGAACTCATCACACCTGCCACCGAGGCCGCCGTCGAGCGCGGGTTCGCCGCACACGATATCCTGTTGTTGACCAAATACTCCCGCTTCCTCGAACCTATCCTGAAAACCATGATCGACAACGCTCCGAATGCCGATAAAGCCCGGGAGTACCGCGAAGACCTGGGTTACTCCTATAACTTGCACCTACAATAGCTATAAAGGCTCCGCCAGGTACGAAACTTCAGATCGGCAACTCGCCGGCTAAACTTGCTAAAGGTTGGCGGCGACGGTTGACTTTGCCGCTCGCACCGTTGCAAATGGAAGGGCAGGACAAATCTGTGAATCAGCCCTCCTCATGAACGTTCTCGACCTGCTCGTCGGCAAGCCACTGGCCACCACGGAAGAACGTGCCGAGCAAATCGGACCGGCGCAGGGCATTCCCATCTTTGGACTGGATGCGCTCAGTTCCGCGGCGTACGGCCCGGAAGCGGCGCTGACTCTGCTGATTCCGCTTGGCCTGCTTGGCCTGCACTACATCATCCCCATCACCACCGCGATCATCGCGCTGCTGCTGATCGTCTATTTTTCCTATCGTCAGACGATCGCGGCGTATCCAGGAGGCGGCGGCTCCTACACCGTGGCGCGCTACAACCTCGGAGCACGTCCGAGCCTCCTGGCCGCCGCGGCTTTGCTGACCGATTACATTCTTACCGCCGCCGTGGGCATCTCCGCCGGTGTCGGCGCGCTGATCTCCGCGGTTCCGTCCATGCAGCGGCATACTCTCTCGATCTGCATCGGCATCCTGATCGTTGTGACGCTGGTGAATCTCCGCGGCGTACGAGAAGCCGGTGTGGTCTTCATGGTGCCCACCTATCTGTTCGTCGGCACCCTGTTTATCGTGATCGGCGGAGGATTGATCCGCACTCTGCTCAGCGGCGGACATCCGACGCCGGTCACGCCCCCGCCTCCTCCGCCGGCTGTCACCGAAGCGGTCAGCTATTGGCTGCTGCTGAAGGTTTTCTCCAGTGGATGCACCGCGCTAACTGGGGTGGAGGCGGTCAGCAACGGGGTGAAGGCTTTCCGCGAGCCAGCCGTAAAAAATGCCCAGCGCACACTCACCATCATCATTTTTCTACTCGCCGCGCTGTTGGCCGGGCTTTCGTATCTCGTCAATGTCTACTCCATTGTGGCCACCGAACCCGGCAAGCCCGGCTACCAAAGCATTCTCTCCATGCTGACGTCCGCTGTTTTCGGCCAAGGTGCCTTCTATTACTTGACCATGGCGGCGATCCTGCTGGTTCTCTCGCTTTCCGCCAACACCGCTTTCGCGGACTTTCCGCGCCTTTGCCGCGCCATCGCGCAGAACAACTATCTTCCGCACGCGTTTCGTTATCGAGGGCGCCGCCTCGTGTATACCTACGGAATTGTGACCTTGGCGGTGCTCACCGCCATCTTGTTGACCGTGTTCGACGGCGTCACGGATAGGCTGATTCCGCTGTACGCCGTGGGCGCATTCCTAGCCTTCACGCTCTCCCAGGCCGGCATGGTCCGGCATTGGTACAAAAAGCGCGGCCCGCACTGGCGAAAAAGCGCTTTTGTAAATGGACTCGGCGCATTTGTCACCGGCATAACGGTCTGCGTAGTGCTGGTGGCGAAATTTGCGGAGGGCGCCTGGATCACGTTGTTGTTTATCCCGATGCTGGTTGTACTTTTTGGCGAAGTCCGTCGCCACTATCACTACGTGCGCGTGCAAACGCTGTGCAAGGAGCCGGTACAGCCTGCCGCTCAGGCGCCATCGCCTATCGCCGTGGTTCCTCTGGACCGTTGGAGCCGCATCTCCAAGCAAGGCCTGGAGTTTGCCAGTCGCATCACTTCCGAAATCATTGCGATTCATGTGGAACCGGAAGAGCATTCCGAACTCTTGAGAGCGGCTTGGGAGCGTTATGTTGATGGAGCATTCCGGGAAGCGGGCCGGCCCGTACCCAAATTGTTGACGCTGCCTTCTCCCTATCGCTTCGTCATCGTGCCAATCATTCGCTACATTTTGGACTTGTCCGAAAAGCATCCGCAGCGCCGCATCGTCGTGGTCATCCCCGAACTCGTAGAAGGCGCGTGGTACGAATATTTCCTGCACAATCAGCGCGGCCGTCTGTTGGAATGGATGCTGCAGGTCCGCGGCAACGAGCGCATCTTCACGGTCAG
>Ga0137412_10004875_pt1 | contig 10721 bp, 10 predicted proteins | sample CZODoug2_1_16fun_FD_122160 | JGI IMG/M metagenome (GOLD analysis project Ga0137412, IMG submission 122160) | Vadose zone soil fungal communities from Angelo Coast Range Reserve, California, USA - CZODoug2_1_16fungal (Hybrid Assembly) | ecosystem: Environmental > Terrestrial > Soil > Vadose zone... | reverse complement strand
TTCGTTTTAGGGGCCGGAGCGACCGGCTCTCTTCTCGCGCAATTGCTGGAGCGGCAAGGACATACGGTCTGGTGCGGGGACCGCGATCCAGAGCGCGCGCGGCGCTTCCTGGGCAAGAAAAGCACCATCCCTATAACCGAAGTGAACGCGCGAAACCTGCGCGGAATCGTGAAGGCCGCAAAGGGCTGCCAGCTCATCGTCAACGCCTCGGCGTCGGTGTTCAATGAGATTGTTCTCCGGGCCGCGCTGCGGTTGCGCGCGCATTACGTCGATCTCAGCTCGCACCTGAAGCGTCATCCTTTCAAGGCCGAGCAATTCCGCTATGCAAAGAAATTCGAAGAAAAAAACCGCGTGGCGCTGATCAACACCGGTGCCGCCCCGGGTTTGACGAACTTGCTCGTGAAGCGCGCCGCCGAGCTCCTCGACGAGGTCGAAGCGGTGCACATCCGGCTGTATGAAAGCAGCGAGAGCGACGATCCCATCTCCCAATGGTCGCCGGAAGTATCGTTCGACGAGGCTGTCTCGCACCCCCAGATCTATCGAAATGGAAAGTTTCAACTGGGAAAGCGCTTTTCGGAGATTGAGAAATTTCGCTATGCCGATCCAATCGGCAAAGCGCGCGTGGTGCTTGCGGCACAAGACGAAGTGGCCACGCTGCCGCACTTCATTCCCATGCGGGAGCTCGACGTAAAGATCGGCGGGAATGAGATCGACCGGCTGCGACGCTGGCACAAACAGGGGAAACTGTCGCGGTCACGCGGGATGACCCGGCATCGCTTTCCTCAGACTTCTTCTCCTCGGATAATTGCCAAGCTGATTCGCCAAGGGATTCTACAGAACGCTCGCTTCGCTGCGGCCGCGCTGGTGAAGGGAGTCAAGCACGGCAAAAAGGAAGACCAGCACCTGCTGATCCGCAGCGATTGCACGTTCCCCACGCTCTATCAGATTCGGCAGCAAGGACGATTTACGACGCCGGTGGCGTACGCGACGGCTCACGTCGCGTCGCTTTTCATCAAATATCTCCCGCGTGATCTCGCAGGAGTCTTTGCGCCGGAGATGCTGCCCGCTGAAACCCGCCGGGCCATTCTCGCCGGACTCCGCAACCACAACATCCGGATCACGCACAAAACAACGGTACTGAAACACACCAGTGAAGACGAGGAAGAATTCTAGTCAGGCAGCAACGCTTTGCCGGAAAGCAAAGCGCGGCTGCCTGGATTGATTTGAGCCGAGGATCAGTCCGCGGAGGCGGGCTTTGCATTTCCAGAAAAGTGGATGGTGATCAGGAACCCATTCGTCCCGTCGTAGGAAAACTTGTGACCGTCCCCTTCGAAGGCTTCGTGCTTGCTCTTCCACATGCGGAAGCCGTCGTTGGACTGCGCCCCCCAGTATTTCAAGTTGTGCACGACAACTTCATGGTGGGGATCATTGCCGCTGACGCGCTCGAGCGTGACCTCGCTTTTGCCGTTATCCATCTTGGCATGGGCCACACCAGTTTTTGCGTCCACGTTCCATGAAAACGCAGCGGTATCCACCGCCTTTTTCTGCCACGGAATCGGATAGAGCTGGCCGAGGATGTCGCCAAGCGCGGCCTGCTGCTCCTTGCCGACGCTGGGATCGAAATTCACCACCAACCAGGAGTCCTTGCCCGTGCTCCAGTCACTGCCCAGATCAGTAGCGATCCAGACCTTGGCGCCATCCAGCTTGGTGTCTTTGTAAAATCCCTTGTCCACTTTGAGGACGAGGTTGGCGCGGCAAAAATGTTGGTCCATATCATGCTCACCCATGCCCATGTGGTTCGTGGAATGAGTGTTGAAGTAGCAGGGACAGAACATGTCGCAACTGCAAGCTTCGATGTAGCTGGCTGTCATGTCAAAATCGGGTTTGGAAGTTTTCTCCTGCGCGGAAGAAGTGAAGTAGACAAGGCTAGCGGCAAGCGCAAAGAGCGGAAGCAAAAGCGGACGAGGCATACGTCGCATTTAACCCTCCTGAAGAATGGTGATCTGAACGGCCCAACCGGGAATAAGGCGAGTTTACTCTCGCGCCGTCGCCTATTCAAGAGCCCAAATCCCAATCCCAATACTGGGCAGCAACGGCCGGGACAAGGTAATGACCGTTGAATTGTGCGATCTTAGGTTCCGCCAAGATGCAAATTCTACGGCCGGGCTTCGAAGATCAAATTGAACGGTGTCTGAGTGGCACGGCGGAATTGCGAGAAGCCTCCCGAGGTCACCACTTCGCGTAGCCGCTTTTCTCCCGCCTGCGCTCCGAGCGCCAAGCCCACCTCCTGCGACAAAGAAGCCGGCGTGCAAATGAGAGCCGACGCGCCGTAGAAGGCACGTCCGATCGGATTGAGATTGTCCTCGAGCTTGTCGCCGGCGAACGGTTCCACGATCATCCAAGTGCCGTCTTTCTTGAGAGTGCTGCGGACGTGCGTGGAAGCGCCGGCGGGATCGCCCATATCGTGCAGGCAATCAAAAAAGGTGACGAAATCGTAGTCCTTGCCCGGATAATCCTTCGCTTTGGCAACTTCAAAACGAATCCGATCGCCCACGCCGGCGTCTTTCGCGCGCTGCTTCGCCGTTTCGATGGACTTGTCGTGATAGTCGAAGCCGACAAACTCAGATCTCGGATACGATTTGGCCATCAGAACCGTGGATGCACCAAGGCCGCAGCCCACATCGGCGACACGCGCGCCATTTTTCAGCTTTGCATCAACGCCGGTCAGCGCTGGGATCCACGCGCTGATGAGATTTGCGGCATAACCGGGACGAAAAAACCTTTCCGTGCCAACGAAGAGCTCCGGATGGTGTTCGTGCCAACCCATGCCCTGTCCCGTCTTGAATCTTTCCGTCAATTTTTCTTCGGCCTTCACTGCAGCCAAAGCACACTGAAAAGCTCCCGGTAGGAACACCGGGCTGCTCTCGTCGGCCATGGCAAAAGCTTGTTCCTCGCTGAGGTGAAATCTTCCATTCGACGAGTCGTAGGTCACATAGCCGCCGGCGGCTTGTGCGCTCAGCCACTCGCGCACATAACGTTCGGCGGTCCCGGTGCGCTTAGCGAGTTCCGCCGGTGTCTGTGGTCCGCCGGAAGCGAGGGCTTTATATAACCCGAGCTTGTCGCCGATGCGAATCAAAGCCGCATTGAAGGTGGCGCCAAAATCAACGATGGCTTTGCCGAGAAATTCATGCAGCTTATCCTGATTGATGGTCATGGTTGCTACCTCCGTTACAGTGAGAAAGGTGAGCTTGATTTGAACCGGATTGTATGACTTGCGTAGTGCAGCGGCAAGAAAAGAGTTTCAGCAGCAGCGGTTGGGGTGGGAATAACGGCGGTTGAGCTGCTCGACGTAGAACTCCTCCGCTGAAAGCACAGGGCGAGCGCCGGACTGCGTGCCTGGCGAACGAAGATAGCTTTCGTAGGCGGCGTCCCCGCACCATTCGCGAAGGCCGCGCCAGAAGCGGCGCAGGAAACGCGACGTAGTCTTTGCAGTCTTTCTCATCAGTCATCTCCGTGGGCGGCGCCAGAGAAGTTCGCGGCCCACCGCGTGGCAACGTAGGGCGATTCATGAAGCACAGGTCCCTTGCGGCGGCTGAGAATCGAGTACCACTGTGCGAGCGCTTCGACAATCAGTACCAGGATCATAGCGGCAAGAACGCCGGTTACCGCGGCATCAAGGCGCTGATTGAAAATGAGGCGATGCGTTTCGGCAATTTTTTCAACGGGAATTTTCCCGTTTGCGATTTGTGCGGCCAGTGCATGGGCGTAGGCAAGAAAACCGATGCGCGGATTCGCATCAAAGATTTTCTGGTAGCTCGCGGTCATGGTGATGACGACAAGCCAAGCCATCGGCAGCAGCGTCACCCAAATCCAGCGCAGGCGGCCCATTTTCATCAAGATGGTGGTGGAACGACGAGCGCCACCGCAGCCAGCAATTGATTCGAGATGCCGAAGAGCGGCCAGAGCGAATTGATTCCGCCCAGCGGATCGACAACGCCTTGATAAAGAAAATAGCCCCAGAGTGCGACGATGATGCCGCTGGACAGCAGAATTCCGGGCATCCAGCCGATGCGGCCGAAGGGCTTCCAGACGCGGCCGCCGAGGTCTTGAACCATGAAGCGCCCCACGCGCGTACCCGCGTCGAGCACGGTAAGAATAAAAAGCGCTTCGAACATGATAGCAAAGTGGTACCAGATGCTGAGGAGGCGCTCGCCTCCGATGGTGCTCGAGAAAATTTGTGCCATGCCCACGGCCAGCGAAGGTGCGCCGCCAGCGCGATTCCAAAGCGTCAGCTCGCCAACCTTGTGGGCGAGATCGGTCATGGTTTGCGCTTGCAGCGGATAGCCCCACCCGCTGATCGTTGCGGCGGCAGCATCCCCGGCGCCCCCGACGATACTGGGAGGGCTGTTGATTGCGAAATAGATCCCGGGCGGCATCGCGCATGCAGCGACCATGGCCATCACGCCGACAAACGACTCCAACAGCATCGCGCCGTAGCCGATGAAACGAGCGTGGCTTTCGCGAAGGATCATCTTCGGCGTGGTGCCGGAAGAGATCAGCGAATGGAATCCGCTGATCGCGCCGCACGCAATGGTAATGAAGCAAAAGGGAAAAATCTTTCCGGCAAAGACCGGGCCGGTTCCGGCGATGAAGCGCGTGAGCGGCGGCATTAAGACTTGCGGCCGGACGAACAGGATGCCCGCAGCAAGAGTAAAAATGGCGCCGGCCTTGATGAACGCACTGAGATAGTCGCGAGGGGCGAGCAGCAACCAGACCGGTAACGCCGAAGCCGCGAAGCCATATACGATGATGGCGAAGGCCAGCGCGACACCGCTCAGGGTAAATACGCGAGACCACCAGGGAGAATCGGCGACCCACTGCCCGGCAACAACCACAAAAAGGACGAACGCCACACCCATGACCGAAGCCTCGAGGACGCGACCGGGCCGGACAAAACGAAGATAAAGACCGAGGAGCAGCGCGATGGGAATGGTCATCGCCAACGTGAAAGTTGCCCAAGGAGAGGACTTCAGCGCGTTCACAACGACGAGGCCGATCACAGCAAGAAGAATCGTCATGATCGCCAGCACAGCGAGTTGCGCGATGAAGCCGCCGCGTTCACTGACCTCTTCGCGTGCCATCTGGCCGAGCGATTTTCCGTCGCGCCGAATCGAGCAAAAGAGAATGACAAAATCCTGCACGCAGCCCGCAAACGCGGCACCGGCAATCAGCCAGAGCGTCCCCGGCAAGTAGCCGAACTGCGCGGCCAGCGTCGGGCCGACGAGCGGGCCGGGTCCCGCGATGGCGGCAAAATGGTGCCCGAAGAGAACCCATTTGTTGGTAGGCACGAAGTCGCGGCCGTCGTCGTGGCGTTCGCTGGGAGTGGCGCGGCTGTCATCGAGCGCAAGAACCTTGGCGGCGACGAAAGCGGAATAGAGACGGTAAGCCACCAAATAGCAGCAGACAGCGGCCACGACGAACCAAGTCGCATTGAGCGGCTCGCCGCGATCGAAAGCGATCTTGCCGAACGCTCCCGCCCCAAGCAGCGCGACCCCGAGCCAAACGACGATGACAAAGATGCGCTTCATTTTGCCGGATTCGCCGTCGCGCTGGACTTGATGAACAGCGCGATGTCCGACTTGAGCTTGGCTAGCGAGGGCGGGTGGACGTACATCATGTGGCCGGCTTCGTAATAAGCGCCGCTGAGGTGGCCGCGCAGCGTTGCGTCAAGGCCGAGATGATCGAAGGTGTAGTCCGCGGCAAAAAAAGGCGTAGCCAGGTCGTAGTAACCCTTGGCGACAAAAACATGCAGGAACGGATTTTGCGTCATGGCCCCGCGCAGCGTCTCCGCAACATCTACGTAGCGATTTTCATACGGCGCGTAGTTCCAGGGCCGCACGCGGCTGGTGAGCACTTCATAGGGCAAGTCGCTGTCGAATTTGAGGTCGTTGCGCACATAGTCGTTCAACATGCCCGAATACGGGCCGATAATTGCCGCGATGCTGGGATCGAACTCCGGATGCTCGCCGGCGGCATCGCGATCGATGCCCGTGAAGCGCGCGTCGATGCGGCCGATGGTGCGGCGCTCACTGCGCAAGAGTTCTTTCGTGAAGCGCTGGATTTCGATGCGCAGGTTGGTGCGGTCGATGTAATCCGGCGAAAGGCCGGTGAGCCGCGCGAGCTTCTGGGTAATCTCGCTGCGCCTCGGTGCAGGGAGCGCGTCGCCCGCCATCAGCGCATCCGCGTATTCGCCGACGGCTAACTTGCGCGATTCCTCGATCGCCTTTTGCAAGTCGCCCTGCAAATCCGCGGCAAGTTTCTTGTGATACCAGGCGATGGCGGTGTAAGTGGGTAGATAGAGGATATAGGGCAAATCGTTGCCCGTGTCGAATTTCGCCGTCTGGAAATTCAGGATCGAGGAAATCAGGACGATGCCGTTGAGATACATGCCGTAGCGCTGCTGGAGATAGCCGGAAAGGCCCGCAGCGCGGGTCGTGCCGTAGCTTTCGCCAGCGAGGAATTTAGGCGAGGACCAGCGCTTGCTGCGCGTTGTATAGAGCCGGATGAAATCCGCAACGGACTCCACGTCTTCTTCAATACCGTGGAATTGCTTGGGCGCCTCGCCGGGAACGGCGCGGCTATAGCCCGTCGAAACAGGGTCGATGAAGACGAGATCGCTGATGTCGAGAAGCGATACGTCGTTGTCCACCAGCTTGTAAGGCGGCGGAAGGAGCGAGCCAGCGTCGCCCATTTGCACGCGCCGAGGACCTAATAAACCAAGATGCAGCCACACGGAAGCGGCACCCGGACCGCCATTGAAGCTGAAGGTAAGGGGGCGCTGGCTCGCGTCGCCGACATCATCCTTGGTATAGGCAACGTAGAAGATGCTGGCTTTGGGCGTGCCGTCTTCGAGCTTCAAGAGGATGGTGCCGGCCGTAGCGGTGTATTTGATCTCCTGCCCGCCGATTTTCAGGGAGTGTTTGGTCTGAACGATTTTTTCTTCAGGAGTTGGTGGCTTCTTATCTTCCTTTGGCTTTTCCACCGCTTTATCAGGCGGGGGCGGTGGCTGCTGGGCGAAGCACAAATTCATCCCGAAAAGAAATAGCGCAGCGGCGCTCGAGTAACGAATTGCAGAACTCATATGCGTCAGAACTCCCTCTCAAACTGTCGCAAAACACAAAACTCCGACGTGCGGCATCGTATGCGAGAGTGCGGGCAGCGTCAATCGCGCGGAAATCCGGCGTGGCCTGAAGATTCACTCGCTCCTGGTTTCCTCCGACTGCTGCGTCGTCACCGCCTTTCTCTTGTCGTGGCATCTGCTCGCCCTGCGCCTCTCAGGCGGCGTTGTAGTGTTTATTCGGGGAGCGACGTAAAGCGCAGGAGCGGATAGAGATCGCGGAATATCTTGGCGGCTTCGCGCGGAAACGACCCGCGCGTGGCCGCAGGGGGCGCGAATTTGCGGCGGACGATCCACGCCAAAATCTTTTTCCAATCGTCCGGCGCGGTGGGCCAGCCGGAGTGCTTCGTCCATTCCCCCTTCACCGTCGTGTACCAGTAGCTTTCGTAACGCCGGCCGAGGCCCTTCTTCTGTTTCGCGATCCAGCCGGAATCCGCGTTTACGCGCGGCTCGGCAATCAGTGCGAGTGTGGACTCTTTGCGTTTCCCGCCTGAATAAATGCGGAAGCCCGCCGTGACAGTCTCCACTGCCAGGCCAACATACAGCTGGCCGGTTTCCCGCTTGCCTGGCGCGGGAACGGAAAACTTCAGGTACATGTGCGTTTTGTAAAGCGTCTTGTCCTTCGCGAAACGAATATCCCGGTTGATCCGCGAAAAATTCGCGCCGGTGCGTCCGGAAGTGTCGAAGCGCGAATCGAGTTCCAGCGCCGCGGGCGCGAGCTCCTCCAGCAAGCGCCGGAAGGGCTGAACGAGAGCAGCCTGATAGCGGTCACGGTTCGCGTCCATCCACTCCTTGCGGTTGTGGCGGCCGAGATCCTTGAAAAACTGAAACGTTTCGCGGGTGAAGACAGCCTTTGCGGGAGCCATGGAGCGCCTCGGTCTTTTCGCTTGATCCCTTGCGCAGCGCCCCTCAGAGTACACGATTCCAAGGCGGGGTCAATTCACTCGGCTAATCCAGATTGGCTCTTGCCGCAAAGGTTCGCGGGGATTAGCCTGCCATCATGAGCCAATTCACGCCCACGGAAAGAACCAAAGTCCGCCGCAAGCCCGATCGCGGGAGTTACGACCGCGAATTGATCTACCGAATTCTCGATGAAGCGTTCGTCTGCCATTTGGGCTTCGTCGTGGACGGCCAGCCCTACGTCGTGCCTACAAACTACGTCCGGGTCGGCGACAAATTGTTTCTCCACGGCTCGATCGCCAGCCGCTTGATGAAAACGCTCTCGAGCGGCGCGCCCTTCTGCCTTAGCGTCACGCTGCTCGACGGCATCGTCTTCGCTCCCACGGCCGTCGGGCACTCGGTCAACTACCGTTCCGTCGTGGTCATGGGCAAGGCCGAAGCTATCGAGGGCGAAGCGGCAAAGCTTGCGGCAATGCGCGACTTCGTCGAATACGTCAATCGCGGCCGCTGGGACACCGTGCGTCCGCCGAGCGAGCGGGAGTTGAAGGGCACGATGGTCCTAGCCGTGCCGCTCGTGGAAGCTTCCGCCAAAGTGCGCACCGGTTTCGCCGTCGACAACGGCGAAGACTACGCTTCACCAGCATGGACCGGCGTGCTCCCCATGAAGTGGACCGCCCAGGCGCCAGTTCCGGATCCACGCGGAAATCCCGAAATTCCCGTGCCGGCGAACATCCTGCATTATTCGCGGCCACAGTAGCCAGTGGCCTCCTAATTTCTCTCCCCGCGCGATGTTAGGGCGAGGAATTGTTGCTTCCAAGAGGAGAATTGTGATGCCCGTTCTTCGCACCTCCATTCTGTTCTCGATGTTGCTCGCGATCTGTGCATGCGCCGGCGGCTTCGGACAAACCTCGGCGCAAATTTTGAAGAAGGACGACCTCACTTTCCGCAAACAGGTGTACACGGACAAAACGGGCAACAAGATGCCGTACCGCCTCTTGGTGCCCGCGAATTACGACCCCAGTCAGAAATACCCGCTGATCTTCTGGCTGCATGGCGCGAACGGCCGCGGCTCGGATAATCTCAAGCAAATCTCCGGCGGAAATGAGAACGGCACGCACGTTTGGACGACGCCAGCGAATCAGGCGCAACTTCCTGTATTTGTTCTCGCGCCGCAATGCCCGGAGGACCGCTTCTGGTCGGAGCCGGAGACAAACCAGATTTCGCCGCAGCTCCAGATGGCGCTGGATATCCTCGCTTCCGTGCAAAAAGAATTCTCCATCGATCCGGATCGGATTTATCTCGCGGGGCAATCCATGGGCGGGCTGGGCGCCTGGGCGCTGCTGCAAGCGCAGCCGGACCGCTGGGCAGCGGCGCTGGTGCTTTGCGCCTTCGATAATTTCACGAATGTAAGGGCCATCGCGCGCGTCCCGCTTTGGGTGTTCCAGGGCGATGCGGACATGGTGGTACCGGTAGACCTCGTGCGGCAAATGGTGAAGGATTTGAAGAAATCAGGCGCGCAGCCGCGCTATTCTGAATACCACAACGCCGGCCACGACGTGTGGCTGAAGGCCTTCGCCGAGCCGGATCTCGTCCCTTGGCTCGCTGCGCAGAAGCGCGGTGCCTCTATCCCTGCAGCAAAATAATTGCCGGACGGCCGGAGTTCGCCGAATTCCTCGCAGGGTGGGTCTGCCGCGCTATTTCTTGGCGCCTGAGCCCGCGAATGCTGTGGCCACGCCGAGCGAAATCAGCATTCCGCCGGATACGTACCGTCGCGTGCGCAACCAGCGTGTATTCCGGTTTAGATGGCGCGCGACGGTTCCCGCGAACAACGCCCAACGACTCTCACTAATGACGCCCATGAGCGCAACGAGCGTTCCCAGAAAAAAAATTGCAAGGCGACATTTCCCCGGGATGCATCCACGAATTGCGGAAGGAAAGCGAAGAAAAAGAGCGCCGTCTTCGGATTCAGGATATTGAAGATAATGCCTTGCCCAAAGACGCCGCTCAGTTTGACGCGCGGGGCTTCTTGGGAAAGATCGAGCGACTCCTCGCGGCGCAGTTTTTGCACGCCCAGATAGATCAAATATGCCGCGCCAAGATACTTTACGGCTGAGAATGCCGCCGCGGACGGCATCAGCAGCGCCGACAACCCGACTGCCGCCGCGGCCACATGAACGAGCGTGCCCACCCCGATGCCGAGCGCAGAGACCAGACCCGTGCTCCGGCCCAGACCGATGCTGCGGCTCGTCACGTAGAGCACCGCAGGCCCAGGTATCGCCAGCATCACCAGGGCCGCGCTGACAAAGAGCAGAAGCGACGAATGACTGCGGATCATTGTTATTAAGACGTGTCGTTCAGGCGGCCGTGAGCAGGACCGGTTCCCCGCGCGTGATCACAATCGTGTGCTCGTAGTGCGCGGAGAGGCTGCCATCTGCGGTGCGATAGGTCCAGCCATCCTTATCGAGCGAAACTTCGCCCGTGCTAGCCGCAATAATCGGCTCAATCGTGATGACCAGCCCTTCGGTTAGCTTGTGCTGTGCTGAGAAATCCGCGTAATTGGGCACCGACGGCGGCTCATGCTGGCACACCCTAGTTGCAGCCGCAACCGCCGCCGCAGCAACTGCCGCTACCGCCCGAGAGTCCG
>Ga0137412_10004873_pt1 | contig 10723 bp, 8 predicted proteins | sample CZODoug2_1_16fun_FD_122160 | JGI IMG/M metagenome (GOLD analysis project Ga0137412, IMG submission 122160) | Vadose zone soil fungal communities from Angelo Coast Range Reserve, California, USA - CZODoug2_1_16fungal (Hybrid Assembly) | ecosystem: Environmental > Terrestrial > Soil > Vadose zone... | reverse complement strand
CCCGACTTATCAGGAGTTGGCTCGCCGGGTGGTGGGACCAAATAGTTTTCCAAACAACATGGAAAAAGAACCCGTGTAAAACGTCATGCACACTGCCGACAAGAAGAGAAATCCGGCGCCCACCGGCAATTCAACTTGTTTCCAGTGAAAGACCCCGGAAGTTCTTAACGCTAACCCAAGAAAAATGAGCACAACATAGGCGTCGAAAAAGTAGTTTGTTCTTTTCAGCCAAGCTGGGCAGTCTTTGACAACCTCACTAAATGGGATGCTCGCCATCCGGCCTGCCTTTGCGCCGCTCAGATGGGCTGAGGAAATCCATGACACGAAGGCTCCTAAGAATGGCATCACGAACCAATATCCTGATGAGGGTGCGCGGCCCAATAACGCCAAAAGATGAACAATTAAGGAGAAAAGAAACCCTACCAAGGCAAGCATCAGGAAAAATGTACGGGCTGCTTTCATTCTGTGTTCTGGGTGCAATCATACGGGCATTGGAATTTGTCTGTCAGAGAAATAGTATTGCGATTCCCAGTTTTTTTTTGCAACTCCAGGTAAACGCGCTAACCGGTAAGGTACGTTCCGGTACTCCTGGTGGTCGATGTGGCTGCTACCCCATCACGGTTCGACCGACAGGTCGATGTTGCCGATGCCGCCGGTGACTTGCAAGTGGATGGTGTGCGGCGCGTGGCCGAGGGCTGCGTTGACATAGTTGCCGTCGACTTTGGTTAGGCCGTGCGGGGTGACGGCGCCGATGCCGCCTTTGGCGTCGACGGTGACGCCGACGTTTTTGGGAAGACGAATATTGGCCTGGCCGATGCCGCCGTGGATTTCCACGTCGAGGTCGGCTTTTCGATCGCCGGTGAGGTCTACGTTGACCTGGCCGACGCCGATTTCGACGCGAAGCTGTTTCAAGTTAACCTCGTGGAATTTCAAATTGCCCCGAGCGGCGTCCATTTTCACCTCAAGGTCGATGGGAATGGAATCGTTGAGATGCACGCGCCAAATGTTGTCGGTGGGACCGAGCGCGGGGCCATTGTTCTCCTGAGAAATATTCAGGTCGGCTGCCTTCCCGGAAACATGGTACTCCATGCTCGGGCGTGACCAGGCAGCGGAGTAATCGAAATCGCCCTCGATGGCATGCGACGTTCCGCCGGATATGTTTAGTTCGCCGGCAGGCATGTGAATGACCGCGCTCATACTGGTGGCGTTTTGCAGATCGCGGACTTCGCTGATGTGGTCAATCGCGCGGCCATAGCGACCGTCTGCGTTGGTAAACGCGTGACCGCGCCAGAACAGAATTACGATGACCAGGACAGACAGGAGGACGCCAACCGTCGAGCCGATGGAGACGCCGGAACGAGTCTGCCTGGCGCCTTGAAATGCATCCCACATTTTGCCGAGGCCAACAAATATGAGAATGAGGGGCCAGTAGGTCTTAATGACGGGCCAGGGCTGAAAGCCTGGCTGCCAGTTGCGCAACAAGAAGAGCGCACCGATGGCGACCAGCAGGACGGGAAAGACCAGGGACCGCGAACGCAGGGCGTCGTTTTCGGGCATGGCGGAAGACTCCTACTTGGTACTACGCACAAGAACGGAAAAGAGTTCAGGTAAGGCCAAAGTATCACATTGGATTGGGGTTTGCGGGTGGGGGAGGCGGCGCTGGCATGGCCGATCGCAGCGACGCACGCTGAAGCGTACGCTACAATGCTGCGCTGGACGGAGAATTCGCGAGGACCGGAACGATGGCTCGATTTGCGCGCGTGATTTGGATTGTGCTGGACAGCGTCGGCATCGGAGCTTTGCCGGATGCGGCAGACTACGGCGATGTTGGCCGGTCAACGCTGGGGCACATTGCGGAGTCGCGCGCGCTGCAGATTCCGACGCTCGTAAAGCTGGGCCTCGCAAACATTGAACCGTTGGCGCATTTGCCGCCAGCTCCGGCACCAATTGGCGCTTACGGAAAAGGGCGCACTCATTCGCCGGGCAAAGATACAACAACCGGTCATTGGGAGATGGCTGGCGTATGGCTGGAGCAAGCGTTTCCTGTTTATAAGCACGGCTTCCCTGCCGACTTGATTGCAGAATTCGAGCGTGCGATTGGCCGCAAGACGATTGGGAACAAACCCGCGTCAGGAACGGAAATCATCAAGGAACTCGGCGAAGAGCACGTGAAGACGGGCAAGCCGATTGTGTACACGTCCGGCGACAGCGTTTTTCAGATCGCCGCGCACGAAGAGATTATTTCGATTCAAGAGTTGTACAGGATGTGCGAGATTGCACGGAAGCTGCTGGACGGGCCACATCGCGTGGGTCGCGTAATTGCGCGGCCGTTTGCAGGAGAGGCCGGGCATTTTGTGCGGACTTCGCGGCGGCACGATTATGCGGTGGACCCGCCGAAGCCGATGCTGATGGACGCGCTGGCGGAACGCAAAGTGCCCGTTTTCGGGATTGGAAAAATCCACGACATCTATAACGGGCGCGGTGTGGACGACTACGTCACGACAAAATCGAATACGGATGGAATGGAAAAATTGACCGCGGCGTTGAAAGACCGAGCGGCCGGACTGATTTTTTGCAACCTCGTGGATTTCGACATGCTGTATGGACATCGCAAGGACGTGGAAGGATTTGCGAAGTCGCTGGAAGAGTTTGACAGGCAATTGGCGGCGTATCTGCCGCTGCTGAAGCCGAGCGATTTGCTCATGATTACGGCGGATCATGGATGCGATCCCGATCCGCGATGGGAAACGACGGATCATTCGCGAGAATACGTGCCGATTTTGGCGTACTCGCCGGGCCATGGAGCGGGAGTAAGGCTGGGCGTTAGAGAAACGCTGGCGGATATGGGACAGACGATCGCGGAAAATTTCGGCGCAGAAATTCCGCACGGAAAAAGTTTTTTGGGTGAGATTTCGCGATAGAGCCAGCGCGGCTGGCTTCGGTCCCTCGACTACACTCGGGATAAAAAAGCCGGCCCTGCAATCTACGACCGGTCGAGGTAGACGAGAGAGATCCCTCTCTCCGCGATGCTCCGTTCGGGATGACGACCCTTCGTGGGATCGTCAGTTTGCGCCGGAGGCGGTACCCACGGGTTCGATGGGTGCGTAGTAGCCGTTGCGGGTGCGGGCGGCAAGTTTGCCACGGCCGCGCGGTGGAATCACTTCGACCTGAACGGCGCGATAAGTACCGTCTTTTCTGACGTTCGTCGGGTAGTAGGCGAGCGTGTACTGATTACGGATATCTTTGGCAACCTGCTCGCAGATGTTGTGGACGTCTTCGACGTTTTCCGGGAAGTAGGCGATGCCGCCGGAGGCATCGGCAATTTCTTTCAACGCGCGGGTGGCCTTCTTGCGATTCTTTTTGTCTTCGTCGCTGAAAAGGCCGATAGTGTAAACCACGACGTTGGACTTCTGAATTTCGCGAATAGTTTTTTCCAGAGTGTTGCGGCTGGCATTGTCTTCGCCGTCGGTCACGGCCAGCAAAACTTTTTTGTCCTTGTGGCCTTTTTTCGCGTGGTCCATCGAGCCGATGAGCGCGTCATAAAACGCCGTGCTGCCGCGCGAATCGATGCGTTCGAGGGCTTCCTTCAATTCCGGAATGCTGCTCGTGAAATCCTTGTCGAGGTCGAGATAGTAGTCGTCGTTAAAATTGACGACGAACGCTTCGTCCTGTGGATTGCTTCCCTGGACGAGCGTAAGCGCTGCCTCGTTCACACGCGGGCGCTTGTCGCGCATGCTGCCGCTGTTGTCAATGACGAGGCCCATGCTGACGGGAATGTCCTCGCGTTTGAAGACCGAAAGTTTTTGCTCGGACTTATCTTCGAGCACGCGGAAGTTTTCCTGCTTCAAGCCGTCTACAAATCGTCCGCGGTCGTCGATCACCGTCGTGTGCAACACGACGAGATTGACGTCCTTTTTGATGACTGCGCCCGGCTGTTGTTGCCCCGGAGGCGCGGGTTGGTTGTTTTGCGGAGCAAGCGGATCCTGGCCCGGCGCCTGTGCGTGAGCGGAGAAAACGCTAAGAGCGGCGATAGACATGCCCGCGAAAATTGCGGCGGCAAGGATACGTCGAATCGAATTAATGGCTCGGCGCGTAGTATCCGGTTTTTGCATAGACAGACAGGGGTGGCAGTCCGCGGGGCGGGCGGAGCTTAACTTTGACTTTTCTCCAGCGGGCGTCGTGTGCTTTGTTGCTTGGCCTATATCCCAGAACATATTGATTTCGCAGCTCCATGCCAATCTTGGTGGCGATATCCGGAAGGTCCTCAATGCGCTCCACGGAAAACACGCGGCCACCGGTCATATCGGTCACGTCCGTCAAGAGCGAAGGGCCGTTGAGTTCTTCCGGCGTCCGGCTTCGATAACCAAGCGGGTCAAAGATGCCAATCGCATAGAGCTGGGTGTCCGCCTCTTTCACCAGCCGCTTGATATCGTTCTCGTTGTACCTACTATGATTGTCTCCCCCATCAGATATTATGAGCAAGGCCCGTTTGGCGTTTCGTGCACCCCTCATCTGGCTCAAGCCGAGGTAGATCGCATCGAGCAAAGCGGTGCGGCCTTTTGTGGCCGTCAGCGCCATGCGGCTTTGCAGGTCTTCCACGCTATTCGTGAACTCGCTGGTCAGTTCGGCGCGTTCATTGAAACTGACCAGGAAAAATTCATCGGCAGTGTTGGCGGTCTTGAAGAACTGCACAGCGGCTTCTCGCGCTTTGCCGATTTTGTTGCCCATACTGCCGCTGACGTCGAACACTACGCCGATGGAGATGGGCACGTCTTCCGACGAGAAGGTCTGGATTTCCTGCTCGACGTTGTCTTCGAAGACGCGGAAATTGTCCGTTTCGAGGCCGGTCACGAGGCGGTTATACGGGTCCGTGACGGTGACATTCACGAGGGCAATATCGACGTCGCGGCGGATCGATCGGTTCGGCTTGATAGCAACGCCCGGCGTGTCATGCTTTACATCGTCAACATTCTTAACCTTTTGGGAAGCGGCATCGTCACCCGGAGCCTGCGGATAGGCCCACGCACGGGCGGACATCAGGGAGAGCACGGCGAACACAATTACGAAGAGGCGATAAGGAACGCGGCTGCCAGTTCTCTCGCGTTTCACGGCTCCCCCGTTTCCCGGCTTGCCGGGACGGCCGCGCGGTACAATCCAAAGCCGGATTCTATCATCGGTAAACGGCAATACAAGAAAAATTCGGTTTCCTTCGCACTAGTACCGGGGAAAGCCTGTACTTATTCCCCGCAGTCGAAATCGCCGTGTGTGAAGGGCGAAGGATTCCTGGCAATGGTGGTAGCATCGCTTGAAAGTTGACAGTTAATCAGGATAGAGGCACGGATACCGAGACAATGAGCGAACCAAGAGTTGTCATCGTCATTCCCGCGCGATACGGCAGCACGCGATTGCCCGGTAAGCCGCTGGTGTTGCTGGCGGGTAAGCCGATGGTGCAGCGCGTGTATGAACGCGCGAAGATGGCGAAGTCTGCGTCGAGGGTGATCGTTGCGACGGACGATCAGCGAATTGTGAAGGCGGTCGAAGCATTTGGCGGCGAAGCACGCATGACACGGCCGGATCACCGTACCGGTACTGAACGTATCGCGGAAGTGGCGGCGCACAGCGAGGGCGACGTTTTTGTGAATGTGCAAGGCGATGAACCGCTGCTTGACCCGCAGGCCGTGGACACGGCGGTCAATTCCCTGCTGGAAGATCCGCCAGCGGCTATTTCAACCGTTGCGGTGCCGATTAAGACGCCGGGCGATATCATGGATCCAAACGTGGTGAAGACCGTTCTGGATTTTGACGGCAACGCTCTCTATTTTTCGCGCGCGCCGATTCCGTGGGTACGCGATACGGCAGCACACCAGGTCGTGCGGCATTTGAAACATTTGGGGCTGTATGTTTTTCAACGCGATGCGCTGCTGGAATATCCGACGCTGCCGCAGGGCGAACTCGAACGCATCGAGCAGCTCGAACAATTGCGTTGGATGGAAAACGGCTGGAAGATTCGCGTGGCGGAAGTGGAGCACGACGCGGTGAGTGTGGACGTGCCCGCGGACGTGGAGCGCGTGGAAAAGCTTCTGCGAAACGAAAACCGCCCGGCGTGACTCGTCGGGCGGCTCCGCACCGTGAATTGGCGCGTTTTATTTCGTCTGCCGGATCATCGAACCTGCGTCAATGTTGTCCTGATTTGTAGACAAGATGAACACAGTATTCGGATTCACCACGTACGCGACGAACCGAAACGTCGTTGAAGGGCTGTTGCTCGTTTTCAGAGACAGCGTATTGCGCGTCCCCGTGTTCGTGGTTCCGTCTGCGCCCAACGTCAGCGCTCCGGAAACCCCAACATCGAGGAAGACGCCTGTGTTCGAGCTGAATGCGTTGAAATCCATCGCGCCGGTGGCGTTGTTGGACGCCGCGTCGGTCACCTTCACCTGTCCGACGAAGTCCTCCTCGCCGGCGGCTGCCGTCGAGTTGTTGATGCCGAGCCCGCTGTAGTTAAAGGCATAGTTGCCCGCCTCACCGGAAGCGCTAAAGGGGCCGCCAGTCTGCGCCAGAATCTGACCATCGAGAACGAACCCTTTTTCGACGTCTTGGATCACTCCCTGTGAACCGGAAGCCATGTACGCGATGAAGCTGTACGCTCCATTGTTCGAAAGCTGCGAGTCAGTAAATGTAATTGTGACCCGACCGGTTCCCGGAAAATTGCTATCCACGGCGTACGTCATCGCAGAAAGAGTTCCGGACGGCACCGCAAAGGTGCTGCCGTTGTTGCTCTCGTCCTGCGCAATTCCCGTCAACCCACCGTTGCCGTCCGCGGTAAATCGTCCGACTCGCGTGTCGGGAATGCCAGGACCGCCGGCGCCAGCGAGCAGGTAGGCAAAGCTGCCGGTGAAGCCTGCATTGTTCGCAGGAGCAGCCGTCTGGCGAATCGCATCACCCACTGTCAGCGAAGAGCTGTTTATCTCCATCAAATGGAGGCGATTGCCGTCCACGACGTAGAAAACATAGCTAAATTGTGTGCCGCCTGCGGTGAAATTGAGCGTTCCACGTCCGAAGGTCGAGCCATTCGTGGCATCGAACGTAATGCCGTTCGTCGCATCAATGGTCAGTGGGCCGGAGAGTTGCGCGGCAAAGTTCTCATCGAGCACGCCGCCCCGCAACGCGCCACTGTTCAAAGTCAGTTGCCCGACCAGCGAATCCGGCAAAAAGCTCTGGGTTTGATCGGGCCTGATCCCGGCAAAATCGAAAACGTAGCTTGCACTGAGGCTCGCCGGCGTAAACGCGGTCGTATTCTGCAGGTTAAAAGTGCCGCTAGTCGTCGCGTTCCCGTCCGTTTGCACGATGAATCCTTGAGTCGGCGAAACCAGAGTCACGCTGAAAATCAGCGGATTGGATCCCGTCGTCGCATTCGCAAGGTTAATTTCGCCTCTGCCATCCGCGTTGATCGTATACGTGGTGCCAGCATTGAAAGTCAGAGTTTCATCTCCGGCGCCAACGTCTACGTCCTCTATTCCTCCCTGAATATTCCCGTTACCATCCGCAATAAAAACACCGACGCGGGCAATAACATTACCTGTGGGGTCGTTTCCCAGCATCGTGAATGCGTATTGACCATTGAGATCGGACTTGGAAAATCCGCCAACCGGAGGCGGCAGCGTCGAAGATCCACCTCCGCCGCTGCACGCTGCTTGAAAAATAGCCAAGAGCAACGACATCGTCAGCAAGCAGCGCTTCATCGTGCACCTGCCTGCTGCCTGGCAGCCGCTTGTGAAATTTGCTTGCCGCGAATCCCGGCCGGAACGTACGGTATCCCGGTGGTGCTTCTCACGGCGATCAGGTTGTCGCCAACCTGCACTAGCCGGGCCAGAAATACCTTCGAGTCGCCAATCGCGCTAGTGACGCCAACCACGCGAACGTTGTTCCCCTCCGCAAGGGCGAAATTGTTCTGCTTCAACAGCCGAGCGTCGCCTAGATGAACGTCGACTTGCCCCGAAGCGGTCTGTACGATGACGTGCGCTCCAAATGGCGCCGCGCCGCTCCTTTCGACGAATTTCAAAACGGTGCCTTGGACCGACTGCTCTTTGCTCAAATCGTAAGCCGCGGACTGCAACGCCGGTCCGGACCTGCCTCGCTGAGCTTGCGCCGCCGAAGAGAGCAGCAACGCGCCAGCGAACACTGCCATGCCCGCTCGCATGCTGATGATTGCTTTCATGATTGACCCCAGTTTGAAGTGATCTTCCGGAACCCCACGCCAGTACGGCGACTCTCCGGAGACAAGTCCACCCGACAGATTAGATGTACGCGCCACCGATTCTGGTTTCCGCGGAACGCCGTAACTTGCACAAAAAGCAACTGTCGGCGGAAATCCAGCGGCAGCGCACTTCTCTACCCATGATTTAACACGCGAAACGCCAGAATGTTTCGCTGACCGGCGCGAAGCAGAAAATATTCCGTTTGCAGGCCACAAAGAGTTGGATTTGACAGAACGGCGTCGCCTGCCCATAATTGTGTGTACGTCAATCCTGCGGAGGTCGAAACAGTCCGGCACATTGGTGAAAACCTGTGCGGGCTACCCGGATGGCGCAAAAATATATATTTGTTACCGGCGGTGTTGTTTCCTCACTTGGTAAGGGCGTAGCAGCCTCCTCCATCGGTTGTCTCCTCGAAAGTCGCGGTTTCCAAGTCAACCTTCAGAAATGCGATCCGTACTTGAACGTGGATCCCGGCACGATGTCGCCGTTTCAGCACGGCGAAGTGTTTGTGACGGAAGACGGCGCGGAGACGGACCTCGATTTAGGCCACTACGAACGATTCACGCACGCAAAGCTGCGGCGCGACAATAACTGGACGACTGGCCGCATCTACGAAACGATTTTGGCGAAAGAACGCCGTGGAGATTATCTCGGCAAAACGGTGCAAGTGATTCCGCACGTCACCGATGAGATCAAAACCATCATTAAGAAGGTCTCGGAAGGCGTGGACGTTGTCATCGTGGAGATTGGCGGCACTGTCGGCGACATTGAGTCGTTGCCGTTTTTGGAAGCGATACGGCAGATGCGCCTGGAACTTGGCGCGGAGAACACGCTCTTCGTTCACGTGACGTTGGTACCTTACATCGCCGCAGCCGGCGAGCAAAAGACCAAGCCGACGCAGCACTCCGTGAAGGAAATGTTGAGCATCGGAATTCAGCCGGACATTTTGCTTTGCCGCAGTGACCGGCATATTCCCGCGGAGCTCAAGAAAAAAGTGGCGTTGTTCTGCAACGTGGCGGAATCGTGCGTGATTTCCATGGAAGACGTGGACACGATTTACGCCGTACCGGCAGAGTTGGCGCGCGAAGGCTTGGATAGGCAGATTTTGCGGTTGCTGCATCTCGAAGATCGTCCGCAAAACCTGCAGCCGTGGATCGATCTCGTTCAGCGCATGCATCATCCGGCTGGCGAAGCGCGCATCGCGATTGTCGGAAAATATGTACAGCTCGAAGATGCGTACAAGAGTTTGCGCGAAGCGCTGCTCCACGGCGGACTTGCGCACGATCACAAAACGGTGATTGATTGGATCGAGTCCGAGGAAATTGAGTCGTCGCAAATCGCCGCGGAACGCTTGCACGGTTACGACGGCATTCTTGTGCCCGGCGGCTTCGGTAAACGCGGAATTCAGGGAATGGTTCACACCATTCAATACGCGCGTGAAAACAAGATTCCGTTCTTTGGAATCTGCCTCGGCATGCAGTGCGCCACGATTGAATACGCACGCGACGTCGCAAAAATCTCCGACGCAAACAGCACGGAATTCGACCAGCAAACGCCCCATCGCGTGATTTACAAATTGCGCGAACTGCTCGGCGTGGACGAAATGGGCGGCACGATGCGCCTCGGCGCGTGGCCCTGCAAGCTGGAGCCCGGCTCCTTCGCGCACAAGGCATACGGCAAAACGGAAATCAGCGAACGCCACCGCCATCGCTACGAATTCAACCGCGAGTACGAAAAACAATTGGTCGCGGCAGGACTAAAAATTACAGGCCGCACGCCCGACGAAAATTACGTCGAAATCGTCGAAGCACCCGAACATCCATGGTTCCTCGGCTGCCAATTCCATCCGGAATTCAAGTCGAAGCCGCTTGAACCGCATCCGCTCTTCGCCGCATTTATCGGCGCCGCAATAGAGCATAAGAAATCGCTGATGCGTCCGGCCGCCGCACAGCAAGCCGCCGTTTCCGACAAGGCGCACGCGCCCGCGACCGATCCGACACGCGCTCCCGTCGCTATGCGCGCCGCGCCAAGTGCTTCGGCCTGAGATTCTCTTGCAGCCTTAGGGGCACGATAGATCGTGCCACCACTTGCCCTGTGATATCGTGAACTCATCCATGACTGGCAATGCAGAAATTCAACTGGGCTCGTTACGCCTCGGGGGAAGTACTTCGCTGTTCTTAGTCGCTGGTCCCTGTGTCATTGAATCGGAAGCGCATGCGCTAAAAATGGCCGAATCTATCGCCAAAATCGCCACAGAGGTCGGCGTCCCATACATTTTTAAGGCTTCGTACGACAAGGCGAACCGTTCGTCTGTAAGTTCGTTTCGTGGCCCAGGGTTGGCAGAGGGCCTGCGCATCCTCGGCAAGATTAAAACGGAATTAAAGTTGCCGATACTGACCGACATCCACGAGCCATCTCATGCCGCACCCGCAGCGGAAGTTGCCGATATTTTGCAGATTCCTGCATTT
>Ga0137412_10004872_pt1 | contig 10724 bp, 10 predicted proteins | sample CZODoug2_1_16fun_FD_122160 | JGI IMG/M metagenome (GOLD analysis project Ga0137412, IMG submission 122160) | Vadose zone soil fungal communities from Angelo Coast Range Reserve, California, USA - CZODoug2_1_16fungal (Hybrid Assembly) | ecosystem: Environmental > Terrestrial > Soil > Vadose zone... | reverse complement strand
CCCTCGATGGGCAGCGAATGGAACAGCGTCGAGTCGATGACCGTGCTGAACCGGCCGTCGAACCCGGTGAACGTCGTGATGTCGTCCTGCACGAACGTCGCGTTGGGCAGGTTGCGTTCCTGGGCAGCCTTCGTCGCTGCGGCCACCGCGGTCGGCGTCAGCTCGATGCCGACCACCGTGTAGCCGTCCGCGGCCAGCGTCAGCGACAACTCCGCATGTCCGCAGCCGGCATCGAGAACCTCGCTGCGTACCTTGCCGGCCTTGATGAGTGCGGCCAATTCGGGTTGCGGCTCACCGATGTTCCACGGCGGCGGGCCCTCGAATCCGCCTTCGCCGCGGTACACGTCGTCCCAACCCATCACTTCGGAGTTCATCGCATCGCTCATGTTTCCAAGCTACCCGGGCCTGTCCCAGGTGTGCACGGGCTCGTTGCTGTGCATGCGCTCGCAGTAGAGGCGCAGCATCTCGGCCAGCGCCTGCGGCCTGGCCATACCCCGTTCCTGCAACGCGTGGACCGTCGCGACCTGCCACGCCGACCCGTTGCGGCCCGTCTTCGCGCGGCCTTCGATGACGCCGAGGAAGCGGTCGCGCACCTCGACCGCGACACCCCACCGGCGCAATCCCTCCTCGGCCATCGGCAGCAGCTGGCGCAGCACCAGCTCATCGGGTGTCACCTCGCCGATCCCTGGCCAGTACAGGCGGGCGTCCATGCCGTGCTGTGCAGCGGCGAGGAAGTTGTGTTCTGCTGCAGCGAAACTCAGCTTCGTCCAGATGGGCCGATCGTCGTCGGCCAACGTGCGCAACAGCCCGTAGTAGAACGCGGAGTTCGCCAGCATGTCCACCACTGTTGGCCCGGCAGGCAGCACCCGGTTCTCTACCCGAAGGTGCGGCCTGCCGCCCGCATCGGTGCCGACGACGTCGTAGACCGGACGATTCCACCGGTAGACGGTGCCGTTGTGCAGCCGCAATTCGGACAGCTTGGGCGTGCGGCCCGCCGCGAGTTCGGCGACCGGGTCCTCATCGGAGATTTCGGGCAACAGCGTTGGGAAGTAGCGGACGTTCTCCTCGAACAGATCGAAGATCGACGTGATCCAGCGTTCGCCGAACCAGACCCGCGGCCGCACGCCCTGGGTCTTGAGCTCGTCGGGCCGGGTGTCGGTGGCTTGGGCGAACAGTTCGATGCGGGTCTCCGCCCACAACTGGTGGCCGAAGAAGTACGGCGAGTTGGCACCGAGCGCCAGCTGCGGACCCGCCAGTACCTGTGCGGCATTCCAGTTCCTCGCGAAGTCTGCGGGAGACACCTGGAGATGCAATTGCATGCTGGTGCAGGCGGATTCGGGTGCGATGGAGGCCGATTCCAGGCTGAGTCGCTCCGGCCCGGAGATGTCGATGTGGATGTCCTCGCCGCGCGCGGTGAAGATCGAGTCGTTGAGCGCCTGATAGCGCGTCGACTCGCTCATCCAGTCGCCCGCGAGGTGCTCGGGTAGCAGCGTCGGCAGGATGCCGACCATGACGATGTGGGCGCCGTCCTGGTTCGCCTTGACCTCGGCGGCGTTCAGGCTGGCGCGTACCTCACCCTCGAGCTCGAGGGCGGCGCGTCCCGGCAAGGGCCGCGGCGGAACGTTGAATTCGATGTTGTAGGCGCCCAATTCGGTTTGGTAGGCCGGATCGGCGATCGACGCAAGGACTTCGGAGTTGTTCATCACCGGCTGGTAGTCGGCGTCGACCAGGTTGCACTCGATCTCCATGCCGGTCATCGGGCGTTCGACGTCGAAACTCGATTGGGCGAGCATCGTCTCGAACACGTCGAGGCACAGCTGCACCTTGCGCCGGTAGTCGCGGCGTTGTGCACGGCTGTATTCGGCCTGGGTGACCTCTTCGCCCACGGGCCGAGCCTAGCCGCGGGTGGCCACCACCACTTGCGGGTTGGCCAGGCCGCCGCGTAATTCGAGTGTGATCGCGGGGTCGGCGTGGTCGGCCAGCGCGCGCAGCGCCGACGGACTGTAGGCGCGCAGTGAGCTGATCACGCCGTCGTGCACGAACGGGACGAACGGCGCGAACGGCAGCATCGTCGCCAGCCGCAGCAGGTGCAGCGGTGTCGGCGGCCGCGGCAGGTCGATGATCAGCAGCTTGTCGGCGGCGCGGGTGCCCTCGGCGAACACCCGGGATGCAGCAGCGGGCGGCAGGTGATGGAACGACAGCGCGAATACCGCGAGGTCGAACTGGCCGTCGTCGGCGTCGATGTCGGTGGCGTCCATCTCGCGCACCAACACACGGGGATCGTCGCCAAGGTCGCCTGCCGCGATGGCCGCCACCGAATCGGGCTCGACGTCGGTGACCGTGAGTTGGGCGGTCGGATGCATCTCCAGCAGCTTGGCCGACAGACCGCCATGGCCCGAGCCAAGTTCGAGGATCTTCGGATCGGGCACGTCGGCGACTTCCTCGAGTGCGATGTGTGCGAACTTCTCGTGGTTGCCGAACCACTGTCCCGTGAGCTCGAGCGCCCGGACGACACTCCGCTTCCGCGCCTCTTTGTGGGGGTCTCCGCCAGAGTCGCGGTCGAGGTACTCCAGCCGGTCGGTCTGCAAGATGCGGTCAAGGCACGACGCGTCCGGGCCGCCACGCGGCATGCGGTCAATGTCGGCGGGCGCTTTGGTCACATAGTCCATCATGGTCGAATGGCCGACTTCGTCGCAGCAATCGACCAGGGCACTACGAGCACCAGGTGCATGATCTTCGACCACGACGGCGCCGAGGTGGGCCGCCATCAGCTCGAACACGAGCAGATCCTGCCGAGGGCGGGCTGGGTCGAGCACAACCCGGTGGAGATCTGGGAGCGCACCGCATCGGTGACGACGTCGGCGCTCAACAAGACCAAGCTGTCCTCGGGTGATCTGGCCGCCCTCGGCATCACCAATCAGCGTGAGACCGCACTGGTCTGGAACAGAAGGACCGGCCGACCGTACTACAACGCCATCGTCTGGCAGGACACCCGCACCGACCGGATCGCCTCCGCGCTGGACCGCGACGGCCGCGGTGACGTGATCCGCCAAAAGGCCGGGCTACCGCCCGCGACGTATTTCTCCGCGGGCAAGGTGCAGTGGATCCTGGAGAACGTCGACGGCGTGCGCGCCGACGCCGAGAAGGGCGACGCGATCTTCGGTACTCCCGACACCTGGGTGCTGTGGAACCTCACCGGCGGGCCGCGTGGCGGCGTGCACGTCACCGACGTGACGAATGCCAGCCGGACGATGCTGATGAACCTGGAGACGCTCGACTGGGACGACGAACTGTTGTCGTTCTTCGGGATTCCGCGGCAGATGCTGCCCGAGATCAAGCCGTCGTCGTTACCGGAGGCGCACGGCACCACGCTCGCGGACGGGCCGCTCGGCGGTGAGGTGGCGGTCACCGGGATCGTCGGCGATCAGCAGGCCGCGATGGTCGGGCAGGTGTGCCTGAGCGCGGGGGAGGCCAAGAACACCTATGGCACAGGCAATTTCCTGCTGCTGAACACCGGCGAGAAGATCGTGCGATCGCAGAACGGGCTCTTGACCACGGTGTGCTACCAGTTTGGGGACGCGAAACCTGTTTACGCGCTTGAGGGTTCGATCGCCGTCACCGGATCTGCCGTGCAGTGGTTGCGCGATCAACTGGGCATCATCAGCGGTGCCTCCGAGAGCGAGGCGCTGGCGCGGCAGGTCGAGGACAACGGCGGCGTCTACTTCGTGCCTGCGTTCTCCGGCTTGTTCGCGCCGTACTGGCGATCGGACGCGCGTGGCGCGATCGTGGGGCTGTCGCGGTTCAACACCAACGCGCACGTGGCCCGCGCGACGCTGGAGGCGATCTGCTACCAGAGCCGTGACGTCGTCGATGCCATGGAGGCCGACTCCGGCGTGCACCTCGAGGTGCTCAAGGTCGACGGCGGCATCACCGCCAACGACCTGTGCATGCAGATTCAGGCCGACGTGATCGGCGTCGACGTGGTCAAGCCCGTCGTCGCCGAGACCACTGCGCTCGGCGCGGCGTACGCCGCCGGGCTGGCCGTCGGGTTCTGGGAGAACCCCGACGATCTGCGGGCCAACTGGCAGGAGGGCAAGCGCTGGACGCCTGCGTGGAGCGAGGACCAGCGCGCCGCCGGCTACGCAGGCTGGCAGAAGGCGGTGCAGCGCACCCTCGACTGGGTCGACGTCCAGTGATTTGTGCACACGCAGTTGGCCTCAGCGCAACTGCGTGTGCACAAATCGCAGCTAGGGAGTGAAGTCGGCGGGCAGTTCGATGTCGGCGACGGCGAGGTTCTCCTCGAGGTGCTGCACCGACGACGTGCCTGGGATCAGCAGCACGTTGGGCGCCATCGACAGCGTCCACGCGAGCGCGATCTGTGCCGGGGTGCGGCCCAGATCGGCGGCAGCCTGCTTGACGGCGGGATTGCCAAGCACCGGGTTGTCGGCATTGAAGGCGGAGCCCAGCGGGAAGAAGGGCACGAACGAGATGTCGTGTTCAGTGCAGAAGTCGAGGACCGGTTGTGAGGTGCGGTCGACGAGGTTGTATGCGTTCTGCACGGTGACGATCTCCGTGCGCTGCAACGCAATCCGCAGGTGCTCGAGACTTATGTTGCTGAGTCCGATTCCGGCGATCAGCCCTTCGTCGCGGGCCGTGATCATGGCCGTCAGCTGACGGTCGAACAACTCGCTGTCGAGATCGCCGGGGCTGCTGGGATCCTCACTCATCACGCGGAGGTTGACCGCGGCGAGCTGATCGACACCAAGGGTTTGGAGGTTCGTCTCGATGTCGGCACGCAGATCGTCGGGCTGGTGCGCAGGAACCCACGCGCCGGTGTCGTCGCGCCGCGCCCCGACCTTGCTGACCAGCGCCAGGTTCTCCGGATACGGGTGCAGTGCTTCGCGGATGAGTTGGTTGGCGACGTCGGGGCCGTAGAACTGTGCGGTGTCGATGTGGTCGACGCCCAACTCGACGGCCCGCTTGAGTACCGCGATCGCCTGATCGTGGTCGCGCGGTGGCCCGAAGACACCGGGTCCTGGGAGCTGCATGGCGCCGAACCCGACGCGGTTGACCGTGTACTGGCCCAGCTGAAAGGTCGTCATGACTTCTCTCTACACGGGTTCGGCGCGGTTTCATCCGCTGAACGGGACGAAACCGCGCCGAAGTCGCGGGTTGTTCGTCAGTAGGTGGGGTTGCAGTAGTCAACGCCACCGACCGGGCACTCGACCTTCGCCTTCCACGTGGTGCCAGTCTGGATGCCCGGAAACCACAGCTTGTTGGTTTGGTTCGCCTGAAGGTAGAACGGAACCTCGTACACCGGCAGAGGCTTCACGGTCGTCCATCCGAGCCACGGCTCAGCGCTGTAGTAGCAGAGGCCTTCGCTGCCCGTCGAGTGGATCTCGACGGTGACGCCGATGACGGACTTCGTACGAGTGCGCTTGGTGAACATGTCGTGCTCCTATGTGTGGTCGCCGCCCCGATTGGGCCGCTTGCACACATGAGAGCCACGCTCTCCAGTTCTCTTACACTTTTTTCGACGCGATCATTCCTCGCCGAGGATCTGATAGATCTCGCGGCGCGCATTGTTGACGATGTCGACGATGCGCTGCTGCTGCTCGGCCGTGGCGGCGTGTGCCGACTGGGCGACTGCGCCCATCAGCTGGCCGACGGCTGCGCGCAGGCTCACCGCGCCGGGGTCGGCGCCTTCGGTGATCTCGTCCCACGGTGCCGTTTCGATCTTTTCGACGGCGGCGCGGCCGTCGTCGGTGAGCTCGAAGAGCTTCTTGCTGCCGTCGGACTCGGTCGCGACGATCAGGCCCTCGTCGACGAGCAGCTGCAGCGTCGGGTACACCGAGCCGGGGCTCGGCTTCCACAGTTGCTGGCTGCGCTCGGCGATCTCCTGGATCATCTCGTAGCCGTGCATCGGCCGGTCGGTGAGCAGCTTGAGGATCGCGGCACGCACGTCACCGCGCCTGCTGCGTCCGCCGCCACGGGGTCCGCCACGGCGGCCTCCGCGAGGTCCACCGGGTCCACCTGGGCCGAAGCCACCGGGACCGAAGCCGAAGCCACGACCCGGGCCGAAGCCTCCTGGGCCGAAGGCCGGTCCGAAACCGAAGTTGGCGTCGCCGCCGCCGCGGTGTTCACGGACGTGGTCGCGGAAGTCGCGACGGGCTTGTCTGCGTTGTTCGTGCTGGACGCGGCGGTCAGTGGGACCGAATCCGAATCCTGGACGGCCCACGAATGGGCCCTCGAACTGACCCTCTGGGGGTCCTTCATTGAATGGGGTGCTCATGTCTGTCCTTCTTTCGACTGGAAACGCCGAAATGCGCTTCCGATACGTTGACGATATATCGGAAACTATCGCGATGCAACTACTACTCTGAACTCAGTCGTCGGCCCGCTCGTCGATCGCCTTGATCAGCCAGCGCGCCCACTGCGCCTCCATGACGGCGTTTTGGAGGCCGTACTCTAGCGCTGCGCGGCCATAGAAGTCTCCGCCACTTTCGCACCAATCGATCGAATCACGAAGGTGTTCAAGTCGTTTCAGCTCGGAGTCGGCGTGCTCGGCGAAGGCCGTGACGTACGTGCGGGCGTCCTCGACCGGGATCTCGTCGAGCAGGAAGACGCGTAACAGGTCCGGCCTGCGCGAGGCCGGATCGTCCTGCGGGCTGGTGATCCAGCGCACCAGTTCGGCCCGGCCCGCGTCGGTGACGCGATACTCCTTACGGCCGCGCGGGCCGACGTCGGAGACCTCGATCAGACCGCTAGCCGCAAGCTTGTTGAGCTCGCCGTAGAGCTGACTCTGTGTGGCAGGCCATACGTTCGCCATCGACTTCTCGAAGCGTTTGAGCAGGTCATAGCCACTGCCGGGGTGTTGTGTCAGCATTCCGAGTGCTGCGATGCGAAGGCTCACCGGACAAGCGTACGGCCCCACATTCCAATTGTGGAAGGTCGGGCCGTAGCGCGTGTCGGATCAGACGGTTGCCACGGCCGCTTCGCGCTCGGCCAGCGGCGACATCTTCCACGGGCCGCGCGTTGCCAGCACGTAGTACAGGGCGAAGGCCACACCGCAGCCGATGAACCAGCTGTACTGCGACGCACCGGCCATGCCGAACACGATGCCGCCGAGCAGCACGGGTGCCATGGCCAGAATCGCGCCTACCAGCGTCGCGGCCACTGCGGCCGGGTTATAGCCGTTCTTGTACCAGTAGTTTGCGGTCTTCGACATGGTGAACAGGTCGTCGACGACGATCTTCTGCTTGCGGATCAGGTAGAAGTCCGCGAGCAGGACACCGAACAGCGGGCCGATGAACGCGCCGAGGGTCTCGAGCGTGTAGTGGATGACCTCCGGGTTGCTGTACAGATTCCACGGCGTGAGGAGCACCGAACCGACGGCGGCGATCATGCCGCCCATCCGCCAGCTGATCTTCTGCGGGCTGACGTTGGAGAAGTCGAATGCGGGCGAGATGAAGTTGGCGACGATGTTGATGCCGATGGTGGCGATGGAGAACGTCAAGGCGCCCAGCACGATTGCGGTCACGCTGTCGATGCGTGCGACGGTCTGCACCGGGTCGGTGAGCAGCTCACCAAATACCGGGACCGTCGCGGCCGCCGTGATGACCACCAGCAGCGAGAACACCAGGAAGTTGACCGGCAGGCCGAGGAAGTTGCCCTTCTTGACCGCCTTGAAGCTCTTGCCGTAGCGGGCGAAGTCGCCGAAGTTGAGCATCGGGCCGGAGAAGTAGGACACCACCAGTGCGATGGCGCCGAGCATGATGACCAGCGAGTTGCCCTTCTTCTCGCCACCGAGGTTCAGGCTGACGTGCCAACCGGACTTCCACAGCAGGTAGCCGCACAGGATGAACATCACGACGTAGACGGCGGGACCACAGAAGTCGATGAACTTGCGGATCGACTCCATGCCGCGCCAGAACACGGCGGCCTGCAGGATCCACAGCAGTGTGAAGCTGCCCCAACCGAGCAGCGACAGGCCGGTGAAGCCGTACTGCTCGACGTCGGCGTAGGGGGCCAGCCCGGGGAACAGCTTGAGCAGCACGATGTCGAGCGCCGCCGAGGCCAGGTAGGTCTGGATGCCGTACCACGCCACGGCGATCAGACCGCGGATGATCGCCGGGATATTGGCCCCGAGCACGCCGAATGGGCTGCGGCACACCACGGGATAGGGCACCCCGGCCTGCTGGCTGGGCTTGGCGACCAGGTTGCACAGGAAGTAGACGATCGTGATGCCCACCAGCAATGCAATGAGTACCTGCCAGCTGGCAAGGCCGAGCGCGAAAAGGCTACCGGCGGTGACGTAGCCACCGACGCTGTGTACGTCCGACATCCAGAACGCGAAGATGTTGTAGGACGACCAGGTCTGCTTGCCGAGCGGCGCGAGATCCTCGTTGGTCAGCCGAGGGTCGTAGTCGGGCTTGATGACTCCGGCGCCCACGGGATGCCCTGCGGCTTCGACGACGTCGCCGGCGCCGATCTTGGCGCCCGGCGGTTGATCCTTGAGTTCGGTCATGTCGACGGCTTCCTGTCATCACAGTGCAGTGGATGCAGGAAACCTAGCCACGGCATATTTCGTAGCCGTTGCCTCAAGAATATATTTTCGTCAGCTATCGATCGGGCTCGATGAGGCCGCTACCTGGGGGAAGGGTGGCGACCACTCGGTTGAGGTTGTGATGGTGCACCGTTGCTGCGGCGAGCAGTCGGTCGACGTCGCGGCAGACGAACGCGTCGAGCATGACTTGGTGGTCCTGGTGCAGTCGTGCCCTATCGGCGGTCTCGACGTGCACCATGACTTGGACGGGTTCGGTTATGTTCCAAGCTGATTCGAGCATGTGCATGAGGCGCAGCATGCGGGAGGGCCGGGTGAGGCCGATGTGGAATTCACGGCTCTGCCGGTGGTAGGTCTGCGGGTCGTCTTGGCGCACTGCGACTTCCAGGAGCCGATGGACTTCGACGACGTGCGCGCGGTCGGCGTCGGTGGCGAGGTTCACCGCCGCTGTCAGCGCCGCGGATTCGAGCGTCTCGCGGACGATGTACATCTCGGTCAGCTCGCTGGCGGTCAGTTGCGCGACGGTGTAGCCGACGTTGGGCTGATGCTGCACCAGTCCCTCGGCGCTGAGTGTCTTGAGGCTCTCGCGCACCGGGATGGCGCTGACCCCGAACAGTTCGGCGACGTCGCCGACGGGGATCGAGGTGCCCGGCGGCACCCCGCCGTCGAGGATCACCCGGCGCAGTTCGTCGACGATGGTCTGCTGTGAGGTGCCGTCGCCGTTCACCGCGAGCTTGAACAGCAGCGCTGAGTGGCGACGGGCCGGCATCCAGCGATCTTCCTACGTTTCCGCTGGGTTGGCTGGGTTGGCTGGATGGGCTGGATTGGTGTGGAGCGGGGCTCATCGTCGGATCTAGACTGGAGAAAGCTAGCTGCGTCGAGGGGATGTTCTGGTGGCTAAGGCGTTGCGGGTTGATCCGATCGAGCTGAGGGTGACAGCGGAGTCCTTGAGCAGTCATGCCGAGACGTTCTCGGCGACGCATGAACAGGCTCAGTCGCGTGCGGGACAGGTGGCGTTGGGCGCGAGCAAGGCGGCAGCTGCGCTTCCAGCGATGCTGGCTGAGTGGCAGACCACTGGCACGCGGTTCGCAGCGCACCACGTCAAACACGCCGATGGCCACCGTGCGGCGGCCGACGCCTACACCCAGACCGACAGCGCCAACGCCGACGAGATCGAGGCCGCAGGACGCGACTTGTGACGGGCTGAGTGCATGGCCCTGACCTTGCAGGAACTCTTGAACTGGCCTCCCGAGATCGGTGACCTGGCTAAGTCTGCGCATGACATCGCGATCAATCACGCCGATTCTGCCGACTTCCTCCGTTCGGCGATGAAGGCATCGGATTGGGACGGCGAATCGGGTGATACCGCACGCAAAGCGGTGTTCTCGACGGCGAGCGACCACGACAAACAAGCCGAGCAGATCAAACAAGCGGCGACATTGATCGACACCGCCCACCAAGAAGCCGATGCGCTGGCCAACAAAGTGAAGGGCATCCTCAATTACGCCGCTGAGGCGCCTGCGGTGCAGGTGGACCCGGCGACCAATGCGGTGACACCGCCACCCAGCTACGACTACATGGACGCCGAGACTCAGACGAAGTTGTCGGAGAAGATCGCGGAGGTCAAAGCCCAAATCGCCGATGCGATCATCGAGGGCGACCGGATCGACGACGAATTGGCGAAGGCGATTGCGAAGGCGTCTGGGCTGCCCGAACCCGCACCGACGCCCATGACGACGCCGGACCTCGGTCCGTTGAAGCCGGGCGAGTCGAGGCCTCTTGGGCCGGTGGCTGGGACGGGCGCGAACCCGCCCATCGACGGGATCGGGGCAGCAGACCTGGGCGAGGTCATCACGCTGCCCAACGGAAAGAAGGTGGCAATCCTTGGCGATTCGTATTCCGGAGGCAAACAGAATGACGGCACGCACTATCCGTCGGTCGCCGTGCCCGTCACCTTCGACTCGCAGGGACGCGCCCATTTCGGGCCGCCATTGACGGGTCCGGTCGGGAAGAACGTGCTGTTCCCCTTGCCTCCGCAAGCGGTGGCGGCCGGAGCCAACAACTCCCTGCCCGCGGGCAGCATCACGATCGGCAAAGACACCTACATGATGGTGGTCGGCACCAACACCGGTGAGGGGCTGGCACCGAAGGGTGGGTCGTG
>Ga0137412_10004871_pt1 | contig 10725 bp, 8 predicted proteins | sample CZODoug2_1_16fun_FD_122160 | JGI IMG/M metagenome (GOLD analysis project Ga0137412, IMG submission 122160) | Vadose zone soil fungal communities from Angelo Coast Range Reserve, California, USA - CZODoug2_1_16fungal (Hybrid Assembly) | ecosystem: Environmental > Terrestrial > Soil > Vadose zone... | reverse complement strand
GACGTCGACGTCACGGTCGAGCAGGAATGCCACCTCTGCCTCGATCTTCGGCTGGAGCACACGCTCGGCGGCGACGGGCTGGTCCTCGGCGACGATCATGTCGGCGAAGAGAACGCCGAAGTCGGGACGATCTACGCCGAGCTGCTTCTGCACTGCGCGAGAGGTCAACCCGATCTTGCTTCCGACCAGACGACGCCCCTCAGCCTGCCAGTAAGCCGTGTTCTCCTGCTGGATGGCGTAGGCGGCGTCGACGTCGAGATCGGCCAACTGCGTCCGGATGGGCGCGATGAGAACGCCCGCGTAGGCGGCGCGGATCCGGGCGGCGAGTTCGCCGTGCTTGGTCTGCTGGTTCATCTGAAGAGTCCTATTTGCCAGTCCGGAGAAATTCGATGTGGAGGCGGTTGAATTGCTCTGCGTCCTCGAACTGAGGCCAGTGGCCGCAGCGATTCATGACGACGAACTTCGAGCCCGGGATCATGTCCGCGATCTGTTTGCCTTCTTCGGGCGTCGCGGTCGGATCGTGCGACGTCCAGACGACCATGGTCGGCGCCTTGATCGATCGGTACTGCTCGGCCGTGATCATGTTCGGCCGCCGGATCTCCATCTCCTGCAGGCACATGATCCGTTTCATCGTGTCGGCAAACCCCGGCTGGGCGTAGATCGCCCTGCGGGTCTCGATCAGGTCGTCGGAAACCATGGACTTGTCGCACATCAGGAATTCGAGGCGCGTCTTGATGCGTTCCCAGGAAGGGTCCGACGCGGCTTGATTGGAAAGGCTCTTCAGCCTCTCCATGACCTGCGGGTGGGCGGTCCAGCCGCCGGCGGTGTTGAGAACGAGCTTCTCGACTGCGGCGGGACGATGGACTGCGAGATAGGTCGCGACCCAGCCGCCGAGCGATTCACCGCTGATCATCGCCTTGTCCCTGCCGAGGGTCTTTAGGACCGCGAGCACGTGGTCCGCGTAGTCCTTCACCTGGTAGTCGATCGCGGGCTTGTCGGTCCAACCGTGGCCGAGCATGTCGATGGCGACGAACCAGAAATGATCGGCATGCGGTCCGAAGTTTCTGGAGTACGCCTCGGCGTGGCCGCCGACGCCGTGCAGCGCCAGGACGAGCGGCTTGGACGGATCGCCGGACTCGATGCAGCGGGTCCGGATCCCGCCGGCGTCGATATAGTGCTGCTTGAAGGAAACGCCCCTCAGATCGGCCCAGACGCTCGAAAAGTTTGCAGGTCTAGTGTCACTCATGACTGTGTCTCGCTGGTTGTTGTCAGGTGAATAGCGGCGTGCCGCTGGGCTTCGATGGCGCGGGTTGCTTCTCACGCGGAATCGCGGAGAGGTCCGACAAGTCAAGAACGGCACGAATCGCCGCGCTCAGCTTTTCAGTGGCATCGTGGGGGTCGGGCGTCCCTTCCTTGTCCCGCCAGGCCACCACTCCGTCCGGTCGCACAAGCAACGCTCCGGCCTCGTCGATCTCGCGGACGCGCTGCCATTCGCAGTACAGATCCTGCGCTTCGGGCGAACCCGTCACGACGATCCGCAGGAATGGAAGATCGAGGCGGCGCACCGCGTCCCGCCATGCGGTACCTGCAAGACCGGTCACGACGGTGAAGAGGCCCTTTCCGGTCACGTCTAGCGTCGACATGCGCTTACCGTCCGAACCGACGAGCCATGCGTGCGGGATCTTGGCCCCCGGTCGCGTCGTCGGCTGATTGTAGAGGTCGCGGTCTCGCAGCCATTTTTCCGGCTCGGCCCCCTTGTCCGGAATCACGGCCGAGGATTCGTAGCGCTGGTTCATCTCGACGCCTTGGGCGTTGAACTCGGTCTGCTTGAGATCGAGCGCTGCCTGCGCGGCCTTGCGGGCGGCGACGCCCTCCGGACCCGGATCGCGGAAGCGCACGATCCCCGCCGCTACCGGATTCTCCGCGCCCTGAACTCGAAAGCAGGCGTTCAGAGGCGCGTAGTCCAGCCGCGACTGGTTGGCGCGCAGCACGACCTGCTTACCGACGGGAGCTCTCTCCTGCGAATAGCTTTCCAGAAGCTTCGGGCCGGCCCAGCCCTTGACTGCATAGGCGAGTTTCCAACCGAGATTGTGACCGTCCTGCACGCAGGTGTTGTTGCCCAAACCGCTCGACGGGGGATGCCGGTGCACCGCGTCGCCGCCGCACAACACCCGCCCCTTGGAATACTGCGTCACGTACGCTTGGTTGATGTACCAGACCGATGTCCTCTCGATGTCAGGCTCGATCGCCGGATCGCCGATCAGAACCCTGATCTTTTGTCGGACGTTGTCTGCGGAGAGATCTGGCTCCCCCTTGTTGATGTCGAAACCCCAGCCGGCGATCCATTGGGTCCAAGGCCGCACGGCGCGGAGAAGACCCATTCCGATCTCGCCGAAGCTCGCATCCGGCGTGACGATCCAGTTCAGGATGCTGGGACGATGTTTGCTGTACTTGGAAAGGTCGGCGTTGAAGATCGTGTAGACCGTGCCCGCACGCGCCATGCGACCTTCGATGGGAAGGTCGAGATGCTCGACCACGGACGATCTCGCTCCGTCGGCGCCCACCATGTACCGCGCCCGGATGGTGAACTCCCGCCCGTCCAATCGATCGCGCAGCGTGGCGGTGACTCCGTCGGAGTCTTGCTCATGTCGGACGTATTCGGTGTTAAAAGCGAACGTCGCCCCCTTCTCGGCCGCTTTCTGAAACAGGATAGGCTCAAGCAACGGCTGGATGATGTCCACCATGCCGCAGGGACTTGCTCGCAGGTAGTCGCCCCGGCGGTCGTCCCCGGTCCCCCACGTCCGCATGCGGATGAGTTCGGGCCCGGCCAGGCTGGTAGTGAACGTCGTGTCACCCATCTGCTCCCACTGGCTCGCGTACCGGGCCACGTCCTCCGAGATTCCGAGGTCCCGGAAGACTTCATTCGCGCGTTGGTTTGTGATGTGAGCGCGCGGGCTATCGGCCATCCAATTGCCACGCGACACGATGTGACAGCGCACGCCGCAATTCGCGAGCGCCAGGGCAGTCGTCGAACCGGTAGGACCGGCCCCGATGATGAGCACTTCTATTTCGTATGCCATGTCTATCTCGCGGTTGTTCGCCGCATTCGCGCGGAAAGATCATTAGTGAGTGGTGTCCGCTTGCCTTGCCGCCATCATCGCCATGCCGGCGATCCAGCCGGGGATGGCTTCGTAGAATTCCTGCTCCATGGTGAAGTGGCCGCCCGTCGAGAACGCGCCGAAGGCGGCAACCCACGCGAGGACTTCGTTGGCGCCGCGGCCCGCCGCCTCGCGCACATTGTCGGTGTCGAGCACATCGGCGCGCCAAATCTGGCCGCTGCGCAGGATCTCCATGAATTCCGCGTCCCATTCCGGGTTGAGTGGCTTGCAGGGGCCCTTCCCGGCTTCGGCTAGGACACCTGCCTCGATCACGCGCTTCTCGCGCGCCTCCATGGCTTCGGCAGTCTGATTGCGCCCGTTGATCAAGCGCTCGCGGATCGCCGGCGGCGCGTCCTTGATCGACGGCAACGGTGGATCGTGCGACAGACCGCCCGATGCGGCGAACAGTACCCGTTTGCCTGAACGCATGGCAAAACGACCGACGGATTCTCCGAGTTGCCGGGCACGACGGTAGGTCGGAACGGGCGGTGCGGCGGCGTTCACGAAGATCGGCAGGATCGGGACGGATTTGAAATCCCCCAGCACCGCTTCCCACATCTGAACAAAACCATGATCGACCGGCATGCGGTACGACACCGCGACGTCGAAATCCTCCGCCCGTACGTGATCCACCAGCGCCAGCGCCGTCTGTTCGGGAACGTCGAGCGGACCGGTGCCCCCTCCCCAGTCGCCGAGCGATACCGCGCCCGCACCGACGCAGAACGACGGCATCAGGTCGTAGAAGAAGCCGTTGAAGTGATCGGGCGCGAACTGGATGACGTAGTCGGGCTCGAACGCCTTCACGAAGGCTCCGAGCCGCTCGAACGCCGTTCGAACGCGTTGCTCGGTTTCGTTGCTGGCCGGTCCCCGGTACATCAGGGGCGTATGGGATGCGCAGACGATAGCGACTGACATGATCTGTTTCCTCTGGACGCGGATGACGGTTATCGATCGATGGCTCGCGGTTATTTCTTGACCAACGGACACTGGCTCTCGGCAAGCGGCCGGTTGACGGCCTCTCCCGGCAACGTCTGCACGACGTTGTAGAGGTCCCAGTCGCCCTTGTTTTCGCCGGGCTTCTTCACCTGGAGCAGGTACATGTCGTGGATCATCTTGCGGTCGGCCCGGATGTAGCCGTCGCTGGCAAAGAAGTCGTGCACCCGCTCCTTCTCCATCTGCTTCATCACGGTGGGGGCATCGTCCGTGCCCGTCGCCTTGACGGCCTTGAGGTAGTGCGCGACGGACGAATAGACGCCGGCGTGGAAACTGGTCGGCATGATCTTCGCCTTTGCATAAAAGCGCTGCGCCCAGGCGCGCGTCTCCGGCGTACGGTCCCAGTAGAACGGCGACACTTCGTAGGCGTCGTGCGCGATCTTCAGACCGACGGCGTACACGTCGGTCAGCACCGACTGCAGCGGAACGACCTTGGCTTTCGCGCTCAGCCCGAATTCGTCGGCCTGCTTCAGCGCCGTCACCGTATCGCCGCTGGACGCCGCGATCGCGATGACATTGGCGCCGGCGTTGGAGGCGGTGAGCAAGAACGATGCGAAGTCGGACGTATTCGGCGGAAACACGGAGTTGCCGACCACCTGCCCGCCGTTGAGCTTGACCTGCTCCGACGTGTCCCTCGTGAGGGCGTGACCGTAAGCTTGATCAACCGTCAGGAAATACCATTTCGTGCCGCTGGCATCGATGACGGACTTGGCGGCGCCCTTCGCCAAATTATAGGTATCGACGGTCCACTGGACCGTGAGCGGCGAGCAGGCCTTGCCGTTGAAGTCCGACGAGGTCGAGCCCGACAGCAACATGATCCTGCTCTTCTGGGCCGCCAGATTCTGCACGGCGAATCCGATCGGCGATCCCTGCATGTCGGCGATGGCGTCGACACCTTCGACGTCGAACCAGCGCGCTGCGATCTGCGAACCGATATCGGGCTTGCCGCCGTGATCGGCCGAGATCACTTCGACATTGAGACCGGCGCCGAAATCCTCGGCGGCCATCTCGGCCGCGATCACCGAGCCCTTGCCGTTCGCCAGCGCCGTCGGTCCGGCGATGTCGGTCAAGACGCCGACCTTCACCTTGCCGCCGCTGAGATTTGGTGTCTGCGCCGCGGCCGGCGCCGCCGACATCGCGAGGGCCAACCACATAGCCGCAGGCCAATGAAAGCTTGAATGGACCATCGTTTCCTCCCGTCGCCACCCTTTTTGAGCGTGCGCGGAATGGATTGCCGCGCTTCCGGCTTGGTTTCCAACGGAGTCTGTGAAATGTTCGCACTGCGAACACGCTCGGAGAGACCATGCACCGCAATGTCAGGGCGCTATCCCGAGGGCTGGCGCTGATCGGCGAGCTCAATGCGAGCGGACCGTCGAACGTCGTGCAACTCGCGAAGAGAACCGGCCTCAACCGGACCACCTGCTATCGTCTGCTCGAGACCTTGCGGGCCGACGGCTACGTGACCTTCGACGAGACCAACGCCGTGTTCGGCCTGACACCGCAGGTGCGCACGCTGAGCGAAGGCGTCTCGTCACGCGACCTGTCGAGCCAGGCGGCGCTGCCGGCGATGTTCGGCCTGCTCGACCAGGTGTCCTGGCCCAGCGACTTCGGGGTGTTCGAACTCGGCTCGGTGCTGATCCGCGAGAGCACCCATCCTTTCAGTCCGTTGTCGATTCATCGCTCGATGGTGGGCCGCAGGCGGTCGCTGGTCCGCAGCGCCATGGGGCGCGCCATCCTCGCGGCATCGCCGCCTTCGCTGCGCCGGGAGATGCTGGAGACGACGGCAGCTTTCGTCGAGGAAGACGCGCCATTGGCCAGGGACCGCCGGTTCATCGACGACATCGTCGCGCAGACCAGGAACGATGGCTACGCATCCTCGGTCGGTGGATCGGAGGCGGGCATCAGCGCCATCGCGCTGCCGATTCAGGGCGGAGGACCCGTGGTCGGCAGTCTCAACCTGATCTTCTTTTCCTCCTCGATGACACCCGAAGTCGCCGCCGCAAGGTACCTGCCGAACATGAAGCAGGCCGTCACGGACATCGAACGTCGATGGTCCGCCGCGAACACCGCGCGCGGCAAGGTGGCCTGAGTCAATTGGCGCTACTGGCGTCGCGGAGCAGCGACAGCTAGCCTTCCTTTGGTTTCTTGCCGCGCGTCTTCAGTTCGCGATACCGCGTCGCCCCGCCCTCGCGGATGCTTTGCGGGCTGCGCTCGACCGCCATCGCATCGTCGGGCACGTCGCGGGTGATGACCGAGCCGGAGCCGATATAGGCGCCGACGCCGATCTTCACCGGCGCCACCAGCGAGGTGTTGGTGCCGATGAAGGCGCCGGCGCCGATGATGGTCTTGTTCTTGGTGAAGCCGTCATAGTTGCAGGTGATGGTGCCGGCGCCGAGATTGGCCTTGGCGCCGACATGGGCGTCGCCGACATAGGACAGATGATTGACCTTGGCGCCGGCTTCGATGGTCGCGGCTTTGGTCTCGACGAAATTGCCGAGCTTGGAGCCGTCGCCCATGGAGGTGCCCGGCCGCATCCGCGCATAGGGGCCGATCTGCACGTTCTTGCCGATCGAGGACTGCACGATGTGCGAGAAGGAATGGATCACCGTGCCGTCGCCGATGCTGACGCCGGGCCCGATCACCACGAACGGCTCGATGGTAACGTCGCTGCCGAACGTGGTGTCGGCGGCGAGAAACACCGTCTCCGGCGCGATCAGCGTCACGCCGGCATCGAGGGCGGCCTGGCGCAACCGCGCCTGCATCACCTGCTCGGCTTCGGCGAGCTGGGCCTTGTTGTTGATCCCCCGCACTTCATCCTCGCTGGTTTCGATCACGACGGCCTCCAATCCCATTTGCCTGACGATGGCGACTGCATCGACCAGATAGTATTCGCGCTTGCTGTTGGCATTGCCGATACGCTCGATGATCTCGAGCGCGAGGCTGCCGTCGAACGCCATCACCCCGGCGTTGCACAGCGTCACCTTGCGTTCTTCCGCGCTCGCATCGGCATGCTCGCGGATCGCCACCAGGTGGTCGCCTTCGAGCAGCAGGCGGCCATAGCCGGTCGGATCGGCGGCGCGGAAGCCGAGCACGGCAAGGGCGGCGCCTTTTTCCAGCGGCGCGCGCAGCCGTGCAAAGGTCTCGGCCGAGATCAGCGGGGTATCGCCGAACGCCACCAGCAGGTCGTCGGCGCCGCGGGCGATTGCTTCGCGGGCCGCCAGCACCGCATGCGCGGTGCCGAGGCGCTCGGCCTGGATGAACGTCGCCGCATCGGGACGGATGCGGGCAACCTCGTCGGCGACCTGCTCGTGGTTCGGCCCGACCACGACCGCGAGCGCAGCCCCCGCACCGTGCGGGGCCGCATCCAGCACATGGGCCAGCAGCGACTGGGAGGCGACGGGATGCAGCACCTTCGGCAGCGCCGATCGCATGCGCGTGCCCTCACCGGCCGCAAGCACTACCGTCAGGCTGGAACGAGCCGTCATTCTGATCCTCAACACACAAGTCGGATGGCCAAGCTTCTTTAATTGCGGGGCCTCTTTAATTGTTTTCCGTGGCAGATCAAACCGATTCGCGATCCCGCAAACCTCCGGATTCAGGAACACGCCGCATTTCCTGTTAATGTTTGCCGTTGATTCGGCAGGCCTGAGGGAGGGGCTGGGAACGCTTGGCCAGGGATTCAGACCATCGCGCTGGGGACTTCGAGACCGATAACACCGGCGGCTTGCTGAGCGGTTTGTTGGCCGAGGAAGACGATCTCGACCGCCGCGCGCTGTGGCGGATCGGCTCGTGGGGCGTCGGCGCGGTCGCTGCCGTGGTGGTCGCCGTGATGGCCAACCAGTCGTCGCTCGGCTTGAAGCGCGAGCAGATGGCGGCCGCCGAGCTGTCCCGCCAGGCGCAGCAGATCCAGCTGGCGGCCCGGGAAAACCAGAGCGAGACGCGGCGCCTTGCCAACGCGGTCGATACGTTGAACGGCGACCGCGACCGGCTGTATTCCCGCGTCACCAGCCTGGAACAGGGGCTGGATTCCGTCACCGGCTCGTTCATCCGGCAGCTTCCGCCCAATGCGCCAGTTTCGCTCCCCGCGCTCGCAACCACCGAACCATCCACCGCACAGACGCCCGCCCCGGTCGTGGCGCCGGTCGCGACAGCCGCCCCCGCGATCGAAAAGCCGGCGACGAGGGCCACTGCCCCGGAGCCGAATCCAGCCACCATCTCATCGGTCGCCAAGGACCCGCCGAAGACCGAGCCCGGCAAGGCAGAGAAGCTGGAAGCTGCCAAATCCGACGTGGCCAAGCTCGAGCCGGCCAAGACCGATGCGCCCAAGGTGGATGCCGCCAAAGCTGACGCTGCCAAAGCTGACGCTGCCAAGACTGATGCTGCCAAGACTGACCCTACCAAGACTGACCCTACCAAGCCTGACGCTACCAAACCTGACGTCGCCAAGGCCGATGCTGCCAAAACCGATCCCGGCAAGCCGGAAGCCGCCAAGGCTCCCGCCGCGACCCCGGCCACGCCGCTGGTGGCGTCGAAATCGTTCATGGCCCCGCCTGATCCCTCCGCCACAAAACTGATCGAGCCGGGCAAACCCGTCAGCCCCGTGGTCGCGAGCCCGATCCCGGAAGTCGTGGCCTCGACGACGCCGGTCAGCGACGAGGAAGCGGACGAAGCCACCGCACCGAAAGTCGCTTTGCAGCGGACCGAGTTCGGGGTCGATCTTGGAACCGCCAATTCGCTCAACGGCCTGCGCGCGCTGTGGCGCGGGCTGTTGAAGTCGCGGTCGAATGCGCCGCTGCAGGCGCTGCGTCCGGTGATCATGATCAAGGAAAGCACCAAAGGGCTCGGCATGCAGTTGCATCTGGTGGCCGGCCCGCTCAACGACGCCGGCGCCGCCGCCAAGATCTGCGCGGTCATGACCGAAAACGATCGCTCTTGCGAAACCACGGTTTTCGATGGCCAGCGGCTCTCGTTCAAATCGGACGATGTCGCGCCGGCGCCGGCTGCGCCCGCCAAACCCACTCCCCACAAGCGCGGCGCGTCGTCGAAGCGGGCGGCGGCCGTGGTCGAGGAGCCGCCGAAGAAGCCGGAAACGACGTCGTCGATTTCGTCGTCGATCTCCTCGATGTTCGGTCGCAAGAGCTCGCAATAACGCCTTTTATGGCAAAGCGTTACGAGCGATTTCTCACCTGTTTTTGACGCCGCCGCCTTAAAGCCCCGCTTGTCCCCGGCGCCATTCCCGAGCATATTCCCGCGATGAAAAAAACTCCGTTCCGGCTGACGCCCTATCAGGTGCAATTTCTGTTGGTGGTCGGCTTCGTCACCGTCGGTTACGCGCTGTACATCCGCTATCTCGCGGTCGAACTCTCCCCCGTGGCGCTGGCCTGCGACGCCGGCCTGCAGACCATGCTGTGCAAGGCGCGGACGCTCGCCACGTCGCTGTTCAAGAATTCGGTGTTCGGTATCGTCGCCCTTGTCATTGCGACGCTGCACGTGATGCGGCCGTCGATCGTGCTCTTGACCGGCGGGCTGATCGCGGCCGGCCTTGGGATCGTGCTCTACAATATCGCGCTGTCGGGGCTGGCGATCGGGCTGCTTATTTTGGGATTTGCACGGCCCGCGCCCGCCACAGCGTGAGCGCCAGGCCGAGGTAGACCGCACAGGTCCACATCGACTGCCAGTTCTGGGTACCCTCGTTGAAACCCATAAAGACCGCGGCCGCCACCAGCACGCCGGCAAAGGCGGATTCGGCAATCGGGCGCACGCCCTCCAACGGCCGGTTGACCAGCATCAAAGCCGCGAACGGCACCACCGCCATGGTCAGCGCGGCGAACGGAAAATCCTTGTAGCGGGGGTCGAAGGTGAAGCCGAGCGCGGTCTCGGCTGATATCAGCGTGGTCACGATCAGGACCAGCCCCAACAGCACCGTCAGCACCGATCCGGTGCGGCCATCGCGCGGGCCCAACAGTTCGAGGAAGGTCGGCAGCGGCCGCCCCGACATCGCGGCGTACGCGCACAGGATCGGCGAGAGAATGCCGGCAGCGAGCAGCGCGCCCCATTGCAGCGCGCCGCCGACCCCGTAGCTCTCATAGATCATCTTGTCGGCGGCGATCCCGAGCAGCATGCCTGAAGTTGTCGCCGAGGTTCCGACCGCGATCCACGACGTCAGTCGCGGCTTCCACGGCCGCCGCCGTAGGGTCACCCAGCCCGTCAGGAACACCACGAAGCTGAGCGCCATGCCGCCACCCATGTCCCATTTCCACAAGGGATAGTTGCTGATCGGCTCGTCCGGCGGATATTTTATCGCGCGCTTGACCGCGTCGATCAGGCCCCAATAGCCGCCGACGGTGCCTTCAAGCTGGCGCTTCCACGGCTGGTCATAGGCCTCGATCAGGTTGACGCGAAAGCCTTCGCGCTTGGCCAGATCGAGAATTTCGGAAACCACGCGCGCCTGGTTGGTGCGCGACGGCAGCGCGCCCTCGCGCATCCGCCCGGCGCTGGGCCAGCCGGTTTCGCCGATCAGGATTTCCTTGCCCGGAAATGCCACCGCCATCCGCTTGCGGATATCGTCGACATG
>Ga0137412_10004870_pt1 | contig 10725 bp, 7 predicted proteins | sample CZODoug2_1_16fun_FD_122160 | JGI IMG/M metagenome (GOLD analysis project Ga0137412, IMG submission 122160) | Vadose zone soil fungal communities from Angelo Coast Range Reserve, California, USA - CZODoug2_1_16fungal (Hybrid Assembly) | ecosystem: Environmental > Terrestrial > Soil > Vadose zone... | reverse complement strand
TTTGACAGTGCACTTGCGCTGGTGAATCTGTCGGACGCCGAGCGGGTGTTTCGCCTTGCCGGACCCACCGCGGTGCGCTTGCGCCTGGCCGACATGCAGCGCGCGCCACAGGTTGCGGCGCGGCTGGCGCATGAGTTCGGACCGCAGGTCCAGGTGCGCGACTGGTCAAGCGTGAACCGCATCTGGTTCACGGCCACGCAGATCGAAAAACGCATGATGTTTCTGATCCTGGCGCTGATCGTTGCCGTGGCTGCCTTCAACCTGGTGTCGACGCTGGTGATGACGGTCACCGAAAAGCATGCCGACATCGCGATCCTGCGCACGCTGGGCGCCAGTCCGCGCAGCGTGATGGCGATCTTCATGATCCAGGGCGCGCTGGTCGGCTTGCTCGGAGTCGGACTGGGGGTCAGCGGCGGACTGCTGCTGGCCACACACCTTGAAACGATCGTTCCAATGATCGAGCAGGCCTTCGGCATCCATTTCCTGGATCCGTCGATTTATTTCATCAGCGAACTGCCGTCGGATCCGCGTGCCTCGGACATCATCCCGATCTGCGTGATCTCGCTGGCGCTGTCGTTCGTCGCCACGCTGTATCCGAGCTGGAGAGCCGCGCGTATTCGCCCGGCCGAGGCCCTTCGGTATGACTGAGACGATACGCGCCGCCGGCGTGCACAAGGCGTACCGCGAGGGCGGCCTGGCGGTCGAGGTTCTGAAGGGCGCCGACCTGGAAGTCAACGCGGGCGAGGTGGTGGCCGTGGTCGGCGCCTCGGGGTCCGGCAAGAGCACGCTGCTGCACTGCCTGGGTGGACTGGATTCGATCGATGCGGGCACGGTGGCCATCAATGGCCGCGCTCTGGCGACCCTGAACGAAACCGACCGGGGGCGGCTGCGCAACGAGCAGCTGGGGTTCGTCTACCAGTTTCACCATCTGCTGCCGGAATTCACGGCCCTGGACAATGTCTGCATGCCGCTGCTGATCCGGCGCATGCCGCTGGCCCAGGCGCGGGGCCGCGCGACCGAGGTGCTGGCAGCGGTCGGACTGGGCGATCGGCTGGTGCACCATCCCAGTGAGCTATCCGGCGGCGAGCGCCAGCGCACGGCGATCGCCCGGGCGCTGGTTGGCACGCCGGTGTGCGTTCTGGCCGACGAGCCCACCGGCAACCTGGACCGGGACACCGCGCGCACCGTGTTCGACGTTCTGCTGGACAGCTCGCGCCGTCGCGGCGCGGCGGTGCTGATCGTCACGCACGACCCGGACCTGTCGAGCCGGTGCGACCGCGTGCTGCGCCTGAGCGGTGGGCGCTTGCAGCCGCACCGCCCAGGCGTCTGAAGCCGATCACTCCCACCGGCGGGCGCCACAGGCGGGCGGGCTGCGCATACACTGACTTGCAGCCCCCGTCCTTCACATTGGCTGGGAATATGTGGATCGATAGCCACTGCCATCTGGACGCCGAGGAGTTCGAGGCAGATCGCGACCTGGTGGTCGATCGCGCCCGCGCAGCCGGCGTTCAAATGATGCTGATTCCGGCCGTCGAGGCGAGTCGATTCGAGGCGGTCCGGGTGCTGGCGCGTCGATTCGGATTCGGCTACGCCCTGGGCATTCATCCGCTGTACGTGCCGAACGCGCAGGAAGGCGATCTGGAGCGACTGTCCGACGCACTGCGCGCAGCCCAGCTCGATCCGAATTTCGTCGGGATCGGCGAGATCGGGCTGGACTTCTTCGGAGATTCGCCCGACGCCGTTCGCCAGGAGCATTTTTACCAGGCTCAGCTTCGCCTGGCCCGGCAGTGGTCGCTGCCGGTCGTGGTTCACGTGCGGCGTTCGGCCGATCGGCTGCTCAAGTACCTGCGCCGGATCGAAATCCCCGGGGGCATCGCGCACGCGTTCAACGGTTCGGAGCACCAGGCGCGCGAGTTCATCGCCTGTGGCTTTCGGCTCGGATTCGGCGGCTCGGCAACTTTCAACGGCTCGCTTCGCATCCGCAGCCATGCAACGCACGTGCCGGAGTCGGCCGTCGTGCTGGAGACCGACGCGCCGGACATCGCGCCGCAGTGGCTGCACGGCGAGGCCAACCGACCCCGCAACGAGCCTGCGCAGCTTCCGCGCATCGCTGCTGTCATCGCGCAGCTTCGCTCGATCTCGCCGGAAGAACTGGCCGGCATCAACCGGCGCAACGTCCTGAGCTCTTTTCCCCGCCTGTCCGCCTTGATAACGGCCTGACCCGGAAAGGCATCGCCGGGACATGGTGTTCCCGCTGGTTGCATTCGTTGCCGCCATCGCGCTGCTTCAGCAAGCGCCCTCGCTGCCGACCCGGGAGGCCGTGCTGGGCATCGCGGTGGCGGCGCTGGCCCTGGCGGTCTGCGCGGCCATGTTGCGCCGCGCGGGTGGCCTGATCGGCCGCACGACCGCATGCGCCGCGGCCGCTTTGCTCGGTTTCGGTTACGCCGCGTCAATGGCGCACGTGCGCCTGTCCGACGAGCTCGGTTTCTCCGATGAAGGCCGCGACGTCCAGGTCACTGGAATCGTCGCCGCTCTGCCGACCCATACCGAGCGGGGCGTGCGCTTTGCTTTCCAGGTCGAACGGGTCGAGCCGGCCAAGGTGCATGTTCCGCGCTTGATCACGCTGGCCTGGTATCAAGGCCCGGACGATGTGCGTGCGGCCCAGCGATGGCGCTTCACGGTGCGCCTGCGCCGTCCCCACGGTACGTTCAATCCGGCCGGCTTCGACAGCGAGCTCTGGATGCTGGAGCAGGGCACGAGGGCCAATGGCTACGTGCGAGACGGGACCGGCTCCGGGCAGCCGCTGTGCCTGCAGCAGACGGTCTGGCAGTTCAATCCGATGATCGACCGCTTGCGCGATGCTCTGCGCCAGCGACTGCAACAGGTGCTGCAGGATCGGCGCTACGGCGGTGTCATCGTCGCCCTGGTAATGGGAGACCAGGGGTTGATCGCGCAATCGGATTGGACGCTGTTCAATCGCACCGGCATCTCCCACCTGGTCAGCATCTCCGTACTGCACATCACGATGATCGCGGGCCTGGTGGCACTGGCAGCCGGGGCGTGCTGGCGCCGCGCGCCCGGCCTGCTGGCGCTTGCCCCGGTGCAGACGGTGCGCGCGCTGGCCGGGGCGAGCGGTGCTCTGGCCTACTGCTTGCTGGCCGGGTGGGGCGTGCCGGCCCAGCGCACGTTCGTGATGCTGGCGACGGTAGCCGTGGCGCTGCTGCTGCGTGTGCACCTGAGCGCGGCCACGGTGCTGAGCGCGGCCGCCGCCCTGGTCTGTGTGTGGGACCCGTGGGCCGTCATGGCGGCCGGGTTCTGGCTCTCGTTTGGCGCAGTCGCCTGCATCTTCCTGGTCTTTGGCGGGCGAATTCCAGCCAGCTCCGAGGTCCGTCACCCGGCCTCGAGACCCGCGCAGCGCCGTGGCTTGCACGCGTGGCGATCTTCGCTGGGCGCTCTGCTGCGCGAGGCAAGCCGCGTGCAGGCCGCGGTGACGGTCGGACTGGTGCCGTTGACGCTGGTCCTGTTTCAGCAAGTTTCCCTGATCTCCCCGCTTGCCAATGCGGTCGCCATTCCGCTGGTCAGCTACCTGGTCACGCCGCTGGCATTGCTCGGCGCGCTGATCTGCTGCCTGGGCGAGTCCATGTTGCCCGTGGCCCAGGTGCTGCTGACGGCGGCTGCCGCACTGTTCGAGCAACTGGCCAGCCTTTTGAACGCTCTGGTGCAGCTGCCCCACGCCTGGATCAGCTTCGCGGCGCCGCCGGCCTGGACCGTCGCGGTGGCATGCATGGGAATCCTCTGGCTGCTCGCACCGGCCGGCTGGCCGCTGCGCTGGGTTGGGGCAGCTTGGCTGATGCCGGCCTTGGTCTGGCCCCCGGAGCGCCCGGGACCGGGCGCGCTGTGGGTGACCGCGCTCGATGTCGGACAAGGCATGGCGCTGGTGCTCGAGACCACCGAAGACACGCTGGTGTTCGACACCGGTCCACGCGTTTCGCAGGATGCGGACTCCGGCGCGCGCGTGATTGTTCCCTACCTGCGCTCACGAGGAATCGGCCGCGTGGGCTTGCTGGTCGTATCGCACCTGGACTCGGATCACTCGGGCGGGGCGCAATCGCTGATGGCCGCGCTGCCGGTCGCGCGCGTCCTGACCTCGATCGATCGCGAGGACCCATTGCTGCGATCGGCTCCCGATGTGCAGCGCTGCGAGGCGGGGCAGCGCGCCGCGCTCGGGCCGCTGCAGTTGACGGTGCTCAACCCGGTGGCCGCGCAGTACGAGCGGCCGCGAGCCACCACCAACTCCAAGAGCTGCGTGATTCTGGCCCAGCTGGGCGCCACGCGCGCCTTGCTGACCGGGGATGTGCCGGCGCGCGAGGAAGCCGGCATGGTCGGCTCCTTCGGGCCCGACCTGGGTGCGCAGCTGCTGGTGGCGCCGCACCACGGAAGCCGAACCTCGTCCAGCGAGATCTTCATCCGGGCGGTCCATCCGCACTGGGTCTCGGTTCAGGCCGGCTACCGAAGTCGCTTCGGTCATCCTCATCCGGACGTGCTGGCCCGCTACCAGCAGCACGGCGCGCTGGTGGTGCGAACCGACTGGGGTGGAGCGAGCCAGTGGCGCTTTGATGCGGACGGATCGGTCAGGCTCGAGCAGTGGCGCCTCGATCATGCGCGCTACTGGCTGAACCAGCCAGCCGATCGGGCCGAGCGCCCCGATCCGTCGAGCGAGGATGACAGGCCCGACTAGTGGATCGTGGCCCGAGCGATCCTGCTGCTAGTATTGGTCGGCCATGATCTCGCCACGATCGAGTACGGTGCGGTGCCTGAGCCGCTGCGGGTTTCACGCGATGCACTACTCGGACTGGGGCGCCGCGGACAACCCGCGTGTGCTGGTGTGCATCCACGGGTTAACGCGCGTGGGCGCCGATTTTTCCCGGCTCGCCGCGGCCCTGTGCGACCAGTACCGCGTTGTTTGTCCGGACATCGTGGGTCGCGGGCGCAGCGACTGGTTGCCCGATCCGGCCCTTTACTCGGTGCCGCAGTATGCGTTCGACGTGACCAGCCTGATCGCCCGCCTGGGCGCGGAGCGCGTCGACATGCTGGGTACGTCGATGGGCGGGTTGATCGGCCTGTCGCTGGCCGCTCAGTCCAAGGCTCCGATCGGCCGCCTGATCCTGAACGACATCGGGCCCAGGATGGAGCTCGACGCTTTGCTGCGCATTGCCGACTATGTCGGTCAGCCCAAGCGTTTCGCGGACCTGGAGCAGGCAACCGAGTACGTGCGCTCGATCTCCGCCGGCTTCGGTTTAACGTCGCCCGACGATTGGCGCGAGCTGACCGAGTCGGTGGTGCGCCTGGATGGATCGCAGTGGATGTTTCACTACGATCCGGCCATCGCTGAGCCTTTGAAGGACACCTCGGCCCAGTCCAACGCCGTGGCGCAGGCCAAGCTGTGGCAGCTGTACGACGCCATCAAAGCGCCCACACTTCTGCTGCGCGGCGCCGAATCGGATCTGCTTTCGAGGGCGGCAGCCGTCGAGATGACGCAGCGTGGCCCGCGTGCCGAGCTGGTCGAGATCCAGAGCGTCGGGCACGCGCCGATGTTTTTCAGCGAAGAACAGATCGCGATCGTGCGGCGCTTTCTGCTGTCCTGAAGGGCACGAGCAACCCGAGAATCGGAACAAAACGATGGCCACCGCGAGCTCCGGCGAACTGGCGCATACCCTGCAGCCACGCCACGTCACGCTGATTTCGCTGGGGGGCATCATCGGCGCGGGCCTGTTCGTGGGCAGCAGCGCCGCCATCAACATGGCCGGCCCGTCGGTGCTGATCAGCTACGCCCTTTCGGGCTTTTTGGTGTTCCTGATCATGCGCATGCTCGGCGAAATGGCCGTTGCGAGGCCGGGCCTCGGAACCTTTGCCGAGTATTCGGCCCTCAGCCTGGGCCATTGGGCAGGGTTCATGACCGGATGGCTTTACTGGTATTTCTGGGTCATCACCGTGGGGGTGGAGACCATCGCCGGGGCGACGCTGCTGCAATACTGGGTTGCGGCACCGGTCTGGTTGATCGGGCTGGTGCTGATCGTGGTGATGACCGCAACCAACCTGCTTTCGGTCAGAACGTATGGAGAGTTCGAGTTCTGGTTCGCATCGCTGAAGGTCGGTGCGATCGCAGTCTTCATCGTGCTGGGCCTGGGCTTCATCTTTGCGTTCGGTCCAGGACCCGCCGACGCGCTGCAGCAGTTGACCGCTCACGGCGGTCTGTTCCCCAGAGGTATCGGCGCTCCGTTCGCCGCGATCCCGGTGGTGATCTTCTCGATGATGGGGGCCGAGGTGGCGACCATCGCAGCCGCAGAGACGGCCTCGCCCGCGCGCAACGTCACGCGCGCGGCGCGCACCGTCTCCTTGCGCATTCTTGTCTTCTACATCGCGTCCATCGCAATCATCCTGTGCGTCGCCCCGTGGGACAGCCTGGTACCGGGTGACTCGCCCTTTACCAAGACGCTGCAGATCATGAGGATTCCGGGGGCAGCCTCGGTGATGTCGGTGATTGCCGTCACCGCCGTGCTTTCCTGTCTGAACTCCGGGCTCTACATCACGTCCCGCATGCTGCACGAGCTGGCCCGGCGCGGCGACGCCCCGGCAATCTTTGCCGCGACCTCGAAGCGACGGGTGCCCAGGCTCGGAATCCTGCTCGGCACGGTCGCGGGGGCTCTGGCGGCGCTGGCCTCGATCATCTCGCCCAACGGCGTATTCCTGTTCCTGATCAACACCTCGGGAGCCATCATCCTGTTCATCTACATGATCATCGTCTTCGGCGAGATCCGCTTTCGCCAGCAACTGGAGCGCCAGGGTGAGCGTCTGCAACTCAGGATGTGGCTTTTCCCATGGCTGAGTTACGCGGTCATCATCGGTATCGGCCTGGTGCTGGTCGTCATGGCGTTCACTCCGGGTCAGACGGTGCAGCTGGCGTTGAGCGCGTTGAGCGTCGCGGTCACCATCCTGGCACTCGGGATGCGCCGCATGGTCGGGCGCGACCGGGACCGCGCGGTCGGCCCGGCGATTTGAGACTCGGGTCACGCCGCCAGCGGATCTTGCAGGTAAAAGGCGCTCAGCAGCGCGTACCACTGAGGAAACGCATCGCACAGGCGTTGCGGGGCGACAAAAAACGCTTCGCTGGACACGGCGAAAAACTCGGCGACATCCTGCGCGGCGTACGGGTCCAGGGCAAGGCCCGCGTAATAGGCATCGGCGGCGCTGGATTCGGGATCGACATCGTCGGGCAGATCCAGCTCGACCAGATCGACCGCCGCACAGAAGCGGTTGAAAGCCTCGTCAAGGATCCGGCGCCATAGATGCGGTTCGAGCCCGCGGTGCAGCCGTCGATCCAGTGCTGGCAGGCCATCGGCATCGCCGTTCAGCATGTCCAGTTTGTGCGCGAATTCGTGGATCACCACATTGCATGCGAAGTCGGCTTGCGCCTGGTCGCGCTCGCCCTGCGCCCACGAGACGATGACGGGCCCGCCCTCCCAGGCTTCGCCGGCCACCGTCTCCGAAAATTCGTGCACCAGTCCAGCTTCGTCCTGAACGGTGCGGTGAGCGCGAAATTGCGCGGGGTAAACGACGATCCCGCTCCAGCCCCGGTACCACCCGAGTCCAAGTCTTTGGATCGGCAGGCAAGCCTGCACGGCAATACTGACCTGGATCGCCGCGGTCAGTTGCAGACCGTCGGCCCCGGTCATGACCTTGGCCTGGAGCAGTCGACCGCACAGGCGGCGAAATTGCGGATCATCGGCACCCGTCAGTCGCTGCACAAATGGGTGCTCGGCCAGCGTTTGCTCCCACAGGGGCGACGGAATATCGACCGCGCGGGTGCGCAGCGCATCGAGCAAGCGTGCGAGCATGCGTCATTGTGCCCGCCTGCCGGCGCATAATCGACCGCGACGCCGAGCCCTGACGTGACCCACGAGCCACTGCCTCGATTGCCGCCTACCGGCGCGGCCCTGGATGCGGCGCAGGCCAGGGCGCTGATATTTCCGCTGTACGACGGCCGCGCCTTGCGCACCGGCGAGACCTTCACCGACCACGCCGATGGCCTGGCGCGCATCGTGCAAGCGGTTCGCGAGGATCCGGACCTGTTGGCTGCGGCGTACCTGTTCGGCGCCCACGAGGTGCTGCGCGACGCCGACGAATGGATACGTGGTCGTGCCGGAGTCGTTGTCGCAGGTCTGGTCGGCGATCTGCGGCAATTGATGCTGCTGTCCGAGGCCGTTCGCGCACGCAGGCAAAACACGGCGGGCGCGCCGCTCCAGGAGTCGGAGACCGAGGCTCTCAGGCGCATGCTGCTGGCGATGGTCAACGACCCGCGCGTGGTCGTGTTGCGCCTGGCCTCGCGCGTGCAGACGCTGCGTTTTCTGGTTCAAACCGGTGCCTCGGGGGCCGAGGCGATCGCGCGCGAAACGGTTGCGCTGTATGCACCTCTGGCCAATCGGCTGGGAATCTGGCAGCTCAAGTGGGAGCTGGAGGATCTCGCATTTCGCCTTCTTGAGCCGCACACCTACCACCGGATCGCGAGCCAGCTGGAGCAGACGCGGGAGGCCAGCGAGCGCATCGTCGAGCAGGCGGCCCAGCGTTTGAAGGGCCTGCTCAAGGACGCGGGCATCGGTGCCGAGGTTTCGGGTCGGCCCAAGCACATCGTCAGCATTTATCAAAAATTGGGCGCCAAGCAACTTGCGATCGAGCAGGTGCACGATCTGCTCGCCTTGCGTGTCATCGTCGAGCAGATCGCCAACTGCTACGAGGTGCTTTCCGTCGTCCATGCGAGCTGGGCTCCCATCGAAAGCGAATACGACGACTACATCGCCAAGCCCAAGGCCAATGGGTACCAATCGCTGCACACGGTGGTCAAGGGGCCGGCTGAGCGCCCGATCGAGATCCAGATCCGCACCCGCGCGATGCACGCGAACGCGGAGCTGGGCGTGGCGGCCCACTGGCGCTACAAGGAGGGCCGGCGTGACAGCCGCGCCGACCAGGACGACCGGGTCGTTTGGTTGCGGCGCCTTTTCGACTGGAGCCTGGACGCCGAAGCCGCGGCGGAGGCGTCCCAGGACGCCGCGGCTTCGGTCCAGGCCCCGCATCAACCGGCCCTGGCGCGGCGCGTGTACGCGATGACGCCGCAGGGTCGGGTGGTCGAGTTGCCCGAAGGCGCCACGCCGATCGACTTTGCCTACCACGTGCATACCGAGCTGGGGCATCGCTGTCGCGGGGCGCGGGTCGATGGCGCATTGGTGGCCCTGAGCACGCGCTTGCAAACGGGCCAGACGGTCGAAGTGATCGCGGCGCGCACGGGGGGCCCGAGCCGCGACTGGCTCAATCCGGATCTGGGTTTCCTGGCCAGCACTCGCTCCAGAAACAAGGTTCGACACTGGTTCAACGCCATCGAGCACGAGCAATCGGTGGCCGCCGGACGGGAAGCGCTCGGGCGCGAATTGCAGCGCCTGGGTCGAACCGCGATCGCGCTGGACGAGCTGGCCGGGCGCCTGGGGTTTGCCTCGGTCGACGAGCTTTGCCTGGCGATATCGCGCGAAGAGCTGGGACTGCGCAGCATCGAGCAGGCCTTGTCCGGTGCGCCCGCACAGCGCGAGCAGGCCGAGGCGCAGCCGGTGACGAGGCCGCCCAAGCTGACACAGGCCGGCCAGGGCAAGGTGCTGGTGGTGGGCGTCGATTCGCTGCTGACCGGCCTGGCGCAGTGCTGCCGGCCCATTCCGCCCGACGAGATCACCGGCTTCGTCACGCGCGGACGCGGCGTATCGGTGCACCGCGCCTCATGTGCCAATGCCCGTGCGCTGGCCCGGCGCAGCCCCGAGCGCGTGATCGACGTGACCTGGGGGCCGCGCGGTGAGGGCTATCCGACCGAGGTCTTCGTGCTGGCGCAGGATCGGCCCGGCCTGTTGCGCGACATTTCGGAGGTCTTCGCTCGCGAAAAGCTCAACGTACTGGGCGTGAACACGCTGTCGCAGGCAGGCGAGGCGCGCATGCAATTCACCGTCCAGGTGCCCGACGCCGCCGCGACCCGGCGCACGCTGGCTCAGATCGGCGAGGTCAAAGGCGTCCTGGTGGCCCGCCGCCGATAGTTCACCCGAGGCCAGTATCAGAAGGGCGACAGGAAAATGCGCCGGATTTGAAATTCCTCACGGCGCCGTACCGGCATCCGGATAAGAACAAGGATCAGCAACAGAGCCCGTTGAAGCGCGCGCGGCAATCGCATCCCCGACTAGGTCCTGCAACCCGCGACCTGCGCTGCCAGCAGGTCGAAATGGCGCGCATAGCGACGATTGATCCCGTCCAGCGACAGCCAGATCAGAAAATCCGCACTGTTGAAATCAGGGTCCCAGGCCGGCTCGCCGCAGACCTTGGCACCGAGCCTCAAGTAACCCTTGATCAGCGGTGGGACCTCGAAGTTCACCGCGCGCGGAATCCGGTCGTGCGGAAACGGCAGGCGAGGAAACACCCGGTATTCGGGCCCCGCAAGGTAGGGCTGCAGTTCGTCGCGCAGACGGGCGGCCTGCATGCCACCGTCCGCCAGGGGAGCGCTGGCGCAGCCGATCAGGTGCCGATAGCCGGACGCCCTCATGTACTGGGCCAGCCCGGCCCACAACAGCAGGATCGCGCTGCCGGTGCGGTAGTCCGCATGGACGCAGGAGCGACCGACTTCGATCAGAGACGGGCGCAGAT
>Ga0137412_10001189_pt1 | contig 10725 bp, 7 predicted proteins | sample CZODoug2_1_16fun_FD_122160 | JGI IMG/M metagenome (GOLD analysis project Ga0137412, IMG submission 122160) | Vadose zone soil fungal communities from Angelo Coast Range Reserve, California, USA - CZODoug2_1_16fungal (Hybrid Assembly) | ecosystem: Environmental > Terrestrial > Soil > Vadose zone... | reverse complement strand
GAATCGACCGTCAAGACGCATCTCGGCCGGATCTTCACCAAGACCGACACCAAGCGTCAGGCCGACCTCGTCAAGCTCGTGGCCGCCTTTTCCTCGCCGGTCCGGCGCTGAACGCCGGCCGCGTTGCTCGCTCGACATTCACGGCAGCGGCGCAGCGGGCGCAACCCGCCGGCGAAAATCGGCCTGCAACGAACCGCGTGGCGGTTTTATCCTATTGAACTTGTAAGCATACTGCCGATTTTTCGCAAAGGTGATTTTCGCAACTGACGCTTTTGGGATATCCGTCGCGACCGAGCCTTATCGCCGCTCGCAGCGACGCCCGCCTCCGCGCCTCCTTGTCTTCCACCCCCCAAAAGGTTTTGTCTCTTGACCGATGGACCGATCAACGCGAACCCGCGGATGCTTTCCCTTATCGGAGATATCTACGACACCACGTTCGACCAGGCGCTCTGGAACGACACGCTCAAGCGCCTCACCGACTATGCCGGCGCGCAAAGCTGCGGGCTGGTGACGCAGAGCGCGACCGAGGGCCTTCTGGTGAGCCACAATGTCGGCTGCGACCCGCAATATCTGCAGACCTATGTCGACCAGTACTGGCAGTTCGATCCGACGCAGGCGATCCGGCTGTGCGATGTCGGCCGTATCCACCGGACGGAGGACTGGATTTCGTTCGAGGATATTCGTACCAGCCTGTTCTACCAGGAATGGGCCCGCCCCCAGCGCCTGGTGGATGCCGCGGTCGTGCTGCTCGACAATACCGCCGACAGCTTCTCCTATTTCTGCCTGACCAAAAGCAACGGACTGGTCGATGACGCGTTCCGCCGGATGCTGGGGCCGATCGTTCCGCATCTGCTGCGCGCCGTGATGATCGGGCAGATCCTGCACCCAGGGTCCGGCATCGCTTCCCCGGTCGAAACCATCCTGGACGAATTGAAGGCGGCGATGTTTCTGCTCGATGGAACCGCCACCATCACCCACAGCAACGAGAGCGGGCGAGACCTCCTTGAACAAAAGGACTTCCTGCGCGCGGACCATGGCCGGCTCACGGCGCTCGATCCCCATCTCAACCGCATCCTGCGCGACGCGACCGCGGCTTCGATGCTCGGCGACGGCGCCGCGGGCAGCGAGAGCATCGCACTGCCGTTCGTAGCGCATGACGGCGAGCGCTTCGTCGGGCGGCTGTTGCCGCTGACCAGCGGCCGGCGCCGCGAGACCGGCATCGCCTATGACGCGACCGCGGTGCTGTTCGTCACCAAGGCCGCGTTCGAGAGCACGGCGGCGTCCGACCTGATCCGGAAAATCTTCCGGCTGACGCCGTCAGAGACCCGCGTGATGCTGGCGATCGTCGAATATGGCAGCATCCCCGAGGCCTCCCGGCACCTCGATGTCGCGGAATCGACCGTCAAGACGCATCTCAGCCAAGTCTTCATCAAGACCAGCACCCATCGTCAGGCCGACCTCGTCAAGCTCATCGCGGCATTCTCCTCGCCGGCCAGGAACTGAACGCCCTTCGCGCGGTTCGGCGGGCGGCCGCATTTGCAAAGGGCGGTCGCTATGCCGTCATTGCGAGGAGCGAAGCGACGAAGCAATCCAGGGCGGCGTATGCGGTCCTGGATTGCTTCGCGGAGCCTGTCATCCGGCGGCGTTTCGCGCCGACCGGGTGGCTCGCAATGACGGAACTGGTGATACCGATCTAACTTCAACTCATCATGCCCTAGCGCTGCCGCCGCCAAACATCCGCCAACCAGTTGAGACGGCAAATCCACACCGTTCAATCAAACTCAGGCAGCTCCCCTGGTGGAGGGACGCCTGCGCCGGCCCGCCACACTAACGAGGTGACCGAACACCTCGAAAGGGCCGCCATGAAACCGCAAGCTTCACACTCCTCCCATCAAACCGCCACCGGTCGCGCCGCACCGCGCCGGGCCTCCTTGCGCGCCGTCCTGCTCGCGACCTCGGCGCTTGCCACAGCGTCACTGCCCACGACGGTGGCGGCCCAGGCGCTCGACGCGACATGGGCCGGGGTCGCCAGCGGCAACTACAACTTTGACGGCAATTGGGTCGGCGGGCAGGTCGCCACCGGGACCGCGACGTTTGCCGACGCCTCCGTCCACAAGGCCATCACATTCAGTGCACCAAACACCCTCGGCGGCATCATCGTGATGCCGGGCGCCGGGGACTACACATTCGACACACAGGGCAATACCCTCACCTTTAACGGCTTGGGCCTCTCCGTCGGAAGCGGCGCCACCCTCACCTTCACCAACAGCGGCATCCAGAGCCACACACTCTTCCAGGGCAACAGCACGGCCGGTGGGGCGCATATAATCGTCACCGGCGGTGGGGTAATTTTCCAAAACGGCAGCTCGGCGGATCAAGCGCGGATCGATGTCAGCACCAATGCCCAACTGAGTTTTCAAGGTGATGGTGCCGGTCACGCCAACAGCAGCGCGGCCAATGCGACGATCGTCACGAGCGGTAATGTTTTTTTCGATAACGCTAGTACAGCCGCCAACGCCCATATCGAGGTTGACGCAGATGGCGCGGTCGTTTTCTCAGGACAATCCACCGGCGGCACGGCCAGCATCGTTCTTGCCGGCGGCAACCTCGATATTGCTACTGAAGAGTCGGGAACGACGATCGGCTCGCTCGCCGGCAGCGGCATCGTTACGCTCGACAACAAGGCGCTGACCGTCGGCAGCAACGATCAAACCACCAGCTTCGGCGGCAGCATTGATGGCCCCGACGGTTCGCTGACCAAGATCGGCAATGGCACCCTCACCCTGACCGGCACCCACAACTCCTATACCGGCGCGACCACCGTTAGCGGCGGCGCGCTGATCGTCGATGGCTCGATTGCATTGTCGAGCGGCGTAGACGTCGCTGGTGGCGCCACTCTCGGCGGAATCGGCACCGTCGCCACCACGACCCTCCAGGAAGGCGCCTTCCTGGCGCCCGGACACGATGACGGGCACGGGGTGCTGACCGGCAAACTGACCGTTGCGGGCGATCTCACCTTCGCCGGAACCTCGATCTATTCCGTGCAGGTTACGCCCACCGACAACACCAGCACCAGCGTGACGGGAACGGCCACGCTCCACGGCGCGACCGTGAATGCGAACTTCACGCCCGGCGCCTTCGTGCCGAAACAATTCGCCATCCTTACCGCGAATGACTTGACAGGCAAGTTCGGCTCCCTGGTCACCCCCGGCCTGTCCCCGATGTTCACGGCGGCGCTGAGTTACGACCCCGACAACACCAAGGTCTTTCTCACGCTCAGCGCGGTCTCGTCCGGTGGCGGTAGTAACCCCGGTTCGGGGGGCGGCTCGTCCGGCGGCGGTAACCCCGGCTCCGGCGGCGGCCTCAGCTTTCCAGGCTTCAACACCAACCAGAACAATGTCGGCAACGGCATCGTCAATTCGTTCAATCTGATGAGCGGCCTGTCCTACGGCGCGTTCCTGATGCTGACGACGCCCCAGAGCATCACCCAGGTCTCCGGCGAGACCGCGGTCGGCACCCAGCAGGCCACCTTCGACGCCATGAACCAGTTCATGAGCGTGCTGCTCGATCCGACGCTGGGCGTGCGCGGCGGCGCACCGAAGGACGCCATGGCCGCGATGCCGCGCAAGGCCGCGCCGCTCTCGGTGGAAGCCTTCGATTCGCGCTGGGGCGTCTGGGCCGCCGGCTTCGGCGGATCGCAGAGCACCAGCGGTGACAATGTGCTGGGCTCCAACAAGACCACCAGCAACGTGTTCGGCTCGGCGGTCGGCGTCGACTATCGCTTCTCGCCCGACACGGTGGCGGGCTTCGCGCTCGCCGGCGGCGGCACGCATTTCAATGTCGCCAATGGCGGCAGCGGCAATTCCGACCTGTTCCAGGCCGGCGCCTATGTGAAGCACACCGAAGGCGCGGCGTTCATCGCGGGCGCGCTCGCCTATGGCTGGCAGGACGTCACCACGAATCGCAATGTGAGCGTGTTCGGCATCGACAGCCTGCGCGGCAACTTCAAGACCAACGCGATCTCCGGACGCCTCGAAGGCGGCTACAGAGTAGCAACCGCCGTCGGCGACATCACGCCCTATGCCGCCGGCCAATTCACCAGCTACCGCCTGCCCTCCTACATGGAGCAGGTCGCGTTCGGCGCCGGCACCTTCGCGCTCAACTATGCCGGCAAGGACGTCACCGCGAGCCGCAGCGAACTCGGCCTGCGCGGCGAAAAGGCCGTGCCGATGACGGATGCGACGCTCATGCTGCGCGGCCGCCTCGCCTGGGCCCACGACTTCAACACCGACCGCAACGTCCAGGCCACCTTCCAGGCACTGCCCGGCTCGGCCTTCGTCGTCAATGGCGCAACGCCCGCCGCCGACACGGCACTGACCACCGTCGCTGCCGAAATGCTCTGGCGCAACGGCTGGTCGGCTTCCGCCACAGCCGACGCGCAATTGTCCGACACCACGCACAGCTACTCCGGAAAAGGCGTGGTTCGTTATAGCTGGTAGGGCTTCCTATCCGGCACCGCCTACCCTCTCGCGCCCGAGAGGGGATGGGGGGCGAGGGTGACCACCTGTCTTTGATCCCCTCCCCTCGCTCCCCATCGCTTCTTCTTGCGAACGACTCTACTTGTCCAATTCCCTGTAGTGCCGAAAGATGCCGTCCTCGTTGAAGGCAATGCGCCGGTCGGACGCGAGATAAGCCCTGATATTCGGCCGCGCGGCGACACGGTCGCGCAGTTCGACCACGCGGGGAATTTTGCGCTCGAACGCCTTCATGCGGTTCGGAAATGCGTAGCGCAGTCCCTCGACGATCTGGAACAGCGACAGATCGACATAGGTGATCCTGCGCCCGGTGACGGCGCTGCCATTGTCCTTCAACAGCCCTTCGAAATAGCCGAGATATTTCGGCACGCGTTGGTCCCAGAATTCGTCGGTGCGTTTTCGGGCCGCCGCGCGCTGGTCCTCGTAATAGAGCGAGGACCCGAGCGGATGATGGGTGTCGTGCACTTCGAGCACCAGGTCCGTGATGGTGAGCTGCAATTGATGCACCCACAGCCTGCCCGCTTCGGTCTTCGGCGCCAGCCCGTGGCGCGAACCGAGATAGAGCAGGATGTTGGCGGTCTGCCCGATCACGAGCTTGCCCGCTTTGAGGAACGGCGGCGCGAATGGCGGCGTGCCGCGTTGCTGCATCAGTTTCATCATCGCCGCCGTACCGCGCGCCCCGCGCGCGACATCGGCATAATCCGCGCCGGCTTCCTCCAGCGCGAGGCGGACATATTCACCGCGGCCCTGAATGGAGGGCCAGTAATACAGTTCGTATTTCATCTGCTTTTGCTCGCGATTGTTATTTGCGAGCATAGCAAGCGATGCAAGCCCCGTCATTCCGGCGCGGGCTCTTCTCCTTCTCCCCGCTTGCGGGGTCGAGACGAGCAAAGCTCGCTCTGAGAAGGTCGGGATGAGGGGGGCTCACGGCACACCGTGCTCGTGGAGAGCACCCCCCACCCTCTCCCCGCAAGCGGGGCGAGGGAAGCGACAGCGTGCCCCCGGAATGACGTCCTCAGTTCGAATGACGTGCGTCAGTTCGCGGCAAAGCAATACAGCAGGCCGTCGCCGCCGGTGCTCTTGAGGTCGGCCTGCGAGCAGCCGCCGTCCGGTCCGCGCGAGGGATGCGACGAATTCCAGGATTTCGAGGCGTCGTCGTCGCGCAGCCCGATGCGATCGGAATGGCCGAGCATCGCCGACCCTTGCATGGAACTCGTCCAGTTCTTGCAGGTGCGGTCGGCATCAGGTCCGAACGCGGTGCCGTCGGCTTGCGATCCCGTCAGCACGTCATGACGGTTCGGCGTGTCGCCGCGGCCGTTGATGACCTCGCCCTTTTCCGACAGCGCGGTCTGCTTGGTGAGATTGTTGTTCGCGCTGTGCAGGTCGGCTGTGTCCTTGGCGATCACGACGCCCTTGGCATTCTGCCACGGCCCCTTGCCGATCCGATCGCGCGCATTCACCGCCGGCTTGCCGTCTTCGGCCTGCGTCGAGAGATAAGCGTGCCAGGTCTTCGCACCTGCGCCCGCGGCTTGCGCCAATGTCTGGCACTGATTGTCGGCGCCCGCGACGCCACCGAGATTGCCGCCATTGCCGATGCCGTTGCTGGTCAGGAAGAAGCTGGTGTCGGCGGATTGCGCCCGCGCGGGCGAAGCCGTGAATGCCGCAAGACAGACCGAGAGCCCCACCGAAAGACCTGCGGCCGCGACGAGCGACGTGCGCGTGAGAATGCTGCCGAATGAGATCATCTGATCCACCCTGTTTTTGTTTTGCGCGTTGTCGAACGCGCCGGTTAAGTCAACCCGCGCCGGCCGCCATTATTCCGAAAGCACGCGGCCGATCCGAACATGAACGGCAATGAAAAAGGCGCCGCGGAACAAACCGTGGCGCCCTTTCGTATCTTATGCTTGGCCTAGCAGGCCGTCAGTTGGTCTGCTGGATCGCCGAGACTTCCCAATTGCCGCCGCGCGGACGCAGGAAGGTCCAGACCTCGGTGACCTCGATCGGCTGCTCCGAGCCCTCGACGATCTGGCCGCTCGAACGGTCGAGCGTCTTGTCGATCAGCGAAAACCGCATCGCGACGCTGGCGAAATCTGTCTCGCCTTCGCGCCAGGCTTCCGCGAGGTCGCCCTGCAGCAGCTTGGTTGCCGACACCTTGTTGATGCGGTTGCGAGCGCGGTTGTCGTCGAGGTCACGCTCGAAATACGACACCATTTCCGGCGTCGCCAAGCTGCGCAACCGTCCGACATCCTCGTTCGACCACGCCGCCTGGATCTCGCCGAGCAGCCGCTCGAACGCTTCGTAGTCGGCGGGCTGCACCTCGAGCGGCGCGCTGGCGCTGCCCGAGCCGAGCCCGAAGCCCATGCCGCCGCGGGACGGCTGCGACGCACCGGGATTGAGGCCGGGGGCACCGGCATAGGCCGGCTCCGCCCCCTGGCGGCGCTGCCACCACGACATCGCCATCCGCACCACGAAGATGATCAGGCCGATCTGCAGGATCAGGCCGAGGATCGAGGAAAATCCGCCAAGCCCGGAAAACAGACCGCCGCCAAACAGCATGCCGAACAGGCCTGCGCCGAGGAAGCCCGCGGCAAGGCCGCCGAGCAAACCACCACCCCGGCCGAACAAGCCGCCCGGCCGGTTGAAGAGGCCGCCACCGGGCGAGCCGACGGTCGAACTGCCCGGTTGGGTAAACGTACGGTTAAACGGCTGGGCGGTTCCGGGCGCCGTCGAGGTCGCCGGCGGGGCTGCGAAGGTGCGCGAGCCGCGCGAACCCGAGCTGAAGCCGCCGCCGACACGGGCGTCGGCCGCCGATATCGCCAGCACGGTCGGCAGCGCCAGCGCAATAACAATGGCGATGGCCTGGACCAGTCCACGCATCGAAAGCGAGAATCTCATGTCCTTAGTCCTAAATCCCCGGAATGGGGGTGCCCCTAACATGGGCAGTGTTGCATAAATGTGAAGCTGATAGCGGGCTTAGCGGCTGCGGCCCTCGGTCGCGGGGATGCGTCAATCGGCGGGTTGTGATGGCGCGGCTAGTTCCTACAGCGTTTTCCAGCGAAACAGGCTCCTATTCCGGCACCATGGTTTCCTTCACCGCCGCCACGAGCTGGCTGAGCGTGAACGGCTTTGGCAGGAAGGAGAATTGCTGGTTCTCCGGCAGGCTCTTCTCGAACGCATCCTCGGCATAGCCGGAGACGAAGATGACCCTGAGATCGGGGTTGCGGGCGCGCATCGCCTTCAGCAGCGTCGGACCGTCCATTTCCGGCATCACGACGTCGGAGACCACGAGGTCGACCGAGCCGTTCTCCAGCTCCAGCGCCTCCATCGCCTCGACGCCGTTCGAGGCCTCGATCACGCTGTAGCCGCGCGAGCGCAGGCCGCGTGCGTTCAGCGCGCGCAGGCCCTCTTCGTCCTCGACCAGAAGGATGGTGCCCTGCCCGGTCAGATCGGTCCGCGGTTTCGGCTCGGCCTTGGCCGCGCCGTTGACCGCCTGCGGTTCGGCCTCGACTTCCGGCTCGACATGGTGCCGCGGCAGGAAGATGTGGAACGAGGTGCCCTTGCCGGTCTCCGAATCCACATAGATGAAGCCGCCGGTCTGCTTGACGATGCCATAGACGGTGGAGAGCCCGAGGCCGGTGCCCTTGCCGACTTCCTTGGTCGAGAAGAACGGCTCGAAGATCTTGTCGCGGATGTCGGCGGGAATGCCGGTGCCGGTATCGGTGATCTCGATCCGCACATAGTCCGCCGCCGGCATGCCCTTGTGCGCGAGCTCGGCGGATTCGGATGCGGTGATATTGGCGGTCTTCACCGTCAGCGTGCCGCCATCGGGCATCGCGTCGCGGGCGTTGACCGCGAGATTGACCACCACCTGCTCGAACTGGGAGACGTCGACCTTCACCGGCCAGAGATCGCGGCCGTGCACGAAGTCGAGCTTGACCTTCTCGCCGATCAGCCGGCGCAGCAGCATGGTGAGGTCGGACAGGGCATCGCCGAGGTCGAGCACCTGCGGCCGCAGGGTCTGCCGCCGCGAGAACGCCAGCAATTGCCGCACCAGGGTGGCGGCGCGCGTGGCGTTCTGCTTGATCTGCATGATGTCCTGGAACGACGGATCGGTCGGCTTGTGCGCGTTCAGCAGGAAGTCGTTCGCCATCATGATGGCTGACAGCACGTTGTTGAAGTCGTGCGCGATGCCGCCGGCGAGCTGGCCGACCATGTCCATCTTCTGCGACTGGTTGATCTGGTTCTCCAGCGCCCGCCGCTCGGTGGTCTCCAGCATGTAGACGATGGCGGCTTCGGTGTCGCGTTCGTCCTCTTCCACCGGCGTGACGAAGAACTGCGCCCAGCGCTCGCGCGCGCCCTCCAGCATCACCTCGACCGGGGCGATGTCGCCCTGCCCCTCGGCCGCCTGGTTGATCGCGGCGATCAGGGTGACGCGGTCGCGGGCGCTGACGGCGCGGAAGATCGACTTGTGGGCGCTGTTGTCCGGACTGAGGCTCTGCGCAAGCTTGGCGAAACGGGCATTGGCGCGCACCACGGCGCCGCCGCGGTCGACGGTCGCGATCGCCATCGGGGTGTGGTCGAAGAAGCGCATGAAGCGCACTTCGGCGGCGCGCTCGGGGTCGGAGCGCTCGTCGCGGGCGCGGCTGATCACCAGCGTCCGCGACGGTCCGGGCGCGCCGTCGGCGCCGAAGGCGAGCTTGTGATAGAGCCGCACCGGCACGGTCTTGCCGCCGCGCATCTTGAGGTCGATGTCGAACACCTCGGTCTTGACCTCGCCGGGCACCGCCACGATCGAGGTCAATAAGGCGGTGCCGTCGCCGGAGACGATATCGGAGAGCTTTAAGCCCCCCGAGCCGATCTCGGCGAGATCGTAGTCCAGCCAGTTCGCCAGGGTCGCGTTGACATAGACGAGTTCGCCCGGCGCATTGACCGAGAAGAACCCGCACGGCGCGTGATCGAGATATTCGATCGCATGCTGCAGTTCCTGGAACACGTCCTCCTGCCGTTCGCGGTCGCGCGTGATGTCAGCGATCGACCACACCGCGTATTTCGACTCGCGCTTGCCCTTGCCGAGCGGACGAACCCGCATCCGCAGCCAGCGGCCCTGGCTGCCGCTCTGGCCTGCGATCCGCACCTCTTCCTGCTGCCGCTTGCCCTCCCGCGCCGCCTTCAGCAGGCGGAACACCGCCTCCGACACATCCGGGTTCCCGATGAAGACGCGCTCCACCGGACGGGCCTCCTGCTCGTTGGCGGCCCCCGTGAGCGACAGATAGGCGGCATTGAAATAGACCACATGGCCGCGCGGGTCGCTTACCGCGAGCCCGTCAAAGGCATGATCGGCGATCCGCGCGACCACCGGGTCGTCGGCGGCGCGATCGGCAAAGCGGATGATTCCGGCGGCGAAGGCGAACAGGCTGAACAGCCCGACCATCGCCAATAACGCCAGCAAAGCAAGGATATAGGGCTGGGCCTGGGCCCGCCCGATGGTCATCAGCGCGATCGCCACCGCGACCAGCCCACCCGCCACCAGCAGCACCAGGAGGATGCTGCCGCTGCGCCGGTGCGGCTCGTGGGGAATGGACGACTCCCCGAGCAAATCGTGGTCGATATCGGCGGTCATGGCAGCAAACGCGGCCCGGCGTGAATATGGCGCGCGCATGCCGCGCGCCCAGCCCCTTGGTGCCTGAATCGGGCCTGCAAACGCAAGCCCATCAGGCCGCTATTTCAGGGGTTCGGCGGCCTTTTGCGGCGCTTTTGCAGGAGGCAGGCCTCATCGTACCCGCCGGCCGGACAGGTTGCGGCGCAGACCCAGGACGTAGCCGATGATCTCGGCGACCGCGTGATAGTGCTCGACCGGAATTTCCTGGTCGATCTCCACGGTGGCGTAGAGCGCCCGTGCCAGCGGCACATTCTCGACGATCGGAACGTCGTTCGCCTTGGCGATTTCCCTGATCTTGAAGGCGATGTTGTCCACACCCTTGGCGACGCAGATCGGCGCCGACATGCCGCGCTCATAGGACAAGGCCACCGAATAGTGGGTCGGGTTGGTGATGATCACGGAGGCCTTGGGCACCGCGGCCATCATGCGCTTGCGCATGCGCGCGTGGCGCAGCTGCTTGATCTTGCCCTTGACGTGGGGATCGCCTTCGGACTGCTTGAACTCCTCCTTCATTTCCTGCAGCGACATCTT
>Ga0137412_10004869_pt1 | contig 10729 bp, 5 predicted proteins | sample CZODoug2_1_16fun_FD_122160 | JGI IMG/M metagenome (GOLD analysis project Ga0137412, IMG submission 122160) | Vadose zone soil fungal communities from Angelo Coast Range Reserve, California, USA - CZODoug2_1_16fungal (Hybrid Assembly) | ecosystem: Environmental > Terrestrial > Soil > Vadose zone... | reverse complement strand
TGCGAAGCCATACCCGCCTTGAACTCCTTAGCCTGTTCTTCGTTCTGGGCAAGGCCATCGACTCCGGGAGTATCGATCGGGCCGGGACTCACCACATTGACCCGGATCTTACGGTCCTTCAATTCATTGGTCCACGTCCGGGCAAACGAGCGAACCGCTGCCTTCGTCGAGCTGTAGACACCAAACGCAGGCATACCCTTGACCGAAACGATGGAGGCGTTTAGCACAATCGCACCACCCTCTGGAATGAGCGGAAGTGCCTTCTGTACGGTGAAGAAGAGCCCCTTCACATTGGTAGCGTAGGTCTTGTCAAAGTGCTCCTCTGTGACCTGATCGATGGTCGCAAACTCCCCTCCCCCTGCATTGGCAAAGAGGACATCGATGCGGCCATACTGTTGCTTGATCTCCGCATAGAGCCGGTCGAGATCTGCCAGGTTGCTGGCATCAGCTTGAACACCGGTCGCGCTGGAGCCTATCTCCTTGACGGCAGTATTCAGAACCTCCTTGCGGCGTCCTGTAATGACAACCTTCGCACCCTCCGCTACAAAGCGTTTTGCCGTAGCCAAGCCGATACCGGTTGTTCCGCCCGTAATAAGTGCAATCTTTCCTTCAAGCTTCTTTGACATCTTTGTCTTCTCCGACATACGAGTTGAGTGTTTTCGAGTGACTCTCACTTGATGAAGTGATTGAAAATTGTTCAGTTCATTAGTTCTGAATATAAGAACAATTGAACAATATGTCAAGAACGGATAGAATAAAAAGGAATGAGGCCTCTCTTCCACCCATCGACTGAAGAAGTTACTGTGGAAGCCATTCTGCATGCACTCTCTGACCCGACACGTGTGGCGATCTTCGCTGGAATCGTCGGCTCCGAGTGCTCACAGAACTGCTCAGACTTCCTCAGGATCGGTGACAACACGATCCCGAAATCTACCCTCTCTCAACACTTCAAAGTTCTGCGTGAAGCAGGGCTGATTCGAAGCGCACGCAAGGGGGTTGAGATGCACAACACCTCCCGCTGCGCGGAGATCGACAAGCGCTTTCCTGGACTGATCGGAGCAATAGCCAAGGCTCACAGCATCCAGTCAGAAGACGAACAACGAGCGCGCCGTGCAGAAAAGCGGAGAACGGCTACTCAACGCTCGAAGAACAGTACGTAGTGTCCTATTGCATGCTGTAACGCATGGCCTTCCACCACAATCTTCTTAGCATGCCCTCTCGTCGGAACTCTGACGAGAGTTACTGTACCGTCAAAACTTGACCATCCGCAGTTAGCTGCTTTGCGAGTGTTGAATACTTGACGTCCTGCACGTTTGCATTTGCATCGATGGCAAGAGAGACAGCGGCTCCGGCAGCCTGTCCCATGATCATGTAGGTCGGTTCGATACGTAGCGACTCAAGCGCCACGTGCGACGCCGAGATGGCAACGCTAACGAGCAGGTTCGTTGCCTGCGATGGCCGTGGATTGAGTGCGCCGTACGGAATGCGATAGGGAGTTGTGCCGCGAGTGATGCCCTTGCCTGCTTCATTCTGCGCCTTTCCATCCACCGCAACACGGTGTTGCAGATGGTTGTCGAAAGGATATCCCCCCAGGCCGATCGAGTTGTTGATCGAGGTCTTGTTCTGTGCATCAAACTGCGTTATCACATACACTCCGGTCATGCGGCGCGCTTCGCGTACATAGAGCTGCCGCGGCCATCCACCGTTATCCATGAACTCGTCTTTGCACAAGCCCCAGGATTTGACTGTCGCCTGTACCGACTTAGGAATGCGAGGATCGGTTGCCAGGAAGTAGAGTAGTCCCTGGACATAGTGCTTATGGTTGATGATGATCTGCTGCCGTGTTGCCGCACTGCCATTCGGATATTCTGTGTTCGCAGCAACATTATCGGTTGAAAAACCTCCGTTGTTGTTGATGTCGAGCTTCGAGTTGGGCAGTGGCTCTGCGAGTAGAAAATTGTTGAGAACGATCGCTCTCCCACTCGCAGTCAACGCCTTCCCGTAGCGGCCGAGCAGCTCGAATTCCATGGGATCGTAGTTCACTGGCGCCGAGAAGGGAATCTGGTTGGTGAGACGTTTACTCACGCACAGCCGGTAGGTGTAGGCCATCACACTCGTGTCCGCGCTGCCAGGCGCACCCAACGGGGTCGACTCAATGTGTTGCAGCAGCCCGCTGGAAGGACTCCCGGGCGTGACGTACGGATCGACCGTGAGATCGCCCATCGGGCTTGGCTTCCAGACTCCGGCGATGGATTCGTTATACTTCGTCGTCGCTTCACGCCCGACCGTGTAGCTGACCTTGGCTGCCGCCATCAGATCCCCCTCATAGCTGGCATCGATGAACTCTTTAGCGTCATACGCGATGCCATTGCTGGCATGGAGACTGGTGATGGTGGTGCCGTTCTTCACAATCGAAGATAGCGCCGCATTGAAGACGACCTGCAGGGTTTTTTGCTGAGCCAGCATCTGGTTGAAGGCCTGCTCGGCGACATGCGGCTCATAACGAGTCCCACTCAGAGTGTCGGTGTTCGCTGGCCCGTAGATCGATGCAACTGTGCTGAAGAAGGTCTTCACTAATCCACCCAGGGCAGACTGTGTGTACATATCGGTTGTACCGAGGCCACTGGAGGTTATGCCGCCGACGTGCTGTCCCGACTCAAGCAGCAACACCTTCTTGCCGAGATGGGCGGCCTCAATGGCTGCGGCGATTCCAGACGGAGTTGCACCGTAGACCACGACATCCGCGGTTACGGTGAACTTGCTTGCGGTCAGCTTCAGAGCTGTCGTGTCGTTATTCGATGCATTCGTCAGGAAATGTAGCGTATCTGTGAATGTCCCAGAGCCAGTTGGTGTGAAGCTTATGGAGAGATTGCAGAATGCGCCTGCTGCAATAGGTGTTCCTGCGTTACAGCCATCTTCTGAAGTAGGCACAATGTTGATCGCATCGACACCGTTGCCGCTCTCGGTGTACAGCTTATTCGGATCTGTCCAAACCAGAGGTAAATTGCCTATGTTGTTCAGCGTTGCCCCTGGGTCAAGCTGATCGAATGCCGGAAGGCCCAGTGCTCGATTCGAGACCAGCAAGTTGTAGTCGTTTATAAGATAAAGCTTGCCGCTTGGGGAGATTGTTATATAGCTCCCGTCATCACCGGTCAGATCGTCGCTGAACAGACCATAGGAGTTACCTATCTTACCGGAACGATTGAGACCCACGTCACCTAGATTCACGAAATAGAGTGAGTTCGATGCATCTGCAGTAACACTCGAGTACGAAGCCATAGACGTATTCGGCAGTTCTGTGAACTTCCAGGTTCCCGGCTCGATTCTGCCAAGCTCTTTTCCGCCTGCTACCGAGACCATCAGATTGCCAGAGCTGTCCGCAGCAATTGCAGATACATCAGGCACCGTGGGTGAGATTAGTCTTCTCACAGCTCCCGAAGGCAGTATGCGCAGGATGAAGTTATTATCCTGCAAGGTGTTGGCATCACAGATATAGATTGTGCCGTTGGGATCGATGGCAAACTGCAGTGGAATCATTAACCCCGGGGTCGACAGGACAGATGCCGCGGCGCCATCTGCCGGAACTTTGATCAGCTCTGCTGGTGACTGATTCAGCACATAGAGGTTACCGGCGCCATCGAGCTTGATATCTACCGGTGTGGGTGTCGGCACTCCGATCGCTATCTTGGTGAGTGTGGTGCTGCCGATGGGAGCTTCAAAGATTGCCTGGTTGCCAGCATCGGCAACATAGAGACGCGTATCGGCTCCGTTCACAGCAACCGCAACTGCTTTTTTCAATTGATTTGCAAACGGCGAGGTAACTGATCCAGTGTCGACCGCCAGCAGCGCTCCCTGTCCGATACCGTAAACTCCATGACTCTGTGTGCCGGTTGAAGTCGTCAGCTTGATAGAGCCGGAACGTCCACCAACCCGTGCAGGCGTGAACAGAATGGTCGCGGTACAACTCGCCGGAAGTGTGACCGATCCACTCGTCGGTGTATACGTCTGCTGTGCACATGTGCCACCTATCCGCTTGTATTCACCAATGTCACCACCGCTGAAGCCCTGAATCGTCTTCACCATAGCTGCTTCATAGAACTCAAAATTAAAGGTGATTGCAGCCGATGTGTTGCCCACGGGTAGAGAGCCGAAGTTTGGAGCGTTGTAATACACAAATTTGGTTATGCCATTCGCGGTACTGCCAGCGCCGGTGACATACAAGTTGCCTATCTCATCGATTGCTAATGAGTTTGGCGCTTTGAAGTTCGATTGCGGAATCAGAAATGCGGATTTGCCGTTCGCAGGAATCTCAATCAACTGCTTTGTGATGCTGTCCAGCACGTAGACATTTTCCAGGCCGTCTACTGCCACGCCTGCGAGATGCTGTAGGTTGTATTCAGTGGGAGTCAGGTTCGTACCCGTTCCTCCCGCTGCGGGAAAGCGATAGATCGCAGTTGCATGCTCGCTGTTCCCGCCATCTACCACGTAGAGGGTGTCATCTGCACCAAAGGCCACCGCAGAGGGAGCACCCAGAACTGTGCTGCCTGTGTCGAAGAGATGTGCAGCTCCCCCGTATCGTCGGGTGGTGATTGTGCCGTTGCCTGCATTCACAACTGCCAGATTGCCATTTGCATCGGCTGCAACGCCAGCCGGTTGATTCAACCCGGTGATGATGGCGAGACCGTTCGCAGTTCCTGCCGGCAATTTAATGAGCCGATTCGCAGCGGTCTCCACTACATACAGGTCACCGTTACCATCGACAGCAACTGCCGTAGGACTGCTCAGTGCTGGCGTCAGCGAGCCAAAGGTTACCGTTGTCTGACTGCCATCCGGAGCAATCCTAAGTACGCGACTGTTGCCGGTATCGGCGACATAGAGCGTTCCGTCCAGTGCTACACCCACACTCTGTGGGTGGTTGAAGCCGTCACTCGAGGTGATTGGAAGTTGTGCATCCGACACGATCTTCGGATAAGCAGACTGTGCCTGCACTCCCAAACTGCTAAGCCAGACGACCGCTACCAACGCGCACTGCAGCACACGAGTGTTCATTACACAGGCTCCATACACAATCAAATTTGTAGTGTCGTCACCGATACAACTTAGGGGAGTGCAATTTTGCTGAGGTTGGTGACGATGTAAATTTTGGCGTACCAGAGTTCATCGAACCTAATCACCGAATCTAGCCCGACGATATCGCTATTATGCTGCCAGAATCGAACGCTATGTAGTTTCTATACGTTTTTTTATTTTGTTACATTATGAAGTCAATAATTTACAGGCATTTCTCATTGCTCTGCCCTTGATAGCTGGCCCCTTACTGAAGAGAAGGCGTCGTGCATGCCAGCGTGGGGGATACGATCTAGCATAAATGAAATGAAGCATACTCTGGCCGCATGACATGTAACCTGTCCGTTATCGGCTGTAGTGTGCCTTGGCAGCCGTCACCCCACCCCAAAGCGAACCGGGATTGGCTCGATCCCCGTGGAGCTTCATCATTTGATCGAAGAATTCGCGCACGCTAGCCGTCTCCTCGTTCAGACGCAGGAAGTCTCGGAAGTAGTTGCGTGTTTCCTCGATGATCCTTGGGTGGTCGTCGTTCTCTGGCCGTTTGTGACCGGCAATCACGGCGCGAGGTTTTAGCGATTCGAGTTTGTCGAGGGCTGCAATCCATTGCTGCCAAGACTGTGGGTTGCCTTCCGCCATATAGGGATGGACACCGTTGTAGGCGACATCTCCGGCCACCACCAAATCGATGGAGGGTACATGCAGGCTCGTGGACAAAGCCGTGTCAGTATAGCCGGTATCTATCAAGACCAATTCGTTCCCCTCCAACTCGATGGTGTTCCCTTCGAGCGGCTCGGCTACCGCGAGCTGTTCCGGGAGTTGGCCGGGAAAACGCGACTTCCAGAAGCTGTTGAAGTAGGGCGGATCGAGCTCACGACGCATTGCCTCCACTATGTCCGGCCTAGCCACCGCCCGAGCATGGGGGAAGCGCTGCTTGAGCAGCCCGATGCCAAAGAAATGATCGCCGTGACCATGGGTCGAGTAGATCGTGGTCAGATTCTTTCCACTCGCCATAACCCAGTCTGCCAGAGCCTGCGACGTTTCGACAGTAAGGAAGGTATCGACCAGCACGGCGTCCCGTTCGCCGTAGATCAGCGTGGATGAGTTCGGTACCCAAGCCAGGGACTCGTAACCGGACGGCAACTCCCGGTTGAGGCCAGGCCGCTTGGTAACAAACACTGACCATTGCAAGAGAGCATCTTTGTGGCTAGTCACGGTCATGAGAGCTCCTCCGTGAGTTTTGCATTACGTTCGGGCTTGTAATGTGATTGACTCAACGCCTGAGAATAGAACACCTTTATAGTGTTTTACTCTACGACGAAGAAGGAGAGGTTGGCATCATCGCCACTTCAATTCGATTGCGCCCATTCGTTTTGGCCTGGTAAAGGGCCTGGTCGGAGGCTTCCAGTAAGATCCTTGGCGATCCACCAGAATGAGGTCCATGAGTCGCTATGCCGATGCTTATCGAGATATATGGTCCTATCGAAGACTCATTTTGAATCTTCAACTTGTTCACTGCGTCCTGCATCCTAGCCGCGACCAGATGCGCTCCGCTTTGGTCCGTATGCGGAAGAATCGCAGCAAACTCCTCACCTCCATAGCGCGCGAGAAGATCGCCAGCCCGCGGTAGCGCAGAGTGTAGAGCTGCAGCCACCCGAACGAGGCACTCATCGCCGACACTGTGACCGAATAGATCGTTCAACCTTTTGAAATAGTCGACGTCAATCAATAGCAGCGACATGGGATTTTTTCCACGTACAGCGCGATTCCATTCCGACTCTAGTGTTTGGTCGAAGCAACGACGATTGGCAACACCGGTAAGTTGATCCGTGAGCAAGATCTCTTGAAGTTTATCCCGCACCGTCTCCAGCGAGCGCTCCGAATGTTCATAGCTCCTTTGCAGAACTGTTGAGCGGAACCCATAAAGAAGAAATGCCGCTGCAATTGTGCTCATGCCGAAGCGAAAGTAGTTGCGCGCCGCATCGATACTCAAAACCAACAAGGAAAGGGTGTAGAAAAGCGGACTAGCAGTGTTGAGAAAGATAGTTAGTTTGTTACGAGAATAAGTCGATTCCTTGCCCCTACTCTCAGTCGGTAAGAAATAAACCAGAATGCAGAAAAACAAGCCTGGAGCTACACCTAACAGCTCGGGGTAACCGGCACGATCCGTTTGACCTGCCAAAGCATTGTGAAGGCCGATCAAGATCGTACTGACCCCGATGAACCAACAATACGCGCGATAAAAGTTCTTTTCGTCTTTTGTGGTTGAGGCACGAAAACGTAGCGCTGCCATACAACAAAATGTGAGATCGGCGATATTGTAAAACGCTATGAGGCGTTCTACAGAGATAGGCTGAACAGAGATCTGTGTGAAAGGGATGATGGAAAACAGCTTTATATAGATTAAGTAGCCAGCAATAATGACTTGAATAGCGTCAACCCACAGGAGAGGTGTGGGATAAGACTTACCGCTTGGTAGTGACAGGAGAATAACAAAAGGAATATAAGCGAAGACCATGAGCAGATCGGTGTAATCGATCTGTTCAGATACCTGGCGATGACTAAGTAGCGTGACCAGATAGATGTAGGCTCGTACGGCCAGAGCCGCAAAGTTGAGCCAGAAACCGATAGCCAACAAAATCCAATTCAGTCGAAGCGAGATGGATCGCCATGCTCGCCAGCAGCTGATTGCAAACAACAGGCCAGCATCTATCAACAAAGAAAAAAAGGCAATCGACCATCCTATGGTCGGATTATTTCGAAAGATCTCCAGGCCTACGGCTTCCAGACCGAGAAAGCCAACGGCGAGCCCTATTGCGAGTTTTAGTTTGAGGTATCGAATAAGGATTCGATGAATCTAGCTCAGATACGCATTGGCATAAGGATGTAGCGGTACTTCTGATCTTCGTTCGCATCTTCTGGACGCATCTGGCCTGCGCTTTGTGCGTCTTTGAACTCGAGACGTACTTCACCCGTGTTGCCGAGGGCCTTGAGGAAGTCGATAAGGTAGCTTGAGTTGAATCCTACGACTAACGGATCGTAGCTGTACGGTGTTTCGATCACGTCCTCGGACTCGCCTGAGTCAGTCGATGAGGACGATATACGAAGCTCGTTCTGTTCAAGACGGATCTTGATGGCGCCGGAGCGCTCGTCGGCGAACTGTGAGACACGCTGGAGAGCGCCCATCAGATCTTCAGACCGAACGATGACGAACTTGTTGTTGTCGCGCGGAAGAACCGCCTCGAAGTTAGGGAACTGGCCTGTGAGCTTACGGCTGGTGAGTACACGTCCACCGATACGAAAGAAGAGTGTCGTCTCGTCATCGGCGAACTCGATGAAGTCTTCCGCATCCGAACCTGTACCGGCAGACAGAAGCGACTGCAGCTCGCCGAGCGCCTTGCGTGGGATGAGAGTACGTTTTTCACCGGAGATCCCCTCCAGCACCTCTCCTACACGCTCTATGTGCGCAAGACGGTGACCGTCGGTTGCGACCATGGCCATCGACTCGGCTTTGAGGAGAAGAAGAGCACCATTGAGGGTGTAACGCGACTCTTCAGACGAGATAGAGAAGATCGTCTTCGAGATCATGCTCTTGAGCGAAGCAACCGAGATCTTGATGGCGCCGCTGGCGGGGAACTCTGCCACCTGTGGGAAGTTGGCGCGAGCCATACCTACCATCTTGGTGTTGGAACGGCCGGCGCGGATCTGAACCCAATGGTTATCCATCAGCTTGATGCTGATATCGCCATCTGGAAGGAGCTTGATGTAGTCGTAGAGCTTCCGTGCAGGAATGGTGCAAGCACCCGGCTTTTTAATGCGTGCCGGACAAGATGTCTTGAGCGACTGATCCAGATCGGTCGCCGTGATGGTGAGGCGATCGTTGTCTGCCTCGAAGAGGAAGTTCGAAAGGATTGGGATCGTTGTCTTGCGCTCGACGACGGACTGCGCCGCTGTAAGCTCACGCAGAAGTTCGGCGCGGGAGACGGTGATCTCAAGGTTGCCGGTGGGAGCCGACGCAGAACCGGAAACAGATGCTAGTGGAGAGGCGGCGGTAGTCACGGCGTTTGGTCCTCCGAGTAGTAGATCGAAGCATGGTCAGTTAAAGAACGATCGCAGAGAGTCGCCAGAGCGGGACGAAGTACCTGCTGCAAAACAGCGTATCACCGCGCCACGGGTGCGGGATATGGGTTTGATTTTAGCTGGTTGCAAGGGAAAGTGAGCGTGTGGAAAGAAGGTCAAATAAGTGGAAGTCAGGACAGAAGCGTAGCAGAGCGGTTTGCGACGTTTTCTTCTACGGAAAGAAGGCTTTTAGTAATAGTTCTTCTAGTAGCCGTAGTCGTTGCTGAAGGAAAAGTGGAAATTTGTCCCAAGTGAAAGATGCATATAGAGATAACGTATCTCCTTAATTTCTAAAAGAGGGTCGGCAGATTTTGTTAAACGAGGAAGTCCGGTCGGCGTACCACGGACGCGTCCCGGTTTATGCATGTTCTGCACAGGCGGAGAGCATCCCACAGCAAACGGAAGTAGCGAACAGAGTGGGAAAAGAGGTTTTGAGTGCGATCAGAGCGGGTTTGGAGAGGGTGATGTTTTCCTCATCCATGAAATAGGGCTGAGGAAAGGGCAACTTATCCATATTTTCCACAGAGCAGCGAGAGCTGAGGATAAGTCGTCACCCTTTGGAGGTCCGGAGAAGGTGCTTTGTTACGATAGCGGGGTCGTCAAGTGGATTTACTGGATGGTTAAGGTGGTGTGGAGGAGTGAGTGTCCGGGTAGCTCTGTGCCGGGACAGGTGTACGCATGAGCGATAGATCCCTCCGACCGGCGGAGCCACGGAGCATTCCGAGCCTCGACGGTCTGCGTGCCCTTTCGATTGCTCTGGTGGTGGGCCTGCACACAGTACAGAGATACTCCGTGACGCACCACGTGTCACCGGTGTGGTACGTCGTCTTCAACGGGACGACAGGGGTGCGGATATTCTTTGTGATCTCGGGATATCTGATTACCCGACTGTTGCTACGCGAGTTTGAGCAGACTGGCACGATTGCGCTGGGAAAGTTCTATCTGCGGCGTGCGTTTCGGATACTGCCGCCGCTGTACGCCTATATCGCTTTCCTGTGTCTGCTGGGAGCATTGGGGCGGCTGGCGGTGTCGCGGACGGAGATTGTTGCGGCGATGCTCTTTCTACGCAACTACTGGGGCGGCGCCGACATGTGGTCGCTGGAACACACATGGTCCCTGTGCATTGAAGAGCAGTTCTACCTGATATGGCCTGCACTGCTGGTGTGGTGCCTTGCGAAGAGAGACCAGGGCCGCGGGCTGGCGGTGAGAGTTGCTCTGGCCGCGATTGCACTGTCGCCTGTGGTGCGCGTAGGGAGCATGTTGCAGCACAACGCGTACTGGCACAATCCTGGGATGTTCCAGATGCAGGCAGACTCACTGATGTTTGGTTGTGTGGCTGCTCTGTTGGAGGGGCGAGCAAGGTTTGAGAGCCTCTACCGCGCGGTGATGCGGTGGCCGTGGTTGCCGATGGTGGTTCTGTTTATTGTCTCAGGGGCTTTGGCGATGCGATTTACGAACTACTGGAGCTTTCCATTCGGCATTACGCTCGACAGCTTTCTAATCACCATGATTCTGCTGTGGTGTGTGCGTAACCCCGCCTCTGCCG
>Ga0137412_10004868_pt1 | contig 10729 bp, 9 predicted proteins | sample CZODoug2_1_16fun_FD_122160 | JGI IMG/M metagenome (GOLD analysis project Ga0137412, IMG submission 122160) | Vadose zone soil fungal communities from Angelo Coast Range Reserve, California, USA - CZODoug2_1_16fungal (Hybrid Assembly) | ecosystem: Environmental > Terrestrial > Soil > Vadose zone... | reverse complement strand
CAGCAGCGCGACCGAGCCCGATGACGGCCGTTCCAGCGCCATCACCAGCCGCGCAAGGGTCGATTTGCCCGAGCCGGACTCACCGACCACGCCGAGGCTCTTGCCCGCCGCAACCCGCGCCGTGACACCGTTCAGCGCATGCACCTGTGCCGCCGGCTTGAACAGGCTTTCGCGCGGCAGCGTGTAGCGCTGCATCAGGTCGTTTACCGCGAGCAGCGGCGGTGCGGGCAGTGTTTGATCGAGCATGGTCATGCGCCGACGCCCCCGGCCGATGTCATCGAGAGATCGGTCCGCAGACAACGCACGCCATGGCCAGCGCCGACATCGACCACGGACGGCAGCACCGCGCGGCAACGGGTCTCGACGATCGCGCAGCGATCGGCAAAAGTGCAGCCGGCCGGCAAATCAGCAAGCTCGGGCACGGTGCCGGCGATGGTCTTGAGCCGCGTCCCCTTGCGCGCGCCGAGCCGCGGGCGGGCGCGAAACAGGCCCTGGGTGTAGGGATGGCCCATCCGGGTGAACACCGCATCGGTTTCACCGCTTTCGACGACGGTGCCGCCATACATCACCATCATGCGCTGGACGTTCTCGGCGATCACGCCGAGATCATGCGAGATCAGGATCATCGACATGCCGCGTTCCTCGACCAGATCGGCGATCAGGTCGAGGATCTGGCCCTGGATCGTGACGTCGAGCGCGGTGGTCGGCTCGTCGGCGATCAACACATCCGGCTGGCAGGCCAGCGCCATCGCAATCGTGACACGCTGGCGCTGGCCGCCGGAGAACTGATGCGGATAGGAGTCGATACGTCCGGCCGCATCGGGCAGGCCGACCCGATCGAGCAGAGCGATCGTCTCTTTCCGCGCTTCGGCCGCCGAGCAGCCGGTGTGACGCCTTAAGGGTTCGGCCACCTGGCGCCCGATCGTGTGCATCGGATTGAGCGCGGTCATCGGCTCCTGAAAGATCATGCTGATGCGGTTGCCGCGCAGCTTGCAGTAGTCGACATCCGACAGCCCGACCAGCTCGCGGCCTTCGAGCCGGATGCTGCCGCTGACGACGGCGCTGTCAGGCAGCAGCCCCATCAAGGCGAGCGCCGTGACCGATTTGCCGCAGCCGGACTCGCCGACCAGCCCTAGCGTCTCGCCGCGGCGAAGCGAAAAGCTGACGCCGCGGACGGCCTGTGCCGGACCACGGCTGGTGTTGAGCCCGACACCGAGGTTCCTGACCTCGAGCAGTGGTGCGCCAGTGGAATTGGTCACGGTCATCGCTCCCGCGCCAGCCGGGGGTCGAGCAGATCGCGCAAGCCATCGCCGAGCAGATTGAGGCCGAGCACCGCAATCGCGATCGCAACGCCTGGATAGACCGCAAGCATCGGCGATTGGAACAGCAGCGTCTGCGCATCGTTGAGCATGCGCCCCCAGGACGGTTGCGGCGGCTGGGTGCCGAGCCCGAGATAAGACAGCGCGGCTTCGGCGAGGATCGCCAGCGCGAACTGGATCGTCGCCTGCACGATCAGGACCGACAGGATGTTCGGCAACACGTGCTCGATGGTGATGCGGAATTTGCCCTTACCGGCGGCGCGCGCCGCGAGCACGAATTCACGGGCCCAGATCGCATTGGCCGAGCCGCGGGTGACGCGGACGAAGGTCGGGATCTGGAAGATGCCGATCGCGGTGATCGAGGTCAGCATGCCCGGGCCGATCACGGCGGCGAGCATGATCGCCGACAGCACGGCGGGAAAGGCAAAAGTGAAATCGCTCATCCGCATGATGAGCTCTTCGGTCCAGCCCTTGCGGGCGGACGCGATCAGCCCGAGACAGACACCGCAGGTCAGGCCGATGCCGACGGCGATGACGCCGATCATGATGGTGGCGCGCGCGCCGACCAGGAGTAGCGAGACGATGTCGCGGCCGAGCACATCAGTGCCGAGCCAGTGCGCCGCCGAGGGCGGCTGCAGTTTTGCAGCGACGTCGATGTCATAGGCCGACCACGGCGTCCAGACCAGCGACAGCAAGGCCGCGCCCAGCACCAGCACGCTCAGCACGGCGCCGAGGACAAAACTACGATGGCGCGGCGCGCGGCGCCAAAAGCCGGTCGACGGTCTTGCACCGGGCACGATCACCGGCCCGCCGGCAGCAGCGGTCAGCGGCGCGCTCACAGGTTGGCCACCTTGATGCGCGGGTCGATGAAGGCATAGAGCACATCGACCACGAAATTGACGATGACGACCATGGCCGCGAGCAGCATCACGCAATTGCGCACCACGATCAGGTCGCGGTTGGCAATCGACTGGAAGATCAGCCGGCCGAGCCCCGGCAGATAGAACACGTTCTCGATCACAATGGTGCCGGCCAGGAGATTGGCGAATTGCAGGCCCATCACCGTCATCACCGGGATCATGGCGTTGCGCAGCACGTGGCGCCACAGCACCTCGCGCTTGCCGAGCCCCTTCGCGCGCGCGGTGCGGACAAAATCCTCGCGCAGCACCTCGAGCACCGCCGAGCGCGTGACGCGGGCGAGGATCGCGGCCTGCACCACCGCGAGCGAGATCGACGGCAGCAGCAGCGACTTGACGCCCGGCCAGATGCCATCGTCCCAGCCGGCAAATCCGCCGGCCGACAGCAGTTGCAGTTTGACCGAGAACAGCAGGATCAACAGAATCGCGAACCAGAAATTCGGCAGCGCGATCCCCACTTGGGTCAGCGACATCACGCCGACGTCGCCGAGCTTGTTGTGATTGGCGGCTGTATAGATGCCGGCGGAGAGCGCCAGCACCACGGTGATCGACATCGCCATGATCGCGAGTGGAATGGTCAGCACCAGCCGCTCCGCGATCAGGGCAGCGACCGGCGTGCCGTAGACATAGCTGTTGCCGAGGTCACCGACCGCCATGCCCTTGATCCAGAGCAGATAGCGATAGACCAGCGGCTGGTCGAGCCCGAGCTTGACGGTGAGGGCGCGCACCGCATCCGGCGAGACATCGGCGCCCATCAGCATCTGGGCGGCATTGCCGGGCAGCGCGTCCAGCACCAGGAAAATGATCAGCGAGGCGGCGAACAGCGTCGCCACCAGGGTCAAGATCCGCCGTAGGACGAATATGCTCATGCGCGCCCGGAGCCACTGGAACAGGCCGCAGGTTTCAACATGTTCGCCGGCGAATGCAAGCCCCCCGCAGCGCCGCCCATGCGATCAGGCCGGCCAGCGGCTCAGCAGGTCGCTCGCGGCCTCGAACAGCGCCGAGACGCGTAGCAGCTCCGCGTCGGCCCGAAAGCGGCCGACCAGATGCAGGCCGATCGGCAGGCCGTCGCGGCCAAAGCCCGCCGGGATGCTGATCGCAGGATGCCCGGTCATGTTGAAAAGCATGGTCCAGGGAAACCAGTGCGGCCGCACGCTGTCAAAACTTTGCCCGTCGATATCGATGGTGCCGAACAGATCCTGGTCGATCGGCAGCGCCGTGCGGGTCAGGGTCGGCATCGCCAGGAGGTCGCCGCGCGCGAGCAGCGCCTGGACGCGGCGGAACAGTGCGGTGCGATCGAACATCGCCTGCTGGAAGTCGACGCCGCTGACCTTCTCGGCCAACGCGAGCTGCCGGAGGAAGGTTGCGCTGAGGTCGTTGGGATGATCGGCGGCGAGCTTCTCGAACCGGGTGCGCCACGCGGTATGGTTGATGGCGCGCCAGATCGGCTCGATGTCAAAGCCCTCGCCAGAAAACTCCTCGAGCTCCGCGCCCAGATACGCCAGCCGATCCAGGCTGGCCTTGAACGCGGCGGCGACATCCGCGCTGACCGGCCGCCCCGGCGGCGTCAGACAGAACAGGATTTTCTTGCCGCTGAGATCGCCGCGCGGCGCAGCCAGATCGAGATAGTCGGGCACCGGCACGCCGATCGACCAGGGATCGGAGGCGTCCTCGCCCGCCATCGCCTGCAACATCAGCGCGGTGTCAGCGACGGTGCGCGTGGTCGGCGTGACATAGGTCTGGTTGCCAAAGGCGTCCTGCACCTGGCTGTGCGGAATCACGCCGTTGCTCTGCTTGATCCCGACCACGCCGTTGCACGCCGCGGGAATCCGGGTCGAGCCGCCGCCGTCAGTCGCGACCGCGAGCGGCGCGATCCCGCTCGCAACCGCCACCGCCGCGCCGCCGCTCGAGCCGCCGCTGGTTCGTTCCGCGCTCCACGCATTGCGTGTGCGGCCGAACAGCGGCGAGTCGGTCAGGCACTTGCTGCCGAACTCCGGCGTCGTGGTCTTGCCGAGCAATATTCCGCCCTCCGCACGAAGCCGAGCCACCGCCACCGCATCGTGGTCCGGCACGTTGCCTTGAAACGGCACCGCGCCAAAGGTCGTCCGCACGCCCCTGGTGTTGACGATGTCCTTCACGGTGAAGGGAATGCCGTGCAGCAGACCGAGCGGCGCACCGGCCATGATTTGCCGCTCCGCGTCCCTGGCCTGCGCCATCGCCGCCTCGCCGCACAGCGTGATGAAGCAGTTCAGCTCCGGTTGCAGCCGCTCGGCGCGGGCCAGCACGGCAGCCGTGAGCTCGACCGGAGAAATCTCCTTGCGGCCGATGCGGGCGCGAAGTTCAGCGGCAGGACGGAAACACAGATCGTCGCTCATTCGGAAGTGCTCACAGCAGACGTGGTCGACGGCCTGCATCGTGCCGCGCGCCGTAGGTCGAGTCCATCGCCTCCGGCGCATGGCGGCATGTCACGCGGCCGATCCCGCATGCAGCCTACCAATAATCGGCGGGCAACTCGCGGCTGCGCGGCGGATCGGCGCCCGCGCGCGTGCAAGTGAAGGCGGCGCATCTGCAGGCGAAGGCGAGCGCGCGCTTGAGTTCGGCCGCCGAGATGCCGCGCAGCCGTGGCCGCGCGATCCGGTCCAGCCGGTGCAGCGCCGCCAGCAAGGCGGCTTGAAAGCTGTCGCCGGCGCCGATCGTGTCGACCACCTTCACCACCGGCGACTCGGCCTCGACCATCCCGCCCTGGCGATGCCAGGCGCAGGCGCCGTGGTTGCCGCGCGTGATGACGACGAGGGAGGCGCCGTCCGAAAGCAGCTTCCCGGCTCTTTCAGCATAAGGCTCGTCGCCGAATAGATAGGCGAAGTCGACGTCGGACATTTTTACAATGTCGGCCTTGCCGCAGAATATCAGCATGCGCGCGCGATAGGCGTCCTTGTCCTTGACCAGGTTCGGCCGGCAATTCGGATCGAGCGAGATCGTCACGTTCGCCCGGGCGTTCGCGATGAAGGCCAGCGTCTCGGCTGCGCCCTCGTCATGGACGAGTGTTGTCGAGCCGGTGTGAATGCAGTCGACGCCTTGAAGCGGGATCGCATCGCGCCGATAGGTCCAGTTTCGCGACGCCGTGTCCGCATCATAGAACGCGTATTGGGTCTCGGTGCCGGTGACGCGCGCAAACGCCAGCGTCGCCTGGTGATCGCTGCGTGTCGCGGAGCGGAGATCGACCGCCGAGTTTTCAGCATGATCGGCGATCATGTTGCCGAACGTATCGATCGAGATGCCGCCGACGAAACCGGTGGGCACATCGAGCCGCGCGCTGCCGATCGCGATGTTGAGGCAGGAGCCGCCGACCGCGGGCGTCAGGGCCTCGCGTCCATCCGCCGTCTTCGACGGCAGGAAATCGATCAGCGCATCGCCACAACTCAGCAGCATGTTGCAAAAATCCTATGTCGGCAACGCCTCGCCAGGCGCTCGCTTCATGGTCTCGCGCGTGCTGCGATCGAGCTCGCGCAGCATCTTGTGCACGCCGCGCTTCTTGCGGTGGAAGTCGGCAAGCTCTGGCTTGGTCGGCTCGCTCAGGCGTCCGAGCGCCGACATGCCGGCCATCGCGGCGTTGATCGAATTGTGCGCACCGCTTGCGACCGCGCCCAGCATCGCGGCGCCCAGCAGCACCGGTTCCTGGGTCTGCGGCAGCGCCACGGTGTAGCCGGTGGTGTCGGCCATGATCTGGCGGACCAGCGGGCTGCGGCTCGCACCGCCGCCGATCACGATGGTCTTGCCAGTGGCGCCGTGGGCCTGCAGGGCGTCGATCACGTCGGCAAGCCCATAGGCGAGCCCGCACAGGCCGGCAATGAACAGCCGTTCCATTGCCGACACATCGGTGTCGAGATCAAGCCCGGCGATGACAGCACGCGATCCCGGATCGGCATAGGGCGAGCGGTTGCCGAGAAATTCCGGCAGCACATGAACGTTGCGTGCAAGCAGCGCCGCAGCGCCCGCATTATCGGCCCGCGCCAGGATGCGCTTCTCGAGGTACTCGATCACATCGACGCCGTCGCTCTTCGCCGCGGCCTGGACCCCGGCATGCGCCGGATGCGACCGCAGCAGATGATCGATCGCCGCACCGGCCGCGGATTGGCCGCCCTCGTTCAGCCAGAAGCCCGGCACCATGCCTGCGAAATACGGACCCCAGACGCCGGGCACGAAGCAGGGTTCGACGGTCGTCGCCATGATGCAGGCCGACGTTCCCATGATGTAAGCGAGCCGCTTGCAGACATCGACCTCGGTGCCGGAGCCGTCGCGGCCGCCGATCGCGCCGACGCCCCCGGCATGGGCATCGATCAGTGAGGCGCCGACCGCCGTTCCTGGCGCGAGCCCCAGATCGCGGGCCGCATCTTCGGCCAAACCCCGGCCGAGCGGCGACCCCGGCGGGACGATCTCGGTGCCTATCCGCGCAAAGCGATCGGCCACGAGATCATCGAGCCCAATCCGCCGGAGGAAGGATTCGCTCCAGCCACCCTCGCCTGCCACATAGGTCCATTTGCAGGTGACCGTGCAGGTCGAGCGCGCCAGCGAGCCGGTGGCGCGGAACGAGAGGTAATCGGCGAGATCGAAGAAATGCCCGGCGGCGGCAAAGGTCGCCGGCAGATGCCGCTTCAGCCAGAGGATCTTTGGGATCTCCATCTCCGGCGAGATGGCGCCGCCGACATAGCGCAGCACACGATCGCCGGTGGCATTGACGAACTCGGTCTCGTCCATCGCGCGGTGATCCATCCAAACCACGACATTGCGCGCGTGATCACCCGATGGACTGACCGTGAGCGGCTGGCCGGCTTTGTCGAGCACCACCAGCGAGCAGGTCGCATCGAAGCCGATGCCCTTGACGTGCTCGGCCGTGACTGCGGCCTCACGCATCGCGTTGCGCACCGAGGCGACGCAGGCCAGCCAGATGTCCTCCGACGACTGCTCGACGATATCGCCGGTCTCGTGCCAGACCCGGATCGGATGCCGGGCTGCGCCCAGCAATTGTCCGGCCTCATCAAAAACCCCCGCCCGGGCGCTGGTGCTCCCGACGTCCACCCCGATATAGGCTTGCCGCATGGCCGCGCTCTATCCTTTGAGCATGCTTTTCCGGATCATGCTCCAGTTTCGGCGCGAGCTTACCAGCAAGTGTAGCCGCCATCGACCACAACGATGCTTCCGGTCATCAGGCTGGCGGCCTCGGACGCCAGGAACAGGACCACAGCGGCGATCTCGTCGACCCGGCCCATCCGGGCCATCGGGGTTCCGCCGATCCAGGCGTCGTACATCCTGGGGCTGTCCTTCACGAAGGCGTTCAATGGGGTCTCGATATAGGTCGGCGCCACCGCGTTGACGCGGACGCCGCGCGTCGCCCATTCCGCAGCGAGCGACTTGGTCAGATGGTGCACTGCGGCCTTGGACGCATTGTAGAAGCACTGCTCCTGCGGCTTGTTGACGATGAAGCCGGACATCGAGCCGACATTGACGATGGTGCCGGATTTCGCCTTCAGCATGTGGTTGCCGAAGGCCCGGCAGCACCAGAAGGTGCCGTTCAGGTTGACGTCGAGGACGTTGAGCCAGTGCTCGTCGGTCACGGTCTCGGCCGGCGTCTCGCTGCGCGCGATGCCGGCATTGTTGACCAGAATATCGACCTTGCCATACTTGCCGACCAGCTCGTCGGCGACCGCGGCGACGCGCTTGGAATCGGTGACGTCCATCAGGGCGATATCGGCGTCAAACCCCCTGGCCTTCAGCGCCGCCTTGGCGTCGTTGGCGACCTTGGCATCGCGATCACCGATGATGACTTTTGCGCCGGCTTCCGCCAGCGCTTCGGCACAGGCGAGCCCGATGCCCTGGCCGGCGCCGGTGATGATGGCGGTCTTGCCGCCCAGCTTGAACTTCTCGAGATACATTTTCTTGTTCCTTTGCCTGGTGCCCGCGGTGAACGGGCGCTTCGTCCCGGCCTGAGCTATTCCAACCCTCGTGATCGTCCACGTCTTATGCGTGGATCGATTGTCCGCTGTCGTCGAAACGATAGATCCGCGATGGCTCCGGGGTCAGCGACACGCGGTCGCCGGGATGCAGATCGAGTTCGCCGACATAACGCGCGGTCAGCGTCCCGAGCGATCCAGCGTCGACATAGAGGAAGGTGTCGCTGCCGAGATGCTCGGCGACCGCGACCGTGCCCTGCCAGCCCTGCCCGTCGCGCTCGACCTTGAAATGCTCCGGCCGCACGCCGATGGTCGTGGCGCCGTGCTGTTTCGCCGGCTCGCCGGTGACAAAATTCATCTTCGGCGAGCCGATGAAGCCGGCGACAAACAAATTGGCCGGCTTTTCATAGAGCTCGAGCGGCGAGCCGTATTGCTCGATCTTGCCGGCGTTCAGCACCACGATCTTGTCGGCCATGGTCATGGCCTCGACCTGGTCGTGGGTGACGTAGATCGCCGTGGTGCCGAGCTGCTTCTGCAGCCGCGTCACCTCGAGCCGCATCTGCACCCGCAGCGCGGCGTCGAGATTGGACAGCGGCTCGTCGAACAGAAACGCCTTCGGCTCGCGCACGATGGCGCGCCCGATCGCGACGCGCTGGCGCTGGCCGCCGGAGAGCTCGCGGGGCTTGCGGTCGAGATAGGGCGTCAGATTGAGGGTCGCGGCGGCGCCTTCGACCTTGCGATTGATCTCGTCCTTTGGCAGCCCGGCCATCTTGAGGCCGAACGCGATGTTGCCGCGCACGCTCATATGCGGATAGAGCGCGTAGGACTGGAACACCATCGACAGCCCGCGCTTGGCCGGCGGCACGTCGACCACGTTGCGGCCGTCGATCAGGATGGCGCCGCCGGTGACGTCCTCGAGCCCCGCGATCAGCCGCAGCAGCGTGGTCTTGCCGCAACCGGACGGACCGACGAAGACGACAAAGGAGCCGTCGGCGATATCGAGATCGGCGCCCTTGATGATGTGGACCGGCCCGAACGATTTTTGCACACCCTGCAGCGTAATCTGACCCATGGCAAAAGCCTTTCTGCTACTTGACTGCGCCGAAGGTCAGGCCGCGGACAAGCTGCCGCTGACTGAACCAGCCGAGCACGAGGATGGGCGCGATCGCGAGCGTCGACGCTGCCGACAATTTGGCCCAGAACAAGCCTTCCGGGCTGGAATAGGATGCGATGAACACGGTGAGCGGCGCGGCTTCCAGCGTCGACAGATTGAGCGTCCAGAAGGCCTCGTTCCAGGCCAGGATCAGATTGAGCAGCAGCGTCGAGGCCAGCCCCGGGATCGCCATCGGCGTCAGCACGTAGACCAGCTCGCGGCCGATGGTGGCGCCGTCCATCCGTGCAGCCTCGAGGATGTCCTTCGGGATTTCCTTGAAATAGGTGAACAGCATCCAGACCACGATCGGCAGATTGCCGAGGCACAGGATGAAGACCAGACCAGTGCGGGTGTCGAGCAAACCAAAGTTCCGGAAGATCAGATAGATCGGCACCAGCACGCCGACCGGCGGCATCATCTTGGTCGACAACATCCAGAGCAGGATGTCCTTGGTGCGCTTGGTCGGCGAGAACGCCATCGACCAGGCGGCGGGAATCGCGATCAGCATCGCGATCAGGGTCGACCCGCCGGCGATGATGATCGAGTTGAGCGCGTGATGCAGATAGTCGCTGCGCTCCTGCACGGTGGCGTAGTTCTCCGTGGTCCAGTGGAAGAACAGGAACGACGGCGGGATCGCAAAGGCTTCGAGCTCGGTCTTGAAGCTTGCCAGCACCATCCAGAGGATCGGGAAGAAGATCAGGAAGCCGACCAGCCAGGCCGCCACCGTCGAGATCACCTTGTTCTGTGTCGTCACCTTCCGTGCCATGACGTTACGCCTCCAGATTCCGGCCGACGATGCGAACGAGGAAGAACGCCACGATGTTGGCGATCACCACCGCGACCAGGCCGCCCGCCGAGGCGCTGCCGACGTCGTACTGGATCAGCGCCTGCGAGTAGATCAGGAAGGCGATGTTGGTGGTCTGCAGGCCGGGGCCGCCGCCGGTGGTGACGAAGATCTCGGCGAACACGGTCAGCAGGAATATCGTTTCGATCAGGATGACCACCGTGATCGGCCGCGCGAGGTGCGGCAGAGTGAGATAGATGAACGTCGACAGCGCGCTCGCCCCATCCATCTCGGCCGCTTCCTTCTGCTCTTCGTCCTGGGATTGCAGCGCTGTGAGCAGGATGAGGGTCGCAAACGGCAGCCATTCCCAGGCGACGATCAGGATTACCGCGAACAAGGGCGCGTCGGTGAACCAGTCGATCGGCGTCATGCCCAATAGCGTTGCGCCCCAGGCCAACAATCCGGAGACCGGATGCATCAGCAGGTTTTTCCAGACCAGCGCGCTGACGGTCGGCATCACGAAAAACGGCGCGATCACCATCAGCCGGACGATGCTGCGCCCGATCACCGGCTGGTCGAGCAGCAGCGCCAGCGGCGTGCCAAGAAGA
>Ga0137412_10002675_pt1 | contig 10729 bp, 11 predicted proteins | sample CZODoug2_1_16fun_FD_122160 | JGI IMG/M metagenome (GOLD analysis project Ga0137412, IMG submission 122160) | Vadose zone soil fungal communities from Angelo Coast Range Reserve, California, USA - CZODoug2_1_16fungal (Hybrid Assembly) | ecosystem: Environmental > Terrestrial > Soil > Vadose zone... | reverse complement strand
AGGTCGGGAATGTTTTCGATGGTGACCCAATGGAGCTGAATGTTTTGCCGAACGGTGATGTCCGCTACGCCGCGGCCATAGTCTTCCGAAATTGCCGCCAGTTCGCGCGCCTGCGTGGTCGTCAGCAATCCATTCGGAATTCTGATCCGCACCATGAAATACTGCGTCGAGTTCCCTTCTCCATTTTTTCCGCCAACGACGCCGAGGCCATCCCCCTGCGTGTATATTCCCCACGTGCGGAAGTACGTGCCGAGCCACTCGGGAGGAATCGAGCCGTGGCCCTGGCGCGCAAATTCGCGAATTTCGTCAAGGCGTTCCCACGCGAACTTCTCGCGCTTTAGCCGCTCTACCTTCTGCGCTTTCGTCTCTTTAACTTCGGTCATTCCCGCTCCGCATCGCTCGAAAGATGGCCCCAAAAACAAAAACCCACGTTGCCTTGACCTCTGGCACGTGGGCTTCGGAACTTAATCTATTCTGGTACTACGTCCGCTGCAGCCTCAAGCCAGAGATGGATGTCTCGCGACACATACAGCAGTCGCACGGACAACAAATCGTCTGGCAAGAAAAGTTCATGCTTTCCCTAAAATACGCGATACGCGGCAACGTGTCAACGGGGTTGCGCGCCACATTGTCGATAGCTCGCATCTGTTTTTTGGATGCACGGGAGCACGATTCGGATACAGGCGGCTTTTCGTGATCACCGCTCAGTCAAGGTACATCCACTCCGCCCAGCTGGCGGAGAACGGCTGCTTCTGCTTCCGGCATATATATATGGTTAGATTCGTTTCCTCGGGCATGGCGTTCGCAGGACTAATGGTTTCAAATGGCCGGACGTCATCGAATGATCGCTGTAATTTCTCCAACGGAAACCCGATCGCGACCACAATTTCACCGGTATATCCGCGCGGGCCCCAATATCCATACTGGTTGTGGCCGCTGATCGCCTTCGGCAGGCCGTAACGCTTGCCAAAATAATCGATCGCGCCGGCTTCGCCGTAGTTGTATGCGAGCAGGGCCGCGCGCGGACGCTCCTCGAAGGGCAACGAAGCGTAGGCGCGTGACACGGCTTGTACCTGTTCCTCCCAGCCAAACATATCTCCGAAAAGCTGTGGCAGTTCGCCAAGAGGAACGTTTTCCACGTGCACCGCTTTGACGTCCCATAACGCGCAATAGCGAATAGCTTGTCGCACCGGCAAAATGGGCATTGCGAGCGGTGCGGCAATCGCGGCGCCAAGCAACAGCGGAACGATTAGCACCGGCTTAAGCCAGAAGCCAGTCCTTGGAAGGGCGTGCTTTTCGATCCAGACCGCTCCACCGGCGAGCAGCATAATGTACGCCGGCGCCAGGTAATAAATCTTTCCGTGCAGCAAAATCATTTCCGCAAGGACCACAAAATACGCCCAGGCAAGGAATGCGTACTTCTTCCCCTCGGCGTCGCGAAGGAAAAACCAAAGGCCGAGCAACCAGACGGGCGCCGCAAGCGGGTGAGCGAGCAGCGCCTGTTGCGCGATGAATTCGATCGGCGAAACGGTTGAATATTTCGCGCCGATAACGGTGTGCAAGAGCGCGATCGTTGGAAAATGATTGCGGATTTCCCACAACAGATTGGGAAGAAATATCAGAAAAACCACTCCCGCGCCGCACCAAGTCCACGGTGAACGAAAAACTTTCCGCGCTGGCGTAAGTAGAAGTCCCAGCGCGAGGCCAGAACCGAAGAACAGCATCGAGTGCTTGTTTAACACGCCGATTCCGCCGATTACGCCGAAGAGCAACCATAGCCGAACGTCACCGCCGTTTAGGATGCGGAGGACGATCGCAGCGCACGCCATCCAGAACACCGGCTCGAATGAATTCATGGAAAGGAAATTGTCGAATGTGAGATAAATCGGCGCACACAGCACAGTGAATGCGGCGAATCCCTGCGCGAACTTTCCTCCACTGACCTCCCTGGCAATCCAACCACCCAGAAAAATCTTGGCTGCGCTAGCTAGCGCCGGGAAAAAGCGCAGCGCGAACAGAGAGTCGCCCAGCGTAGCGCGCGTTAGATAGGAGACCAGTGGCGCGAGGGGAGAGTGGTCAACATAGCCCCAAGCCGGGTGCTCGCCACATGCCGCATAGTAAAGTTCGTCGCGAAAAAATCCGTATTGCCGGTTGAACAAAAAATGGAGAAGCGTGCCGGCCGCGGCAAGAATCCAGACCCAGCGGCTCAGCGGTACGCGTTCATTCGTAACCGGTAACTCCGACGGCTGCCCGATTACCGCACCTTCTTCGGCGCAGCGGCGGGGGCGGTGGATGAGTCAGCGAGACTCGCGGAAACAATGAAGTCGAGCTTCGGCCAGCCTTTTTTCACATAGGGAGTACCCTGCGATTCGATTTTGTCCTGCGACGGCCCGCCGTCGTTGCCGTACCCTTCGTAGAGCATTTCCACCACGTTCATGCCATCGCCTTCGACAACCGCAAACGGTGAAAAGCCCATTCCATCCAGGCGAAGGTTGTCCTTTAAATTAATGAAGATCTGCGTCGTGCGCGTGTTCGGCCCCGCCGTTGCAAAACTCAGCGTTCCGCGCTTGTTCGTCTGGGTAACGGGATCATCAGGGATTTCCGTATGTTTCCACGCGGCGGAAACAGCAGGCCGGTCGCTGATTCCGAATTGCACGACGAATCCCGGCACGACTCGAAAGAACGCGGTGTTGTCGTAGAAATGTGCTTTCACCAGATTATAGAAGCGGTCCGCGGCAAGAGGTGACCACTCGCGCTTCACCATGACCGTAAAGTCTCCGCGGGTCGTCTTGAATTTCACTTCGTACTTCTCCGGCGCCTTTTCGTTCAACGTTGCGGGCTTCAATAAATTGCCGGCTTTCGCAGCGAGAGCAGGCGCCGCAGACGGCGCTGTGGCGGCAGGCTTCGATTCGGCGGGCGTTGGCGCCGGAGCAGCCGTCGGCGGCGGCGCCTCGACCTTTGCCGTTTCGGCCGGCTTGGTCTCGGCCTCCGGTTGCTTCGTTTTGCAACCAACAAGCAGCAGCACTACTGCTGCTGACACGCACCACATGGCCCTTCGCATAGAGTTTTCTCCTTTACCGGATCGAGTCCGCAAAAAATCCGCCGTTACTTTTTGCTCTTCGTTTCCCGGCTCACGCGCTCAACTTCGCTCATCACCCGCAACGTATTTTCACCGAGAATCTTGCGAATATCGCTCTCCGAATATCCCTTTTGCAGCAGCGCTTCGGTGATTTTAGGAATCATCGTGGCGTCTTCCATCCCGTACGGCATATTCGCGCCGTCGAAATCGGACCCGAGCCCGACGTGGTCCGCACCGACGAGCTTCACCGCGTGATCGAGGTGCTCAATGATTTTCATATAGTTGACTTTCGGCAACTTTCCCGCCGTCACAAACTCGCGCGTAATTTTGTCGCCTTCGATCATCTGGCAGGCTTCGTCGTTTTCATCCGGGCAACGTGTCGTAATTTCTTTGGAGATCCCTTCGTTAATCGACGGATCTTTTTTTTCCGCATCGCGGAATTCCTGGCTCAAGAAGCCGACATGATAGTTAATTTGAATCACGCCACCCTTCCCTGCCAGATCTTTAATCATTTGGTCCGTCATGTTTCGCGCGGCGTCGCAGATTGCCCGGCAGGACGAGTGCGACGCGAACATCGGCGCCTTGCTCACCGCCAGCGCGTCGTAAAACGTCTTGTCGCTCACGTGAGAGATGTCCACGATCATGCCGAGACGATTCATTTCGCCCACAACGTCCTTGCCAAAATCGGTCAAGCCGTTATGGGCGGCTTTGCCCGTCGAAGAATCGGCCCACTCCACGTCCATACTGTGTGTCAGCGTCATGTACCGAACGCCGAGCGACGCGTATGTGCGCAGCACGCCGAGATCGCTGTTGATCATGTGCCCGCCTTCTACACCCATCAGCGCCGCGATCTTTCCCTGCTTCTTCGCCGCGCGAACTTCGGCAGCCGTCGTCGCCAGCACCATGTCCTTCGGATGCTTCCGCACTTGCTCTCGCACCGCGCCAATCTGTGCTGTCGCACGCTTGACCGCTTCCGGCCCGGTCACTTTGCCGGACATCCAGATGGAGAAGAAAATTCCGTCGAGCCCGCCTTCCTTCATCCGCGGAATGTCAATGCTCCCGTCGGAGTGACGGACGCCCAAGTCGAATTTCGGGTCGAGCAGTCGCTGCGTCGTGTCGTCGTGCGTATCGACCACGATCGCCGAATGGGTCAGCTTTTTTGCTTTTTCAGAAACGGAATCCGCCGCGGCGCTCATAGCCATCAGGCATCCACTCGCGAAAATCGCGGCAATTCGTCGCAGTTTCTTATCCATCCTGATTCACTCCCCGCCATTTTTATTATTGCGCCTGCATTTCGTGGCTGACTTTTTCCGCTTGCTCCATCACGCGCAGCAAATTCGCACCGAGAATTTTGCGAATATCGTCGTCGCTGTAGCCTTTGCGCATCAGCGCCTCGGTAATCTTCGGTAGATGGGTGCAGTCGTCCATTCCTTCGGGCATCGTCGCACCGTCGAAGTCGGAGCCGAGCCCTACGTGATCCGCACCGGCCAGCTTCACCACGTGATCGATGTGGTCGATAATCTTTTCCCAGGTAACGTGCGGCAGCTTCCCTTCCGCGGTGGCTTGCTTTTCCATCTCGTTCATTTTCTTCCCAAGACACTCCTCGTCGTCGCCACACTGTTTTTTGAGCTGGTCGAACATCGCGACAACGCCGCCGGACACTTTTTCAGATGCCTGCCGGTACGATTCATCAATGAAACTTTTCTCGTAATTGATCTGGATGACTCCGCCCTTCGTGGCGAGCGCCTTGATCATGTCGTCGGTCATGTCGCGCGGATGATTGCAGATCGCGCGGCACGAAGAATGTGACGCAATCAGCGGCGCCTTGCTCACTTCCAACGCGTCGTAAAACGTCTTGTCGCTGACATGCGAAATATCCACCATCATTCCCTGCCGGTTCATTTCGCGAACGATTTCCTTGCCGTAGTCGGTCAAACCGTTGTGCGCAGGCTTGTCGGTGGAGGAGTCCGCCCATTCATCGTTGTAAAAATGAGAAAGCGTCATGTACCGCACGCCGAGATCGCTGAAGATGCGCACCATGCGGAAATCGTTCCCGATCATGTGCCCGCCTTCAACGCCAATCAGCGCCGCTATTCTCCCTTCGGCGTGGGCCTTGCGAACGTCGGCAGCAGTGCGCGCGAACATCATGTCCCTGGAATTCTTGCGGACATTTTCGTGAACGGCATCAATCTGGTCGAGCGCTTTCTGAATCGCGGTGGGGCCCATCGTGCGGCCGTCGATCCAGATGGAAAAGAAAATCGCATTCATTCCGCCTTCTTTCATGCGCGGAATGTCAATGTGACCGTCGGGATTGCGTTTGGCGAGATCGAAGTTTTTCGAAAAGAAACGCTGTGTCGTGTCGTCGTGCGTATCCAGCACGATTGAAGAGAAATGAAGCTTGCGCGCCCGCTCGGCGATGTCGTCGCCAAACGAAACCGATGTCGGAATACTAAGTAGAAGTGCCGTTAGAATCGCAACAGCAAGCAGTCGGGCAGCGCGCATTCGGTCTCCCTCAGAAAATTGGCAAGGAGAGTTTACCTTACTTTACGAACCAGCCGAGCAGAGCCTGCTTCCACGCGGCGCGGTTCACTTCCGCGATGGATTCGGTGAGTGGAATCCCCTTCGGGCAGGCCTTCACGCAATTCTGGGCATTGGCGCAATCCTGAATGCCGCCCGGTTCCATCAAGGCAGTGAGCCGTTCCTTCGCGTGCATCGCGCCTGTCGGATGCATATTGAAGAGCCGGACTTGGCTGATGATGGCTGCGCCAACGAATTTACTGTTCTCGTTTACCTGAGGACAGACTTCCAGGCAGCTTCCGCAGGAAATGCAGTTCGAAAGCGGATAACCGGCCTCCTGGATTTCCGGCGACACGCGCGGGCCTTCGCCCAGGTCGTAGGTTCCATCGATCGGAATCCACGCCTTCACTCGCTTCAGGCTCTCGAACATGAACTGACGATCAACAGCGAGGTCGCGCACCAGCGGAAATTTGCTGAGGGGCTCAATCCGAATCGGCTGCTCCAATGCATCCACGAGCGCGGAGCATGCCATGCGTGCCTTCCCATTGATGAGCATCGCGCACGAACCACAAATCTCTTCCAGGCAGTTTGAGTCGTACGAGACTGGCGTCGTCTTTTTGCCGCCGCGCGTCACGGGATTCTCCGCAATGTCGCGCAGACAAATAATGACGTTCATCGAAGGACGCCACGACAAGGAAAACTCTTCCCACCGCGCGGCTTCCTTCGGCGAAGCCTGCCGCTTGATTCGCACGATGACTTGTTTTTGCTCAGTCATAAGCTCTCTGCCTAGAGATCCTTCGTCGCTCCGCTCCTCAGGATGACCATCCTCATCGGATGGTCATTTTGCCGCGTCGTAACGCCGGGCGCGCGGCGGAATCTGCGAAATGTCCACTTGCTCGTAGGTCAATTTGATTTCGCCGTTTACGTACTTGGCGCGCGTCGTCTTCAACCAATTGGCGTCGTCGCGCTCGGGGAATTCCGGTTTGTAGTGAGCGCCGCGCGATTCATTGCGAGCCAGGGCTCCAAGCGCGATAACCCGCGCCAGGAGAAGCATGTTCCCCAATTCGCGGGCAAAATTCAGAGTTTGATTCGACCACATCGTGCGGTCGCTCAGATTTACGCGGCCAAAGCGTTCTGCGAGTTCCACCAGCTTCGCATCCGCTTTCTCCAAATTCTTGTTGATGCGCGTCACGGTCACATGTTCGGTCATCGTGTCGCCAAGTTCGCGCCAGATCACCATCAGGTTTTCGCTTCCTTCGCGTGAAATCAGCTCCTGGTTTTTCGCTTCCTGCTTTTTTTGCTCGCGCGAAAAGACGCTCGAGTCAGTGGAATCGGCGCCTTTTTCCAAATTCTTTGCGTACTTCAATGCCGCCGGCCCTGCTAATCCGCCGCCAAAAATGCAGCTCATCAGCGAATTCGCGCCGAGCCGGTTCGCGCCGTGATACTGATATTCGCACTCGCCCGCCGCATAGATGCCGGGGACGTTCGTCGCCTGGTCTTCCGCGTTCACCCACATACCGCCCATCGTGTAGTGCATGCCCGGAAAAACTTTCATCGGTTCTTCGCGCGGGTCAACTCCAAGAAACTTTTCGTAAATTTCGAGGATGCCTTCGAGCTTACGATCGAGCGTCTCGCGCGGAATGTGGCTCACGTCGAGATAGACGGCCTGCTGTCCCGCCAAGCCCAACTTTTCCTGGAACACGATGCGATGAATCGCGCGCGTCGCAATATCGCGCGGAACAAGATTCCCGTATTTCGGATACCACTCTTCCAGAAAATAGAACCGGTCGGCTTCAGGAATCGTCTTCGCGGGCCGCTTGTCCAAAGGGTTGCGCGGCACCCACACGCGGCCGCCTTCGCCGCGGGCCGATTCGCTCATCAGCCGCAGCTTGTCCTCGCCGGGAATCGCCGTCGGATGGACTTGAATGAATTCGCCGTTCGCGTAGTCCACTCCTTGCTGAAACAGTGCCGACTGCGCCGAACCGGTACAAACCACAGAATTCGTCGAGCGGCCAAAAATCGCGCCGACGCCACCAGTACAGAAAATCACTGCGTCTGCGGCAAACGTTTTCACTTCCATCGAACGCAAATCCATCGCGCAGATCCCGCGGCAAACGCCGGCGTCGTCCAATACCGCCGACAGAAACGTAAATCCTTCGTATTTTTTTACTTTGCCTTCGGATTCGTGGCGCCGCACCTGTTCATCGAGTGCGTAAAGCAACTGCTGCCCCGTCGTTGCGCCCGCAAACGCCGTGCGGTGATAGAGCGTTCCGCCAAACCGGCGGTAATCCAGCAAGCCTTCCGGCGTGCGGTTGAACATGACGCCCATGCGGTCCAGCAAATCGATAATCCCCGGCGCCGCTTCACACATGCGCTTCACCAGCGGCTGGTTCGCCAGAAAATCTCCGCCGTAAATCGTGTCGTCAAAATGCTTCGCGGTCGTGTCGCCTTCGCCTTTTTGATTCTTCGCGGCGTTAATTCCGCCCTGCGCGCAAACGGAATGCGACCGCTTTACGGGAACAATCGAAAACAGATCCACTGGCACGCCGGATTCAGCTACGCGAATCGTGGCCATCAGACCGGCCAAACCACCGCCCACGACGATAATTTTCGGCTGTTTCATTTTCCGGCCGCGTACCAGGCAAAAGGATGCCAATTAAAACGGAAGCTGATCACGATGAGCACGCCCACTAAACTCATTCCAAACGCAACCGCGGCGCCCAGCTTCCCCGCCGCCTGTTGTGCTTGCACGGTCGCGGCAAGCCCCCACTTGCAGACAAAATTCCAAATTCCGATTCCCAGATGAAAGGACGCCGCAATAATTCCGATCAGGAAAAACGTCAGGTAGAGGGGATGTGTCAAGTCTTCAGCTACGGATGCGTAAGTCGATTTGCCGTGAGTCAGCCACCGCTCCGTGTACAAGTGCCAGCCGATGTAAGCGAACGTAATCAGGCCGGTGTACCGCTGCGTCGTGTAAAGCCAGTTCCCGACCCACGGATACTGGGAGACGTTCGACCGGCCCCGCCACCAGATATAAACCCCATAGCCGCCATGAAATAAAATCGGCAGAAAAATCGCGACCCATTCGACCAGCGGGCGAAACGGAATGGTCTGCAGCTCTTGCGAAACGTCGTTGTATTTTTGCGCGCTCACCAAAGCGGCGCTATTCGACCAGAAATGTTCGGCGAGAAAGGCTCCTACGGGTAGGATGCCGGACAAAGAATGAAGCTTTCTGAGGAGGTAACTCGAATCAGGCCGGGTTGCCGGTGCGGACATGCCCTCTCCGCCGCCGGCGTCTCTTTCCATTCGCATTTCGCGATACAGAAGAGACAATATTCGCTTGCGGCACCTTTAAGTATAGCAGCCGTGGGTCACGGCGCAAATGCGTCCGCTATTCAAATATTATGAAACTTTCATAAAGTTTTTCTTCAATTCGCGCGTGTCGCTGGTATCTTCAATTCATTCGTCTTCCGCCCTCTCCCGGCGGCGGATTCTCAGGTTATTTCAGGGTCCCCATGAGTAGCATAGGCCTCGTCGCCGAGCTTGAGCGTCTCGCAATCGCAATAGGCACACAGAAACCGGGTGAAGAGGAGATCTCTCTTCCGTCCGTCGCAGAGCGTATTTCAAAAGCTTTGGGCGTCAAACCCGATGAAGTTGCGATCCTCGCGGTCTCCCTAAAATGGCGCCACCTCCATTTCCTCGTTCCGCAAGCCTTGAAAAACGTCGGATTCATTCCGCTCTCGAGCCCGTCGGCGCTGGCCGCGCGCACCGCGCGGGAAAATCGCGTTGAAGTTGACAACCGTTTTCATGAGACGCGCCATGCAAGCGTTTTTGAAGGCGTTAAAAACGACACACTTACCGCGGAAGCAATTCAGAAAATCGTGAGCGCGCCGATCACTGTCGGTGACAAAGTTGTTGGCGTGCTGCAGATCAGCCGCAAGGGAATGACGTCTACCGGTGCGGGACCGGATTTTGGGCAGGACGACGTCACGAAAATCGCCGCGCTGTGCCGCCCGCTCGGCAAGCTGATCCAACATCTCACTGGCGAGTAGTTTCCCCCGCCGACGCGCCGCACCGCGAACATTAACGCGCATTCATTTCCCCGCGTGGACAGCGATTGGCGTTGACTCTCCTTAATGTTCTTGCTACTTTTCCATGTCGCGGTTTTTTCTCGCTTAATTCACTAACGGAGGCTTCATACCGACACCATGGCGTTTGTCGCTAAGAAAATATTTCTCACCAAAGGCGTCGGTAAACATCGTGAAAGGCTTTCCAGTTTTGAGCTCGCTTTGCGCAACGCAGGCATCGCGGCTTGTAACATCGTCCGCGTCTCCTCGATCTTCCCGCCGAATTGCAAATTAATTTCTCGCAGCGAAGGCTTGAAGCACATTAAGCCCGGCCAGGTCGCGTTCACTGTCATCAGCGAAAATTCCACGAAGGAGCCGCATCGCCTCATTGCGGCCAGCATTGGCCTCGCATTGCCGAGCGATAAATCCATGTACGGTTATCTCTCCGAGCATCACTCCTTCGGCGAAACCGAGGAAGTCGCCGGCGAATACGCGGAAGAGCTCGCGGCGGAAATGCTTGCCACCACGCTGAACGTCGAATTTGATCCGGATTTGAGCTGGGACGAGAAAAAAGAGGTTTACCGTATTTCGAATAAAATCGTCCGCACCATGAACGTGACGCAATCCGCGGTTGGCGACAAGCGCGGCCTCTGGTCCACCGTCCTCGGCGCCGCAATTCTCATCGGCGAAGACGACTAACCTCTCTTACTCCGCCTCGGACGTGGAGAGCCACCAGCCATTCCCCGAGCACCAGCAACTTTCGTCAGGCTCAACATCTCGCCGCAGCGACCTCACACTTCGGCAATCACCGCGTTTGAAGGCCAGGGACAACTTCTTCGCTGTCTCGTCATCCCGCGCGCCAACACAGGGGATGAACGCCGCCCGGGAAACGAATCTAGCATCAAAACGATCGGTACCTGTCCGCGTGATCAGAAGCATGCCCCCGACTCCTGGCGTTCCGTCACGTTCGCCGTCGGGAGTCAGCGGGAACAACAATCGGCCTCTCTCGCGCAAGGCGTCAAGCCAGATGTCTAACGGCGCTGTCGCTCCGGCGCTAACGTAAATG
>Ga0137412_10004866_pt1 | contig 10730 bp, 12 predicted proteins | sample CZODoug2_1_16fun_FD_122160 | JGI IMG/M metagenome (GOLD analysis project Ga0137412, IMG submission 122160) | Vadose zone soil fungal communities from Angelo Coast Range Reserve, California, USA - CZODoug2_1_16fungal (Hybrid Assembly) | ecosystem: Environmental > Terrestrial > Soil > Vadose zone... | reverse complement strand
TTTTTGGTGACGGCCAGGAATGAGTTTCATGCCAGGAGCACCAAGGCAGATCGTATGTGACTGTTCTCAAGGGGCCAGTCGACCTCGGCGGGACGTAAATTCTCAAAATCAATTGATGACACTTTTTGTCGTGCTGGCCAGCCGAAATTTGTTGTTTTCGCCAGGAAGGGTCGGCTTTCGCTCTCGTGATGCAGTCCACGGAAAGGTGAAAGGTATATTAACTACTGGGATTTCAACAAGTTGAAAATATGGGAACCGCTGCTAGTTTCTTTGATGAAATGGCAGGCCTCGTGCCCTCTATTCAGGCGTGCGCTAGCACTAAAAATTTTTCAAGGAGATCTCATGAAGAAGCAGAAGGGTTTCTCTCTTATCGAATTGCTGATCGTCGTGGCGATCATTTTGATCATCGCGGCGATTGCCATCCCGAACCTGCTCCGTTCGCGTATGGCGGCCAACGAAGCGTCTGCGGTCGGTTCGGTTCGTTCGGTGAACACGGCTTCAGTAACCTATTCGACCACCTATCCGGCGGCCGGTTATCCGCAAACGCTTGCGCAGTTGGCGCCAGCGGCGGCTGCAACATCGTCCGCTGCTGACTTGATTGACAGCGTTCTGGCTGCCGGCACCAAGAGCGGCTACCAGTTCTCGATGACGGCCATCGGAGCCGGCACGCCTTTGACGGGTTATACCGTCGGCGGCGATCCAGTTGCGCCGAACACTTCCGGAACGCGCGGATTCTACTCCGACCAGTCGGGTGTGATCCGTTACTTCTCGGCCAGCGGTGCAAAGTCCTCCGACGCTCCTCTGCAATAAATCGCTTTGGAGTGTGCTTTACCCTATCTGAACCAACAGAGGGCACGGATTTCGATCCGTGCCTTTTGTTTGTGATACTGACAAAAAGTGTTGTTCAGTGATCCGGAGCTGACGGAAAGGGTCCTACAGTCGGCGCCGAATTTGGATTTGGCCCAAAGTGGCAACCTAAAGCCAATAAAATCAATAAAAAACGCGGGATGCTTTCTCGTCGCATTGGCCCTTCGTATGCTCCCTCCTGTCAAGAGTATCAGGCCCACGGTTGGAACGAATCGTTCGCATCGGTCGGAGTTCATTTCATGAAACGGGCACAGAAGGGTTTTTCGCTTATTGAATTGTTGATCGTCGTGGCGATTATTCTGATTATCGCCGCGATTGCTATCCCCAATCTGTTGCGTGCGCGCATGCAAGCCAATGAAGCATCGGCCGCCGCTTCTCTGCATGCATTGAATACTGCTGAGATTTCGTACTCATCGGCATTTCCAGCGATCGGATATTCAGCCAACCTTGCGAACCTGGGCGATGGTGGCGTAAGTCCCTGTCCCGGATCCGCCACGGCTTCTTGCTACATCGACCCAAATCTGGCGAGCGGCACAAAAAGCGGATACATCTTTTCTTATACCCAGGACGCGTCCTCGACCCCTTCGCTGCATTACAGCATTAATGTGGATCCTCTCTCGCGCGGAATTTCCGGCCAGCGCAGTTTTTATTCCAGTGACACGAACGTGACGCGCTACAACACAACTGGCGTCGCGAGTTCAGCGGACGCGCCGATACAGTAACTCTGTGCGGATGCTAGACTCAGCGTATGAAGCTGGGCCTGATTCTGATTTCAGTGTTGGCAGGCTTGTTCCCGCCGCCGGAAGATAAACCACCGACGGTATCCACGTTGCTGCGACGCTTTGAATCGAGATACCGTCCGTCAAAAACGCTGCAAGCGAATTTTCTTGAGACCTACTTTGATAGCGGGAAAGTGGTTCGTTCCGAAGCCGGGATAGCGTATTTCGGCAAACCCGGAAAAATGCGCTGGGAGTATGGTTCCCCCGAAACAAATCTCTACGTAGTGGACGGCAAGTGGTCGTGGTTTTATGTGCCGGCGGATCACACCGTCACTCGGGCGCGCGCCAAACAGAGTTCGGACTCGCGGACTCCGCTTGCACTTTTGGCGGGCGAAATGAAAGTCTCGCGAATCTGCAGGAATGTCGTTCTTGAAGACCCGTCCGGCGCAGTGCAATCTCAGGGCGTTGTGTTGCGATGTAATCTGCGCGGATCTGACGACAGAATCCCGGCAACAGCAACGACGACGGCCATTTCTTCGGCTGTTCAGGGTGCTTACGCGTTGTTCGAATTGAATCCGCGCACTGGAGAACTGCTTCGAATCCTGGTGGTTGACTCCGGCGGCGTGCAGGTTGAATTCCGATTTTCCAACTGGCAGTTTGACCCGCTGCTGCAGGCCTCCAAATTCAGCTTCCAGCCGTCCAAAGGAATAGCTATTGTGGATGGAGATTTCGCTGCAGCTCCCGACCGGCGCGAGCGCAAGCCGGAACGTTAGCGCATATCTCACAAACATGAATTGCGGGTTAAGAATCATGCCTGGGTACAGGTATGGAAACGGCCAACCCTTCCAGCCTATCCCGCATATTTTTAAATGAGGTACACTGAGGGTCATGGGGGAATTCGTTTGCCGCGTGGCTGACGCCAACGGCCGAGTCTTTTCGCACGTCGAGGCTGCGGGGACGCAAGCGGAAGCGCGCCAGAAGCTTGCGGACCGCGGGCTGTACGTGTATTCCGTCGAAACCCGTGGCGGTGTGCTTGGCGGCTTCCTGCGACAAAGGAATTCTCGCCAGGTCGGCGGCTCCGATTTTCTGATTCTGAACCAGCAGTTCAATACGCTGATCAAAGCTGGATTGCCGATCTTGCGCGCGCTTGATTTACTGACCGACCGGGCCGCTAATCCAAGGCTGCGCCCGATTATCGGTCAGGTGCGTGACCGTGTCCGGGAAGGAAAGTCGCTCTCGGAGGCTGTGCAAGAGGCGGGAGTGTTTTCTAAGGTTTACTCGACAGCTATTCTTGCTGGCGAAAAGAGCGGCAACCTCTCCGGCGTTCTTGATTATTACATTGCGTACCAGAGGGTGAGCACCGGAGTCCGAAAAAAAATACTTGCGACGTTGGTATATCCGGTTCTGCTGGTAGTCGTCGCAAGTCTGGTGGTGACCTACCTGGTGGCATTCGTGGTTCCAAAGTTCGGACAGCTCTACCGTGACATGAACGTGGAGTTGCCTGTGGCCACGAAGATCTTGATCGCGCTCACTGTGGACTATCGCGTCGCAATTCTGGGTGTTTTGGCCGGGCTGATCCTGATTGCGGTGGGAATATTCTTTTGGTCTCGTTCGGAGGAAGGTGGTGCGGCGTTTGACCGGCTCAAATTCCGGTTGCCTTTGATTGGGGACACCAGTTTAAAGTTTCAGGTGGCGCAATTTTGCCGCACCTTGGCGACGCTTCTGACTGGCGGAACTCCACTGGTGGCAGGCTTGCAGACCGCCGCTGACTCGATGGATAGCGCGCTGCTGCGCGGCTCCATCACCCGCGCGACGCAAATGGTTCGCGAAGGCGATTCGCTTAACGCCGCTTTGGCATCCACGCAAATCATGCCTGCTCTGGCGCTCGATATGATTGAAGTCGGAGAATCCAGCGGCGCTCTCGCTCCCATGCTTACCAGCGTTGCGGAATTTTATGAAGAAGAAGTGAACATCAAGCTATCCGCGATGGTGTCGCTGATCGAACCGGCCATCTTGATTTTCATGGGCATATTGGTTGCATTCATTTTGATTTCGCTGTACTTGCCGATTTTTTCGTTTTCGATCACTGGGGCTACCGGTCACTAGGAACTTATGGGAACCACACAAGACAATCCGGCCGTCGCACCAGCCATTTTTAGCGCCGAGGAGCAGCACGACCGCGACAATGCCCGGCGCCTTGCGGAACGTTATCGCGTGCCATTCATCGATTTGCGCGAACAGCGCATCGACCCGGAACTGTTTCGGACCATTCCGGCGGACCTGATGTTCCGTTACAACTTCGTTCCCATCGAACAGCGCGACAACGTGCTGGTGATTGCCGCGGCCGATCCTAGCCTGGTTCTGCTTAGCGACGAACTGGCGCTGCTGCTGGGGAAAAAATTGGCTCCCAGGGTGGCCACGGCGAAACAAATTGGCGACCTGCTGAAGCGCACCGAACAATCGCAACGCGTCCTGGAGCAAGCCACGGAAGCGTTTACGTTGCAAGTCACCAAAGCCGACGAAGATACCGAAGAGACTATTTCGGGTGACCGGCTTACCCGCGACACCACGGGAAGCCCCGTCGTCAAGCTGGTTGAGACGGTCATCTTCACGGCGTTGGAACGCAGAGCCAGCGACATTCACATCGAAGCTCGCGACGCGGAAGTAGCCGTGAAATACCGCATTGATGGCGTATTGCAGCACGCCATGCAGCCCATCTCGAAAGATTGGCACTCTGCAGTCATTTCGCGTATTAAGGTTCTTAGCGACCTGGACATTGCTGAGCGCCGCGTACCGCAGGATGGCCGTTTTCGCGTCCGGTACAAAGGCCGCTTTATTGACTTGCGCGTTTCCATCATGCCGGCGAGCCACGGCGAAGACGCGGTGCTTCGCGTTCTCGACAAGGAAACACTTTCAGAAAAATTTCAGAGCTTGAGCCTGGACGTGGTTGGTTTTTCGCAGGACGAAATGGCCCGCTTTCGCCGCTACATTCGCGAACCTTATGGCATGGTGCTGGTCACTGGTCCGACTGGTTCCGGCAAGACCACTACGCTGTATGCGGCCATCAATGAAATCAAATCCGACGAAGACAAAATCATCACCATCGAAGACCCGGTCGAATATCAGCTTCGCGGCATCACGCAGATTCCGGTAAATGAAAAGAAGGGTCTGACCTTTGCACGCGGCTTACGCTCGATTTTGCGGCACGATCCCGACAAAATCATGGTCGGCGAAATCCGTGACCAGGAAACCGCGCAAATTGCGATTCAGTCCGCGCTTACCGGACACCTTGTTTTTACGACCGTACACGCCAACAACGTCACCGACGTAATCGGGCGTTTTATCAACATGGGTGTCGAGCCCTACAACTTCGTGTCCGCGCTGAATTGCATCATGGCGCAGCGCCTGGTGCGTATCATCTGTCCCAATTGCAAGCGCCCGAAGAAAACTTCGCAGGACGAACTGCGCGAGGCTGGCATGAAGCCCGAGGATGCGCAGAACGCGCAAATCAGTGAAGGAGCAGGCTGCCTGGAATGCTCTGGCACGGGTTATCACGGACGCACGGCGATTTGCGAATTACTCGACCTTTCCGACCGGATTCGCGAGATGATTATCGATAGAAGGCCTACATCGGAGATTAAGCGCTTTGCCCGGGAAGAGGGCATGATCACGTTGCGCGAAAGTGGCCTGGCAAAGGCCCGGCTTGGCATTACTACGTTGCGCGAAATCAATAAGGTGACTTTCGTTGACTGAAGGTGGAACATACCGGCAGGGAATTTACCAGAGCTCGTTCGTCCGGAAAATTGCGCTCTGGCTCGAAGCACAACCGCATCCTCCCATTGCTATTGAGATTGCCCCTGACCGTATTTCAGGAGCACGGTTTACCCGCACCGGAGCTCTGGACGGTTTTGCCGTGGAAGCGTTGCCGCCCGGCGCGATCGTGCCATCGGCGGTCGAGACCAATATCGCCAACGCTGCCGCGGTGCGCGCTGCGATGCAGGGCATCTGCGATCGTTTACGCGCGAAGAACGAAGTTGCCGCGTTGCTTCTGCCCGACACCGTCATTCGGGTATTCGTACAGCATTTCGATCAGTTTCCGCGCAGCGCCAAAGAAGCCATTCCCATGCTGCGCTGGAAGCTAAAGAAGAGCGTGCCATTTGAAGTTGACGAAACGCTGATCTCTTACATGCGGCAGGCGCCACGGGAAGGTGGCGTGGACGTGGTTACCGCGCTTGGCAGGTTGCGTATCGTGCGCGAATACGAAGGTATAGCGGAACAGTCCGGTTTGCAGCCCGGCGTGGTGTTAAGCGCATCGCTTGCGGCCGTAGCTCTTCTCGCCGATCAGCGCCCCGCTTTGCTCGCCCGCGTTTCCGGATCTTCTCTTACCACTGCCATCGTAAGAGAAGGCGTTCTTTGCGGCTATCGCTGTACCGATCTGCCGGCACAGGGTGCGCAGCTCACACCACAGATGCTGCTGGAAGAAATTTATCCCGTCGCGGCCTATTATCAAGATACCTGGCAGGAAGGCATCCAATCCGTGCGGGTTGCCGGACTGGGCGTCCGTCTGCCAGAATTTGTGCCGCCGCTTGAAACCGAATTTCATTGCGAAGTACATTCGCTGCTGCACACGGCGATCTCCGAAGGACGGGTTTCCGCCGATGCCCGGCCGCTCGCAGAACGCGAACTCGAAGGACTTGTCGGCTGGATGATGCAGAAGAACTGAAAGAGGCTGAGGAACCGATCGGATGCAGGTACGTTTAAATATCGCGACCAAGCCACTGGAATCGCACCGGCGATTTCTTGCCGGAGCTGGCCTGCTGGCCGTGCTGGGTGGAATTATTTTTCTGGCACTGGGTTGGCACGTTTATTCCACACTGCGTGCGCAGGAAGCGCTGCGGCGCAAGGAACAAGAGAATAATAATCGCGCGGCGCTTTTGCAGCACCGGCGCAAGGAACTGGACGATTTTTTTGCCAGGACGGAAAATGCCAGGCTTAAGGAACGCGCGGGTTTCGTTAACGGCATCATTGACGAACGCAGCTTCGATTGGACGCAGATGTTCATGGATCTCGAGAAGTTAGTGCCGGTTGGCGTTCATGTGGTCAGTATTCAACCGCAACTCGAAAAAGGTCACATGTTTGTCCGCCTGATGGTTGCCGCCAATACCGACGAATCGAAAATCAAGTTCCTGCATGCCATGGAAAATTCCGCGGCGTTCTCCAACGTCGAGTTATTGAGCGTGCACGGCGCGCAGAATAGCGGCGACCAGGCGCTGGAAGTACACGCAATTTACGTGAGGAGCTGATGGATCGTACGTTTTCAGTCAAAAGGCGGCTGATTCTGTTTGGGCTCGGCGTATTGCTGGTTGCCGATCTGGCGCTCGCCGGCTACAGCTGGCAGACCTCCACCGCGCTACGAACGCCCATGGCGCAGCTGAAGGAAGATTCGCATAAGCTGGATTTGCTGAACGGCGACATCGAACGCGCGGAAAGAATCCGGCACGATTTGCCGGCGACCGTTGCCGATTATGACCGCTTTGACGCATCGCTCTTAAGCACAAACACCGGCGATTCCGCGGTCACCGCCGAACTGGACGAACTGGCCAAGAAATCCGGACTGCAGATCGAAACTCTAGCTCTTCGTCACAAGGAAATTGTAGGACGCAACCTCACCGAGGTGGATCTGGATACCGCGGTGGATGGGGACTACACCAATATCGTCAGGTTCATGAACAATCTGCAGCGCTCGCATAATTTCTATGTGGTTGAGTCGCTGAATCTGCAGGCTCAGGGGCAGGGAACCGGTCCCGGCACCATGCGCATTGGCTTGAAAATGAAAACATATTTCAGGACCGTGGCATGAAAGAGAAAAATCAGGTCGTCGCGCTGGTCGGACTGCTGGTGGTCGGTGCACTGGTGTGGTTCTGGAATAACCGCCAGAATCCAGCCGCCGCGGGCGCAAGCACCATCGCGGCTAGCTACACTCCGATGACCGTGGAAAATCCTGCCATTCAATCCTGGAAAATCGCAAAAGTACAGAAGACTGAATATAAGAGCACTGGCCGTAATCCGTTCAGTGCGGTGGCGCCTGCACCTCCGGCTGCCAAGGTTCTGCAGCCGGGCGACGAGAACTATGTAGCACCTCCGCCACCTCCTCCGCCTCCGCTCGAGTTTCCGGCTAACATGAAGTTCTATGGGTACGGCACGGTCCCCGACGGCACTGCGCGGCGCGCTTTTCTGACCGACGGCGAAGAAGTCTATATCGTCGCGGAAGGCGACACTTTTCTCGGACGCTTTCGCATTCTGAAAATCGGCAACGCCACCATCGAATTTGAGGAAATTTCGTCTGGGCGCCAGGGCAAATCCAATTTCGAAGAGGCGGGGCCGAACACGTGAAGTCGAACGTCGCCAATAGCGTCTGTCGTCCGTTGTCGCGCAGCAGAAGAAACCAGGACGGTTACGCCATCCTGCTGGTTCTTTTTTTTGTGACGCTGATGCTTTTGGCTACGATTTCCATCGCGCCCAACATTCTTACCGAGGGTCGCCGCGAAAAAGAAAAAGAGATGATCTGGCGCGGCAAACAATACGCGCGCGGCGTCAAGATGTATTACCGCAAGACCGGGAAATTCCCCACTTCGATGGAGGATCTGATCAAACCCAAGCTGGGCAGTCTGCGTTTTATGAGGCAGGCGTATAAAGATCCCATGAACGGCAAGGACGGTGATTGGCGGCTCATTTATGTAGGCCCGACGGGGCAGTTGATCGGCAGTCTTAAGCCTCCGCAGACGATTCAGATGTCAGGCGCGGGCGGAACGCTCGGCGCTGTTCCGGGAACGCCCGCAGCGCAGCTTGGCGCGCAATCGGCCGGGCAGGCATTTGGCCAAGGGTTCGGGCAGGGTCTGGGCCAGGCTGTAGGGCAGGTCTTCGGAAATGGCGCAAGCAACAATTCGCCGTCCACGGCGAATGGCCCCGGCCAGCAGACTACTCCCGCTCAAGCAAATTCCAACGGTCAGCCAAACAATGCAACGAATGCCGGTGGCAATCCTCCGGCAGGTACTGACGCCCCAGCAACGGCAGCGGACTCCTCGGGGAGTCCTACAAGCGCCGGCGACGCCGCTAACGAGGCTCTGCTGGCTTCCGATTCGCCCACGGTCATTGGCGGAAACATCATTGGAGTTGGCAGCAAGATCAATCACAGCTCAATCCTGGTTTACGAAAAGGCCAAAAACTACAAGCAGTTTGAGTTTATATGGGATCCTGCGAAGGACACCATTACGATTGGCGGCGCAGCTGGGCCGCAGATCGGCACGCCTGCAGGCCAGCCCGGGCAATCGACCCCGCTGGGAACCAGTCCAACGGCGAATCCTGGCACGCAATTCGGGCCTGGGCAAGCGCCGCCCGGTCCGCCGGAAACAACGCCGACACCGCCGCCATCACAACCGTAACAGGCAACCGCCGACGGCCTTACTCTCCAACAGTTTTCCTTTCTGTCTTTGGCTGTGCAATCACCGCGGCGCTTGTTGCGGTTTTCGCATCGCTCTTCAATTTCCGCTGGGCATAGGTCTTGCGAATGGCCCGCACGTAGGAAATCGTCTCGTTATACGGAGGCACGCGTCCGTAATGCTGCACGGCGCCCGGTCCCGCGTTGTAAGCTGCCAGCGCCAGCACCAGGTCGCCCCGATAACGGGTCATCAATTCATGCAGGTACTGCGTTCCCGCATCTATGTTCTGCGCGGGATCGAAAATATCTTTGACGCCGAGGCGAGCAGCGGTCGCCGGCAAGAGCTGCATCAGTCCGCGTGCGCCGCGGCGTGAAATCGCTTTGCTATTAAAATTCGATTCCGCCGCAATCACGCTGAAGAGCAAATCCGCGTCCACGCCGTATTTCTGCGAAGAGTTGCGAATCAGTTCAGCGAAAGGCGCTTGCGTCAGCGGCATAGGGGGCGCCGGGACAAAAAGTTCTTCCGGCTCGATCGCCACGACGTCCGTCACCGCAATTTCCGCCGAACCTCCGTTAATCTGGATGTGATAGTGGTCGCCTAGTAGTTGATAAGCGGATACGTTCAGCCGGGCGCCGCTGCGCAACACAAGATAGTCCGCACGAGCATCCGCGGCGCACACCGTCAGCGCCACGCCAACGAAAAAGGCAAGTGTCAGGCGCATGAAGCCGCCTCGCTCAGCGCAAACCGCTCAATCGCCGCGGCCACGCCGCTTTCGTCGTTCGAATGCGTTTCGTGCCAGCCATATGTTTTTAGTTCCGGAACGCAGTTCTGCATCACCACGGCTATGCCCGCAAACTCCAACATTTCAAAATCGTTGTGATTGTCGCCGACGGCAAGGATCTCGTCGCGCTGCAATCCCTGCGACCTGGCCCAATCGGCCAGCGCCGCACCTTTCGTGCATCCCGGCGGCAAGACGTCCAGCATCGCAAAATCCTTGGATGCATATTTCGTGGAGGCAAGTTTGATTCCCGGTGCCAGCGCCGAGGCGAGCAGTAATTGTTCCAGCTCGTCCATCGCGGCGACCGTTCCGGAAAACATCACCTGCAAAGGCATTTCGATCAGGCATTCTTCGATGGGGGATACGACGGCGATGAAATCCAGGTTGCGAGAGTAGTACGCGTAGCGAATCGGGTCGTCCGGATCCAACTGCTCTAGAATTAGCTGATTCTCTCGCGGCCGGTCGAAAATCACAGCGGCGCCAGCCCGCCAACGGCGTCCCAGTTCCAGCACCGTGCGCGCCGTCACGACGGAAAGCAGGCGCTTCAGCCGGGTGTGGCCATCGTTCGAACGAATCAGCCCTCCGTTATTTACAATCATGGTGATTGGGCAGCCCAGGTCCTGTGCCACCGGCAGCGCAAAATCGTACCGCCGCCCCGTGACCAATGCCACTTCAATTCCGCGCCGCGTAGCCGCCTGAATTGCCCGGCGATTGGCGTCGGACACCCGCCAGCGGCTATCAAGCAACGTACCGTCAATATCGAGAGCGATGAGCCGGACGGGCATGTGTTTATTTTATCCTGTCTTTCCGCTTCGAACGGGCATTCTTATCAGCTGTGTGATGAAAATAACGCAATTCGCTTGTGATAAAATCGAGCGATAATGGCCACCCATCGTCTCTACTACGACGATTCTTTTCAGGATAATT
>Ga0137412_10004865_pt1 | contig 10730 bp, 9 predicted proteins | sample CZODoug2_1_16fun_FD_122160 | JGI IMG/M metagenome (GOLD analysis project Ga0137412, IMG submission 122160) | Vadose zone soil fungal communities from Angelo Coast Range Reserve, California, USA - CZODoug2_1_16fungal (Hybrid Assembly) | ecosystem: Environmental > Terrestrial > Soil > Vadose zone... | reverse complement strand
CGCGTCTTCTCGCCGAGCTCGACAGGACCACCGGCGGCGCTGCACGCGAACGCTATCTGGAAGAGCTCTTTCGCCCATCGCGGAACCCGCCATGAAAATCGCCGTGGATATCGCTCCGGGAGAGTTGATAGACAAGCTCACGATCCTCGAGATCAAGCTCGAGAAAATCAAGGATGAGCGCAAGCTTGCCAATATTCGCAGCGAATATGCCGATCTCATGCGCGTGTTTCGAAGCTCGATTGTCGAGTCGAGCCGGTTGACCGCGTTGATTGCCGAGCTCAAGCGCATCAATGCGACGTTATGGGAAATCGAGGACGATATCCGCGACCAGGAGCGCGCCGGGACATTCGGGCAGGCGTTCGTGGATCTGGCGCGCTCGGTGTATCGGACCAACGACCTGAGAGCCGCCACCAAGCGCGAGATCAACGAGCTCCTGAACAGCGCGATCATCGAGGAGAAAAGCTATTCGTCCTATTGAGACGGCAGGAACAGCTTCTCCGTCGTTTCGATTTTCCCGCTGCGGAAAGCGCGACGTTATGATACGGTTTTCCGCGGCGTGATCTCGCTCGCTTTCCTGCATGACAACCGCGTTTTTGAACAGGGTGGAGATGCACCACCTTTAACGCCGCCACTCGCGGAACCCAACGCTCCAAGGCAAAGATGACAGAGAAAATTGCACTGATCACCGGCATTACGGGACAAGACGGCGCGTACCTGGCCGAGTTGCTGCTGTCGAAGGGTTACGTCGTGCACGGCATCAAGCGGCGCTCTTCGTCCTTCAATACGGCTCGCGTCGATCACCTCTACCATGATCCCCACGAGAACGAAGTCAACTTCGCCATGCATTACGGCGATATGACCGATGCGACCAATTTGATTCGCATCATTCAGCAGACTCAGCCGACCGAAATCTACAATCTCGCCGCTCAAAGCCACGTTCAGGTGAGCTTCGAGACGCCGGAGTATACGGCCAACGCCGACGCGCTCGGCCCGCTGCGATTGCTCGAGGCCATCCGGATACTCGGCCTGCAAGACCGTGTCCGGTTTTATCAGGCCTCGACGTCCGAGCTCTATGGCGAGGTTCGCGAGGTGCCGCAGCGCGAAACGACGCCGTTTTATCCGCGCTCGCCCTATGGCGTCGCAAAGCTCTATGCCTATTGGATCACGGTGAACTACCGCGAGGCCTATGGGTTCCACGCCTCGAACGGGATCCTTTTCAATCATGAAGGACCGACGCGCGGGGAAACCTTCGTCACGCGGAAGATCACCCAGGCCGTCGCCGCGATCGAACATGGACGACAGGACAAGCTTTATCTCGGCAATCTCGACGCCGAACGCGACTGGGGCCATGCGCGCGACTATGTCGACGGCATGTGGATGATCCTGCAGCAGGACGAGCCCGACGATTACGTGCTGGCGACCGGCGAGAAGCACTCGGTCCGGGAATTCGTCGAAAAAGCCTTTGCGATCGTGGGCAAGGAGATCGCCTGGCAGGGATCCGGCGTGGACGAAAAAGGCCTGGACATCCGTTCCGGGCGCGCCCTTGTCGAGGTCGATCCCCGCTATTTCCGTCCAACCGAGGTCGACTTGTTGCTGGGCGATCCGTCGAAGGCCCGCCAGAAGCTCGGCTGGAAACACCGGACCAGCTTCGACGATCTGGTGAAGGAAATGGTCGAGGCGGATCTCGCGGCCTACGACCAGCAACAACCGCGCCGCGTTACGCGTGATTGACCAGACGGGCCGCCGCCCAATCCGCGCCCCCGATCGCAAGCGAACCCAGCACCGACAAGGTAGGCCGGCCGTCTTTCATCGTCATCAGGCGGGCCGCGTCCATGAACCTTCCGCCCCGGAGCGCCGCCGCGAGGAGCGCAAAGACGCAGCGTCCCTCCAGGGCGCGCGCGATCGTCCGGGTCTTGCGGCTGGCAGAAACGTCCCTCGTCCATCTCCGCGCCAGGACGAGGAGCTCGGCCCGGATCGCCATCTCTCTTTTCCGGTCGGCATCGAAGGTCATGGAGCCGGCATGCTGTCGGTAGCGATAAACGACGTCCGGGATCGTCGCGGTGACGAGGCCGGCTTCGTACCATCGGGTCAGCCAATCCCGGTCGGAGACGTATTTATAGTCGAGGCTGAACGTGCCGATCCGCGCCATCGCGGCGCGCCGAAAGAACCGGGCATTGGGAGCGCAAGAGGCGACCAGGGTCGTGCGCGGCGACGCCAGGGATTTATCGGCCTCTTTGTCGAAAACCGCTATGATCCGGTCATGCATGACCAAGAGCGCCGTACCGCAGACGGCCTGCGCGCCCGGAACGGCAGCGAATGCCGCGGCGGCGGCCGAAAACGCTCCCGGCTCATAGCAGTCGTCCGAGTTCAGGATGCCGACGACGTCGCCGGTCGCGCGCTCGATTCCCCGGTTGAAGGCGTCGTAAACGCCGCGATCGGGTCCGGCGATGAAGCATATGTCCGGCTCCCGCCCCATCGCTTCGACGGTCCCGTCGGTCGACCCCCCATCGACCACGATGATCTCGCTATCGGGCCATGCCTGGGCACGAATGCTGGCGAGCGCCGCCTGCAGCATCTCGCGGCGATCAAGAGTCGGAACGATGATCGAAAAGCGGAGCGTCATCTTGATGGGTTGTTTATCGTTGCGCGACATTCGTCAAGGCGGCGGCGCTCGTCGGCCGGGCCGCGCTCGCCCGTCGAAATGTTCGAATTGATCGGATCGGACGGCCGGCATCCATGACATCGGTCTCCGTCATCGTTCCGGTCTGGAACCGGGCCCATTCGGTCCCCGCCGCGATCGACAGCGTGTTGGCGCAGCAGCTGCCGGCCGGGTGGTCCGTCCAGGTGATCGTCGTGGATGACGGGTCCACCGACGACCTCGTCGGCGCGCTCCGCCCCTATGGCTCCGGCGTCACCTGTATCCGCCGTGAGCGCAACGGCGGCGCGGCGGCGGCGCGCAATACGGGGCTCGGGGCCGCCCGGGGCGACTATGTGGCTTTCCTCGATTCCGACGACGTCTGGCTGCCCGGCAAGCTGACGTCCCAGATCGACGCCATGCGCAAGAATAACTGGCCCGCCAGTTGCACCGCCTATTATCTCTCCCGCCCGGGGCGGCCGGAGATCGTGTCGCCGCTCTACCAGACCGGCGCGATCGGCCTCGCGGACATGGTCTGGGGGTGCTTCGTCAGCCCGGGCTCGACCTTGATGTTCGAGCGCGGCGTGTTCGACGAGGTCGGCGCCTTCGATACCGGTCTGCAACGCCTGGAGGACTGGGACTGGTTGCTGCGCTATGCCCGCAGGCACGCGCTCGGCTTCCTCGCCGCGCCGCTTGCGCGGATCGACGCATCCCCCGGCAAGCAGGCGGCCAAGATCGAGGGAATGCTCGAGCATCTCTGGACGAAGCATCAGGGCGATCTCGTCGCGCGCGACCGGAGGCACTTTGCAGCGGCATTGGACCTGCAGCGCGCGGCCGCACAATACTATCGTGGCAACATGCTTCCGTCGCTCGCGGCCCTGCTGAGGTCGTTCCTGCGGTCGCCGAACCGGCACACTGCGCTCTCGGTCGTGATGCACAACTGGCTGGCGCGCCGCTGAGATGTGCGGCATCGCGGGTCTGTGGCAACTGGCCGGGTCGCGCGACCTCGCGGCGCAGTCTCGCGCGATGACCAAGGCGATCGCCGCTCGCGGTCCCGACGGCGAGGGGCACTGGACCGACGCGGCAGCCGGCATCACGCTCGGGCATCGCCGCCTCGCCATCATCGACCTGTCGCCGACCGGCTTCCAGCCGATGACGAGCGCGGACGGCCGTATCGTCATCACTTACAATGGCGAGCTCTACAACCGCGCCGAGATGGCGGCGGAGCTTGACCGGCCGTGGCGGGGGACATCGGATACCGAGGTTCTGGTCGAGACGATCGCCCGATACGGCATCGACGGCGCGCTCGCGCGCGCCAACGGCCTCTTCGCCTTCGCGGCCTTCGACCGGACCACCCGCACGCTTCACCTCGCCCGCGACCGGCTCGGCATCAAGCCGCTCTATTGGACCAGGCAGAACGGGCTCTTTGGGTTTGCTTCCGAGCTCAAGGCGTTGCGCGCCGCCGGAGGCCTCGCGTTGACCCTCGATCCGGGCGCGGTCGCCTCTTATCTGCGTTATCTCTGCGTGCCGGCGCCACGGACGATCTTTCGCGAGGTCGAAAAGCTCGCGCCCGGTCACCGCCTCGAGGTCAACGCGGCCAATGTCGCAGTCCGGCGCTACTGGGACGTGGCCGACGTCGCATGGCGCGGTCAGCAGGCATGCGATCGTCGCGCTGAGCCGGACATCGTCGAGGAATTGCATGCCCTGCTGGCCGACGCGGTCAAGCGCCAGATGGTGTCCGACGTTCCGCTCGGCGCTTTCCTGTCCGGCGGAATCGATTCGTCGACCGTGGTCGCGTTGATGCAGCGGGCGGCGAGCCGGCCGGTCAAGACATTCTCGATCGGCTTTCGCGAGCAGGCCTTCAACGAGGCGGATCATGCCAAAGCGGTGGCGCGCCATCTCGGCACCGACCACACCGAGCTCGTGCTGTCGGCCGCGGACGCGCAAGCGATCATTCCGGAGCTCCCCGCGATCTACGACGAGCCCTTCGCCGACAGCTCGCAAATCCCGACCTGCCTGGTGTCGCGGCTCGCCCGCCGGCACGTGACGGTGGCGCTCTCGGGCGACGGCGGCGACGAGATCTTCGGCGGCTATGTGCGCTATCAGGGCATTGCCCGGCTCGCCGGCGCGGCGCGCTGCCTGCCGCGGCCACTGCGGCGGCTCGCCGCCCGCTCGATCGAGCTCATCTCGGCCGACGCGTGGGACATGCTGGCGCGCCCGCTGCCGCAGCGCTTCAAGCCGCGCCATGCCGGCGACAAGATCCGCAAGGGCGCGGCGCTCCTCGGCGAGGACGACGCGCTCGACATGTACCGACGCGTGGTGTCGCACACGCCGCGGCCCGGCTGCTTCCTGCCCGGCGTCAGTGAGCCGGCGGACGTGATCGCGCGGCTCCGCGGCGAGACGGCGGGCCTCGACACGGTCTCGCAGCTGCGGCTTCTCGACATGATGACCTATCTGCCGGACGATGTTCTGACCAAGGTGGATCGTGCCTCGATGGCGGTCGGTCTCGAGGCGCGCGTGCCGCTGCTCGATCATCGGGTGGTGGAGTTCGCCTGGCGGCTTCCGTCCGACCTGCTCATCGCCAACCGGGAAGGCAAGCGGCCGCTGCGGGCGGTGCTCGCGCGCTATGTGCCAAAATCGCTGGTCGACCGGCCCAAGATGGGTTTCGGCATTCCGGTCGGGGAGTGGATCAAGGGTCCGCTGCGGCCATGGGCGGAGGATCTGCTGTCTCCCGCCGCGCTCGCGGACGGCCTGTTCGATCACGCCGCGGTGCGCCGGTGGTTCGCCGAATTCCTGGCGGGACGGCGCGATGCGCAACACGGTGTATGGGCGGTGCTGCAATTCCAGGCGTGGCGGCGCGCTTATGGGTGATTGCACGAGCTCGTTCCATATTCTATTGCGGACGCGCGCCCGCCTCCGTAAGAACCGGCTCGCGCACGGCGGGTGAGGGTCTTTCGCGTGGGCCATGGTCGCAAGATTGCCGTCATCGGCCTCGGCTATGTGGGCCTGCCGGTGGCTGTGGCCTTTGCGCGTGCGGCGCCCGTTATCGGCTTCGATATCGACCGGGCGCGCGTCGATGAGTTGCGCGCCGGCCGTGATCGCACCCGTGAGGTCGATGCGGCCGACCTTGCCCAACCGAACCTCGCTTGCACGAGCGACCCGGCGGCGCTCGCCGGCGCCGATTTCTATATCGTCACCGTCCCGACGCCGATCGACGCGGCCAATCGTCCCGATCTTTCCGCGATGCTGTCGGCGTCGAAGACCGTCGGTCATGCGCTCAAGCGCGGAGACATCGTGGTCTACGAGTCGACGGTCTATCCCGGCGCGGTCGAGGAAGACTGCGTTCCGGTGCTGGAAAACGCCTCGGGCCTGAAATGCGGCGGCGATTTCACGGTCGGCTATTCGCCCGAGCGCATCAACCCCGGCGACAAGGCGCATCGCTTCGAGACCATCACCAAGGTGGTCGCGGCGCTCGACGCGAAGACGCTCGACGTCGTGGCCGAGGTCTACGGCTCGGCGGTGACCGCCGGCATTCATCGCGCGCCGTCGATCAAGGTCGCGGAAGCCGCCAAGGTGATCGAGAATACCCAGCGAGACCTCAACATCGCCTTCATGAACGAGCTGTCCGAGATCTGCCATGCGCTCGGCATCGATACCGCCGACGTGCTGGCGGCGGCGCGGACCAAATGGAACTTCCTGCCGTTCCATCCGGGGCTGGTCGGTGGCCACTGCATCGGAGTCGATCCCTATTACCTCACCCATCGGGCCGAGCGCGCGGGTTATGCGCCTCGCGTCATTCTCGCCGGCCGGCAGATCAACGACGGCGTCGGCCGCCGGGTCGCGCGCGAATGCGCCCGGCTGCTGATGCAACGGGGAGGGGCCGCCCCGGTCGTGACGGTGCTCGGCCTCACCTTCAAGGAGAACGTGCCCGATATCCGCAATTCGAAGGTCGTGGACATCGTTCGCGAACTTTCGTCGTTCGGAATCGCGGCGCAGGTACACGATCCGCTCGCGCCGGCGCAGGAGGCCGAGCACCAATACGGCATCAAGCTCGCCACGATGCCGGCGCTCCGTCCGGCCGATGCGGTCGTCCTGGCGGTCGGCCATGAAGATTATGTCCGCGGCGGATGGCCGCTGATGCGCAAGCTGCTGAAGCCCGGCGGCGGCATCGTGCTCGACGTGAAATCCCTGCTCGATCGCGCCGCCAAGCCCGACGAGGTCGAGCTGTGGCGCTTGTGAGCGAGCGGACAAGCTTTCAGAGGACGGAATACGCCGATGCCGGATAAGCCGATCCTCGTCACGGGCGCCGCGGGATTCATCGGCTTCCATGTCGCGCGCCGTCTCGCCGCGGATGGCCGCGACGTCGTCGGTCTCGACAATCTCAACGCCTATTACGATCCGGCGCTCAAGCGGGCACGCCTCGACGAGCTCGCAAAGGCTTCGTCGTTTCGTTTCGTCAGGCTCGACCTCGCCGACCGTATCGGCATGGCGGCGCTGTTCGCCGAGCACCGCTTCTCCCAGGTGGTGCATCTCGCGGCGCAGGCCGGGGTGCGCCATTCGCTCGTCGATCCGCACGCCTATGCGGACGCCAACCTGACCGGCTTTCTCAATATCCTGGAGGGCTGCCGGCAGGCGAAGTCCCGCCACCTCGTCTATGCTTCGTCATCATCGGTCTACGGCGCCAATACGCATATGCCGTTTTCGACCGCGCAGAATGTCGATCATCCGCTCAGCCTCTATGGGGCGACCAAGAAGGCCAATGAGCTGATGGCGCACGCCTATGCGCACCTCTTCGGCCTGCCGACGACGGGCTTGCGCTTCTTCACGGTCTACGGACCGTGGGGCCGTCCCGACATGGCGATGTGGCTGTTCACCGACGCGATCCTCGCCGGACGGCCGATCAAGCTGTTCAACCACGGAAACATGCGGCGCGATTTCACTTATGTCGACGACGTGGCCGAGTCGGTCGTGCGGCTGGTCGACCGGCCGCCCGACGGGAACGCGAGCTGGTCGAGCGATCCGCCCGACCCGGCATCGAGCGCCGCTCCCTGGCGCGTCTACAACATCGGCAACCACACGCCCGTCGAGGTCACCGAGGTCGTGCGGCTGATCGAGAAGGCGGTGGGCAGGCCCGCGATCCGCGAGCTGGTGCCGATGCAGCCCGGCGACGTGCCGGAAACTTTTGCCGACGTCGACGACTTGCGCAAGGCGGTCGCCTTCGCGCCCGATACGCCGGTCCAGGACGGAGTTCGGCGCTTCGTCGACTGGTACCGCGGCTACCACAAGCGTTAGGGCGCATTCGGTCGGGCAAATCGAGAACCGCGGCGGCATGGGTTTTTCCTTGAACGTCAAGATACCGCCCGACGGCAGCATCGCGCTGGCCCGCACGTTGCTGCTGGGTGTCGTCGTCGCCATGCTGGTGTCGACCTCGATCTCCATCGGGTTCGAGTTTGCGAGCTACATCGTCTTCGCGGCATTGCCGGAACCGCGCCGGCGGCTATGCCGGGCCCTGCGATATCCCATCGTGGTCGGCTTTCTCCCGCTTGCCGTCGTGACCGCGGTGGCGGCGCTTTACGGCCCGGCCTCATGGGCCGATTCGCTCAGCGCGCTTCTCGGATGGCGGCGCATGCTGCTGCTGCCCCTGGCCGCTGCGGTATTCGATGACGAGGCTTCGAAACGGCTGGTGCTCAAAGTCATCGTTGTGACCTGTCTTGCTGGAGCGTTGGCGTCGCTGGTCATCGTTTGGGGTTTGAGCCTGCCGTCATGGCTCGGATTGGGCGTCGTCTTTCGAAACTATGCGGTTCAGGGCATCATTTTCTCCCTGGCCGGCATTATTTGTATCGCGGCGCTGCTGCGCCCGGAGGCGTTTGCGGGCGACCGCTGGCTCGGCCACAACCGGCCGGCGATGGCGGCCGTGCTGGCCGTGCTGCTGTTCGACATCGTCTTCGTGCTGTGGGCGCGCAGCGGCTATCTGTCGCTGATCGTCATGGCGGTCGTGACCGTCGTGTTGCTGGCCAAGGGATCGTGGCACACAAAGGCGATAGCCGGCGCCGCCGTGCTGGTTTGCCTTGCCGTAATCCTCACCGTGAGCACGATCGGGCGCGGCCGCATCACGCAGGCGTTGCACGAAATCGAGACGGTCGATCAGAGCCAGGAGGGGACATCGCTCGGGCAGCGCGTCGTCATGTGGCGCAATACGCTGCGGATGATCGGCGATAACCCGATCTTCGGGGTCGGTACCGGGGGGTTCCGGGATGGCTACCGGCCTTACATCCAGGGCGTGCCGGGCTGGCAGGGATTCGAGTCCGGCGATCCGCACAACCAGTTTCTCAAGACCCTGGGCGAGCAAGGGGTCATCGGGTTTGCGGCGCTCCTGTTCTTCATCTTCCGCGCTTTGACATGCCCCGCCCCGACGCCCTATCGACAGCTCGCGGTCGCGGCCGTTATCGGCTGGTGCGCGACCAGTCTCGCCAATTCCCATTTCTCCACCTTCGTCGAGGGCAGGCTGTTATTCTTCTGGCTCGGCGCGATGCTGGCGGACCGGTCAATGTTGAATGGCGCTGCGAGTTCGGGTCGGGTATGATCGCAGGAATCGCATTCGATCGATGAAAGCGGCGCCCGCAATGGGCGGCGCGGGGGTTCTCCTCAGGCGCATCACTTGCGAGATGATCATGCGTAGCGTGCCCATGATCGGCGTTGTGGTGGCGGGTCTTCTGGTCGCATCCTGTTCGTCACTGAGCTCTTTCGTCGCCGATACCCTGCCGCCATGGGCCGGTGGATTGCCGGAGGGAACGCCACCGCGGCCCGGCACGCCGGGCTACGACGCCTATCTGAAGTCCATCAGCGGCAACGAGCCGCCACGAGCCACGCCCTCAGCCACGCCCCCCGCCACGTCCGACACGCCGGCGCGCAAAGGCAATGAGCCGATCGACGCGCCCATCCATTAAGCTCTCAGGTCTTCATTCTCATCATGAGGCGATCGTCATGATCCGTTTCTCCCGCCGCTTTGGCCGCGTATCCTGATGGCCTCGCCCCGCATCGTCCCGCTGGTTCTCGCCGGCGGCACCGGCACGCGATTGTGGCCGGTGTCGCGCGACGCCATGCCGAAACAGTTCCTGCCGCTGGTGGGTGAGAAATCCACCTATCAGCAGGCGCTCATGCGGGTATCGTCGCCGGATCTGTTCGCGCCGCCGATCGTGATGACGAGCGACGCCTTCCGGTTTTTCGCCCGCTACCAGGCCGAGGAGCTCGGCATCGATGCGACCGTGGTGCTCGAGCCCATACGACGTGACTCGGGCCCCGCGATCGCGGCGGGCGCCGCCTTTGCGCGCCAGCGCGACCCCGACGCGATCGTGCTCGCGATCGCCGCCGATCATGTCATCCTCGACGCCGATCTTTTCGCCGATGCCTGCCGGGCCGGACGGGACGCCGCCGCCAAGGGGCACATCGTCACCTTCGGCATCCGCCCGACCGCGCCGAAGACGAGCTACGGCTATGTCCGGCGCGGCGAAGCGCTCGGCTTCGAGGGCGTGAGCCGGGTTGCGGCCTTCGTGGAAAAGCCGGACGCCGCGACCGCCGCCACCTATGTGGCGCAGGACTATCTGTGGAATTCCGGCAATTTCCTGTTTCGCGCCGATGCGCTGCTCGCCGAGCTCGCGCGCTTCGAGCCCGCCATGGCGGAGGCGGTCGAGAAGGCGGTCGCCGGCGCGGCCGGCGATCTCGGCTTTGTTCGTCTCGACGAGCAGGCCTTCGCCCGCGCGCCGCAGAAATCGATCGATTACGCGGTGATGGAGAAGACCGCACGCGCGGCCGTGGTCGAGGGCCGCTTCCGCTGGTTTGACATCGGCAGCTGGGACGCGATCCTCGAGGTCGCGCCGCGCGACCACGGCGGCAATTCGGCAACCGGCCCGGTGGTGTCGGTCGACTCGAAGGGCTGCATCGTCCATGCCGAGGGACGCCTCACGGTGGTGATGGGCGTCGAGGACCTGATCGTGGTGACCACGCCCGACGCCGTGCTGGTCGTGCCGCGCGCGCGTGCCGAGGACGTGAAGACGCTGGTCGCCGAGCTCAATCGTCGGGGCAGGGCGGAGGCGAG
>Ga0137412_10004863_pt1 | contig 10731 bp, 9 predicted proteins | sample CZODoug2_1_16fun_FD_122160 | JGI IMG/M metagenome (GOLD analysis project Ga0137412, IMG submission 122160) | Vadose zone soil fungal communities from Angelo Coast Range Reserve, California, USA - CZODoug2_1_16fungal (Hybrid Assembly) | ecosystem: Environmental > Terrestrial > Soil > Vadose zone... | reverse complement strand
AGGCGTGCGTAGACGAAATCGCTGGTGAGGTCGGCGATCATCGGATGCTTCTCGGAATCGACCAGCACCGGCGCGACCGCATGCTTGCGCAACAGCGCGATGAAATCCGCCGTCACGAAGCTCGCGTGCCTGACCTCGACCGCATGCCGGATCGGACGGCCGTCGAGCGTGCGTGGCAGAAGCTCCAGGAACGCCGTGAAGTCGTCGGGGTTGAACGCCTTGGTGGGCGGGAGCTGCCACAGCACCGGACCGAGCTTGCCCTTGAGCTCGAGCACGCCGCTGCCAAAGAACCGCTCGACTGACGAGCCCGCTTCCGCCAGCACCCGCCGGTGGGTGGTATAGCGCGGCCCCTTGAGCGAGAACACGAAATCGTCCGGCGTCTCTGATGCCCAGCGCCGGAAGCTTGCCGGCTTCTGCGAGGCATAGAAGGTGCTGTTGATCTCGATCGACGTCACGTTGCGGCTCGCATGCGCAAGCTCGCGCACGTGCGGCAGACCTTTGGGATAAAAGGTGCCGCGCCAGGGCTCGAAGACCCAACCACCAATACCGACGCGAATCATAGGAGGACGACTCGATTACCTGAGCAACTGAATGAACAACCGAATTACCAAAGGCGAATAGTGAATGGCGAATGGGGAAGAAAGAGGACCGCCAGCCTTATTTGCTATGCTCCCATCAAAATCATCTGCACGAATCACTTGCACGCCTGGTCGGCGCGCTCAAGCGCCTGGGCGAGCCCCTTCAGCGAAAACTGGTCGGTACTGCTGGTACCGCGCGCGGAGGTGCCTTTCACGGTCAGGTCGGAGCCCTTGCGCATGGCGTCGAGCATGCGGACCTCCTCGGTCATGTTCTTGATCCAGGCACCGTCCTTCTGGGTGTACATCGCGAACTTCGCCGTGCCGACCTCGGCCGTCGCTTCCGTGCTTTCCTTGAAAGGATAGCCGATGATGATCGACACCTCGTTGCGCACGTTCTCGGCCGGGCGGGTGGAGACGAACAGAAACGCCGGGTTGCGCGGGCGGCCGGGCGGATTAGTCGTCGACGCCTTTGGCTTCGAAAGCGCAAAACACACCTTCTTGCCCCCCGGGCTAGCCGTGTAGGCGCCCCAGTCGCCATAGGTGCCAAGCAGCGTCGGCTGATCCCCCTGCGCGCGGGCGCCGCCCTCCGGCAACGCGGCGAGAGCGAGCGTGACTATCGTCCACAGCAGTCCCTTGGCCAGCATTGGCCGCCTCCGTGGTCTTTCACTACGCCCCGCTAAGGCGCGGATTATTCAGCGAATTCGGCAATGTGAAGGCGGCCTCTTGCCACTTCGCACCTACCTCTCACGCAAAGCCGCATTGGCCTTATAGGCGAGGTCGCTAACGCGATGGAAGGGATGTGGATAACCCTGCATAGGACCCCGCATGTGACCCCGCTGTGGCTCCCGTCCGCACCATCGTGGCAACCTGCGCGATCACGCTCTCCCAGTCACCCGCCTTCGGTTGCCGGCATAGCCGCATGGTCGGGTACCAGGGCGTATCGGTACGCTCGAGCATCCAGCGCCAGTCGGGCCAGAACGGCACAAGCACCCAAGTCGGGCGGCCGAGCGCGCCCGCAAGGTGCGCGACCGAGGTGTCGACCGTGATGACGAGATCGGCGAGCGTCACCACGGCGGCGGTGTCGTCGAAGTCAGCAAGCGCATCGCCGACATGGGTCAGCGCAGGATGTCGCATCAGCTCCTCGGCATCGGCGGCGCGCAAGTCGCGCTGGATGCTGACGATGCCCGCGTTGAGCGCAAAAAGCGGCGCCATCTGGCGCAGCTGCAGCGAACGATTACGGTCGTTGACGTGATCGGCGCTACCTGCCCAGGCCACGGCGATGCGCGGCTGCGGCAGGCGCTCGATGCGCTCGCGCCACTTGGCGATGTGCGCCTCGCTCGGGTGCAGATAAGGAACGTCGGCCGGAATGCTCGACAGCTCCGTGCGCAGCGCACGCGGCAGGCTGCCGGCCGGACAATACACGTCGAAATCCGGCAGCGCATCGCCGCGCGCCACGACCGTGGCGGCGCCCGCAAGCCGTGCGAACAGACTGCAGAGTGGAGGCGGCGCCTCCAGCACCACGGTCGCTCCCGCGCGTGCCAGCAGCGGCACATAGCGCGCGAACTGGATGCAATCGCCGAGGCCCTGCTCGGCCGTAATGAGGATGCGCTTGCGCGCGAGCGGATATTCACCGAGCCAGAGCGGTTTGCCGAAGTTGCGGCGGCGCGCCGGCATGCCGCTGCGCTGCCAGCGCCATTCATATTGCTCGAAGCCGTGGCGATAGTCGCCCAGTGTGAGGCGCGCGAGTGCGGCGTTGTGGTGTGCATCCGCGTTCGACTTGTCGAGAGCGATCGCACGCTCGAAATCCTCGAGCGCCTCGCGCTGTTGATTGAGCGCCTGGCGAGCGGCGCCGCGGCCGATATGTGCCTTGACGTAATCGGGCCGCAGCGCGAGCGCGCGATCAAAGGCCGCAACCGCCTCGGCGGCACGAGAGAGCGCGTTGAGCGCGCTGCCGCGATTGAGATGAGTCTCCGCGTGCGCGGGCACGACCGCCAGCACAGCATCATACTGAGCGAGCGCCTCCTCGCAGCGCCCGAGCGCCGCGAGCGCATTGCCCCGATTGGCGAGCGCGCCGGGAAAGCCTGGCGCCAGCAACAGCGCGGCGTCAAAGGCCGCGAGCGCATCGGCGGGCCGGCCAAGCTTCATCAGCACATTGCCGCGATTGGTGATCGCCTCCACCGAGGCAGGCATGATCGCGACCGCCTTGTCGAGGATCGCCAGCGCCTCCTGATCGCGATTCAGCGCCGCAAGCGCCATGCCGAGATTCGACATCACCTGCGCCGACGCCGGATTGAGCTTGAGCGCCTGCTCCAGATGAGTGCAGGCGGCGCCGGCCTTGCCGCCTTGCAGCTTAAGGACGCCCAGGAGATGCAGCGCGTCGAACCAGTTGGGCTGCGCGCGCAGCACGCGGCTGCAAATCTTCTCTGCCTCGGCGAGCCTGCCCTGGCGATAGAGGCCAGCCGCCTCCTCGACCGCCTGCGCCAGCATCGCGGGGTTCGTCACCGCCATTTGCGGCTATTGCTCAAGACCGCCCGACAGCGCCTGCCGCGCCGCCTCGCGATGCTCAGGCCGGATGTGCGCGGCGACGAGCCGCAGCGCCGTGGCCAGCACCGCCGCGTCATCCGCATAGCCGAGAACCGGCAGGATGTCGGGAATGAGATCGATGGGCAGCACGAAATACGCCAGCGCGCCGAGCAGCGCGGCCTTCACCTGGATCGGCGTGGTGCGATCGAAGGCGCAGTAATAGGCGGAGAGAAGATCCTCGGCGAACGGCAGCCGGGCAGCAACGCGCCTTACCTTGCTCCAGAAGCCGCGCCGCACCCGCGCCTCGTCGCGGGCTGCCTGCCGCGCAGTCCGCTCGTCGAGCCCTTCCCAGGCGGCGGCGTGATCGACCGGCATGTCGCGTCTCCTGGTAACGTCAATCGGCACTCAAAATGGCCCTCGCGGCACGCAGACGCAAGGCGCCGCTCAGGCCGCGGCCAGCCGGTTCATCGCCTCGGCTAGCTTGACGTCATGCTCGGTCAGGCCGCCGGCATCATGGGTCGAGAGCGTCACCGTGACAGTCTTGTAGACATTGAACCATTCCGGATGGTGGTCGAGCTTCTCGGCGACGAGCGCCGCCCGCGTCATGAACCCGAACGCCTCGTTGAAGTCGCGAAACACAAAGGTCTTGGTGATGGCATCGCGGTCCTTGACCTCGCTCCAGCTGGCAAGCTTGGCGAGCGCCGCCTTGCGGGCATCTCCGGTCAGTTTCTGGGCCATCGTTCGCACTCCAGTCTTGTTTGCACGATCATCTTGACACGGCTCAATGTGGTGGAGCGCACTCGCAATGCCAAGGTTAAGTGACTACCTGACCTGACAATAGCCCGGCCAACCCGAGGTTTTCCCATGTCCTGGTCTCTCAATATTGGCTCGATCGCAGGCACGCAGGTACGGGTACACATTACTTTCCTGCTATTCCTGGGCTGGCTCTTCGCCGCCAGCTGGGTGTCAGAGGGGTCGCAGGCGGCCTGGTCCGGCCTCATCTTCATGGTGCTCTTGTTTACCTGTGTGCTGGCGCATGAGTTCGGGCACATCTTCACGGCGCGGGCCTTCGGCGTGGCAACGCCGGACGTGACGCTGCTGCCGATTGGCGGGCTGGCTCGGCTCGAGCGCATTCCGGAAAAGCCGCAAGAGGAATTCCTGATCGCGATCGCGGGACCGCTGGTCAATGTCGCGATCGCCTTCGGCCTTGTTCTCCTCGTCGGTGCCCATCTCAACATGAGCGATCTCGCCACCGTCGAGAGCACCAAGGTCTCGCTCGTTGATCGCCTCGCGGCGGTGAATCTGTTCCTCGCGCTATTCAATATGATCCCGGCATTTCCGATGGACGGCGGGCGGGTGTTGCGGGCGCTGCTTGCCACCAGGCTCGGCTTCGTGCGCGCAACTGAAGTGGCCGCCTTCATCGGCCAGGGTCTCGCCTTCGCGCTCGGCTTTGTCGGTCTGTTCGGCAATCCGATCCTGATCTTCATCGCGATCTTCGTCTATCTCGCCGCCTCCGGCGAGGCGCACAGCGTGGCGATGCGCGCGATGTCGCAGGGCGTGCCGGTCGGCACCGCCATGATGACGAAGTTTGCAACGCTCGCGCCCGAGGCCGATGTCGAGGAGGCGGTGCAGACCTTGCTGCAAACCAGCCAGAGCGAATTTCCGGTGGTCGACGGCAACGGCGCGCCGGTCGGGCTGTTGGCACGCGGCGACATCATCCGGGCACTGAAGGAGCGTGGTCCCAACGCCAAGGTCGTGGACGCGATGACGAGCCCGGTGCCGACCATCGGGCATCGCCGCTGTCTCGACGAGGCGCTGCGCATTCTGATGGAGAAGTCGGCGCCTGCCGTCGCGGTCGTCGATCCGGCAGGGCGGCTGGTCGGGCTCGTCACATCCGAGACGCTCGGCGAGATGATGATGCTGCAGCAGGCCCTACCCAAGGGCGTGAGCTTCGGTCCATGGAGCCGGCCGGCGAGCCCGTAATGTTACTGCGTTCAGAAAGCCTTACGTGTCCCGGCCGAGCGAAGCGAGAGCCGGGACCCAGCGCAAATTTCGCGAAATTTGCGATCTGTCGCCCCTGGATCCCGGCTCTTCGCTCGCCATAGCGCGTCGAAGACGCGCGTGCACGCGCTTTAGGCTCGCTCGGCCGGGACACGCCAGAGAACATTTTTGACCCAGTACAGGTAAGCCGCGCTGTGTTCCTGTCACATTCGCTTTCGATTTCTGCGCTGAAGCGAAAAGCGTTGCCAGACAATGCACTAAGCGTTGTCGCGTGACGCCGTTGTCGCGCCCCTTCTCGTTCTCTTGGCCACGCGCCGAAAATTTGGCTATGTCACCCCGTAGCGTCGGGGACAGTCAGTCATGTCAATCAATCAAGCATTGGGCAGGCGCGTGCGACAATTTCTGATCGTAGTTGGCAGTTCGCTCGTTGGCATCATTCTCGCGTTGTGGCTCGCCATCGTCATCCTAAAGCCTGGCCCGCCGGGGCGCATCGTATTGGCCTCTGGCGGCGGCGGCGGCGCCTACCAGCAGCTCGCCGAGACCTGGAAGCGCGAGCTTGCCCGCTTCGGCGTCACGCTCGAGCTGCGGCCGAATCTCCAGGGTCTTGACGTCCTGCAGCAGCTTGCGGCCGACGACGACAGAATTGACGGCGGTATGCTGAAAGGCGGCCTCGCCGGCAGTCTGCAGGGACGCATGGCGACCGCATCCGAGCGGGACTTGCACGACAAGCAGGTTTCGAAGCTGCAATCCATAGGCCGCCTCTTCTATGAGCCGATCTGGGTCTTCTACCGCGGGCCCAATCTGGTCAGAAGCATCGGCGAGTTCAAAGGCCGGCGCATCATGGTCGGCACGCCCGAGAGCGGAACGCGCCGAATTGCCGCGATGCTGCTCAAGGCCAACGGCGTGACAGCCGAGAACTCCACGTTCATCGACCAGGACTTCCCGGCCGATGCCAAGCCTTTGACCGGCGACGGCGCCGACGTCGCGTTTGTGGCGCTAGCCCCCGACTCCAAGAAGGTACAAGACCTGCTGCGCGCGCCCGACATTCTGCTGATGGATTTCTCGGCCGAGGCGGACGCCTACATCACGCGCTTTCCCTTTCTGTCGAAGCTCGTCATGTCCCGCGGCTCGGTCGAATTCGAACCCGACATCCCTTCGGCAGACATTACCCTCCTGGCCAGCGCTCCAGCCCTCGTGGTGCGCAGGGATCTTCATCCCGCGCTGGTGAGCCTGCTCACCCATGCGGCCTCGGCCAATCCGAAGCCCGGCTTCGATTCCTCCGGTGAGCCGATCCTCTTCTTTCGTCCCGGCCAGTTTCCCAATGGCAACGATCCGGAATACGAAATCGATCCGGATTCCCGCGCCTACTACAAATCCGGCGAGCTGCCTTCGATTCTGCGCGCACTCGGCCCGCTCAACGCCAGCATGGGCATTCCGTTCTGGGTGACCGCGTTTGCGTTCTCCAACACCACCAAGATCATCCTGCTTGCGATTCCGATCCTGTCGATCGCAATCCCGCTGTCGCGCTTCCTGCCGCTGCTGTACACCTGGATGATCCGCCAGCGCCTGCTGCGCTGGTACGACCGGCTCAAGGAGCTCGAGTTCACGCTCGACCATAATCCCTCGGCTGAGCAGGTCGCCGAGGTCGATGCGGGATTGAAGCGGATCGATCGTGCGGTGCAGCGCTTGAGGCTGCCGCGGCACTATTCCGACCAGCTCTACAATCTCAGGAGTCACATCGAGCTTGTGGCCCAGAGGCTCACGCCGCGGCCAGTGCCCGTTGCTGCCATAGCAACGCCGTCGGGCGGCACGGCAGACAAGGCTATGGCTGCGGCGCACTCTGCGTCCGATTGAAATGCAGCTTACGCCGACTTGATTACGCCGACTTGCGCAGCGGCGCTTCAAGCGCGGGCACGCTCTGCTGCTGCCGCGCCGAGTAGAACGAGGCATTCTGCTCGCCGCGCAGCGCCTCGCGCGTAAACTCGATCAGGTGGTGGCCGACGAACGCCATTGCGAACGCCATATCAACCTGGCCACGCGCGAGCGCGTGGCGCGCCGCGCGCCAGAACGGCCGGCGGTAGTTCGACTTGATGCCGATATAGTAGACAATTCTGAACGCAAAGATCGCCCCGAATTTTACATTCGACCAGGTCAGCCGGCCGCGAGCGGGCGGAGTGATGCGATGGACATACGTCATCTCGACCTGATTGATGAAGCGCGCGAACAGCCGCTCCGGATCATAGGCGCGCGCGATCGCGCGCCGCCATAGGCCGATCACCTCGTCGTAGGGCCGCAGGAACCGCACATTGCTCTCGAGCGAAGGGTCGTCCGTAATTCTGTCGGCACGCGCCAGCCGCTCCCAGAGCGGCGTCTTCGGCAACGCCTGCAACAGATTGATGGTCAGAATGGGAATGTACGACACATCGATGAAATCAGCCAGCCGCGCCTCGGTGTCGGGCGAGTCGGTGTCGAGGCCGAGGATGATGCCGGCCGTCACCTCAAGGCCATAGCGGTTCAGCGTCTCGATCGCCTGCATCATCGGCAGCGCGACGTTGTGCTCCTTGCGCATCGCCTTGAGCGCATCGGCCTCCGGCGTCTCGATGCCGACAAAGATGCCCTTGAAACTCGCTTCGCGCATCAGCGCGAGGATCTCCGTCTGCTTGGCGATGTTGAGCGTCGCCTCGCAGGAGAACTGCAGCGGATAGCCATGCTGCTTCTGCCAGGCGACGAGATGCGGCAGCATCTCACGCGTCGCCTTGCGGTTGCCGATGAAGTTGTCATCGACGAAATAGACCGCAGGCGGATGCCGCTGCGCCCGCATGGCGTCAAGCTCCGCGGTGATCTGCTGCGGAGTCTTCAGCCGCGGCTGGCGGCCGTAGAGGCCCGGGATGTCGCAGAACTCGCAGCGATAGGGGCAGCCGCTGGAGAACTGCAGCGTCAGCATCAAGTAGCGCCGAAGCGGCACCAGATCGTAGGCCGGGATCGGAAAGTCGGTGAGCGCAAGCCGCGCGGCTGTCTCGAACCGCATCTGCGCGGCGGGCGGCGCCACGCTTTCATCGAGCCGCGCGATCAGGGCGTCGGTGGCGTCGCCCAGCTCGCCAATGTGCAGATAGTCGATCTCCGGATACATCTCGGGCGAGGCCGACACCGACGGGCCGCCAACCGCCACGACTTTGCCAGCAGCGTGCGCGCGGCGGGCGATGTCACGGATCTGCGGCGCCTGGATATGCATGCCGGAGACGAGAACCACGTCGGCCCAGGCGAGGTCGGCCGCGCTCGCCGGCCGGATGTTCTCGTCGATGACGCGGACCGGCCATTGCGCCGGCATATAGGCGGCGATGAGGAGAAGGCCTTGCGGCGGCATGAAGGCGCGCACGCCCGGCATCAGCTTGTAGGCATGCGAGAAGGTGCCGAACGAGGGCGCATAGGCGGGGAAGACGCAAAGCACCCGCCGGCGATGGGTGACGGTCACGGACGTTCGCATTGAGGCCTCGCTCGCATTGTGACGACCGAAAGCGTCAAAGCGCAAGCGGGCGATTTGGTTCGGCTTCAGGGCACAAACTCTACAGAAAATGCCGTATGAGCTGGGCATGCAATGTCGCATTTGCGACGTATCCTTGCGGTTGGATGGCGGAACCATGGCATATGCCCCCAATCAACGGCACATTGAGATAGCCTTCTCCTCGGGAAGCCTTCTTCAGAATGGCAAGCCCTACGAATTTCAGCGTCTTGAGATCGGGCACCTGCTCGTCACGTCGGGTGCCTTGGCCGCCTCGGATCCCTTCGTCAGCCCCGATCCTCCGCCATTCACGCAGGCCATACCCGCCGGGCGGTATCCGGTGTCGGTCGCCGTTGCCTGCTACGGAACGGGCGAGGAGCGCGACGAACGCGTGGCGTTTGCGCGGGTCGAGATGTCCGATTTACCGGTTGCTTCTTGGACAATGGCATTGACTGAGCGCCAAGACCCGTCCGCGCTCGAGCACGATGGGTATTTTGGCTATGGCGTGGACGCTGGCACTGGTTGCTTCATGGACCCGGTTGCTGGTCGGCTCCTTGCCGAACGAATGGGCCTGGAAGACGAATACTTCAACGCGATCATCGACGGGATGGAGACGACGTACAGAAGCACTCGCTCGTGGCATGGTTGGCGTCCGTCACCCGAGCGTGACGAAAACATCATTTGCTTCTCATCCGGTTGGGGCGATGGCTCATATCCGTCTTTCTTTGGGTTCTCTGCCGAAGGCCATCTGTGCGCGCTGGTCACTGATTTCTTTATTCTGAGCAATACGGAAGACGCCGCATAGTTGCCCGCAGCACCTGGCTCTATGCACCATTACACGAGCGGTTGTCAACGCATCATCGGGCGATCAGAATTTCTGGAGACCATTCATGAAGCCGAACCTGTTCCTGATTGCGGTCACGTTGCTCAACGCCGGCATGCTGACCATGTCATACATTCAAAATCATCGCCCGGCTTCAACGCCTGGAGCCGACCAAATTCTTCGCGGTCGCGGACTCCAGATCGTGGATGACTCCGGCCATGTGCGCGCCAGCATCCAGGTATTGCCGCAAAGCCGACAACAGGATGGAACGATGTCGGCTGAGACGGTGCTGTTGCGCTTGATCACCGAGCAGGGCCGCCCCTCGGTCAAGATCAGCACGTCCGAGCAACAGTCGGGGATGTCGCTGACGGGGCCGACCGGGACAAGCCACAGCTACGTGCAGGCCCTTGCCGGCAGCTCCGCCAGCGCCGTGGTGGTCCGAAGCGAGGACGGCGGCGAACGCAAGATCGAGCCATAAGTCGTCGAGCACCCGATGCCGCGTCTCCGGCGGCGACATGATGCTCGGGCTGCTGCTGATTGCGTTTGTCCTATTCCTGTTTGTCATCGGGATACGGCTGATCCGGAAAGCGTTTGGGCAATAGCCCACTCGTGCGAGCTTGCCGCACGCGAAGCCGCCGTTTCCGATTTCCGCTTTCGTTTCAAACACGCTATGCTTTCGTGCTCATAACAATGAACACGGGGAGTAACGCTCATGCGCCGACGGATGATGGCTGCTCTTGTCCTACTTCCAATAACATTCGCGCTCGCAGGCGCTGTCGCCCAGGCGCAAGACCGTACGCGCGCCGGCGCGCTGATCGAGGCCTGCGGCCTCAAGGGGCATGTGATCGGCGGTGCCTGCATCTCGAGCGTGCACGCCAACTTCATCGAGAACACAGGCGACGCGAGCACGGCCGACGTGCTCGCCGTGATGGCAGGTGACGCGCAGATGCACCCCGACGACCTGCCTCTGCTGCTCGGGCCCGTGGCGCGCGGCGAGGTCCACAACCCGCTGCGCAACGTCGTCCGGGCGTCCGATGCAAACGGGTTCCTCGGCCTGATGCCGGCCTTCCGAGGGGGAAAGACTCCCCTCTTCGCGCTGAAAGAGGTCTGCATCTTCCCCGGCAATCCTGCCCGCGGGCTCGACACGCACCTCGGCGCGGTCCTTCTGCACAGCGGCGAGACCGGCGAGCTAATGGGCGTGATGAACGCTTCGGCTATTACCGCCATCCGGACGGCGGCGGTCTCGGCGGTCGCGACGAAGCTTCTTGCACGCGAGAACGCACGAAGCCTGGCCATCATCGGGGCGG
>Ga0137412_10004862_pt1 | contig 10735 bp, 10 predicted proteins | sample CZODoug2_1_16fun_FD_122160 | JGI IMG/M metagenome (GOLD analysis project Ga0137412, IMG submission 122160) | Vadose zone soil fungal communities from Angelo Coast Range Reserve, California, USA - CZODoug2_1_16fungal (Hybrid Assembly) | ecosystem: Environmental > Terrestrial > Soil > Vadose zone... | reverse complement strand
ATGAGAATGTCTCCCTGTTCATGGGGTGACATTTTCACCTGGCCATTAAGGGGTGACAGAATTATTGGGCTAAGACAATTCCCATCGCTTGTTCTGTACAGCTCATCACATCCGTGGGACAATCCCCGTGCCTTCCGATTGCCGTGTACCATTCGGCGCGCCTTAGGTACAGGCCCCCTCGAGAACAGAGTAGAAGTCCTGAATTGATTCCTGGGTTGTGGGACTCAGGCCAAAGGACTTATTGGCAAATAACATCTCCTTTTCGTGCCTTCCAGAAGAAGTTTCTGTCGCAATCAAAGTATCTTTGTCTGCCCAGTACGCGCTACGAACAGGTTATGGCGTGGAGAAGTACCATGAAAATTCTCGATAGCCTTTTTCCTTCCGGCGATTTCATGCCGCACGGCTACTGCTATTTATGGAAACCGGGCCTGGTCTGGCTCCATGTGGTTTCGGATGCCCTGATCGCTCTCGCCTACTTCTCCATTCCCATTACGCTGATCTATTTCATACGCAAGAGGCGAGATCTGCCGTTCAATTGGATGTTCTTGTGCTTTGGAACGTTCATCATGGCCTGTGGCACCACGCACGCCATGGAAGTGTGGACACTCTGGCATGGTACGTACTGGCTCTCTGGTGCGATCAAAGCTGTCACTGCTATGGCATCGGTCCCCACAGCTATATTGCTGGTCCATTTAGTTCCTCGGGCGCTCGCGCTCCCCAGCCCGGAAGCAATGAAGCTTGAAATCGCCGAGCGTAAGCGCGCACAGCAGGCATTACATGAGGCGAAGGAAGAACTCGAACTCAAGGTTCGAGAGCGGACAGCGGAGCTAAGCAAAGCGAATGAAGAATTGGTCGCTGAGAACGCGCAGCGTAAGCGGGCGGAGAAGGAATCAGTGGCTTGGAAGGACGAACTGGCCGCTGAGCTGATGGCCATGTCCCGCCTCCACGAGTTCAGCACCCGGTTGTTGTCGAAGGCCGGACTCCTGCCGCTCCTGGAAGAAGTTCTCAATGCCATCATCGCACTGCAAAACGCGGACTTCGGCAACGTTCAGCTCTACAACCCGGAGACCAAGACGTTAGAAATCGTCGCGTATCGCGGCTTTCAAAAAAGCTTTCTAGACTACTTTGGCAGCGTGAATGAAACCCGATCCGCTTGTGGGCGAGCCATGCAACGGCGGGACCGCGTTATCATCGAGGATGTTCTGGCTGACCCCGACTTTGAGCCGCACCGGCAGATTGCCGCCTCCGCTGGCTTTCGTGCTGTGCAGTCCACACCCTTATTCAGCCGCAGTGGCGAACCGCTGGGCATGATATCCACACACTTCCGTCAACCCCACCGCCCTTCGGGACATGACTTGCGGTTCACCGATCTCTACGCGCGCCTGGCCGGAGAACTAATTGAGCGTCAACGGGCCGAGGAGGCGCTCGGCGCGAGCGAAGAGCGCTTCCGGCGTTACTTTGAGCTGGGGTTGATCGGCATGGCGATGACTTCGCCGGCCAAAGGAATTCTCGAGGTCAACGACGAGCTTTGCGTCATGCTGGGATATGAGCGGAGTGAGTTGATGAAAAAGACTTGGGCGGAGATGACGCACCAGGACGATCTCGCCACCGATGTCACACAGTTCGACCGCGTCACGGCGGGCGAGATTGATGGCTATACCCTTGACAAACGGTGGATTCGCAAAGATGGCCGGGTGATTGACACAATCATGTCGGCGAAATGCCTGCGCCGAGCGGACGGTTCAGTGGACTATTTCGTGGGATTGGTTCAGGACATCACCGAGCGCAAACGTTCGGAGGAGGCGCTGCGAGCGGCGCAAGCCCAGCTTGCTCATATGGCGCGTGTGACCACCATGGGGGAACTCACTAGCTCGATTGCCCACGAAGTCAATCAGCCCCTTGCAGCAGTGGTAACAAACGGCGATGCCTGTCTGCGATGGCTCGGCAATGACCCTCCAAACCTTGATAAAGCCCGACTGTCCGTAGCCGGGATCATCAAAGAAGGCAATCGTGCAGGTGAAATCATCCAACGCGTTAGAGCCTTGGCGAAAAAAACGCCGCCACAAAAAACCATGCTGGGAGTCAACGAAGCGATTGAAGAGGTAATCGGCCTAGTAGGCGCCGAACTAGCCAGGCACCAGGTGTTGCTGCTCAAGGAGTTGATGTCGGACCTTCCCACGGTGTTTGGCGACCGCGTGCAATTGCAACAAGTCATCTTGAACCTCATCGCAAACGGGATCGAAGCCATGGAACCGGTGACTGACCGGCCAAGGGAATTATCCATCGGTTCAAGGGCAACCGAAGACGGTCGAGTGCTGATCAGTGTCTCCGATTGCGGGACTGGAATAGGGCCGGAGTCCGTCGACCACTTGTTCGAAGCTTTTTTCACGACAAAGCAAGAGGGGATGGGGCTGGGTCTCTCGATCAGCCGCACAATCGTCGAAGGGCACGGCGGGCGCCTGTCGGCCATCGCCAATAAGCCTTACGGCGCTACATTCCAATTCACCTTGCCCGTGGCCATGGCCGTGGGGGTTTCTGCATGACAACGACTGAGCCGACAGTCTTCGTGATTGATGACGACAAGGCTATTCGCTCCGCGATCAAAAACCTTCTCGAGTCTGTGGGCTTGCGCGTGGAGGTATTTTCTTCGCCACGGGAGTTTCTAAAAGAAGGGCACAAGGATAAACCGGGATGCCTTGTTCTGGATGTTCGCCTGCCGGGAGCGAGCGGACTCGATTTTCAGCATGAACTCGCTACGGGCAATGTCGAAATTCCGGTCATCTTCATAACCGGTCATGGCGACATCCCAATGAGCGTGCAAGCGATGAAAGCCGGGGCAGTGGATTTTCTCACAAAACCATTTCGTGACCAGGATCTCCTGGACGCAATTCAGAGGGCCATCGGACGCGATCAGGCCAGACGCCAACTAGAAACAGAAGGTGTTGACATTCGCAACCGGTTCAGCAGCCTCACGCCTCGCGAACGAGAAGTAATGTCCTTGGTAGTCGCAGGGCTTCTAAACAAACAGGTCGCCGCTCAAATGGGTACGAGTGAAACCACCGCCAAGATTCATCGCGGGCAGGTCATGCGAAAGATGCAAGCGCAATCCTTGCCGGATCTGGTCCGTATGTCTGAGCGGTTGGGGCCCCTTCCCAAAAGTATTAGCTCCTCCTCCCACTAGGTGCTAGTCTCCCGCTTTCGCCGGGCCCTATAGTCGTGCCAACATGAACGCCGCGGAGAAAATTATGGCAATGACAAAGAAAACTCGCGAACCCTACGTGGTATCCATCGTGGACGATGACAAGTCAGTCCGCGACGCCCTGGGCAATTTACTGGAGTCTGTCGGTCTATGGGTGGAGGCGTTCGCTTCCGCGGAAGAATTCGTAAACTCTAACAACGGCAACAACAGGTCTTGCCTGATTCTAGACGTCCAGTTACCCGGCATGAGCGGCCTGGAACTACAGCAGCATCTGTCCAACAAATCAGACTCGGTCCCAATTATTTTTGTGACCGCTCGCGCCAACGACGATGCGCGAAGCCGGGCGCTACAAGAAGGCGCCGTGAGTTTTTTATATAAACCGTTCAGCAGCGAGGATCTTCTGAGGGCGGTGCATTCGACTCTCAAATAGGCCATGAAAAGGGGTTGTAGTCAGCTTGCATCTGTCAAGACAAGCACTGCAATCCGTGAATGCGATGTCAAGGAACCTTCGTAGCACCTGATTGCAATCCGTTGAGGGGCCGATGGATCGATTAAGGCAGCTCGTAAAGAATTGAGGGTGTCATGATAGACGATGCAGTGACGAACAAGAATCACGGGCTCTTGGAATCGAAAGCGGAGTCTTCGAGCCAGCGGTTGCTCGGTGAAGGTCAGAACCGTTCCGGAATAGACATCATCGGGACAAGCGGCACTCTAGATCAAGTTCTGGGGCAAGTCGAGATTGTCGCCGCGACGGATTCGACAGTGCTCATTCTGGGAGAAACCGGCACTGGAAAAGACCTCATTGCCAGGGCGATCCACAACCTGAGTTCCCGGCGACAGCGCAGTCTGGTCAGAGCCGACTGCGCATCCATTCCAGCGGGACTTCTTGAAAGCGAACTCTTCGGTCACGAGAAGGGCGCATTTACCGGTGCCATCACACGAAATATTGGGCGCGTCGAGCTAGCGGACGGGGGCACACTATTTCTTGACGAAGCTGGTGACATTCCCCTGGAGCTGCAGTCCAAGCTGCTGCGAGTTCTCCAGGAGCAAGAACTCGAGAGACTGGGCAGCGCACGCACCGTGCGTGTAGATTTCCGCCTGGTGGCCGCAACGAATAGAAATCTGGCTCATATGGTAGAGCAAGGGCAATTTCGCAGGGACTTGTACTACCGATTAAACGTCTTTCCCATCGAAATTCCTCCGCTTCGCGATCGTCCGGAGGATGTTCCCCTTTTGGTGTGGCACTTCGCGAAGAGATACGCGCGGCGCATGAACAAGCAGATCGAGAAGATTCGGACGGAAGATATGGAAGCGCTGACCCACTATCATTGGCCCGGCAATGTGCGTGAGCTCCAGAACCTTGTGGAGCGCTCCGTGATCCTGTCTTCGGGTCCTGTGCTTCATTTTGCATTATCCCATCTGAGCCATACTGCCAGAAACACGGCGCCAAGGGTTAGGACGCTTGCGGAGGCAGAACGTGAACTCATTCTGCAGGCCTTACAGGACAGCGACTGGGTAATCGGAGGACGTGACGGCGCGTCTGCACAGCTCGGAGTGAAGCGCACGACCCTGCTCGACAAAATGCGCCGACACGGCATTGCGCGGCCGAAACCTGACGGACTGCTGTCGGCAATCTGACGCCGCTGCACCTATCCGGTCATGAATAGCCATTTCTCAATGACGGCCCTTCTGGACTAACCACTTCACCCGCACAGACCTAGGGACACATCCCACATTGCCGCGAGTTTGGAGCAACAGATGCCCATGGATTGGAGGGATGCCCTGCAATCATGCGGTTCGATTGCTTCTTGCGTCAGCGCTACGGCCAACAACGACTCTGGTAGAGGCGAAAGAAATGAAAGGTTCGACATTGCAAGAAGATCACAAGAGCCAGGTGACCAACGTGGGCGAGACCGCCCCACTGAAAACCGGTCCTGCCTTCTTATTCGATCTGGACGGAACGCTGGTAGACAGCGTTTACCAGCACGTCTTGGCTTGGCAGGAGGCTCTCGGGAAGATGGGGATCGAGCTGGCGGTATGGCGCATTCACCGCCGCATCGGCATGAGTGGCGGACTGCTTGTTAACGCCCTTCTAAGGGAGATTGGGCGCCGCGTAACAAAAGCCGAAGCTGAGCGTCTCGCGCGGCTGCATGCCGAGGCGTATGTGCGCCTTGCGCCTCAGGTTCGCGCTCTTCCCGGCGCTTCAGAGCTCTTGGCATTCTTGTCAAACGCCGGTCTGCCTTGGGCTATCGCGACAAGCGGCCGAATGGAAAGTGCCCGACCCATGTTGGAACTGCTGCGAGTGGGGCCCCAGGCACTAGTCATCACACGTGACAAAGTGCAACGCGCAAAGCCAGACCCTGATTTGTTCTTAGCTGCCGCAAGCGGCCTGGGGATTTCCATCCATGAGTCCGTGGTTGTTGGAGATAGCGTCTGGGATCTCCTCGCGGCGCGGCGCGCACGGGCGTTAGGAGTCGGACTGCTTTCAGGTGGGTACGGCCAGGATGAGCTCGAACGTGCCGGCGCATACCGCGTTTACCAGGACCCAACCGATCTCCTACGGCACCTGGACGAAGTAGGGTTTCGGACCGTGGAATGATTCTTCAACCTGGAGGTAATCGATGCTGGCTTGTTCGCAAAGTGGACGAAATGACGCGAGAACTCTGGAATTGAGGTGCGCAATGCTAAATGGGACTCAAGCTTTGGTTCTTTGGCGCACCGCAAATTCCCTTCTGACCGTTCAGGATTTAGCCGACGCAGCTGCCTTGCATCCGAAACGAGTGGAGAAGTTTCTCGACTTCGGGTTGATTGAGCCGTCGGCTAAGACTTGTTCGGGTCCTCTATTCTCGGCGTCGTCCGTGGAGCGCTTGCAACGCATTGTGCGCCTGAGGCGCGATCTCGGCGTGAACTTGGCTGGTATTGCCGTGATTCTGGATATGAGGGAGCGCATCGTAAATCTGCAAAAGGAATTGGGGCGTCTGCGCGGACGCTTGGAGCTCTTGGGGTAGCCCGAGTGCCAGCAAGCGTTCACTCCAGCGCCGGCGCGCTCGAGCTCGGCTCAGTTAGGAAGGTGGATCAAGCCATGAAAAAACAAAAAACGCTCAGAGCCTGCCTCCAGATTTTTGTTTTTCTCTTGATGTCTCTGGCTGGCGGCGGCTCTTTCGCCCAGGAAAATCCGCCTGTGCAAGCTAACGAGTCCACGGACAATCCACCGGCGCGAGTCGCTCGAATCAGCTACTTAAGAGGCAAGGTTTCGTTTCAGCCCGCCGGCCATGATCAATGGGGCGAAGCTGTTCTCAACTTTACAGTCACAACAGGCGATCGCATATATTCCGAGAAAGGCGCTCGCGCAGAACTCGAAGTCGGACCCTTCGCAATTCGTATTTCGGATGCCGCGGACCTCATCGTCACAAATCTCAACGATCAGATCCTGCAGCTCGGCTTACAACAGGGCACCCTCCGCCTCAGTGTCTATAATCTACCCTCTGGCAACACCGTCGAAGTAGACACTCCCAATGGCGCGCTCACGATTCTTGAACCGGGTGAGTATCGCGTCGACGCCGACCTCGACGGCGGCCGCACCATTGTCAGCGTCAACCACGGCAAGTTGGAAATCACCGGCGGTGGAGCCTCTCAGACTTTGCAGTCCGGCCGAGCTGCGCGGCTTAGCGGTCACGACGCCGTCCAGGCGAGTTCCATTCCAATGCCCGAGCGCGACGGCTTCGACAAGTGGTGCGAGGACCGCGACAAGCGCGTTTCTTCCTCCGGTTCCGCCAAGTATGTCAGCAGTGCTACTCCCGGTTATGCCGATCTCGATGAATATGGCCGCTGGGAGGAAGTCGCCGACTATGGTCCCGTTTGGTATCCCGTGGGCCTAGCTGTTGGCTGGGTTCCCTATCGCTTCGGGCATTGGGCATGGGTCGGTCCGTGGGGCTGGACCTGGGTAGAAGATGAACCCTGGGGCTTCTGCCCATTCCACTATGGTCGTTGGGTGCACATTGGAGTTGGATGGGGATGGCTGCCCGGGCCAGTGGTTGTCGCACCCATTTACGCGCCCGCCTTGGTTGCCTTCATGGGTGGTCCTCACTTTTCGATTAGCGTCGGAATCGGCGGCGGCGAACTGGCCGCGTGGTTTCCACTCGGACCTGGCGAGCCATTCTTTCCCTGGTATCACTGCCGTGAGACCTACATTCGCGAGGTCAACATCACCAACATCCGGAACGTGACCAACATTACGAACATCACCAACATCAATGAGGTTCATTACGCCTATCGCACCGCCGCGGCCACGGCCGTGCCCGCCAATGTTTTCAGGAGTGGTCAGCCAGTCGCGCGCCAGCTTGTTCGACTGACTCCCCAACAAGTTGCGCGAGCTCAGGTGATTCCCCATCCCACTGTTACTCCGACGACGCGCGCCGCATTGCCCGGAAGACCTGTAGCCGCCCCACCGGTCCGCGCAGCGCAAGTCATCTCAGCTCGCAGCACAGCGGGACCACCCGCGATCCGATCCGCCCTGGGTGAAGCTCGGACACCACCGCCACTACAGGCGAGGAATTCAACGCCACCGGCTAGAGCCGAGCGGATTCCTCCTTCTCCACCGAATGCCAAACCCTTGCCATCGACAACAGGTCCGAACCACGGTTTGCTGCCGCCCGCTCCCCCAGGCTTAATTACAAGGAACGCGCCGCCACCACCAAGGGTGCCGTTCGTAGAACAGCGACCGTTTATGTCCGAACATCCCGGACGACCACTTGAACCGCACCAGCTCGACAACCTGCGCGCAGGAAGACCAGCCGGTCCGATGCTGGACCGGGAGTTCCCGCCTCACGCAATGCCCGTTCCACGCGTAAGACAGGTGTCGCCAGCGGTGCCGTCTAGGCAGAGGAAGCCGTAGAACGAAAACAGCGGGGGCACAAACCCAAATGTTGCACCGATTTTCTGCAAGAAGATACAAGTGATGCATCGATGGCAAATCTCGCTTTGCTTCAACCTCACTGTCATGACGACTTGGAGTGAGAGATGCCGATGACGCTAAACGATATCCTTTGGTTCTTTTTCACGCTCTCAGCGCTTCAGCCGGTTCTCAAGCAGCGTTTGCTCGAAGCAGCGCGCCGGCGCCTCATTGCCAAGATCGAAAGCCAGCGCGACTCGCGAGTCATTCTCCTTGTCCATCGTCAGGAGACCATGAGCTTTCTAGGGTTTCCAGTTCTTCGTTACATCGATGTGAATGATTCCGAAGAAGTCTTGCGGGCCATCCACCTCACAGATCCCGCAGTGCCGTTGGACGTCGTCCTGCACACGCCCGGAGGTTTAGTCCTGGCCGCTCTGCAAATTGCGCGCGCCATTCATAAGCACAAGGGCAAAGTCACGGCCTTCGTGCCGCACTACGCGATGTCCGGCGGGACGCTAATCGCTCTTGCTGCCAATGAAATTGTGATGAGCGAATACGCCGTGCTCGGTCCCGTGGACCCACAACTTGGCGAGTACCCCGGAGCCTCTATCCTAAAGGCCGTCGAGAGAAAGCCTATTGCGGAAGTGGACGATCAGACCCTCATCATGGCGGATCAGGCTGAAAAGGCGATCGCCCAGGTGCGGGAGAGCGTCCGCGAACTCTTAGCCGACAAGTGCTCGCCAGAGAAATTAGAGGACCTTGCGCGCCTTCTGTCCCAAGGAACCTGGACACATGACCATCCTATTACCTTCGAGAGGGCCACGAGTTTCGGTCTGCCGGTACGGAGCAATATTCCGGTCGAGTTTCTGGATCTGATGAATCTCTATCCACAGCCAGTCAGGCACCAGCCAACAGTGGAGTACCTGCCGATACCGCGCCGCCTCAAAGGTGTTCCGCCACAATAGGCATGACCGTCGACAAGGTGAAACCCTGTTCGTAGTGATTTCACCGGAACCCGATGGTGACGAGTAGCCCCAGGCAATATTAGTTCAAGCTGTGACGGTACGTGAGGTTATCAGGCAATGGCCGAAGAAAGATTACGCCACACTTTTGACTTCTATCTAGCTAAAACCGAGATAGTCGTCTACTCCGTTCTCGCGGTGTTGCTGGTTGCCACGGCCTTTGTGACCATCGCGACCGCTGGCCAAATACTGTGGGCCGGTCTCACTCACTGGACGGTTGCGGCCCAGACTCTGAAAGTATTAAACCAACTCCTTATTGTCCTGATGGTAGTGGAGATTCTGCACACGGTACGCATCTCGATTCGCTCGCATGTTCTGGTTACCGAGCCTTTTCTGATCGTGGGACTGATCGCATCAATTCGGCGCATTCTGGTGATTACCTTGGAAGCAGCCACGCTCACCAAAGAAGGTGCATGGGTGACGGAAGGGTCCAGAGGCATTTTCCACTCTTCGATGATTGAGCTTGGTTTATTGAGTCTGCTGGTTCTTGTGCTGGTAGTCTCAATTGCTCTTCTGCGCCGCTGCGCTCCCCTATCGAAAGACCTGGAGAAGCTCTGAAAGCCTACTCTTCTTCCCCCAGAATGCACAAGGATGCCCCTAAAACCAAATGGGACGATTCTGCCCGGATGTTCGGCAAGGGGGATCTTATTGCTGGCGGCGATCCGACAGAGCATGGGAAGAACTGGTACTTTTGCTGAACTGTAGACCGCAAATAGGGGTATGTGGACGCAACTGAGGAACCTGTAATACGAACAAAACACGTGAAAATCGGTCTGTGCGAAGGGGTGAGGTGGAATTAGCATACTTCCGCCATGACTCCCGGCTAACCGCAGTGATTACAGAACGCAACCCTTCGCTTTTTTTTGAAGGGTTGTCTGTGACGAAATGTCATGGTAGTCGTGGAAAATCGCCGGAAATTGCGAAACAACAAGTGAATAGCGGAGAGAATTTGGCTCCCACGTTTCATCGTAACTTGCAGACTCTCCTCGGAAAACTCTCACTTCGGTATATTTATAGTAAGTAATACTTATGGCTGCTAACCGAATGAGCCGCATGACTTCGACTTTGCACCGACTGTGCAAGAATGCAGCGTTTTCTTTCCATTCGGGTTATTTTTGAGCGAAAAGCAGATTCCCCGATTTGTTAGAAACATTAGTAGTTAGAAGGGATGGATTGAGTTGTTGGAGTCGAGTGTCGTGCGCCCAAGGCAGGTGTTCTAACCAACTGAACAACGCCCCCGCAAACTCACTAGAAATGACTTCCCGCTCCTTGCACAGTCTGGCAGTGTCTTGCACTGCCTTCCACGTCCTTCGACGTGACGGGGCATCGTTCTCGACATAGCTAATCGATGCTAGCCGTTCGGGCTTCACCCGAAGGGTCTTAACGCCCTGAGTGTAGTGCCATCCGGCCAATCGTGAAGTTGACAAACGGTTGAATCCACACATCATTTAGGCGCGAGATCCGTGGGAAACGGCCGAATCAACTTTTTCATGAACCATCAGGGGGATCAGCTGAGCTGCGCGTATACACGTTCCCAATATTTTGGCGGCCCGATTCTTCCCATAATGCCTTCCTACAACCTTACAAGAGAGATGATGGAGCCCCAAGAGTTCACTCACCTGG
>Ga0137412_10004861_pt1 | contig 10736 bp, 10 predicted proteins | sample CZODoug2_1_16fun_FD_122160 | JGI IMG/M metagenome (GOLD analysis project Ga0137412, IMG submission 122160) | Vadose zone soil fungal communities from Angelo Coast Range Reserve, California, USA - CZODoug2_1_16fungal (Hybrid Assembly) | ecosystem: Environmental > Terrestrial > Soil > Vadose zone... | reverse complement strand
TCGGCGAGGCTGCGCTCTACATCCCCGGCGGCGGCCCGCTCCCGCAGCGCGGCGCCGTCGGTGCCGAGCGGATGCACGCCGACCTGCGTGGTGCGCCCGGCCAGGTGCACCGCGTGATCGCTGACCTCGGCCTCGGTCAGTTGCGCGCAGCACTGCAGGAACGCCTCCGCCCAGCGCCGGCTGTGAAACCCGAGGTGGTCGGCGCCGAGCAGCGCGGCGAGCACATCGCCGGCATTCGGCAGCATCGAGAAGTAGTCCGGCGGCGCCCACGGCGTATGGGTGAAGTGCCCGATCCGCACGTCGGGTCGGCGGGCCCGCAACAACGCCGGCACCAGGAAGAGGTGGTAGTCCTGCACCATCACCGTCGCCCCCTGGGCGGCGTCCTGGGCCAGCGCCTCGGCGAAGGCGCCGTTGTAGCGCTCGTAGGAGCTCCACTGCCGACGCCACGTGGCATCGAACACCGGCTTGGTCGGGATGTCGTAGAGCATGTGGTTGATGAACCACAGCGTGGAGTTGGCGATCCCGTTGTAGGCCCGGCCGAACGTGGGCGCGTCGATCGGCAGCATCCGCACGTCGAGATCGACGTCCACGCCGGCCTCGGCCAGCCGACCGTCCGGCGCCCGCCGGGCCACGGTCCGCTCTCGGTCGCCCAGCGCGCTGCACACCCACAGCCCGCCGCCGTCGGCCAACGCCGACTGCATCGCGCTGACCAGCCCGCCGCCGCCGCGTTGGGCCTTGGTACCGCCATGGTCGTCGGCGACCAGCGATACCGGTCCGCGGTTGGAGGCGATCAGCAGCGAACGAGGAGAGGGCATGACGTGAGGCTATCGATCGGTATTGGACGGCAGGGTGGAGTACGGCATGGCGGTCCGGTTGGTCTAGCCGATGGCGGTACGCTATCGGCCGTCAGCGAACTGAACCGGCGAGTAACCAGCCCGTAACTCCGGTCTCGCCGGGTCGTTGACAGCCAGTAGCAGTGTCGCTGCGCGCAACCGAGATGTAGGAGGCGTCATGGGTCGTTGGTTGGCACGGGGAGTCGCGATCGCCGGAATCGGCGGCGTCCTCGCCCTGGGTGGGGGAGCGGCCGCATTCGCCGAGGGTGGCGCGGCGGCCAATACGCAGACCGACCCACTATCGTCCTTGACCAAGCAGCTCCAGGCCAGCTCCCAACAGCTGCCGGCCGCCCAGCTGCCCACCCTTCCGTTGGACCCGGCAGAGCTGACGAAGCTGCTCCAGAACGGCGCCAAGTCGCTGTCCGCGCTGCAGCTGCCGAAGCTCCCGGACCTCAGCGGCCTGGTCCCGAAGACGCCGCTGATCTGCGGCATCGGGCTCGGAATCGCCAACAGCACACCGGTTAACGGCGTGTGCCCGGGCGGCAAGGTCGTCACCGTCACCAAGACGGTGCCGAAGACGAGGACCCGGACCGTGACCAAGGTGGTGCACGTGCCGGCGAAGACCACGACCAAGGTCGTGCAGGTCCCGGTGAACTATCAGCAGCCGGTCGCGGCCGCACCGACCGGGAAGCTCGCCTACACCGGATTCGAGACCACCCCGGTGCTGGCCGCCGGTCTGGCCGCGCTGATCGGCGGCACGGTGCTCACCGCCTGTGCCCGTCCCCGGCGGCGCGCCGCCCGCGCCTGACCTTCTAGGCCTCCGGCCGGTTCGTTGCACATATGCAGCGGGCCGGCCGGAGTTGTCTGCCCGGCCGGTTATGTTCGGCAGCCGTGATATCCGTACGTCGTGAGCAGGCGATCTGGTTTCGGCTGGCCAGGCACAATCTCGGTACCCGGCTGCCCGCCGGTGCCTATGTTGCGGCCGCTCGCTACGCCCTGCAGGACAGCGCTCCGCGCTCGGCGCTGTTGTCGCTGCACGCCCGAGTGAGCGATTGCGAGCCGACGGCCTGGGCGGATCCCGGGCTGGTGCAGACCTACAGTCCGCGCGCGGCCGTACATGTCCTGCCCGCCGCGGACTTCGGCATGTTCACCGTCGGGCGGCTGCCCAGCGATCCAGCGGCCCGACAGGTCATCGCCGACGTCGCGGCCCAGGCCTGCGACTGGTTGGCTGGCCGCCGGGTGCGCTCGACCGAGATTCCGGGCCGCGAGCTCGGCAGCCAGCTGCGCCACAGCGCGGCTAGCGGCCGGATCGCTCTTCGATGGGACGCCAGTGGGGTCTGGTTCTGGGAGGTGCCCAAGCCCGAGCTGGATCTTAGTGAGGCGCGAAAAGCCTTGTGCCGCAGGCATTTGCAGGGGTACGGGCCGAGTACGCCGACGGCGTTTGCGTGGTGGGCCGGGCTGCCGCCGGCCGACGGTCGCCGGGCGTTTCAGGAGTTGGGGGAGGAGCTGCTGCCCGTGTTGGTGGAGGGCGCGCCGGCGTCGATCCTGGCCGCCGACGAGCAGGCTTTGCGGTCGGCCGCGCTGACGCCGGGTGTGCGGCTGCTGCCGGCTGAGGAACTGCGGCTGTTCGGCGCCGACCGCACCGGTCTTTTCGTCGGGCCCGGCCAGCAAGGGAAGCCATCGCCCTTCGACACCTTTCATCCGCACGGCGTGCTCCGAGACGGCCGTATTGTCGCTGCCTGGGGCCGGCGCGGCGGACGGGTGCAGGTGCGGACGCGAGCGGCGTTGCCGGCCGCGACCCGGGACGCAATCGCGGCCGAAGTGCTGGAGTTCCCGATCCCGAATGCGGCAATGAGCGTCGAGTTCGGTGCGGCAGGATGAAGCCGTGATCACGATGCGGGCAATCGGGCCTGATGACTGGCGGGACTGGCGCTCGCTGCGGTTGCAGGCGCTGGCCGAGGCGCCCTACGCGTTCGGCTCGACGGTGGCCTACTGGCAGGATGCCGCGGAGGCGCGCTGGCGTGACCGATTGGGCGGGGACTCGGTCAATCTGATCTGCTCGCTGGACGATCGTCCGGCCGGCATGGCCAGCGGAATGCTCGAGGGCGACGGGCCGGTCGAGCTGATCTCGATGTGGGTGGCGCCCTTCGCCCGCGGTGCCGGGATAGGCGCGGCACTCATCGACGCGGTCGCCGAATGGGCCACGAACCGGCTGCCGGGTGAGCTGCTGCTGCAGGTGGTTGACGGCAACGAGCCGGCGATCCGGCTTTACCAGCGGGCCGGTTTCATCGACCGCGGCATCGTCCCCGACACCGATCCGCCGGAACGTCTGATGAGCCGGCCGATCTAGGACCTAGTCGCCCGGGAGAACGTCAGCGAGCAGCGACTGCAGGTCGCGTTCCCGATTGAAGCCCCGCTGCGTGATAAGCGCGATCGCTGCGCGTGCGGCATCGATATCCGAAGTGGCAGCTGCGCCGACCAGCGCGTGTAAATCGGCGAGGTCCTGCGGTCGAGTCTGGTCGTCCCGCGCCAGCACCTTGACCGCGATCAAGTGTCCGGTCTGGGCAACCGGGACCGTCAGCTCGCGATCCGCGTGAGTGCTGCGAATACGGCGTTCATCCGAATCTGCGAGAAGGCCGGCCGGCGCTATCGCCTGCAGGTGCGCCCGGCCGCCGGTGACGCCAAGCGCGCACCAGTCGCTCGATCTCGGCCGCAGTGGCCTCCGGCCGCTCGCGGCGGAGGCGCTGACGCTGCATCGACTCGCCGGCCTCGTACATATCGAGGGCCAGTCGAAGCCGGGTAGCGCTCGCGGAACTCACCTCTCCAGTTTACTGCGTGAAGCTGTGTTCGGCCGTGGGGAACGCGCCGGCTTGGACCTCTTTCGCGTACGCAGTGGCCGCGCTCTTGAGCACGCCGCGCAGGTCCGCGTACTGCTTGACGAAGCGCGGCGTCGTCCCGCCACGCAGGCCCGCCATGTCCTGCCACACAAGCACTTGCGCGTCGCAGTGCGGCCCGGCGCCGATACCTATCGTCGGGATCGTGAGCTCTCCGGTAATTCGTTGTGCAACGTCGGCCGGCACCATTTCCAGCACCACTGCAAACGCGCCGGCCTGCTGCAAGGCAATTGCGTCCTTGACCAATTCCTCGCCGGCGCTGCCCTTACCCTGCACCCGATAGCCACCGAGCTCGTGTTCGCTCTGCGGGGTGAATCCGATATGCGCCATCACCGGAATGCCCGCGGTCACGAGCGCCTCGACCTGCGGCACCACGCGATGACCGCCTTCCAGTTTCACCGCCTGCGCACCGCCGTCGCGCATCATCCGGACCGACGTGGCCAGCGCCTGCTGTGCGCCCTCCTGATAGGTGCCGAACGGCAGATCGGCGACCACAAGCGCCCGATGAGTGGACCGCACCACGGCCCGTACGAGGGGGAGCAGCTCGTCCAGATGCACCTGCAGCGTGGTCTGGTAGCCGAATACGTTGTTCGCCGCGGAATCACCGACCAGCAGCACCGGAATGCCTGCCTCGTCGAAGATCTCGGCCGAGTACTGGTCGTATGCGGTGAGCATGGGCCAGCGTTCGCCGCGTTCTTTGGCGTCCAGGAGTGCGGGAATGCGTACCCGCCGGGTCGCCGGGCCACCATAAAGCGCAGGCTGTTCGGTGCTCGCCATGTCACTCCTTCTATCGCGGGTCACTGCCCAGGTCGGTCGACGGTGCGGAATCCCGCCAGCCGTTGGTGATCGGCAGCCGTCGGTCGCGACCGAACGCCTTGCCGGAAATCTTTGGGCCCGGCGGGTATTGCCGGCGCTTGTATTCCGCTCGGTCGATCAGCCGGAGTATGCGCTCTACCACGGCCGGGTCGTGCCCACGCTCGATCAGCGCGGCCCAGCCCAGGTCGTGGTCGACATAGTCGGCAATGATCGGGTCGAGCACCTCATAGGGCGGCAGTGAGTCGGAGTCGAGCTGCCCCGGCCGCAATTCGGCGCTCGGCGGCTTGCTGATGGCGTTCTCCGGAATCGGCGGTGTCTCGCCCCGACTCGCGGCATCTGCATTACGCCACCTGGCCAATTTCCAGACCAGTGTTTTTGGCACATCCTTGAGCGGTGCGAAACCGCCGACGGCATCGCCATACAGCGTCGAATAACCGGTGGCGAGCTCGCTTTTATTACCACAGGCCAAGACGATCGACGGCTCGTTCTGATTGGAAAAGCCCATCCAGGTAACCGCACGCAGCCGGGCCTGCAGGTTTTCCTCCGCCAGGCCGCTGAGTTTTACGAGGTCGGCGAATGTATCCACCAATGGTGCGATCGGGACCGTGGTGAAATTCAGCCCGGTACGGCGGGCCAGCTCCGCCGCGTCGGATTTCGAATGTTCCGAGGAATACGCGCTGGGATTGGAAACGCCGTAGACGTTTTCCGCGCCGATTGCGTCGCAGGCGATTGCGGCGGTGAGCGTGGAGTCGATGCCACCGGAAACGCCGAGATAGACCCGCTCGATGCCGTTCTTGGTCAGGTATGCCCGCAGGCCGGTCACTATTGCGTGGTAGACCTCGGCCTCGTCCGGCAACGGATCGGCGACGGTCGGCGCGGCAGGCGCAAACGGCGGCACCGGGTCGGTGGTGATCACTGTTCGCTCGATAGTCATACCGTGCGTGGGTCCGGCGAAATCCCCGCTCGCTGCCGGCAGGTCGAGGTCGACGACGAACAGCGTCTCGACGAACTGTGGAGCGCGGGCGATGAGGGCCCCATCGGCGGCCACCACGAGCGAGTCACCATCGAAGATCAGCTCATCCTGCCCGCCGACCGTGTTGACGTAGGCCAGCGTCGCCCGCGCTTCCCGGGCCCGCCGCTGCGCCAGCTCCAGCCGCTCGTCGTCCTTGTTGCGCTCGTAGGGCGAGCTGTTGATGGAGATCACCAGCCCGACCTCGGCCTGCGCGGCCACCGCGAACGGGCCGCCGTCCTGCCACAGGTCTTCGCAGATCGTGATCGCCACATCGATCCCATGCAGCCGCAGCACCGGCAGGATGTCGCCGCGGACGAAGTAGCGGGCCTCATCGAATACGCCGTAGTTGGGGAGATGGTGCTTGAAATAGCGCGACACCACCTCGCCGCGATACAGCACCGCCGAGGCGTTGCGGGCGCCCCCGTCGGCGTCCAGATATCCCACTACAACGGCGATGTCGCCCAGACCGGCCGCGGCCAGCCGGGGGGCCAGGCCGTTCAGTGTCTCGATGCTGGCGGCCCGGAACGACTCGCGCAGCACCAGATCCTCGGCCGGATAGCCGGTCAGCACCATCTCCGGCAACGCCTCCATCGTGCTGGCCCAGACCAGGGCCGCGGCCGAACGTGGCGCGCACGATGGAGGCGTTGCCGGCGATATCGCCAACGGTCATGTCGACCTGGGCCAGGGCGATCCGCAACTGGGTCATCTCGCTCCGTTCCGCGGGCTCCGCTCCGCACGGAGGCATGCCTGCATTGTCCCGCCTGCGCGCTCGCCCCGGTGGGCCGGGTAATGCGCGCCACACCGCGCCGATGTCCGGTCTTGGGGCAGCTGACCGGTACGATCGCGGGGCACAAGATCATGATCATGGATCGCACGGTGCGGACCCGTTGGCCGGGCGCTGGCCGTAATCAATGGAGGACACCTGCATGTGGCGGGAAGACGGCAACGGTCCCGTGGGCATCGCCCGGATCTGCCTCGCTGTGGCGGCCATCGGCGTGCTCGGCGCGGGCGCCGGATGTTCGGCAAAGTCCCAGCAGAAAGCCGATGCGGGCAACCAGGTCAAGGCCGGCAAGGTGACGACCCAGTCACCGGCCACCAAGGGGCCACCGGCACCCCCGCGGGCCGCGACGCTTGCGGTCAGCCCGGCCGCCGGCTCCCGCACGGCCAGCCCGGTCGAGCCGGTCACGGTCAGCGCCGCCGGTGGTTCGCTGAGCAAGGTCGTGGTGACCAACCCTGAGGGCGGCAAGGTCGCCGGCAAGGTGTCGGCCAACCGGCGCAGCTGGAGCTCGGCCGAGCCGCTGGGCTACGGCAAGACATACAAAGTCTCGGCGGTCGCGACCAACGCGGCCGGGCGGGCGACCCGGAAGGTGAGCACGTTCACCACCGTGACGCCGACCAACCAGACCGCGGCCTCGATCTTCCCGGCCACCGGCACAAGCGTCGGGGTCGGCACGATCGTCGACGTGAATTTCGATGAGGTCATCACCGACAAAGCGGCCGCCGAGCGCGTGATGAAGGTGACCGCGTCACCGGCGACGGTCGGCTCCTGGCACTGGATGAGTGACCAGGAAGCCGAATGGCGGCCGGCGCATTTCTGGAAGCCCGGGACGAAGATTCACGTCGATCTCGGTATTTACGGAACGCAGGTCGGTCAAGGACTTTACGGCCAGGCCGACGCGCAGGCGTCATACACGGTGCACGACTCCTGGCGCGCGGTCGGCGATGTCACCAAATACAACCTGACCGTGTACCACAATGGCGCCAAGGTAAAGGTGCTGCCGGTCAGCTACGGCAAGGACAGCACGCCGACACATAACGGCATGCACGTCATCTACGAGAAGTACCCGGTCTATTACATGAATTCGGCCAGCTACGGGGTGCCGGCGACGTCGCCCGGCGGGTACGCGAACTTCGCCGCGTACTGGGCAATGCGTATTTCCGGCGACGGCGAATTCCTGCATGTGAATGACGGAACGGTCGGCGACCAGGGTTATTACAACGTCAGCCATGGGTGCGTGAACCTGTCCATGGACAACGGGAAATGGCTCTATGACCACATGGGCATCGGCGATCCGGTTGACATCGTCGGCGGTGACCCGGAGTTGGCGATCAATGACGGTTACGGCGGCTGGAACCTGACCTACGCCCAATGGGCGGCCGGCAGCGCCCTCCGCCACTGAACCAAGCCGGAGCCAATGTCACATTGGTATGCATAGAGCGTACGAATGTGACATTGGCTCCGGACTAGAGCTCTTTGTTTGCGTTCGTCGTGTCGATCTTGAGGATATGGCGCCACATTTCGGACAAATCGCGGTCATAACCTCAAGATCGGCGAGGGAAAGCGCTTTCCGGTCGCGGTAGCGTCGCCTGCTGCGACACGGCACGGATCAAAGTGCGCTCTACCGCGGGTGCAGCGGCAAATCATGCGGTAGGGCGCACTCTGATCGCTCAGGGGGACGGTTTGCGACCTTGTCATCGGCGCGACCGATCAAGATCATGAGTACCTGACCGTACGGAATCCGACGCTCAGTTACTCACGATCATGGAGAGGCTGACGTTCGCTCGGCATGGCAGTTGGGCGCGAGCGAATGCGCCGACGATCCGCGGCGCGCTTTCTTTATCCGGATATCAATGTGCGTACTTGGGCACGATCTTGGCCAGCAGCGCTTTCGTGATGCGCTGCAGCGTCGGATCCTTGGTGGTGATCACCGTGATCCACCCGTCGGCGGTGAAGTCTTTCGTCTCCGCCACGTACCAGTTTTCTTGGCCGTAGTCCGCCTTGTCGGTCAGGATCTCCGCTGGCCGGCCACCGATCGTCGTCTTGGTCACGGTCGCGTCCTTGTTGTATTTCCTGTCCTCGGCGATCTGCTCGCTGGGCGCGAGGGGGGCGTACTCGCTGAGAATGATCTGGTCGCCGTCGGCATTCTTGTACGTACAGCCGGGTCCGTCCGAGCTCGGGAACAGTCTCGGCTTCTGGCCGAAGATCTGCTGCAGGTCGGCGTCGCTGATCAGCTGGCAGATCGCACCGTCGTCCTGCAGATCGACGTTGCCCGAGCGGCTGGGAGCAGCACTGGTGGCCGGCGGCTCGGTCGGCACCTCCGAGGACTCGATCGGCGGGGCAGCGGTCGGGCTCGTCGAGTCCTCGCTCGGCGGGGCCGATGTGGTCGGTGCGGACTGGGTCGGAGCCGAGCTGGACGGCGGGCCCACCACCGCCCCGGCGAACGTGCCGGTGCCCTCCTTCGAGGTGGCGCACCCGGCTATCAGGGCGGCGCTCGCAAGGCCGGCGACGGCCAGGATTGCACGTTTGTCGTACATGGTGGGATCCGTCCGTCTCGTAGGGGGCCAGTGCATTCTAGGGGGGTCCTACGTCGGACGGGCGGTGCCTCCGATGCGTTCACGCTTCTACCCGCACGTTCTCAGATCCCACGTAATACCACGCGTGGTATCGTCGGGCGATGTGGACGGTCGTCTATCTCCCGGAGGCCGAGCAAGAGCGCGATGACATTCCGGACCGGGAGCAGGCGGCGCTATACAACGCTGTAGTGAAACTCCAGAACGTCGGGCCAAGCCTTGGCTACCCGCACACGAGCAATGTCGAGGGTGCAGACAGACTGCGAGAATTGCGGCCGCGTGGCGGACGCAGTCCGTGGCGAGCTCTCTACCGCCAGTTCGGTGGCGCATTCGTGATCGGGGCCGTGTGTCCGGAAGCCAAGCAAGACCCGAAGCGATTCAGGAGGGGCTGTATCAACGCTGTGGCGCGGTTGTCGAAGGTAGAGGAGTGAGTGACATGGTGAAGCTGTCCGAGTTGCGGACCGCCGAGGAGATCCACAACGACGATCTGCGTCGCCCGGGGTATCGGGCGCAGTATGAGCGCACCACGTTCGCTAACGACGTCGCGACCAAGGTCATCGCATACCGCACTCGGCGCGGCCTATCCCAGACGGAGTTCGGTCGGATGATCGGCATGAGGCAGCCCCACGTTGCTCGACTCGAAGCGGGGGAGCATGAGCCATCACTGTCGACCCTTGCCAAGCTGTCGTTTGGCACGGGCCAGGACTTTAGCGTCGATATCAAGCCGAGCCGAGTCACGCTCCGCCACCAAGCCTCCAAGCCACGGCAGGCGCCCGTTCGTGTCGCGTCCAAGGCAGCACGGGCCAGTAAGACAACGAGCACGTCGAAGGCGGGTGGGCGCACCGGTAAGGCCACGCGCGTACGCAAGGTCACAACTGGCGGCACCACATCGGGGCAGGGCAGGAAGCGATCGTGACGAGTAAGAGATGCCGAACCCAATCAAGTCTCGAGTCCGATCACGCTAATTTTGGGGGAATGGCGCCTGTCCAGTAGGACAGTCCGTCAGACCGGCTCTATCAGCATGTGGGCTGACGGATCGTCGATGTGCGCGAACCTGGGATAGGTAGAGCCACAATGCGTTCACTGTTCGTACCCGCGTGACGCACTTGACACACTGTGGGTGCACGCTGGTAGGCGGCCGAGCGATGTAGCGCCGTGCCACTCGAGCAGGGAGTATTCGGCATATGGACAAGCAGCAGGAGTTCGTACTCCGCACGTTGGAGGAGCGCGAGGTCAGCTTCGTCCGGCTCTGGTTCACCGACGTGCTCGGCTCCCTGAAGTCGGTGGCGGTGGCGCCGGCCGAGCTGGAGGGTGCGTTCGCCGAGGGCATCGGGTTCGACGGCTCCGCGATCGAGGGCTTCGCCCGGGTTTACGAGAGCGACATGATCGCCCGCCCCGATCCGGGGACGTTCCAGATCATGCCGTGGCAGCGCGGCGCCGAGAGCGGCGACGCGGCCCGCATGTTCTGCGACATCACGATGCCCGACGGCTCGCCGTCCTGGGCCGACCCGCGGCATGTGCTGCGCCGCACCCTGGCCCGTGCCTCCGATCTTGGCTTCTCCTTCTACTGTCACCCGGAGATCGAGTTTTTCCTGCTCAAGGAGGAGCCGCGTGTCGGTGCGGCACCCGAAAAAACACGAGACTGAGCCATCGTATTCCCCTCTTTCGATTTTATAGCCGCCACTATTTCAAACTTTCCATGTCCACGCAATGCCCCAAACGTCGATTTAAAGCAGATAAACCTTAACCGTTTGATGGCATGCCCGCATTGAATATCCGCTGAACAGATCGCGTGGACAGAACCGCTACAGACCATCAACTATTTTTGGT
>Ga0137412_10004860_pt1 | contig 10737 bp, 8 predicted proteins | sample CZODoug2_1_16fun_FD_122160 | JGI IMG/M metagenome (GOLD analysis project Ga0137412, IMG submission 122160) | Vadose zone soil fungal communities from Angelo Coast Range Reserve, California, USA - CZODoug2_1_16fungal (Hybrid Assembly) | ecosystem: Environmental > Terrestrial > Soil > Vadose zone... | reverse complement strand
TCACCGGCAACAGTAGCGGCCACCGCTGACCGTCCTGCATGATCACTGCCCGCACACTGCCGTTTTGGCTACTTTTTGGTCCCCGCCGACCGATACGGTGGGCAGGTGAGCATGGCCGGTGCACTTCCCAGACGAATCAGTGGATTCGTCCAATGGCTGGTGCGCACACCGTGGCCGGTGTTCTTGCTGACCCAGCTGCAGGCCGACATCATCGGCGCACTGCTGCTGCTGGGTTTCCTGCGCTACGGACTGCCCCCCGAAGACCGCATCGAACTGCAAGAACTGCCGACCCTCAACCTGGCTACCTTCACCGCGTCGATCGCGCTGCTGTTCCTGGTCGGAACCGCGATCAGCGCGCGTCTGCTGGTGCCGGTATTCCGGTGGCAGCGCCGCGACAGTCTGCTCGCCGACACCGACCCGGTTGCCACCGAGCTGGCGCGTAGCCGTGCGTTGCGAACGCCGTTCTACCGCACGGTGATCAACTTGGCGTCCTGGTGCATCGGCGGCACGGTCTTCATCGTCGCCAGTTGGCCGGTGGCCAAGCACGCCGCGCCGGTGGTGGCCGTTGCCACCGCCCTGGGGGCCACCGCCACCGCGATCATCGGCTATCTGCAGTCCGAGCGCGTGCTGCGTCCGGTGGCTGTTGCCGCACTGCGCGGCGGGCTGCCGGAGAACATTCGGGCATCGGGTGTGATCGGACGACAGATGCTGGCCTGGGCGTTGTCCACCGGGGTGCCGCTGCTGGCGATCGTGCTGGCCGTGGTGGGCGACAAGGCTGAATACCTGCACGGGCCCCCGGAGAAGCTGCTGAACCCGATCCTGCTGCTGGCGTTGCTGGCGCTGGGGATCGGGCTGGTCAGCACGCTGCTGGTGGCGATGTCGATCGCCGACCCGCTGCGCCAGCTGCGCTGGGCGCTCGGCGAGGTACAGCGCGGTAACTACAACGCTCACATGCAGATCTACGACGCCAGCGAGCTGGGCCTGCTGCAGGCCGGCTTCAACGACATGGTCCGCGACCTGTCCGAGCGGCAGCGGCTGCGCGACCTGTTCGGCCGGTATGTGGGTGAAGACGTCGCCCGGCGTGCGCTGGAGCGCGGCGCCGAGTTGGGCGGCCAAGAGCGCGACGTCGCGGTGCTGTTCGTCGACCTGGTCGGCTCGACGGAGCTGGCGGCGACACGACCACCCGCGGAGGTGGTGCTGCTGCTCAACGAGTTTTTCCGGGTCGTGGTGGACACCGTCGGGCGGCACGGTGGTTTCGTCAACAAGTTCCAGGGTGACGCCGCACTGGCCATCTTCGGGGCGCCGATCGAGCATCCGGACGCCTCCGGCGGCGCACTGGCGGCGGCCCGCGAGCTGCACGACGAACTGCTGCCGGTGATCGGCTCGGCAGAGTTCGGTATCGGGGTGTCGTCGGGTCGCGCCATCGCCGGGCACATCGGCGCGCTGGCCCGATTCGAGTACACCGTGATCGGCGACCCGGTCAACGAGGCGGCCCGGCTCACCGAACTGGCCAAGCTCGAGGACGGCCACGTGTTGGCCTCGGCGGTCGCGGTCAGCGGCGCGCTTGACGCGGAAGCGCTGTGCTGGGATGTGGCCGAGGTGGTGGCGCTACGCGGTCGCACTGGACCGACTCAATTGGCCCGGCCGCTCAATCTCGCCGCGCCTGAAGAGGTATCCAGCGAGCTCAGCGGCTAGCGACCTGCGGGCGGCGGGACTCCCGGCGCGGTGCTCAGATCCCCGGGCAGCAGCGGCCCGATGTCGATGAACGACTTGCCCTGCGGGTCCGGGGTGACGGCGGGGTCGTTGCCGAGGTTCAGCAGCTCACTGAGGCCGGGCACACTCGCCGGCTGACCGCCCTCGAGCACTCCGGCGTCGGACTCGGTGATGTTCTGAACCACCACTGGGCTCTCCACACCACCCATGACCTGCAGCAAGTCCAGAACGGAGGGGCTGTTCGCGTCGAGGCTGTCATGCGAGTTGTCGGAGAGCTGCATCGAGGGCACCACGACATCGCGCAGCGGCGGCGATGACGGGGCGGCGATGAGGATGCTGACGCCGCCGAGCGCAACACCAGCGGTGATGCAGTATCGGACAGCGGGTCGCATGACTCTCCCTAGGTGACGCCGTGACGGTTCCACAACGTGTGTAGGACACTGTACCTGAGAACTGGCTGAGAATCACCAGTTATTTTTCGAAACACCCGAAAAAAGTTTGCTGAGAGATCGCCCAGTCGGCCTGAGTCGCGAATATGCCCTGCTAGCTGCGCTTGGCGGTCTTCTTGGCGGCGGTCTTCTTGGCAGGTGCCTTCTTCGCGGTTTTCTTGGCCGTGCGCTTGACCGGGCCGCGGGCCCGCCGATCGGCCAGCAGTTCGGACGCGCGTGCATCGGTGATCGACAGCACGTCGTCGCCCTTGCGCAGGCTCGCGTTGGTCTCGCCGTCGGTGACGTAGGGGCCGAATCGACCGTCCTTGATCACCATCGGCTTGCCCGACGCCGGGTCGTTGCCCAGCTCGCGCAACGGCGGGGCAGCGGCGCCCTGACGGCCGCGTCGCTTGGGCTCGGCGTAGAGCTTCAGCGCCTCCTCGAGGGTGACCTCGAACATCTGGTCTTCAGTCGCCAATGACCGAGAGTCGGTGCCGCGCTTGAGGTATGGGCCGTAGCGGCCGTTCTGCGCGGTGATCTCTTCGCCTGCGTCGGGGTCGACGCCGACCACCCGCGGCAGCGACAGCAGCTTCAACGCGTCCTCGAGTGTCACGGTCTGCAGATCCATGCTGCGCAGCAGCGATCCGGTCCGCGGCTTGGGGCCGGTCGGCTTCTTGCCCTTCTTGGCCGGCTGCCCGGCAGCACCGTCGTCGTCGTCCGGCTTGGGCAGCACCTCGGTGACGTACGGACCGTAACGGCCGTCCTTGGCGACGATTTCGTGCCCGGTCTCCGGGTCGACACCGAGCGTGCGTCCCTCTTGCGGCGTTGAGAACAGTTCTTCTGCGACCTCGAGGGTCAGCTCGTCGGGGGTCAGCGAGTCGTGCAGGTTGGCCCGCTGCGGCGTCGGTTCGCCGTCATCGCCGACCACCATCCGCTCCAGATACGGCCCGTTCTTGCCGACCCGCACATTGACCGCGCGCCCCTCGGCGTCGTCAAAGAGCTTGATGGAGTTGACTTCTCGTGCATCGATGCCTTCGAGGTTGACGCCGACGAGCTTTTTCAGCCCACCGGAGCGTGCCACCGAGTCGGCCACGCCGTGGTCGCCGCCGAAGTAGAAGTTGTTCAGCCAGTTGGTGCGTCGCTCAGTGCCCGAGGCGATGGCGTCGAGTTCGTCTTCCATCGCCGCGGTGAAGCCGTAGTCGACCAGACGACCGAAGTGCTGTTCCAGCAAACCGGTGACGGCGAACGCGACCCAGGACGGCACCAACGCGCTGCCCTTCTTGTGGACGTAGCCGCGGTCCTGGATGGTCTTGATGATCGACGAGTACGTCGACGGCCGCCCGATGCCCAGCTCCTCGAGGGCCTTGATCAATGACGCTTCGGTGTAGCGGGCCGGCGGGTTGGTGGAGTGTCCGTCGGGGGTCAGCTTGGTGGCATCCACCCGCTGTCCCTGGGTCAGCTGCGGCAGCCGGCTCTCGGCGTCGTCGGCCTCGCCACCGGCCTGATCGTCCACGGTTTCCACGTAGGCCTTGAGAAAGCCCGGGAAAGTCAGTGTGCGGCCGCTGGCGCTGAACTGCAGTGCCCTTCTGGTGCCGGCCGCATTGATTTCGCCGTTGATCCGCAGGCTCAGCGTGGTACCGCGGGCATCGGCCATCTGCGAGGCCACCGTGCGCTGCCAGATCAGCTCGTAGAGCCGGAAGTCGTCACCGTCGAGCTCGCGCCGCGCCGCGTCGGGTGTCGCGAAGGTTTCCCCTGCGGGCCGGATCGCCTCGTGAGCTTCCTGGGCGTTCTTCACCTTGCGGGTGTACTGGCGCGCCGACGGGTAGACGTACTCCTCGCCGTACAGCTGACGGGCCTGCGTGCGGGCCGCGTTGATCGCCGACTGCGACAGCGTCGTCGAGTCGGTACGCATGTAGGTGATGTAGCCGTTCTCGTACAGCCGCTGGGCGATGCTCATCGTGCGCTCGGCGGAGAACCGCAGCTTGCGGCCGGCCTCCTGCTGCAGCGTCGACGTCATGAACGGCGGATACGGGCGACGGGTGTAGGGCTTTTCCTCCACCGATCCGACGGTCAGCTGGGAGCCGCGTAGACCGGTGGCCAGCGAACCGGCGCTGGACTCGTCAAGCACCACGACTTCGTCGGGCTTACGCAGTGTGCCCAGCGAGTCGAAGTCGCGGCCGGTGGCGACCCGCAGACCGTCGACTGTGGTCAGCCGGGCGTTGAAGGTCGGCGGCTGGGCCTTGGGGTCGGACACGCTGGCGTCCAGCTCGGCCACCACGTCCCAGTAGGCGGCGCTGCGGAACGCCATGCGGTCGCGTTCGCGCTGCACGATGATGCGGGTGGCCACCGACTGGACCCGGCCCGCGGACAGCTTGGGCGCCACCTTCTTCCACAGCACCGGGCTGACCTCGTAGCCGTACAGCCGGTCCAGGATGCGCCGGGTTTCCTGGGCATCGACCAGGTCGATGTCCAGGTCGCGCGGGTTCTCGGCGGCTTCCAGGATCGCCTGCTCGGTGATCTCGTGGAAAACCATCCGCTTGATCGGAACGCGCGGTTTGAGGGTCTCCAGCAGATGCCAGGCGATCGCCTCGCCCTCGCGGTCACCATCCGTCGCCAGATAAAGCTCGTCGACGTCTTTGAGCAGGCCCTTGAGCTCGGTGACCGTGCTCTTCTTGTCCGGGCTGACGATGTAGAGCGGCTCGAAGTCCTCGTCGACGTTCACTCCGAGCCGGGCCCACGGCATCGACTTGTACTTCGCGGGCACGTCGGCCGCCGCCCGCGGCAGGTCGCGGATGTGCCCGCGGGAGGACTCGACGATGTAGTTGGAGCCCAGGTAGCCGGCTAATTTACGTGCCTTGGTCGGCGACTCGACAATGACGAGTCGCCGCGTGGCGCCATTGCCCCTTCTTTCAGGGCCACTTCGGTCGCCTTCAGCCACCTCTGATTACGCTCGCTTCCTTTACTTCGTTTCCCCGAGCCGGTACCGCAGAGAGACATTCCGCGACCGGCGAGCGCCGTGTCTGCGGCGCCCTGGGCCCGGTAGACAACTGACAATGTGGCATTAGGGATGAGCCGACGCAAACCGACCCCCCGTTCACCGGCCGTCTAATTACGGCTAGACGTGCGGCCAGAAGGGCAACGCCTCGGCGACCTCAGGGGGTTCCCCAACGTTCTCTACCAGGCGTGATAGCCGACGGCGGCCGCTGATCCGCAGCGCGGGCCGGGCTCCGCGGGTGCCGATCAGGGTTGGCGCCATGCCAACTCGCATCAGCGCGGACGCCAGTGGCGAGTGGGTGTCCGGCGCGTGCGGATCCAGACCCAGGAGATAACGGTCGGCTTCCGGGACACCAGCGGCCAATATCCAGGCCCGCAGCTCCCGCGGCCCGGGCAGCCACAGCGGCGGCACGGTCTTCACCGCACCACGGGTCCATTCGACGGCGATCGGGCGTAAGCCGGCGTCGACGGCGGTCCGCACCAATGGCGTGTTCTCCTCGGTGACCGTGATTTCGGCTGTCAGACCGGCCTCGTCGATCATCTGGCCCAGCGCCTGCGCCCGCCAGACCTGGTCAACGACCACCGACAGCCGGGCCCCGCCGCCGACCGTGACGATCTGGCCTGTGGCCGCCAGCACCCCGGTGAGGTCGCTGACCGCGGGGGGCACCGACTCAGCCGAGAAGAAGGAAAGCTGGCTCACGTCAACGACAGTAAGCGCCGGGGCGACGATGCACGCCATCGCGCGCGGAGCGCCGCGGAAGCAGGATGGGCGAGCAGCGAAAACCCCCCGAACGAACCCGGTGATTCCGGACCGTGCGGGGGGTTGTCGTTAACAGCTACTCAGACGGCGCGGACGCCGGTGGCCTGGGGGCCCTTCGGGCTCTGGCCGACCTCGAACTCGACGCGCTGGTTCTCCTCAAGGGTGCGGAAGCCGCTTCCCTGGATCTCCGTGTAGTGGACGAACACGTCGGCCGAACCGTCTTCGGGGGCGATGAAGCCGAATCCCTTTTCCGCGTTGAACCACTTCACAGTTCCCTGTGGCATTTCTTGATGTTTCCTTTACTACTCGGGTGCGGAGCATCACCTCGATGCTCCGGGCCCGTTCCGACCGCTATACCTTGCCGAGTCGCCGGAACTTCACCCGACCTACAACCTCGCAGGAACCGCGACCGCAACGTCGATCCTGCGAAAGTTTGACACGAACACAGAAGCTGCGACCGCAAACAGTCAATCACGTTCATCGCCTCAGCGACAGCCTCAGGTGATCAATTGAGCTACCACGAGGTAAACAATTCAGGTGCGACGCCGAAACGCCTGGCCGCAACCGGGCTATCGGCGGCGTTTTCAGGTGGTCAGTTCGGATCAGGAGGCACAAAAACCATGGTGACATTCGGCAGCGAGCTGCTCGCCGCCGCAGTCGCCGGCACCGAGGCGGGCGAACACCCGCTGCGTCATGTCGCCGAACTGCCGGCACGGCATGGCCGCCAACGGCCTTGGCCGACATGGGTCGAGCCTGACGTGCTTCAAGCATTCACCGACCGCGGCATCAGTTTGCCATGGGCACACCAGGTTCAGGCGGCCGACCTAGCCCACGCCGGCCGCCACGTTGTGATCAGCACCGGCACGGCATCCGGTAAATCGCTGGCCTACCAACTGCCCATCCTCAATACGCTGGCGACCGAACCGCGCGCCCGCGCGCTGTACATCTCGCCGACGAAAGCCCTTGGCCACGACCAACTGCGGGCCGCGCACGCGCTGACCGCCGCGGTCCCACGGCTGGGAGACGTCGCGCCGACGGCCTACGACGGCGACAGCCCGGCCGAGGTGCGTCGCCTCGCACGGGAACGTTCGCGCTGGGGGGTCTCCAACCCCGATATGGTCCACCTGGCGCTGCTGCGAAACCACGCCCGCTGGGCGGTATTCCTGCGCAACCTGCGTTTCGTCGTTGTCGACGAATGCCATTACTATCGCGGAGTTTTCGGCTCGAATGTCGCGATGGTGCTGCGTCGGCTGCTGCGATTGTGCGCGCGCTATTCGGCTGATCCGGCTGTAACACCGACGGTGATCTTCGCCAGCGCTACGACGGCGGCGCCGGGTGCGACGGCCACCGAACTCATCGGCCAGCCGGTCGAGGAGATCGCCGAAGACGCCTCGCCGCAAGGCGCCCGGACGGTGGCACTGTGGGAGCCGGCATTGCGCGCCGACCTGACGGGCGAAAACGGCGCTCCGGTACGGCGGTCCGCCGGCAGCGAGGCGGCCCGCGTAATGGCCGACTTGATCGCCGAGGGGGCGCGCACCCTGACCTTCGTCCGATCGCGGCGCGGCGCCGAACTGACCGCGCTGGCAACCCGTGCGCGGTTGGAGGACATCGCTCCCGAGCTGACGGAGACGGTGGCGTCGTATCGGGCGGGCTATCTGCCCGAGGACCGCAACGCACTCGAGCAGGCGCTGCTCGACGGTCGGCTGCGGGGCCTGGCCACTACCAACGCGCTGGAACTCGGCATCGACATCGCGGGCCTTGACGCGGTGGTGCTGGCCGGCTTTCCCGGTACCGTCACATCGTTCTGGCAGCAGGCCGGGCGATCCGGGCGGCGCGGGCAGGGCGCGCTGGTGGTGCTGGTCGCCCGCGACGATCCACTGGATACCTATCTGGTGCACAATCCCGCTGCGCTGCTGGACAAGCCGATCGAGCGGGTGGTGATCGACCCGGCCAACCCATACATCCTTGGCCCGCAATTACTCTGTGCTGCAACCGAATTTCCGATCGATGACGCCGAGGTACGCACACTGGGCGCTCAAGATGTCGTCGATGGGCTGGTCGACGACGGGCTGCTGCGACGGCGATCCGGCAAGTACTATCCGGCGCCAGGCGTCGATCCCCATCCGGCAGTCGATATTCGAGGCCCGACGGGTGGGCAGATCGTCATCGTCGAGGGCGATACCGGACGGCTACTGGGGACGGCCGGTGCGGGCCAGGCAGCAGCTTCGGTACACCCCGGCGCGGTGTATCTGCATCAGGGCGAGAGCTATGTCGTCGACTCGTTGGACTTCGACGAGGGCCTGGCTTTCGTTCACAGCGAGGATCCCGGATATGCAACGTTCGCGCGCGAACTCACCGACATCGCGGTGACCGGAGCGGGCGAACGCCGCATTTTCGGGTCGGTCACCCTGGGCCTGGTGCCGGTGAGCGTGACCAATCGGATCGTCGGTTATTTACGCCGGCGACTGACCGGTGACGTCATCGACTTCGTCGAGCTCGATATGCCGCCGCACACCCTGGACACCACTGCGGTGATGTACACCATCACACCAGAAGCGTTGCACCACAGTGGAATCGATCAGTTGCAAATACCGGGATCACTCCATGCCGCAGAACACGCGGCAATCGGGCTGCTACCTCTGGTGGCCAGTTGCGACCGCGGCGACATCGGCGGGTTGTCTACCGCGGTGGGCCCTGAATTCGATGGCCTGCCAAGCGTCTTCGTCTACGACGGCTATCCGGGCGGAGCGGGCTTCGCCGAACAGGGCTTCCGTCAGGCCAGTATCTGGCTGGGCGCCACCATGGCCGCGATCGAGGCGTGCGAATGCCCCGCAGGGTGCCCGTCGTGTGTGCAATCGCCAAAGTGCGGTAACGGCAACGATCCGCTGGATAAGGCGGGGGCGGTACGGGTGTTGCGCTTGGTACTCACCGCGCTGGCTGAACAGACCCAGACATACGGATGACGACCGACCCCTCGAACGGTCGACTTCCATATGGCAATGTCTCACAGTATCCGCGACGAAAGCGCTTACCTCGACACTGAAGAAGCGCGCGCATGCCGGAAATACAACGCGAAGAACGGTTGGACAGCGCAAGCCGTTCACAATCAGCAATGGGCGCACCAGCAAAATACCTGTCGGCGGGTGACGCGTGCAAGTCAGCGGGTGACTGTCCAAGGTCAACCGCGCGTCGACGATCGTCAAAATTTTATGGATTAGGCAGGGAGGCAAGGAGTTATCCTTCGACTGACCGGTAATATGTCGTGCTATGGCTGGCGACTGGTTGCTCGTGGAAACGCTGGGTACAGAACCGGCCGTCGTCGCGATGGGCCGTCAATTACGAAACCTCGTTCCAATAACGTCGTTTTTGCGGCGTAATCCTCGTCTTGCCGCCATCCAGTCCGCTATCGCCGAGTCGCTGCAAACGAGCCAAAGCCTGGTCAGCATCACGCCGAGAAATGACCGCGTGATTCGCACCGAGCCGGTGTTGATGTCCGACGGGCGAATACACGGTGTGCATATCTGGAGCGGGCCGGCCGGGGCCGAACCGCCGGAGCGGCCGATTCCAGGCCCGCTGAAATGGAACATGACCCTCGGGGTCGCCACCGATACGCCGGAGTCCCTGACCAACACTGGGAGGAATCTGGAGATCGAGGACCCGGAGGATCGGCCGTTCGCGCAAAGCTGGCCGTCCGGTGATCTCAAGCCCAACGAAGGCAGGGCGCTGGCCGCGGCGGTCAGGTCGGAACCGGGTCATACCCTGTGCGACACCTGGGACAGCACCGATTGGCAGGGCAATCACATCCGGGTCAGCTTCGTCGCTCGCAATTGTCTGGAGCCGGGGCCAGATGGCCGCGACCACGTGATCGCGCGCGGGATGAATTGGCGGGCCGAACCTGCCGACCGCGCGCAGTCGGCCGACCGACTCGCACAGCAGATCCTGCACGGGTTGGCGCAGCCGGGCGTGCACCGGGCATTGTTCGATCCCTACAACTGGACGGTGCTGAAGTGGCTCGACGAGCCGTGCCCGTTCTATGACTGGCGACGCATCGCGGCCGATGCCCCGCGGATGCATCCCAGGGATGAAGCGAAGATGGCGGCGATGACCGCGGAGTTCGCCCGTGGGGCCGCCAGTGGGGTGCTTCGGATGCCGGGCAACGACGGCGGGTGGGTGCCAGTCCATGTGACCGTCAGCCGGGTGGAAATCGAGCAGGAGACGTATGCCGGACTCGTCTCACTGCGATTGCCGACACAGACCGAGCTCGCCGAGGCGGACCTGCCTGATACTGCTGCGACCGGCGACTAAGCAGTGTCGGCCGGGCCGGCGCGGGCGGCGGCCCGCGCTTTACCCCATCGACCGACTGTCAGGCCTACCTCGATCGTGACTACGACGTCCAGGTCGTCGACCGCGCAGCCGGCGGTACTTACCCGCATCGCGCGGGCCAGCGCGCCGGCCTGTGCGCACGCTGTCTCGGGCCCGGCGGGCACTCGCGCCGCGGCGGCCAGCGCGGCCAGATCGGCCGCGGCCTGAGCCCGGTGGCGCGCCACCACCGCAGAACCCAGGTAGGCGCTGCCGGCGGTCACGGACAGCAGGACACCGACCATCGCGGCCGCGACGACGGTGGCTGATCCCCGCTCATTGCGGCGGCTCCACCGCCGAGACCCCGGTGGCCGTGATGGCCAGCGTGGGCAGCAGATTCGACCGCGCGGTGACTGTCGCGACGACGAATCCGCCGTCTCGGCGCAGCTGCACCCCGGCGCCGCCGGGTGCGATACCACGGGCGGCGACGACGGCCGAGCGCTCGTCGCCACGCGCAGCCAACCGGGCCGCCTCGCGCGCGGC
>Ga0137412_10004859_pt1 | contig 10737 bp, 14 predicted proteins | sample CZODoug2_1_16fun_FD_122160 | JGI IMG/M metagenome (GOLD analysis project Ga0137412, IMG submission 122160) | Vadose zone soil fungal communities from Angelo Coast Range Reserve, California, USA - CZODoug2_1_16fungal (Hybrid Assembly) | ecosystem: Environmental > Terrestrial > Soil > Vadose zone... | reverse complement strand
ATCGGTAAGGCACGTACACAAGGCGACGGTTGATCTCGGAGAAGGACTATCGGCGCAATTGAATTGGCGCCATCGCAACACAGATGGGTATTACACAGCAACGGGGCTAGCGACCGGGCACATTCACACTTGCTCCCCCGGCTGGACTCGAACCAGCAACCCTTCGGTTAACAGCCGAATGCTCTGCCAATTGAGCTACAGGGGACCGTTGCCTGCACGCGGACACGGCCGCGAACCAAGAGACGACTTTAGCGCACGCGCATCGTGAGCCGCCAATACGCGCCCGCCCGGGCGCGCTCCCAGCCTTGTGAGGCAGGATGGACTGCAACACACCGTCGTCCGGGAGGGGCCCTGTGATCCGGTATCTCGTCGTCTTGGCAGTCGGCTACGTGCTGGGTTCGAAGGCCGGACGCCGCCGATATGAGCAGATCGCCGGGACCTACAAAGCGGTGACCGAGAGTCCGGCCGCCAAGGCCGTGATCGATGCCGGGCGCCGCAAGATCGCCGACCGGGTGTCACCCGGTCCGGCGTTGGTCACGCTGACGCCGATCGACTCCCAAACCGCGGTGCTGGAACCGGAGACGGCCGCGAAGAAGGAACGCTAGCCGCTAGCCGATGCCCTGGTTGATACTGGTGCCGGGGAGAAGCGGCCCGCTGCTGCAGCCGGCGTCGGGGCCGTTGCCACCGTTGCACCACGGCGTGCCGACGGTCACGGGCTGGCCGTTGGAGTAGGACAAGCACTTGCCGTCCTCTTTGTTCCCGAACCATGCCAGGCAGGCTGGTGCAGCCGTGACCTGGGCGCTGTCGGTCGACACATAGTGCCGCGTGGTCTGGCTGCCAGTTCTGTCTCGATCATGTCCGCCGCGCTTCCTAGTGCCTTGTGGACCATCGGCTTGTCGACTCCGGCCGCGGCGCGCCCGGAGCGGAGCAAGACCGCCAGCGGGACCGCGGCCAGGGCTACGCAGCCGGAGACGAAGAACGCGACGTCGGCATCGGGATGCTGCAGACCACACAACGGGTGGCACGGCTTCTCGAGCTGCGCACCCGACAGTAACGCTAGTCCTGTTTGCGGGTGCTCCGTAGCAGCCTGACGTTACTGTCGATGCTGTGCCGCTCCGCCGCACCCTCAAGGTCGGCCACCACCATGCGAGGTGTCACGGAGCGGAAGCCCGGCGGCGGAGCAGACGGTCTATGTGCGGTCTGGTACGTCGCAGGAAGAGAAGCAACAATATCCGAGACGTCCTGATGCGACGCGGTCGGCGTTCGAGTCCTATGGTGCCTCCGACGGTAGGCGATGCGCGATCCAGAACACGTCTCCGAACGGACGAACGTAGCCCTCCACAGTTCCAGACCGACGGTTCGACATACCCAATATTGACGATTCATAAGATATAGGTTGTGCTTACCGTAACGGGTCGATCGGAGTATTTCGCATGGATACGCCGGGCCTCGGTGACCTCCATTCATCTACTCACTCATCTGACTGGAGGCCGACCCATATGAATGCGGGTTACAGCGGAGAAGTGCAACTCGAGGGCAAGGCGCTGACACGGGCTCGAACTGCCGAAGCCGAGATTCTCTCGAACCTGCATGAAATGGCTAGTCTCATCGTGGAAGCCATAGAGGGCTCGTCGGAGCGTGCTCCCAGCGTCGAACGGGTGAGCGTCGCGCAGACCCACGGCGCTCACGTGTTTGTCTACCACGGGCCTGAGTACTGTTATGTGTACGACGGCAATGTCGGAATATGTCGACCGTGTACTCCTCAGGAAGAGAAGCAATAATATTTGCGCCGGGCCATCACTGCTCACGAGAGCAGAATATCGATGCCCGTCCTGGCCGGCGCCCTGACACTTCACGAGCAAGAACACGGAGGCAACGGTGTGACTATTGGGATGTGGCTGCTAGTAGCAATAGGCACGATTCCCGGCTTCTATGTGGGCCGGTGGACAGCCGAGTCCGGGCGAGCCCGTTTCGACCAGAAACGGGTCTGGGACACACGGCAGAACTATCGCCGTACTGACTGAGCCGGCGCGGCATCCAGCGCTACTGCTTCACCGGTGGTCCGTTCTGGCCCGGCGCCGGGCACGGTCCTTTCAGATGCCACCGGAATGCGGGCGGCGCTGCAGGGCTTCCTGGATACGAAGGGAACGATAACCATCGTGTCCACGTCGACGGTGGTCAAGGGCGACCTGGCGCTGACGCACAGCCACTGGCGGCTGGACATCCCCGGTGGCGAGCCCAGGGAGCTCAGGTCAGCCGAGGTGGTCCGCCGCCAGCCGGACGGGACCTGGAAGTACGCCATCGACAATCCCTACGGGGGAGAACACCTCGCCTGAGCCGGCTGATTCCGCCTGGCAAACGGGCGCGAGCCGACTTTGCCGGCCCGTACCTGCGGCCCGGGCGCGGCCGGCGGGCCTCAGCCGGCACCACTCCACAGATCATCGCGCAGACGGCCGTAGACGAACATGTCGCGGCGCTCGGAGCCAACCCGCTCAGCCTTTCGCAGCAGGCCCTCACGTACGAACCCTGCTCGCTCCGCGGTCCTGATCGATCCGACATTCCATGGCTCGACGTACAACTCCAGCCGCGCCATCTCGATCGCTTCGAACGCCCAGGTTGCCAGCGTCGCTAACGCACGGCTTGCGAACCCAGCGCCACGGTGCCGCTCCACCACGAAGTAGCCAGTTGAGGCGCGCGCAGGGTCAAAACCGTTGGGCCAGAGACCGACCTGCCCGACAGCTTCAGCCCGAGCGTCGTCGGCGGCTATCGCGAACGAGTAGCCCACGCCGTCACGACCACGTGACCACTGCCGCTCAACGAATGCCCGACAGCTAGCTTCGGAGCCGTCGGTGGGCACCGTTGTGATCAGTGGGATGTACGGGTCCCCGCCGGCCTCCATGACCACCGGAACATCGTCCATCGACCACGGGCGAAGTACACATCCCGTACCCGGCAGCACCGGCACTTTCAGCTCGCTAGCCACAGGAGAATGCTCGCAGCACGCTCAAGCAAGTTCCTTCGGCCGGACAGCAAGGGCGAGCTCAGCGTGGGGTGTCGGCGAACTTCTTCAGCGCGTCGTCGGTGACCGGGGTGAACAGGTTGACGAGGTTTGTCGCCGGGCTCGCGGACCCGGGCCCGAACAGCCCGACCGTGCGGGTGCTGCCGATAGCCAGCGTGCACGACCGCGTGTGCACCTCGGCGAACTCGGCGTTGGCCCAGCTCGCCGATCCGCCGGTGACACGTTCGTAGAACTCCACCATCAGCGCGACGTCCTCAGTGATGACACGGACGGACATGAAGTTCATCCCAAGATCCTCTCGACGGTTGGCCCGCTGACAAGCGGTCAGCGGGCCACTGCGGCTGCCGACCATCGTCAGTCTCCGAGGAGACTATGAGCGAGCACCGACAACCTGACGCGAACGCGGAGCCGCCATCGCCAGGCACCGTCGGACGCGGGCGCGCGGTGTGACGCTAGTTCAGCCCGGCGATGAACTCGCTGAGCAGGCGGTTCGCCGAGCCGGACTCGAACAGGCGCTCCAAGTCCGCCCGAGCGACCTGGTGCCGGAACGCACCTTGATACGAGGCGTCCCCGGCGTTGTGCACCAATTCGGTCCACCACGACGCGAACGCCTGGTAGTTCCACACATGACGAAGACACGTGGACGAGTAACTGTCGAGCAGGCTCGAATCGTTTTTGGTCTGGTACTGGACCACCGCGTTCGCGAACACCTCGGCGTCGTGCAGAGCCAGGTTCATTCCCTTTGCGCTCATCGGAGGAACAATGTGCGCGGCGTCCCCAAGTAGATACAGCCGGCCGTAGCTCATCGGGTCGTACACCACACTTCGCAGCGGCACCAGCTGCGTACTGGTGATCCGACCCTGGTTGGCCATTGGCTCGCCGAAGCGGGTCTCGAGCTCATCCCAGATGCGCTCGTCCGTCCACTGCGACGTGGAACTGTCGAGCGGGCATTGCAGATAGAACCGACTTGCGTGCGGACCGCGAGTGAACTGCCCCGCGAACCCCCGATGGTGGAGTGCCATCATGGACTGGTGATTGGCGGGAACCTCCGCCAATACGGTCAGCCACGCGTAGCCGTACTCGTGGGAGTAACGCGTGAGGGACCCGCTGGGGACGGCTACCCTGCTGACGCCACGGTCACCGTCGCAGCCGGCGACGAAATCGCAGCTGACCACCCTGGTCGAGCCGGCGCTGTCTCGATAGCGGGCGAGTGCGCGTTCGTCGCCGACGAGGTTCTCCAACGAGACGTCGGCATCAAAGCGAAGGTCCCCGCCGTCGCTGATGAAAACGTCGATGAGGTTCCTGACCAGTACCCGCTGTGGGCAGAAACGTCCGTCGCGGTGATCGTCCGCCTCCAGCTTGAGAGGCCGCGTCTCGCCGTCGATCCGGAAGTTCAGCACCGGCTCGGTCGGGACGCCTCCGACCACCCTGTCTTCGAGCCCCCACTCACGGAACATGCGTGCCGCCCGGGTGTCGATGACCCCGGCCCGTTGTCGTTGCTCGACGTACTCACGGCTGCGCTTCTCCAGGATGACGCAATTGATCCCGCTGCGCAGGAGGAAGTTGCCGAGCGCAAGCCCAGCGACTCCCGCTCCTACGATTACTACGGTGGTGCTCTCATCCACTTTGGACATCTATTGGAATTCTCCCTGGAAACGCGATTTGAATAGAACACGGCATGACATTCGCGCGCTCAGGGATAGTGGCATACTGGGGAATTCGGGGAGCTGAGTCAGTCGGCGGTATGAAATGCCAGCTTCCCGAGAATCCGAGGCAGTAGCGGACTTCCTGAGGTGCGAATACCTGTACGGTATGCGTGCCACGGAGTGCTCACCACCAGTATCCCGCCGCCCGATGCCAGAATCCGGCCAAGCTCCAGCGCTGCCGCGGAGGAGTCCTCGGCACGACGCCCGGGCTCGCCCCGCCGGGTCTTCGTCGATTACGCCCCTGACGAGTGTCTGAGGCTGCCCCTGAGAAAGCTCAATTGTGAGGTGCGGGTGAAGTTGAGTGCGCCGTAAGTATCGGCCGACAAGGCTCGGCGGAATCGGTGCACCGGTGTTCACCACGGAGAATGTGCTGAATTCGCCCGCGCGGAACCTGGTGAGTCGGGCCGGTTTGTGCGCATTGTCTGAGTCTGACCACAGCTGTCACAACTGTCCCAGTTGACCCTGCTGCCCCAGGGGCGGGGTACGTTCCGAAGCCCCTAGTACACGCCTAGTTCTCTCATGGTGATCGGTGAGGTTGGTGGCTGAGTTGTCAGCGCGGACGCCCGCTCGGGCGGGCGGTCGAATTGGGCAAAGCACGAACTGGATGGTGCCGCTGCTGGTGTTGATGGTCGGCAGCTTTATGGCCGTGCTGAACACGAGCATCATCAACACCGCCATTCCGCATATGCAAAGAGACCTCGGAGTCTCATTCGGCGACATTGCGTGGGTCAGCACCGGCTACACGCTCGCGCTGGGCGTGGTCGTGCCGATCAGCAACTGGCTGGGTGACCGGATCGGCACCAGCCTGGCGCACCGGCTGTCCATGGTCGGGTTCGCGCTCGCATCGGCGCTGTGTGGGCTGGCCTGGAACCTCGAGTCGGAGATCTGTTTCCGGGTCATTCAGGCGATCCCCGGCGGCATCCTGTCGGTAATGACGCTGACGATCCTCTACCAGATCGTGCCGCAGGAGAAGATCGGCACCGCGAAGGGTATCTACGGGCTCGGCGTTGTCGTTGCGCCCGCCGTCGGTCCCACTCTCGGTGGCTACCTCGTGGAATACCACGACTGGCGGCTGATTTTCTTCATCAACGTGCCGATCGGTCTGCTGGGCGCCGTCGCCGCATACGTGGTGATGCCGAAGCTGCCACCCAGGCCCGCCCGCCGTTTCGACTACCTGGGCTTTGTGACCATCGGCTACGGACTCGTCGCGCTGCTGCTGGCCACCTCGAAGGGTCAGAAGTGGGGTTGGACGTCTTACCCGTTGCTCATTCTGGTGGCCAGCGGGCTGCTCTCGCTCGCGCTCTTCGTGGTGGTCGAGAACAAGGTCGAGTACCCGCTGCTCAACCTTCGGCTGCTGCGGCACTGGCCATTTACCAACTCGCTGCTGCTGATCAGTGTCCTGTCGGTCGGGCTGTTCGCCGTGTCGTTCTACCTGCCCCAGTTCCTGCAGAGGGGACTGCGTCTCTCCCCGCTGCACGCGGGGGTCCTGCTGCTGCCGCAGGCGCTGGCCATGGCGCTGTTCATGCCGGTGGCGGGCAGGATCTACGACCGGTTCGGCCCGAAGTGGCCCGCGCTGATCGGGCTGACCCTCGCCGCGTACGGCACCTACCTGCTGACCGGCGTCAACGTCGGCATGAGCCATCAACAGGTCATCGACTGGACCGTCGTGCGCGGTATCGGCAACGGCCTGGCCATGATGCCGATCATGACCGCCGGGCTCAACTCGCTGCCCCAGGCGACGGTCGGATACGGCTGTGCGCTCCTCAACCTCACACTGCGGGTCTCCGCCTCGCTCGGGGTAGCGGGCATGGGCGCACTCGTCTCCAATGCCCACGCCCGGCTCGCCCCGGACCACCGACGCGGCTACCACCAGCAGGGTCAACTCCACGCCCTCACCGGCGCCTATGGGACCGGCTTCCTGCTCATCGCCCTGCTGACGGCCTGCGGAGTACTCCTCGCCGTCCGGATCCGCAAGCCCACCCCCGCGCGGCAGCTGTAACTTACTTGTCCCCGTCGTTCAGAATCTCCGTTGGTGGGGTGCCTTTCGCCTTGACGTAGAAGACGTCCAGTTTCGCGGGCTGTGTTGTGCTGGCATTGCGACTCACGACGTGAATATCCGTGGGCGACTCGTAGAAGACGCCGCCGGCATTGACGGTCCGAACGGGGCCGCCCTTCAGCTGCGTCACGACACTTCCCTCGAGCACGTAGACGAAGAGGTCGCAATTGTGCCGGTGTACCTGGGAGGCCTCGCCCGGCGCGAAATCGACGATTTCGATCATGCCTTCCTTGCCGGGCAGATGCGCTGCCGGGCGCTTGGGCACTGCTCGACGTCTGGCCTGTGCCGCATGCCACCAGGCTGCTCAATGCGAGCAGGGAAACCAATGTTGTCTTGGCCGTCCTCTTCATGTCGTGGTCTCTTTCTGTGCGCCGTTTGTTGTCACGTTCACGACGCTACGTGCGGCTGGTGCTGCAATCTGGGTCATTTCCGCGGCGGATTACTGGGCCAATTCTGCTTCCATGGGCGGTGCACCCCATCGACGGCCGACTATCCGTCTGCTCGCCAGAGTCGGCCCCAGCCCGTAGGCTTTGGTCACTTCATCGTGGAGCCCAGGAACGAAGCCGCAGCGCGGCTCCACGCACCCGAAGGGTGAGAACGGGCGGCAACTAACCCGTTCGTATGCCCGGAGGAACCACATGAAGATCGGCCTTGGTCTGCCGACGTCCAACCCCGAACTGCTCTACGAATGGGCCCGCCTGGCGGACTCGGGACCATTCAGCACACTCGGCCTGCTCGACCGCCTCGTCTGGGACAACCCGGAACCGCTGATCACCCTGGCCGCGCTGGCCGGAGTGACCTCTCGGATCCGCCTGCAGACCGAGGTCCTGCTGGTGCCGCTCCGACAGCCCGCGTTGCTGGCCTCGCAGGTCGCGACCCTCGACCGGATGTCCGGTGGCCGGTTCACGCTCGGCGTCGGTGTTGGTGGCCGCGTTGACGACGAGCTCGCGGCCGGAGTGCCGCACACCGGACGGGGCGCACGAATGGATGCGGCCTTGGCCCAGCTCAAAGCGCTGTGGTCGGGCAACTCCGGAGAGGAGCCCGTCGGTCCGAGCCCCACCCGAGCGGGGGGACCCGAGATCCTGGTCGGGGCCTTCCACCCAGCGGCGCTGGCCCGGGTCGCCCGCTTCGGTGACGGTCTGCTGTGCGCGGCGGCGGCGAGTTGGGCCGGCCCGTTGCTCGACACTGTCGGGCGCCAGTGGGTGGAGCTGGGACGCACGGGTGAGCCCCGCAACGTCGCCCAGGTCAACGTGGTCGTCGGGCCCGAGGAGGTCATCGCCCAAGCCCGTGACGCGATCAGCTCCTACTACGCGTTCACCGGCAATCCCGCACGAGCCGTCGACGGCCTGCTGACCACCCCGGCCGAGATCCGGGACTCCGTCCGGGCGTTCACCGATCTCGGTGTCGACGAGGTCATGCTCTACTGCTGGTCCAGTGACCCGGAGCAGGTCGAACGGCTCATGCACGCCATCGGCTGAACAGTGCAGCTCCAGCGCTCAGCCCGACGCCGACCCGGTCGCTGGCAAGCCGAGATCCCTCTGCGGATCGGCAGATGTTTGCCCGGCCGTTCGTCCTTACCGTGACCCGCGGGCCACGGCAGTCAGCCGGCGCCCACCGGCTGACGGATCGGGGTCGAACGCCATGCAGTCCCGACGGCTCTTGCTCGCTTGCTCCATAACGATGACGGTGTTGGTTGTCGCCGAGACCCTGGCGCTCGGGGAGCCACCTGGGCCGGAGGCCAGCGGGTCCGAGGTCGTCAGCTGGTTCGCCAGCCAGGGCGGGGCCGTGCGCTCCTTCACCTGGGTGATGGCGGTGTTCGTGCCCGTGTTCGCCACGTTCGCCGCGCTGGTTCGTGATCGACTGCCGTCGCCGCACCGCGACGTGTTCTACGTCGGGGCCATCGCGTTCCTCGCCGAGACCGCGGTGAGCACGTGGATCTGGGCCGGGCTGAGCTGGCACCCCGACCACCTGGAGCCCGGGGCGGCCCGCACGCTGCTGGACATCACGTCGTTCTGGGGCCCGGTGCTGAACGGCGCCACCATCAGCATGCTGGCTCCCGTGGTCGTGCTGAGCTGCGGCGCCCGCGCGGTACTGCCGCGTTGGTTGGGCATCGTGGGCGGTATCGCGCTCGCCGAGCAGACGATCGAGACGATCACAATTTTCGGCCACACCGGGTTCATCGCACCGGGTGGACCGATGAACCTCATGCTCGGGGCCAGCCTGGTCACCGTAGCGCTGCTGTGCCTGGGGATCGTGTTGGCGCGGCGTTCATCACCGCTGGCCCCGCAGCGGGCTGAGGTGGCCGCCGGCAGCCGTTAGCGTGAGCCCGGCCGGCCGCGACGGGACACCGGCGCGGCGCGGGTCGGGCCGCGGCTACCGTCGTGTGGGTGAGTCCGACCCTCGAGGCACACCGCCAGCTCGACTACGCGCTCCGCCTGGACTGGGGGCTGGAGGGAGCCGACGCGGTCGCGCCCGGGTGCGACGTCGTGGTCGTCGTCGACGTGCTCAGCTTCACCACGACCCTGACCGTCGCCGCCGACCGGGGCACCGTCGTCTACCCCTACCGGTGGCGGGATGGATCGGCGGAGCGGTTCGCCGCCGATCGCGATGCGACGCTGGCCGTCGGGCGGTCACAGGCCGATGCCGGGCAGGTGAGCCTCTCGCCGGCCAGCGTCCGGGCGGCCCCTCGACTGCCGCGCCTGGTCCTGCCGTCGCCGAACGGGTCGACGATCAGTTTCCGGCTCGCCGACGCCGTGACCACCGTGCTGGGCGTCAGCCTGCGCAACCGACAGGCGGCCGCCCGATGGCTGCTCCGCCGCCGCGAGGTGGCCCCGCGGCTCCGGGTGGCGATCGTCTCCGCCGGCGAGCGTTGGCCAGGGGGCAGCCTCCGCCCGGCGGTGGAGGACCAGTGGGGCGCCGGGGCGCTGGTCACCGCTCTGACGGCGGCGGGCTGGCCGGGTGTGTCCCCCGAGGCGCGCGCGGCGGCGGGGGCGTTCGAGGCCGTGGCGGACGATGTCGGTGCCGCGCTGCGCGAGTGCGCCAGCGGGCGGGAGCTCGTCGACCTCGGCTACCCCGACGACGTGGACACCGCCGCCCAGTTGGACCAGAGCGACGCGATTCCGGTGCTGCGCGGCGAGGCGTACGTGCCCGGAGAGGCGCCGGAGCTCGGCACCGATTGGACGCACGGCGGTGGGCGGGCGTGAGGCTCTTTGTGGCCGTGAACCCGCCGGCGGTCGCGGTTCGGGAACTGGCCGACGCGGTGGCGCCGTTGCGCACGCTGGCCGGTGCCGAGCGGCTGCGCTGGACCGGGGTCGAGGGGTGGCACCTGACGCTGGCCTTCCTCGGCGAGGCTGAGCCTCCGGATCCGGTGCGCGGCCCGGATCAGGGGCCGACGTAGGCCGCGAGGTGCTCGCCGGTGAGGGTCGCGCGGGACGCGACGAGGTCGGCGGGGGTGCCTTCGAAGACGATCCGGCCGCCGTCGTGGCCGGCGCCGGGGCCGAGGTCGATGATCCAGTCGGCGTGCGCCATGACCGCCTGGTGGTGCTCGATGACGATGACCGACTTGCCGGAGTCGACGAGCCGGTCGAGCAGGCCGAGCAGCTGCTCGACGTCGGCGAGGTGGAGGCCGGTGGTCGGCTCGTCGAGGACGTAGACGCCGCCCTTCTCGGCCATGTGGGTGGCCAGCTTGAGCCGCTGCCGCTCGCCGCCGGACAGCGTGGTGAGCGGCTGGCCGAGGCTGAGGTAGCCGAGCCCGACGTCGGCGAGCCGGTCGAGGATGGCGTGCGCGGCCGGCGTGCGCGCCTCGCCGGCGCCGAAGAACTCCTCGGCCTCGGTCACCGACATCGCGAGCACCTCGCTGATGTCGCGGCCGCCGAGGTGGTATTCCAGCACCGATGCCTGGAACCGCTTCCCCTCGCACTCCTCGCAGGTGGTGGCGACGCCGGCCATCATCGCCA
>Ga0137412_10004858_pt1 | contig 10737 bp, 14 predicted proteins | sample CZODoug2_1_16fun_FD_122160 | JGI IMG/M metagenome (GOLD analysis project Ga0137412, IMG submission 122160) | Vadose zone soil fungal communities from Angelo Coast Range Reserve, California, USA - CZODoug2_1_16fungal (Hybrid Assembly) | ecosystem: Environmental > Terrestrial > Soil > Vadose zone... | reverse complement strand
GAGCAGATCGACGGGGATCCCCTCGGCTCGGTCGGTGAACTGATCGACCTGCCGATGACCGCGCACTTCATCGGCGGTGCGGTGATCGGGGCCACGCCGCAGACCGGCGTCGTGGATGCCTACCAGCGCCTGTTCGGCCACCCCGGCCTGCACGTGGTGGACGGCTCCGCGCTGTCCGCGAACCTCGGGGTGAACCCGTCGCTGACCATCACCGCGCAGGCCGAACGCGCGATGGCGTTCTGGCCGAACAAGGGCGAGAGTGACGCGCGCCCCGCTCTGGGCGAGCCCTACCGAAGGCTGGACCCGGTCCGACCTCACGCGCCCGTGGTGCCCACCGGGGCCCCGGCCGCGCTCGACCTGCCCTGGCCCTCGGTGCGCGGCTGATCGGTCGGCCGGCGCGGCCACCAGTTCAGCGGGCCCAGCAGCATGGCGGCGGCGGGCACGATCAGCGTGCGCACGATCAGCGTGTCCAGCAGCAACCCCACCGCGATGGCGAAGCCCACCTCGGCCATCCCGACCATCGGCGCGGGCACCAGCGCCAGGAAACTGCCGGCGAAGATCAGCCCCGCGGAGGTGATCACCCCGCCGGTACTGACCACCGCGCGGGCGATGCCGGGCCGGTCCCCGACCGCGGTCTCCTCCCGAATGCGCGCGGTCAGCAGCAAGTTGTAGTCCGCACCCACCGCGACCAGGAACACGAGCGTGACGATCGGCAGGAACCATTCGATCTGATGGCCCAGCATGTTGTGCCAGATCAACTGGGTGACGCCCACGGCCGAGGCGAAGGACAACACCACGGAGGCCAGCAGATACAACGGGGCGACCAATGCACGCAGGACGAGTACCAAAATGACGAACACGGCGGTGAGCACCATCGCGGCGACCACCTTCATGTCCCGGCGCACCAGGTCGTGCAGGTCCGCGCCGAACGCCGCGGCCCCGGTGACGTCGACCCGAGCATCGGCCAGCGTGGTACCGACCAACGCCGCGCGCAGCGCGGCCTGTTCGGCTCGCACCCGGTGCCGACCGTCGGGACCCAGCGGATTCGCGTCGCCGCTGACCAGAATCCGCGCCGTGTGCCCGTCCGCGGAGACGAACTGCGCCACCGCCGCCTTCGCCGCCGCGGGGTCCACCGTCGGTGCGTTACTGCGCCGAGTGTGCAGTTGAGCACCGGGTTTCGAGCCTTTTCGCGTGCCTGACTGCACACTCGGCGCAGAGGGGGTGATCAGGTCGGCGGGGCTGTGCACGATGGCGACGCCGGGGACCGCGGCCAGCGCAGCGGCGGGGCCGGCGAGCGCGGCGAGCGCCTGCGGCGTACGCAGATCGCCGTGGCTGGTCAGCAGCAGGAAGTCCGGCAGTGTTGCGTGATGCGGGAAGTGCGCGTTGAGCGCGTCCAGGGCCCGGGCGTTCTTCGAGTGCGGTTGCAACGCGTTCTCGTCGAAGCTCATCCGGGTGCTCGGCGCGAAGGCGGCCAGCGGTAGTAGCGCCAGCACCGACACCACCAGCACCGCGGCGGGCCGCCGGGTCAACAGCGCGCCGGTGGCCGTCCATCGGCGTCGGGACGCCTCCCCGCCGATCCGCGCGGCCCGGTCCCCGGCCAGCACCAGCAGGGCCGGGGCCAGCGTCATCGACACCGCGACAGTGAGCCCGATGCTCACCGCCATTGCCGGGCCCAAGGTGTGCAGCGCGGACAGGCGCGCGGCGATCAGCGCGCAACTGCCGACCATCACGGTCGCTGCCGAGGCGGCCAGTACCGGACCCAGCCGTTCCAACGCTGCCCGGGCGGCGGCCCCGGGAGATAACCCCTGCGCCAGGCCCTCTTGGTGACGGCTGATCAGGAACACGGCATAGTCGGTGCCCGCACCGAACACAACGACCACGATGAATGCATCGGAGTAGGTGGACACCGGCATGCCGTGCTGGCCCAGCAGCGAGATCAACCCGCGGGCGCAGAGCACCGAAGTGATGATGGTGAGCAACGGGATGGCCACCATCCGCGGGCGTCGATAGAGCCCCAGCAGGATGCTCAGGATCAGCGCGCCGGCGACGGCCGTCACCGGCACCATGATGTGCAGCACGTTGTCGGTGAGGTCCGTGATCATCGCGACGTCGCCGCCGACGTGCACCGCCAACCCCGCCGGAGGGTGCAGGTCACGGAGGGTGTCGCGAAGCCAGTGCACATCCGAGACAGCCCGCGGGGAGCCGACCTCGGGGCCGATGGCCACCGACAGGTAGGTCGCTGCGCCGTCAGCGCTGCGCAACGCCGGCGCCAGCGCCGGGTGGGTGATGGCGTCCTGCACGTCGACGACGCGGTCGGGCGCCGCCCGCAGCGTCGCCACCAACCGGACCTGATAGGCGCGGTCGGCCGCGGTCAATCCACCGGGGTGCTCCAGCACGACCAGTGCGTACCCATGGGCACCCGGCGCACCGAAGGCGGCCTGCATGGTGTCCAGCCCGCGGGCACTGGCCGAGTTCGACGGCACGAAAGACGTGCTCTTGTTGCGCACCACGTCCTCGAACTGCGGCACGAACACATTCAGTGCCACCGCGATCAGGATCCAGGCGAGGATGATCCACCGGGGCCGCGCGCTCACCCCGGAGCCAAGCCGACCGAAGATCGTCAATCCCCGCTCTCGCGGAACCATGCATCCAGCATGGACTGCAGGTCCGAGGCCACCCAGTGGGTCTCCTGACGCCCGGCCACCCACAGGTAAACGTCGGGGCGGTTCGCACCCAGCCGGTACACGAACAGGTCGTCACCGCCGGTGTCGCCGAAGAACAGCAGGTCGGCATCCGCGCCCTCGGGCAGGACCGGGGTGTCCCCATCCCGACCGAGCGCCAGGTTCTCCTCCACGATGCGCTCCACCGGCCAGACCGGCTCACCGCCCGCATCGTCGACCAGCCCATCGCTCTCCAGCAGCAGCGACCGCAAATCTCCGGGCAGGTCCAGACCGAGCTTGTCCTCCAGCGCGTCGATGGTGGTCTCGTCCGCCGGATCCGAGAGTTCGACGACGACCCCGTAGTCGTCGATGGCCCGCAGCCACGCCGTCCACATGACGGCACACTAACCCTCGAATGCCCCCATTCGGGGGACCCGACGGCGCGTCAGACGATCAGTCGGCGCAACGCCGGCAGCAACGCGCGCAACGCCTGCCCGCGGTGCGAGATCGCGTCCTTCTCCGCCGCGGACATCTGCGCGGTGGTGCGCTCGTGCCCGTACGGCCGGAAGATCGGGTCGTAGCCGAAACCGTTGCTGCCACGGCGTTCCCGCAGCAGCACGCCGGTGATGGTGGCCAACACGGTCTCCCCGGTGCCATCCGGCCGGGCCAGGGCGGCGGCGCAGGCAAAGTGGGCGCCGCGCCGGGAGTCGGGGACGTCGGTCAACTGAGCGAGCACCAGGTCCAGGTTGGCCTCGTCGTCACCGTGCTTGCCCGCCCAGCGTGCGGAGAAGATGCCCGGCATTCCGTTGAGCGCGTCCACGCAAAGACCGGAGTCGTCAGCGATCGTGGGCAGGCCGGTGGCCGCGGCCACCGCGTGCGCCTTGAGCAGCGCGTTCTCCGCAAAGGTGCGCCCGGTCTCGGCGACCTCGGGCACGTCCGGGAACTCGTCCACGCCGCCGGCCTGCAGCGGCAGGTCAGCCTCGGCCAGGATGCGGGCGAGTTCGGCGAGCTTGGCCGCGTTGCGGGTGGCCAGCACGATCCTGCTCACCCGGACAGCGCCACCTGCTGAAGGCGCGTCAGTTCCGCGCAGCCGCCCACGGCCAGGTCGAGCAGTGCGTCTAGCAACGCCCGGTCGAACGGGGCACCCTCCGCGGTGCCCTGCACCTCGACGAACTGCCCGGTGCCGGTGCAGACCACGTTCATGTCGGTCTGCGCCGCGACGTCCTCGACGTATTCCAGGTCCAGCACCGGGCGCCCATTCGAGATCCCGACACTGACCGCGGCGACCGAGTCGCGCAGCGGCTCACCCTTCAGCGCACCGCGCTCGCGCAGCCAGGTCACGCCGTCGGCCAGCGCCACGTAGGCCCCGGTGATCGCCGCGGTGCGGGTGCCGCCGTCGGCCTGTAGTACGTCGCAGTCCAGCACGATGGTGTTCTCGCCGAGCGCCTTGTAGTCGACGACGGCGCGCAGGCTGCGGCCGATGAGCCGGGAGATCTCGTGCGTGCGGCCCCCCACCCGGCCCTTGATCGACTCGCGGTCGCTACGGGTGTTGGTGGACCGGGGCAGCATCGCGTATTCAGAGGTGACCCAGCCCAGCCCGCTGCCCTTGCGCCAGCGCGGCACGCCCTCGGTGACGCTGGCCGCGCACAGGACGCGGGTGCGGCCGAATTCGACCAGCACCGACCCTTCGGCATGGTCCAGCCAGTTGCGGGTGATGGTGACAGGGCGAAGTTGATCGGGCGCGCGGCCCCCGGGGCGTTCCACGGAGGCGAGACTAGATGTCGTACGTGGCGCCGGGGCAGGCGAGGTCGACGCGGCCGGGGAAATCGGCGGCTTCGGACAGGGTGCGGGCCGGGTCGTTCCACGGCGGGATGTGGGTGAGCAGCAGCCGCGGGACCTCGGCGCGCTCGGCGTGCTCGGCGGCCTCGCGGCCGGTGAGATGCACGTCGGGGAAGAAGTCGCGGCCCTCGTGGAACGATGCCTCGCACAGAAACAGATCGCTGTTGCGGGCCAGCTTGACCAGGTTCTCGCAGATACCCGAGTCCCCGCTGTACGTGAACGCCTTACCGCCGTGCTCGACGCGTATCGCGTATGCCTCGACCGGGTGCACGGTGCGGTCCAAGGTCACCCGCAGCGGCCCTACCTCGAAGATCGCGCCGGGGCTCATCGTCCGGAAGTCGAACTGCGCGGTCATGCCGGGGTCCTCGGGCAGTCCGTACGCCGCGGCCATCCGCGCCGGGGTGTTGCCCGGCCCCCACACCGGCAGGCGTGGCACGGGCCCCTCCGGTCGATAGGCGCGGGCCACGTAGTACCCGCACATGTCGATGCAATGGTCCGGGTGCAGATGACTGAGCAGCAGCGCATCGATGCCGTAAATGTCGGTGTGCTTGGCCAGTTCCCCCAACGCCCCGGCGCCGAGATCCAGCAGCAGGCGGAATCCCTCGGCCTCCAGCAGGTAGCAGGAGGTTGCGGACATCGCCCCACCGAACGATCCCGAGCAGCCGACGACGGTCAATTTCACGCGATGGCTCCCATGACCTCGACCGACCCCAGCGCCTCGACCACACCGAGATCCGGTCCGAGGAATCGTCGGCCCACCGCGGCGAACGGCTGCCGGTCGCCGGTCGCCAGGAACCGGTGCCGGGGCGGCGGCGCATCCGCGGCGCGGGCCAACCCGCCGTCCACCAGCACCCGGTAGACGTCCTTCGCGGTCTCCTCCGCGCTGGACACCAACGTCACCGACTCCCCCAGGGTGTGCGCGATCGCGCCGGCCAGCAGCGGGTAGTGGGTGCAGCCCAGCACCACCGTGTCCACGTCCGCGGCGATCATCGACGCCAAGTATTCCGCGGCCACCGCAAGGACCTCCGGCCCGGAGGTCAGCCCTCGCTCCGCGAACTCCACGAAGCGGGGGCACGCGGTCACCGTCAACTGCAGGTCGTGGGCCGCGGCGAACGCGTCCTCGTAGGCCTGCGAGGTCTTGGTGGCCTGGGTGCAGATCACCCCGACCCGTCCGTTGCGGGTCGCGGTCACCGCGCGCCGCACGGCCGGGCGGATCACCTCGACCACCGGCACCGAGTAGCGCTCCCGGGCATCGCGCAGCACCGCGGCGGACGCGGTGTTGCAGGCGATCACCAACGCCTTGACGCCGTCGGCGACCAGATGGTCCATGACGGTGAGCGCGAGCCGGCGCACCTCCGCGATCGGCCGCGGACCGTACGGGGCGTTGCGGGTGTCCCCGACGTAGACCACCGGCTCGGCGGGCAACAGATCGAGCACCGCCCGGGCAACGGTCAGCCCGCCGACGCCGCTGTCGAAGATGCCGATCGGTGCGTCGGACATGGCTCCTCAACGGATCGACGGCAGTGGGCGGGACAGTCGCCTCTGGTCAGATTACGGCCGACCGGTGGTTTCCGCCGCGAGGCGGTCGAGGAATTCCACCGCGTGCGCAGCGTAGGGCCCGATCCAGCGATCGTGGATGTGCTTGATGGGCAGCACGTTGAGGTGGTTCCAGCGTTGCCGGCCCTGACGGACCACCACTACCAAGTCACAGTCCTCGAGCGTGCGGAGATGTTGCATCACCGTGCACCGGTCGAGTCCGTCGAACGCGGCACACAGATACCCCGTGGTGCGCGGACCGTCGCGCAGGAGGTCGAGCAGCCCACGCCGGGTCGCCGAGGCCAACGCTCGGAAAACCTTGTCGGATTGCTCGTCCTCTGTCATGTTGTAAACATATAACATAAGGAGGTCACGATGGAGTTGAGGTTCACAGTCCGTGCGCATATCTCACGCCCGGTCGCGACGGTGTTCGAAGCAGTGGTCGACCCCGACCAACTGTCCGGTTACTTCACCACCGGCGGCGCCAAGGGCCGACTGGAAAAGGGATCCACCGTCAGCTGGGACTTCCACGACTTCCCCGGCGCCTTCCCAGTGGAGGTGGTCGACCTGGTGCCGAACGCGCGCATTGTGCTGCGCTGGGCCGCGCAGGCAGCAGCGCCCGGCGGTCAGACCGAGGTCACCATCGAGTTCGAACCTGTCGGGGACGACCGCACGCTGGTCACCATCAGCGAAGAGGGCTGGGAGCCCAGCACCGAGGGACTGGCTGCCTCGTACGGCAACTGCATGGGCTGGTCGCAGATGCTGTCCGCGATGAAGGCCTACGTCGAGTACGGCATCAACCTGCGCGAGGGCATGTACGTCTAGCGGTCAGCCGTTGACGACCGTGCGCTCCAGAATGCCCAGGGTGTTGCGCAGGGTGGCCTCCGGGATGATCGGGAAGCGCACCGTGCCCGCCTCGCCGAAGTCGCGGTCCCGCCAGATCGGATTGATCTGCGACCAGTCGTAGTACGACGTCACCTCGGTGCCGTCGTCGACCGCGCGCAGCCGATAGCCGTAGAAGTGGCCGATGGGCTCGTCGACCAACGGCGATTCCACCGTCCAGGCGATCTCGCGATCCTGGTCGAACGCGGTGATGACCACCGTGACCTCGTAGCGCCCGAGCGCCAGGTCACCGAGCGCGTCACGGTGCATCTTGAGATCGAATTTGTCGCCGACACCGCTGACCGGCTTGTCGTCACCGGCGGACATGATCATCCCCGAGCTGTCGATCGCCAGGTGCCCGTGCGGATCGCAGAGCACCGCGAAGATCGCGGCGGGGTCGGCGGGAATGGTGCGGGAAACCTCGAATCGATCAGCCATGGCAGGCATCCTGCCGGCGCTAGCCCCTCGACGACAGTGAGCCGGCTCGCAAGCTCGCCGGCTATGCCCAGAGCTGGCCTTCCAGGCGTTCCTCGGCGTCCGCGATGGTGCCGGAGTAGGCACCGGTGGACAGGTACTTCCAGCCGCCATCGGCGACCACGAAGGCGATGTCCGCGCGCTCGTTCGCGGCCATCGATTTGGCCGCCTGGCCCAGCGCCGCGTGCAGAATCGCGCCGGTGGAGATGCCCGCGAAAATGCCCTCCTCCTCGATCAGCTGACGGGTGCGGCGCACCGCATCGCGCGGACCGACGGAGAACCGGGCATCAATCAGGGACGGGTCGTAGAGCTCGGGCACGAAGCCCTCGTCCATATTGCGCAGGCCGTAGACCAGTTCGCCGTAGCGCGGTTCGGCGGCCACGATGCACACCTCGGGTTTGTGCTCCCGGAAGAACCGGCCGACCCCCATCAGCGTGCCGGTGGTGCCCAACCCGGCGACGAAGTGGGTGACCTCGGGCAGGTCCTCGTACAGCTCCGCGGCGGTGCCCTCGTAGTGCGCCTGGGCGTTGGCCGGGTTGCCGTACTGATAGAGCATCACCCAGTCCGGGTGCTCCTCGGCCAAGCGCTTGGCCACCCGCACGGCCTCGTTGGAGCCGCCCGCGGCGGGCGAGGAGACGATCTCCGACCCCCACATGGCCAGGATCTGGCGACGCTCTTCGGAGGTGTTCTCCGGCATCACGCAGACCATCCGGTAGCCGCGCATCTTCGCCGCCATGGCCAGCGAGATACCGGTGTTGCCGGACGTCGGCTCCAGGATCGTGCAACCGGGTTTGAGCAGGCCTTCCTTCTCGGCCTCGTTGATCATCCGCAACGCCGCCCGGTCCTTGATGGACCCGGTCGGGTTGTGATCCTCGAGCTTGGCCCACAGCCGGACGTCCGGGGACGGCGACAGCCGCGGCAGACCCACCAGCGGGGTCCTGCCGACGGAGTCCAGCAGTGAGTCGAAGCGCAAGGTCAGCCGCCGGCCACGGCAGGAAGCACCGTGACGCTGTCGCCGTCCTTGAGCTCGGTCTTCAGCCCGCCGAGGAAGCGCACGTCCTCGTCGTTGAGGTACACGTTCACGAACCGGCGCAGGCCGTTGTCGTCAACCAGGCGGGCGCGCAGGCCCGCGTGCCGGGACTCGAGGTCGTCGAACAGCTCGTCCAGGGTGCCGCCGGCGCCCTCGACAGCCTTTTCGCCGTCGGTGTACTGCCGGAGGATCGTCGGAATGCGGACCTCTATTGCCATGGCTCCTGCTTCGTCGTCGGACGGTTTCTTGTACGGACAACCGCCGGCACCCGGCGGGACATTCCAGCTGTATTCCTACGGCCTCGCTACCGCTCGCCCGCGACGGCTGGGACCACCTTCACCGGCTCCTCGGTGACCTCTCCATCCACGATCCGGAACGAGCGGAATTCGTGGCTGCCCGGCTCCTTGGTGGAGACCAGGACGTAATGCGCCTCGGGCTCGGAGGCGTAGGAGATATCGGTGCGGGACGGGTAGGCCTCGGTGGCGGTGTGCGAGTGGTAGACCACCACCGGCACCTCGTCGCGGTCGTCCATCTCCCGGTACAGCCGCAGTAGGTCCATCGAGTCGAACTCGTAGAACGTCTGCGAGCGGGCCGCGTTGGCCATCGGGACGAAGCGCACCGGGCGGTCCGACCCGACCGGGCCCGCGACCACACCGCACGCCTCGTCCGGGTGGTCGGCCCGGGCGTGCGCCACGATGGCGTCGACGATCGCCTCGTCAATCTCCAGCACACGCCAAGGTTACCGTTGAGTGCGGACCAGGCTGTCCTGCAGCCAGGTCAGCCACTCGTAGAGCGCGTAGGCGGGCAGCCGGGGGTCATCGGGGGCCAACGCGGCGATCATCGCCTCGTAGTCCTCCTCGATCTCCAACCGGGTGCCCAGCGCCAGGCGCAGGTCGTTGAGCGCCACCAACCAGGCCGGGACCTGCGCGGCGGGCAGGTGCAACCGCCCGTCCGGCCCGACCGTCTCCAGCCCGGACAACAGCACCGCAATGTTGGCCCGCTTGCCGGCCATCAGGTCGTTCTCGGTGAATCGGCGGTACTCCGCGGCCGCGGCCGGATCATCCGGGTAGGCATCGGGCAGCAACCGGGCCAGCGCCGGGTCGTCCGGGAGCACGTCCGTGCCGGGCGAGCTGAACGGGTCACGCAGGCCGGGCGCAATCTCCTGCGCCGGCGCCGCAGCGGCGGCGTGCGAGTCGAACAGCTCGAGCAGGTCGCCGAAGGCCCGGCGGATCACCTCCGCCTCGCCGGGCGCCAGGGTGATGTTGACGGATCCCCCGCGTTCCCGCTTCACTTTTCCGCTCACGTTATTTGTCCTGCTGCAACGTGGCCCACAGACCGTAGCCATGCATGGCGCCCACGTCCCGCTCCATCTCCTCGCGGCTGCCGTTGGACACCACCGCCCGGCCCGCCTGGTGCACATCCATCATCAACTTGGTGGCGTGTTCCTTGCTGTACCCGAAGTAGGCGCGGAACACGTAGGTGACGTAGGACATCAGGTTGACCGGGTCGTTCCAGACGATCGTCACCCACGGCGTGTCCAGCCGGACGAGCTCTTCGCCCTCCGGCCGTTGGACCTCGGTGGGTGCCACGGACATACGCCCATCCTGGCATCCGGACTCCTCAGGCGGCGCGGCCCAGTAGCTGTCCCGGAGTGGTCCCGACCTTTGATTCCGTCACGCGCTTGCCCGCAACCCGGCCCAGGCATAGGAATGCGCGCATGGCTCTCTCGCGAGGAATCAGCTTCGGCGCAGCATTGGTTCTGGCCGCCTGCGGCCTCGTGAGCGCTTCACCGAGCATGGCCGGCACGACCGTCGCTCGCGCGGGGCTCATCCAGAGCTGGGGCACCACCACGACCGACCTCAGCGGAAGCGGTTACCCGAACGAGCGACACACGCCGGCTGCGGTGGCCTTGCCGGGAGGCGTGCGCGCGACCGCTATCGCGGCGGGCGCCACCACGTTCGTCGCGATCGGCTCGGACCACCACCTGTACGCCTGGGGCATGAACAGCCACGGCGAGACCGGGGACGGGACGACCACGGAACGACCCAAACCCGTGCGGGTGAAGCTGCCCGCGGGCGTGAAACCGGTCAGCATCGCCGCGGGCGCCGCCGAAACGTTGATGGCCGGCTCCGACGGTCGGCTCTACGCCTGGGGCGACAACTCCACGGGCGGACTGGGCACCGGGAAGAGCAATGCGGTGATAACCACGCCGACGCCGGTGCGACTGCCCGCCGGCGTGCGGGCCGTCGCGATGTCGGCGAGCGGCCACAGCCTCGTGATCGGCTCGGACCACCGGCTCTACGCCTGGGGCTCCAA
>Ga0137412_10004857_pt1 | contig 10738 bp, 12 predicted proteins | sample CZODoug2_1_16fun_FD_122160 | JGI IMG/M metagenome (GOLD analysis project Ga0137412, IMG submission 122160) | Vadose zone soil fungal communities from Angelo Coast Range Reserve, California, USA - CZODoug2_1_16fungal (Hybrid Assembly) | ecosystem: Environmental > Terrestrial > Soil > Vadose zone... | reverse complement strand
GTATCGCGCCGCCGGAATCATCGGAAAACCACGCGAAGCACTTCACGGGCTCTTACGAGCGGAGACTCGTTGCGGGTGCCGGCCATGCGATGCCGCAGGACGCGCCGCGCGAGACGGCGGATGCGGCACGGCGCCCGCAACGCTCGCTCGCAGAGGGCGATGTACTGCGTGGCCGCTACCGCGTGCAAGGGCTGTTGGGGCAAGGCGGCATGGGAACCGTTTTCGCAGCTATCGATCAATATCGCCTCGAAAGAACCAATGGCGACAATAGAGTGGCCATCAAGGTTTTGCACACCGAGGTTATAAAGCGGCCGCGATTGTTCGCAGAATTGCGGCGCGAGTTTCAACATTTGCAATCGCTTTCGCACCCGAACATCGTTCGCGTGCACGAGTTCGACCGTGACGGCGACCTGGCCTTCTTTACTATGGAGTACCTGAACGGAACGCTTCTCCGCCGGGTGCTGTCCGCTCAAGAATCCTCGACGTTGTACCGTCCTCATGCTCTTGCCATCGTCAGGGATGTGGGGGCTGCGGTTGCGCATGCGCATGCACGCGGTGTAGTGCATGGCGATCTCAATCCTGGAAACATTTTTATCACCGACAACGGTGAAGTTCGGGTTGTGGACTTTGGCGCTTCGCATCAATTGCACCGCGGCCCCTGGATATCGGAATTCGACAATCAGCAGCAAATAGCAGTCGCGACGCTGAGGTATGCGAGCTGCCAATTACTCGAGGGCGAGGCTGCGGATGCACGCGACGACGTGTACGCGTTGGCCTGCATCACCTATGTACTGTTGACGGGGGACCACCCTTTTCAAGAGCAGACCGCCCTCAAGGCGCGCACTCTGCGGCTGACTCCCTCTCGCCCGAGCGGCCTCAGCCGACGGCAATGGAATGCGCTGCGGGCGGGGCTCGACTTCGACCGCGAGCAGCGCCCGGCAGACATGCAGGCGTGGCTTGATCGACTCGACCTGCGCGCGGCGGCGGCGAGTCTGCCGGCGTTGCCATCGCTTATGACCGTGCGCGTTCGACCCCGGAGCGATATGAGAAGATGGGCCGCAGCCGCAGCCGTGACAGCTCTCATCGTGGCTTGCGGTTGGGCGGTCACAGCCAATGTTGATGCCATGGCGCGCGCGGGGGCTGCCGTCAGCGCACAATTCAAATCGATCTTGGCGAGCACCGTCACCAGCCAATGGTGGGACAAGAGTTTAGGGGGTAGGGGCAAGGCCGAACCAGTCATCGAGGCCCCCGCATCTCCTGCCCCGACCGATGCGGCGCCTGAGCCGCGAGTGGACCGCGCCGCTTCGCAGACCAAGCCAACGAGCGCGACGCCAAATAGCGATTCGTCGACCACCGCCGAATCGCGGAGTCGCACCGGTGCCGCTGCGCCGCCGGTAAGCGCCGGTGCCGCCCCGCCCGCCAGGACAAGCGCGGCCGCCCCACCTGCCGCGGCAACTGCGCCGCCCAAAGCTGCTCCGCCCTCGGCATCCGCCCTCACTGCAGGCAATGCGCCCTCCGCGGCCGGCCCGCCAGCCCCGCCGCCCAAAGCCGCTGCCCCCGCCACGGCCGCTCCGCTCACCGCGGGCACTTCACCCACCGCGGCCGGTCCGTCCAAGGCCGCTCCGCCTGCCGCTGCCGCCGGTCAGACCGGCTACCCACTGCGCGCTCGCATCGAATTGGCTGCGGATAACGTTGAGGTATCACCCACGGAAGGCACGGCGCGCGTCATGGTGCACCGCAGCCGCTTGCTGCGCGGAGACGCCAGCTTCAGCTGGTGGACCGAGTCTGGAACGGCAAAACCAGGACGGGATTTTGTTGTCGTCAAGTCGCAGGTCGAGCACATCGAGAATGGCAAGGACGCCGCTAGCCTCGTCATTCCGATCGTCGTGGATCCCTCCCGTCGCCAGTCCAGGAGCTTCTACGTGGTCATCGACCAATCCAGTGACACCGCTGCGGTCGGGCCACGGACGTTGACGATGGTTACCATTTCAGGATCGGGCTAACACGGGTCAGTCGACCCTGCGAACTTCCGGTACTTGGGGTAAAGTGAAAACTCAAGCCTACAAGTTGCTACAAGCACTGATACTGGGGATCGATCGCGCGCGCTCACGATGTGGATACGGCCTCATGGCGCGCAGCGTTGCTCGACGAAGCGAGCAAGCCCTATCGCAAGGCGGGCTGGTTCGCCTACTTCTTCGCACGCGGGAAGCTGAGACAGGATCCCGTCTTTCGCGCCATACTCGAACGCGGTCTGCTTTTGGGGCGATCGCGCATCCTGGATCTGGGCTGCGGTCAGGCGCTGCTGGTGGCTTGGTTGCGGGCCGCCTCGTGCATGCACGATCGCGGAACATGGCCGGATGCGTGGCCGCCGGCGCCGAGGCCGCTGTCGACCCGCGGTATTGATTTGATGACCCGCGATGTCGAGCGGGCGCGTTCCGCGCTCGGGCCCGATGCGGACGTCGTCACGGGCGATATCCGCGACGCGGAGTTCGGCGCGGCCGACGCCATCGTGGTTTTGGACGTGCTGCACTACATGGCCGCGTCGGCCCAGCGCGACGTACTCAATCGCGCGCGCAGCGCGTTGCCCGTGGGCGGCCTGCTGCTGCTGCGCATCTGCGATGCCGGGGGCGGGCTGCGCTACCGCTATACTCAGTGGGTCGACAAAGTAGTAATGCTCTTGCGCGGCCATTCATGGGTGGTCCCGCATTGCCGCCGCGTCGACGAATGGCAGGCGCTGCTGCGGGAATCCGGCTTCAGCAGCGAAGCCCTGCCGATGAGCAAAGGAACTCCGTTTGCCAATGTATTGCTGATCTCACATGCGAGCGGGAGCGCAAGCCCTGCCCACTACCTTCCGGGTTGATAGGTCACCGGATTGGTGACGCTGTCGTCGCCGGTAATCGACTTCACGCGCCCGTCGGGCCACGCGCCTGCGCCGCGACTCGCTCGCTTCAGCGCATGTACCATTGAGCGTAGTCGGGCCCCTCTTGCATCTGATAACCGTCCGGCAAATCCAGTAGCGATGCGCTTGGTACAGCTTGGCGAATCGCCGTCAGCATGACTTCGGAAATCACACTGTCGTATTTGTATTCACGCACGAGCAGCGGCACGCCGCCGAGCTTGGCGATGTCCGGCCACCATTCCGACAATCCCAACTCCACACCAAACGCAAAATTGGAACCTTGCCGAAACTGACTGAGCGTCTTCATTCCGCTCAAGATCTCTGCGCCTCCGGGCATCGTAGCGGCCGGCGCTACGCAGAGTTCCAAACGCTTGGCGCCATTCTCGCGCTCCTCCCAGATTCGGCACGCGCGCCCGTCAACCGATTCGAAACGCACGGTCACGCGGTATTCACGCGGCACCGGTTGTCGCAGCCGATCGCTGACTATCTTCATGTCGGCGGCCTTTTGGTCCGCCTCAGCGCGTTCGTTGGGCGGTGCGCCGGCAGCCGCGTCCTCGAGTTGCTTAACGGCGTCGGCATAGTGGGCGACAACCTGGCTCAATGTCGCATGCTTGAGGACATGAACCGTCCGTGAAGGATTATCGATGACATACATTGTCCGATCCTTGAAGACATAGATGCTCTTGGCATTGGAGCCGCCGACGCGAACCTTGCCGTCCTCTACGAAGTATTGAGTGACGACAGGCGTGTAGGTCGGCGCAGCGAGTGCGATATTCGTTTGATCGACGGGCCGTACAGCGACGTCGTAGCTAACGCCGGCGTTGGCTAAAGCCGGCGCCAATAACAGCACGAAAACTTGCCTCAAAATCGTCCGCTCCTTGACGTTGATCGCCGCACGAAGATTAACTCAAAGCGGTGACCTGGTGCGCGCTCTACGCTCTAAAAACGGGTCGTCCGGCTCTGTTTACCATGGTATATTGGTACCAACCTTGCCGAGGGATCGATGTCCAGCTCACCGAAACGATTTGAAATCGAACGCATTCAAACGGGCGTGCGTATGGAGCGGCGTATTTTAAAAGTGCTCAAAGCGCTTGCAGAATACAAGAACATGACGCTGGGCGGCCTGCTCGAGGGCATTGTCTTGCACGCCTTTGACGGCAAGCCGCCATTCTCAAAAGAAACATTGGGAAAGATCGCCGACCTGAAGAGCATCTACGAACTCGATCTGGACGCACGGGCAAGCCACCGGCTGAAGGAGAAGCCGTGAACGACGCGGAATTCCTTTGCGCGCTCGAGGCTTGCACGCTCCCGGAGACAGATTTTGGACATGCTGCGCACGTGCGAGCCTGTTACTTGTATCTCAAGTCGGGAGATTTTGTTTCGGCGCTGGCGCGGCTGCGAGACGCAATCCGCAGGTACGCCGGTTCACTTGGAAAACCCCAGCGGTACCACGAGACCATCACCGTGGCATATGCGGCACTGATCCAAGAAAAAATGGCTGAACATGATGACGGCGATTGGGCGACGTTCGCCAAAAACAATCCCGAACTATTCACGCCTGACTTGCTGCAGCGGATCTACCCCGCCTCGCAACTCGAGTCGGAACTGGCTCGGAGGATTTTCATCCTGCCTCGCGGCGCTGCATGCAGGTAATCCCCTTATTCGCGGCCCGAATGACAAACCAAGTGGTGGATGAGATGGCCAGGATTACGGTGCTTGCAGGATCGGGCAAAAACCGGGCAGTAATGATCTAACGCCGCGATGGCGTCGGCGCCTAATATGTATCCTATCATCACCGCACCTGGAGCGCCCACCATGAGCATGAAAATTCCCCGTCGCAAGCTCGGCCCGCAAGGCCTGGATGTCTCCGCCATCGGCCTCGGCTGCATGGGCATGTCGGACTTCTATGGCCCGTCCGATGAAGCCACCAATCTCAGCGTGCTCAACACCGCGCTCGATATCGGCGTCGACTTCCTCGACACCGCCGACATGTACGGCGTGGGAGCGAACGAACGTCTGCTCGGAAAAATCTTGAAAACGCGCCGCAAGGAAGTCGTACTCGCCACCAAGTTCGGCCTCGTGCGCGGACCCGATGGCGCGTCCCGCGGCATCAACGGAACCCCCGAATACGTGCGCGCAGCCTGCGACGCCAGTCTCGAGCGTCTCGGCGTCGATCATATCGATCTGTACTACCAACACCGGGTCGATCCGAAGGTCGCCATCGAGGAAACGGTGGGCGCCATGGCGGAGTTGGTTGCGGCCGGCAAGGTGCGTCACCTGGGCCTGTCTGAAGCCTCGGCGAACACCATTCGCCGCGCCGCCCAGGTGCATCCCATCGCCGCGCTGCAAAGCGAATACTCGCTGTGGACGCGCGACCTCGAGGCGACCATCCTGCCGGCCTGCAAAGAACTCGGCATCGGTGTCGTCGCCTACAGTCCGCTCGGCCGCGGCTTTCTCACCGGCGCGTTCAAGAAGCCCGAGGACTTGGATGCCGGCGATTTCCGGCGCAGCAACCCGCGCTTTTCGAGCGAGAACTTCGCCAGGAATCTGCAGCTGGTGGAGATGGTGTCGGAGATCGGCCGCGAGGAAGACCATACGCCGGCACAGGTCGCCCTTGCGTGGCTTCTCGACCGCGCACCGTACATTGTGCCTATTCCGGGTACGCGCAGCATCAAGCGCTTGAAGGAAAACGCATCGTCGGTCGAGCTGCGGCTCAGCGACGCGCAGCGCGAACGGCTCTACGGGATCCTGCGTGAGCGGCCGGTGAGCGGCGCTCGTTACCCCGCGGCGTCAATGGCGTCAATCGAAGCCTGACAAAATCCGCAAGCTCGTTACTTACCTCCCTTCTTTTGGGGAAGTGTTCTGATGGGCGCTCGCCATTCCCCGCGGGTCCTGAATTCATCCGTGTTTACAGCACTTCGAACACGCTGTACACGGGTCCGCCGGGCTGTCGATGTCCGATGCCGAGGGCGAGAACCCCATTGAGCCAGTCGTAGGTCGCAGCCGCAGTCTCGAACATAGGGCTGATCCGGAAGTAGTAACTCGCAGGATCAACCGCCTCGCCCCGCTCCATGCGCTTGATGACGTCGGTCGGCCCGTGGCGCACGCCGCGATAGGTCATCGCGATTGTTGCATTGTCGTTGGTCTTCATCACCAGCCGAACATCGAGCGTCGTGCTGCCGTCGGCGCGGACGGCTTGCCAGTCGCTTCCCCCATCGATCACCTCCCCGGATAGGCGGTCGCCCTCAAACGAGCCGCCCGACACCAACCCGATGCGACGGTTGACCCCCGGGGTAGCGCCAACGACCACCAGAGGCCGTACTTTCAGCTGCATGACGAACAGCGGTCGAGTTCGCACATTTTTCAGAACCTCCGGCAAATCGTCGAAGCGAGTCTCGGACATCATCTTTCTCTCCTTTTGCGATCTGGCCAACGAGTTTCTCCCAAAGCTTGGGAAATGGCGGCCCCAGCGAGTACCTCGCGACCCCCAGGCTGTAGCAGTATTACTCGCGATTACCGTCCAGCCTGTGTGATCCGACCTTCGCGACCTTCGAGCAATGCTTTGTTATGTCCGACAACCCCTGCTATGAACTGCATGAGCGTTCGGAGTCGCGCGGTGGTGCGCACATCGCGATGCGTGAGCAGCCACAACTCCAAAATTGGGGGCTGTTTGCCAGGTTCAAGACGCACTAAAAGCGGATCGGGATCACCCAGCAAGCAGGGCAACATGCCAATGCCTAAGCCGGCACGCGCGGCGGACAGTTGGGATAGCAAACTTTCAAACACGCCGCGTACGGGAAGGTGCGGGTAAGCGCTGTTGTGTACCCAGTCGGGAGTCACTTCCGAAGCATTGCGCTGATATCCGATCCAGCAAGATGTTCTCGACTGCAAGTCGTGCTGACGAAGATAGTCGCGCGAGACGAACGGTGCAAACGCGACAGCTGCCAATCGCTTTCCCACAAGATGCGGCGGCGGTTTGGGCGTAATTCGCAATGCGATGTCTGCCTGGCGCCTATCGATATCGAGTGACTCGTAGCCGGTGACCATCTCGATGTTGATTTCGGGATACTTCTGGGCAAATACCGGCAAACTCGGAATTAGCAGATGCGTCGCCAGAAAATCACTGATGGCAACACGCACGTGTCCCGTGAGCTTTTGGTCGCGGCCGACAACGCGGCGCTCCAGTGTCATAACTTCACGTTCCATGTTTTCAGCGGTAGCGAGAATGTCCTTGCCTGCTGGCGTGAGCTCATAACCATGGGCCGTGCGGTCAAACAGCCGCACTCCCAATCCTTTCTCGAGGGCGACGATACGGCGTGCGACAGTGGAGTGGCTCATGTCGAGCAAGTCGGCGGCGGCACGCACCGTCGAATGCCGAACCATGGCCAGAAATATCTTGATGTCGTCCCAATTCATGCTGAATGTTCGGTCCGCCATCGTTCTGCCGCGCTAGCTCAAGTTCCAACGTGTCTCATTTTTGCACCAGCAAACGGCAAGTTTGCGAGTTTCCGCGCCCACCGTCGACGGGCAAAATATCCTGCATGTATCGGAGATCAATTGGTAGTCCCGCCAGAGCATCAATGCACCAACCGAGGCCTTTTTCGATCATGACAAATTCAATCCGCTTCACCAAATGCCCGCGAGCTACGGGTATCGCGTTCGTTGTTCTAGTGCTTTCGATTGGAAAACCAAATATCGCACAGGCGGAGCACGCAATGTCACCAAACGAATCAGCGGCCGCCGTCGCGCTCAATTGCTTCGAAACGTGGCTCGACCGCCCGGCTGACTTCATCGCCTCCGTTGAATGTATGTACCGGGCGTGGCAGATCGCAGCTTTTGCGACACCAAACAGAGTAATTGATCTGGTCGATGATCAGTCGCGTTGAACTCGGGGCCATTTATCGAATTACCGGGCAGGGAACAGTGACACGCGTTGCGTCTCAAGCCGCCGGAAACCTAATCAAATAGCGATCACGCCTTCTCACCCACCGCTAACGCCTTGGCACTGAACGAGACCCCGCATCCCCCCAGCCCGCAATATCCCTGCGGATTCTTCGCCAAATATTGCTGGTGATACTCCTCGGCATAGTAGAACTCGGGCGCGGCGACGATCTCGGTGGTGATCGAGCCCAAGCCAACCTTCGCAAGCGCGGCTTGATATTCCGCCCTCGATTGTTCCGCCTGTCGCAGTTGCTCGGCGCCATAGGCGTAAATGCCGGACCGATACTGGGTGCCGACATCATTACCCTGGCGCATGCCCTGGGTGGGATCGTGCGACTCCCAGAAGACGCGCAATAGGTCGAGGTAGTCGGTATCTTTGGGATCGAATATCACACGCACCACTTCGTTGTGCCCGGTATTGCCCGTACACACCTCTTCGTACGTGGGATTCGGGGTGAAACCGCCCGCGTAGCCCACGGCGGTGGCGTACACCCCATCCATTTGCCAGAACTTGCGCTCGGCTCCCCAGAAGCAGCCGAGCCCAAACAGGGCGAGTTGCGTACCGTCCGGAAACGGCGGCGCAATGCGGTGACCGTTTACGAAATGCCGCCCGGAGATACGGACGGGATCGCTGCGTCCGGGAAGTGCGTTCTCGCGTGCCGGCATGGCGGCCTTTTTGAATATGCCCATGGCCACAGTGTGTGGCCGGAATCGCTCGGATTCAAGGCTTGAGTTGGGCCGACTCGGGTGCCCCGCCGGCGGGCGGTAATGAATCGACCGGAACCAATGGCAGGTTGTAGGCGTCCACCTTGGTCTTGGTCTCCTGCTCCCGGCGCACCTTATCCTGTGCCAGCCGCAGCTGCTCGCGGCTGCGCTCGAACTCGGCGTTGCGCTTGGCCTCTATCGCAGGATCGACGTCTTTCGCCAGGCGTTCGATTGCGATCCGGGCGTTCAGGCAGTCCGAATCGTTGCGCATCTTGGCGGGGTGCTCATTGCATTTCATCAACACGCCGTCCAGAGTCACGCGATCCTCCATGAGGTCCGTGACCGTCATGGGCGGTATGCGCTTGGGCGCGCAAGCGGCGCTGCCCAAAATCGCGGCACATAGCCATCCAATGGCTACGATTTGTTTGGTTGTGTATGGCATATAGCTTCCCACGGCCAATGGTATACAAACCCCGCAACCGTGCGAGTCCGCGGCCGTGACGCGTCTCACGGCTTGACTATGTTCTGCCGAAGCCGCGCCCAACAACGTGAACTTGCGCACGTTGGGCGGCGCCTGTACCGTTCGCAGCCATGGCGACCCACAACCCAAAAGAGGCTCCCAAACTCGACTTCGAGACCGCCATGCGTGATCTCGAGGAACTCGTCGAGCGCTTGGAACAAGGCGACTTACCCCTCGAAGAATCACTGGCTGCGTTCGAGCGCGGTGTGATGCTGACCCGAAACTGCCAGACAGCCCTCAAGGAGGCGGAGCAGAAAGTCGAGATTTTACTCAAGAAGGCGGGCGAGCCGGCGATTGAAGACTTCGACGCAGACGAAGCGGACGCGACTTAAGCCGGGTCAGCGACTTAGAGCCGCATGGGCGCCTCGAGCCATGCCGGCGCCTCGAGTCAGGGGCCGGCCGGTTGACTCCGGGTCGCCCGAGTTTTCGGCAACTTTTCGAGCATATACCGGTACTTACCACTGTACGGCCATGGGACGGCGCCGGCCTGAGGACTTGGCCGGTAGGAATCGTCTAAGATCATTGAACTACGCGGTTTCGGCACCATGTCGGGCGTGATCGCATCTGCAGGAACCAAACGCAAATGAATGTAGCCGCCCCCGCCAAGAAGCCCAATGTGTCGTCCATCGAAGATGTGCAAGGCCATGCCGACACGCGCCAGCTACCCATAAACAAAGTCGGTATCAAGGACATTTTTCATCCGGTCAAGGTGAAAGACCGTGCGCGCGGTGAGCAGCACACCGTCGCGAATTTCAACATGTACGTGAACCTGCCGCACAATTTCAAGGGCACCCACATGTCTCGCTTCGTCGAAATCCTGCATTGCGAGCGCGAGATATCGGTCGATTCCTTCGGCAAGATGCTGAAGGACATGACCGAACTCCTGGATGCGACCGCCGGCCACATCGAAATGACTTTTCCGTACTTCGTCATGAAGAAAGCGCCGGTGACCGGCGTCGAGAGCCTGATGAATTATCAGGCGACGATTTTTGGCGAGGCCCGCCATGGTAAGACCGATGTTTGGCTCAAGGTCGTTGTGCCGACCACGAGCCTATGCCCCTGCTCGAAGAAAATATCGGACTACGGCGCCCACAATCAACGCTCACACATCACCTTGACGGCGAAACTCAACGAACACATGTGGCTCGAGGAATTGATCGAAATTGCCGAAAGCGAAGCCTCGTGCGAGGTGTACGGAATTTTGAAGCGGCCGGACGAAAAGTACGTGACCGAGCGCGCCTACGACAACCCGAAGTTCGTCGAGGATACGGTGCGCGACGTGGCCGTGGCGCTCAACAAGGATAAACGGGTTCGCGCCTACGTGGTGGAATCCGAGAATTTCGAGTCCATCCACAATCACTCGGCCTACGCGATGATCGAGCACGACAAAGAAGCCGCCAACTAAGGCTGGGGCGACGAACTAAGGACGAGGCGGCGGACTAAAGGCGGCGGCGCCGGCTGGAAGCGCGCGCTCCGCGCTCTGCAGACGGCCGATCATGTTGCGCAGGAACACCTGATTGAAACGCAGCTGGCACTCGGCTGAGACCTGTTCCAGGAGCGTCGAACTCACTTTCATGACGGTCACGGCTCCGGCGGCTTTGATGGTGGCCGTGCGTTTAGCGCCTCGCACGTAGCTCGTCTCGCCGAAGCAATCGCCGCTGTCCAAATAGCCG
>Ga0137412_10004856_pt1 | contig 10738 bp, 9 predicted proteins | sample CZODoug2_1_16fun_FD_122160 | JGI IMG/M metagenome (GOLD analysis project Ga0137412, IMG submission 122160) | Vadose zone soil fungal communities from Angelo Coast Range Reserve, California, USA - CZODoug2_1_16fungal (Hybrid Assembly) | ecosystem: Environmental > Terrestrial > Soil > Vadose zone... | reverse complement strand
TAGTCTCCACCGACGTTCCCGGCAAATCTGTGCTGGACTTGATGTAGGCCGAACCGTCAGGTCCATCGCCTCGGTGCCCGGGACGGGATTTGAACCCGTACGACCTTGCGGTCAGCGAGGTTTAAGCTCGCCGTGGCTGCCGGTTACACCACCCGGGCGGGGTAGGTCGGACAACGCTACCGAGGCCAGTCCCCGCCGGCGTACTTGTTGGCCGCGGGCGGGACGGCGAGCAGGGCGGCCGGCCCGGAGCCGACGGCGGGCGCGGTCGGTGCGAGGCCGCACAAACTCCCCGGGCCGCGATTACTGGGCTTGTCGCGCAGTATCAACTGCAACCGCTAGCGGGACAACCACCAGCCAGCGTCGCTCAGGCGTGCCGGGTCATGGCCAGCAGCGTGTCGTGCACCGCTGAGTACTCCTGTACCACCCGGAACAGTTCGTCGGGGTCGTTGGAGCTCAGCCGACGGCACGTATCCACGGCGTCGCGCCGGTGCTGCTCCAGGGTCGCGATCCACTCCCGATCCGGCCGGGGCCGGGAACGCTCCCGGGCGATAGCGGTGGCATGCAGCGCGATCACCAGGCCGACCAGCGTCAAGGCCTGCGAATAGTCCACCTGCACGGTCCGCTCGAAAAGCGCGGTGTCCCCCTGTAGCCCCATTCCCGGACGGTAACCGGCCGGCGAGTCGGGCATGTTACGAGGAGCGTGTCAACGAGTCGAACAGGTTACGAGGACCGCACCATCAGGCGACCAAGGTCCGACGCTGCGGAATACGGCGCATTGCGTTTACCGGAGCGACTCGGCCGGGTAACCGTGCCCTCCTAGCGTTTTCCGTGTTGCGGGGCCGACCGGGGGCGGCTGGGACCTGACGCCGAGGAGATCAGCGTGCACAACGGAGGGGCCGAACCCACGGCCGGAGGGGCCGAACCCACGGCCGGGGGTCAGGACGAGACCGACGACTGCCCGCACTGCGGGGCCGACCTGGCCGGCGAGCGCGTGTACGTGGCCGGCCTGCTGATGCTGTGCAATGCGTGTTTGACCGAGGTGCCGCCGGCCCCGACCTCGGCCTGGGGTCCGCCGGTGCGTCGCCGGTGGCTGTCCGACGCCGAAGCGCCGGTCATGCATCCGCCGCGCGGCGCAGTACCTCGTCCAACATCGGCTCGGTCAACCGGCCGGTGAAGGTGTTCTGCTGGCTGGGGTGAAACGAGCCCAGCAGCAGCAACGGTCCCCGCGCAGCGGTGAGTTCGAGGGCGACGTTGTGCCCGAACTTGGGACGCGGCCGCGGCACGGCAACGCCGCATGCGGCCAGTGAGGTCAACGCCGCGGCCCAGCCGAAGGAACCCAGGCACACCACCGCGCGCAGGTGCGGCAGCACCAGGGCCAGTTCGCGATCCAGCCACGGCTTGCAGGCGTCGCGTTCGGAGTTCTCCGGTTTGTTGACCGGCGGGGCGCACCGCACCGCGGCGACCATCCGGGCACCGAGCAGGCGTTGTCCGTCACCCGCATGGGTGGAGGTGGGCAGCGCGGCCAGCCCGACCCGGTGCAGTGAGGCGAACAGCCAGTCCCCGCTGCGGTCGCCGGTGAAGACCCGCCCGGTGCGGTTGCCACCGTGTGCGGCCGGCGCCAGACCGACCAGTAGTACCCGGGGTCTGTCCTCACCCCAGCCCGCGATGGGTCTGCCCCAGTAGGTCTCCTCGGCGTAGGCCCGGCGTCGTTCCAGCGCCACCTGCTCGCGCCAGGCCACCAGCCGCGGACAGGCCCGGCACACCGACTGACGGGCCGTCAGCTCGGTGAGGTCCGGGGCCGTCCCGGCGAGTGCGGCAACTGCCGCGGCATCGCCGGCTACCGGGGTGTACGCGTCGGCCGGGTCACCCGGCCAACCGGTGCCCGGCGGCACGAACGCCCATCGCGCTGCCCCGGATGCCATCCCGCCATCATGCCGCTGATCAGTCCCCGATCTTGGTCGAGGTCGGCGGCGGACCGAGCGGGCGACCATCCGGGCCGTCGGTAAAGCTCTGCCACGGGCCCGTCGGCGCCGATGCGTCCACCCCCGGCACGCTCCAGTCACACACCCCCGAGGGGAAGATGTCCAACACTCGGGCGAACTGACTGGTCGTCATCTGCACCGGATAATCGGCCCGGCTCGCCGGTCGCAACTGACACTTGAGCACGTCCTCGGTGAGCGGGCCACCGGCCACCAAACGCGGCTTGGAGTAGTGCGGATATTCACTCTGGCAACGCTGCGTGTTGGTGACGTTGCTGGCCTGGATCACGCAGGTGTCGACCAGGTCGGCCGGCTTGTCGGTGCGTACCTTCTGCTCCGCCGATACCGCCGAGTGGTCCGCCTCGATCGCCGCGAGCCACCGGTCGATCATGTCGAACGGACGGATGTTGGCCTGCTTGCCGATCACCGAGGTGACCCCCACGTGGTTATCCGACGACCCGGTGTCGCGGCGCAACCGTGCGCGCATCACCTGATCCTCAACCGAGGTGTGGTAGCCGTTCTCGTCCCAGTAGCGGACGTTGACGATCGGCACCCCGGCCAGGGTGGCGGTGTTCAACACCCGCCCGCCCAGATAGGCCCGACTCAATGCCGCCGGGTCGGCCACCGACCGGGCCGCCTGCCAACGCCCGTCGATGTCCCAGCCGCCGACGCGCTGGTTGAGATCGAGGAACTGATCAATGCTGATCTTGCCGTCGGTGAGCGCTTTCAGGCCGTACTGCACGCCGAGGTTGTCGTAGGGCCGGTTGGCCTTGCCGTCATCGCGCCGGCCGAACTCGTTGACCTGGTAGTCCTGCAACGTGCACCGGGTGCCGTGCGGGTTGCGTTGGGGGTCGTACACGAAGTCCACCGGTGGGTGCGGCCCGGGCATCCGACCGGCCGCGCAGCTCGGCGTGTAATCGGGGCGGAACAGCGCCTGCCACGGGTTCTGCCACGTGCTGCAACTGTGCTCGGACTGGAAGCCGGCCACCGCTGCCTGCGCGGCCTTGTCCGCCCACAGGTCACCGCCACTGCGGAACGTCCGGGCCAGCAGCGCACAGTCCTCGGCGCCCTGGGTGTACTCCCAGAAGTCCGGGAACGCACAGGCGGGCTGCAAACCGTCGAGCAGGCCGGGGTAATTCGCCGCGGCCGAGAACACCAGCGTCGCGCCGCCGGAACAGCCCTCGCCGATGGCGTAACGGACCGGGCCGTAGGTCTCGACAAGGTGTTCCTTGATCATCATCAGCGCCTCGGCGGCGACCACGTCGTTGCAGTTGAAGCCCAGCACGGTCATGCCGGAGGTGACCACGGCGAAGCCGCGGGCCAACGAGGACTCCTGCAGTGCCGCGTCCTGGTAGTCGCCCTGCACGTGGCCGGTATCGCAGGACCCGCCCGCGCGCACGAACACCTTGCCGTTCCACGCCGGTTGCGGATCCCATGGCGTCCACGGTTTGGCCGGGTCGTAGAGCACCGCGATGTCGTAGATGCCGCGGTCGATGGTGCCCCGCTCGTCACGCACGATGTAGGGCACCCGGACGCCGCGATCGGTGACCACCATCCGCGCGTCGGTCGGCGGGGACGCGGGATCGAACTTCTGCAGCTTGGTCACCGTGGGGTCGGACGGCAGGTAGTACCACTCGTAGCGGGTGGGCGCGTTGCACTGCTCGTCCTTGGCGTTCTCCAGGCCATGCAGCCGAGTGGTGCAGAACCACGGCTGCAGCTGCGCCCCGGAGAACACCGGGCCACCGATCGGGTGGTTGTTCAACGCGATCTGAGCTCCTGTCAGACCGTCGGCCCGCGCGGTCAGGATGTGCGGGCCTTCACTCATTCCGGTGACCACGCCCTGCACCCGGCCGTTGTCCCGCTTCGCGAACGTGTCACTGATGTCCCGGCCGTCGAGTTCGATGTGCACGTTGCCCGGGGCCTGGTCCTGCGGCCCGTCGATCTGCACGTAGGCGTCCCCGCCGGAGATCAGATCCGCCCGGTTGGAAAGCACCTGGATGGCCAGCCCCGGACCGGAGTCACGGTCCGCGTCCGCGCGTACCACGGAGGTCACCACCAAGGCGCCTGCCACCACTGCACCGACGGCGTAGCCGATACGGAACCCGCCCATGTGACCCCCCTCTCCTCAATCAGTTCAGTGCTGCAGCCGGGCGAACACGGGGTCGGGGCCGAGCGGAACCGAGTCCGGACCCGATGCGTAGCTCTGCCACGGACCCAACGCAGGCCCCTGGTCGACGCCGGGAAGGCTCCAGTCGCACACCCCGTCGGGGAAGATCCGCATCAACCGGGAGAACTGCTCGACGCTCATCGACGCCGGGTAGTCCCCGCGGGATACCGGACGGAGTTGGCACTTCAGCACGTCGTCGGCCATCGGGCCGCCGGCCACCAGTCTCGGCTTGGAGAACGTCGGGTAGGCGGCACTGCACGTGGTGGCGTCGGTGTGTGTGGACCCGTTCACCATGCAGGCGTCCACGGTGCTCGCGGGCCGGTCGGTGCGCACCTTCTGCGCGAGCGGCGCGTCGGAGTGATCGGCCTCGATCCCGGCCAGCCACCGATCGATCACCAGGAACGCCAGCGTGGACTGGTTCGCTCCGTTCGGCGCGGTGATCGTGACGAGGTTGGCGTCGCTGCCGGTGTCGCGGCGCAGCCGGGCGCGCAGCACCTGGTCCTCGACCGCGGTGTGGTAACCGTGCTCGTCGTAGTAGCGGATGTTGACGACCGGCACCCGGTCCAGGTTGGCCCCGCCGAGGACCCGCCCGCCGCGGTAGGCCCGGGAAAGCGCATCCGGATCGGCGGTGGCGCGGTCGGCCTGCCAATTGTTGTCGATGTCGTAGCCGCCGACCCGCTGGTTGAGGTCGAGGAACTGATCAACGCTGACCTTCCCGTCGTTGAGCGCTTTCAGGCCGTACTGCACGCCGCCGTTGTCGTAAGGGCGGTTGGCCTTGCCGTCCGAGCGCTGACCGAACTCGTTGACCTGGTAGTCCTGCAGCGAGCAACGCACCCCGCTCGGGTTGCGCCTGCGGTCATAGACCCAGTCCACGCTGGCCGGGTGCGGGCCGGGCATCCGCGAGGTGAGGCAGCCGGGCTGATTGGCCGGCTGGAACAGGGTCTGCCACAACCGCGACCAGTCGGTACAGGAGCTCGACGTCTGGAAGCCGGCCACCGCAGCCCGGGCGGCGTCGTCCCACTCCTTGGGCGCTGCGTCGAACACCCGGCCCAGCAGGGAACAGTCCTGCGCGGTTTGCACGTAGCCCCAGAAATCGCTGTAGGAGCACTGCGGGCGCAGCCCGTCGATCAGGCCCGGATAGTTGCCCGCCACCGAGTACAGCAGCGTGGACCCGCCCGAGCAGCCATCCGCGATCGTGTACCGGATCTGCCCGTAGTTCTCGATGAAGTGCTCCTTGAGCATGCTCACCGCTTCGGCGGCGACCACGTCATTGCAGTTCAAGCCCATCACCGCCATGCCGGAGGTGAGGATGGCGAAGCCACGGGACAGCGCGAACTCCTGCAGCGCCGCGTCGTGGAAGTCGCCCTGCACGTGGCCGGGATTGCAGCTGGCCCCGAAGCGCACCAACGTTTTGCCGTTCCACCCGGCCTGCGGGTCCCACGGCGTCCACGGCTTGGTCGGGTCGTAGAGCACCGCGATGTCGTAGACACCGCGATCGGAGGTGCCACGTTCGTCGCGCACGATGTAGGGCACCTGCGCGCCGCGGTCGTTGGTGGTCATCCGCACGTCGGTGGCCGGGTGCGCCGGGTCGTAGGCCTGGACCTCGACGGCCTTGGGGTCGCTCGGCATGTAGTACCAGTCGTAGTGGGTCGGCGCGTTGCACGTCGCGTCGGTGGCCTGGCCCAGACCCAGTTGCTGGGTGGTGCAGATCCACGGCTGGATCTGCGGGCCGGAGAACACCGGGCCACCCACCGGGTGGTTGTCCAGGGTCAGTTGCGCCCCGGTGAGGTGCGCGGCGCGTGCGGCCAACACGTGGGTGCCATCGCTCATCCCCTGGACCACGCCGAGGATCCGGCCGTTGTCCCGGCGAGCGAAGGTCTGGCTGATGTCCTGCCCGTCCAGCAGTACGCGCACCCCCTCGGCCCGGCGGCCCGGCGGTTCGGTGATCTCCAGGTAGGCATCCCCGCCGGAGATCAGATCCGCGCGGTTGGACAGGACCTGGATACCGAGGGCCGGTCCGGGCTTCTTGATCGCCTGCGCGTTGACCACGGAGGTGATCAACAGGGTCCCGGCGGCCAGGCTGACCACGGCCACCCAGGCCCGGCGTAGGCCTCCCCCATTCCCCATGAACAAAGGCTAAGAACCGCCTGCGGGCCCGCGGGGAGATCGACGTGCAGATCCACCGTCCGGCCCAACCTCGTCACCCGCCCGGCACAACGGTGCTGGACAACGGCTCAATCGACGGGTTTGGCGACCGGCGGCGGCCCGAGCGGCACAGCGTCCGGACCGGCCTGGTAGCTCTGCCAGGTTCCGATCGGCGGGGCCTGGTCCACACCGGCCTTCGACCAGTCACAGACCCCGTCCGGGAAGATCGCCAGCAGCCGGGAGAACTGCGCCACGGTCATCTGCGCCGGGTAGTCCGATCGGATGGCGGGACGCAGTTGGCACTTCAGCACGTCCTCGGTGAGCGGCCCGCCGGCGGTCAGCCGCGGTTTGGCGTGCATCGGGTAGAGCTTGAGGCACCGCGCCGGGTCGGTTACCAACTCCTCGGACTTGGTCACGCACCCATCCACGGCATCCGCGGGCCGGTCGGCGAGTACCTTGTCCGCGGTAGTGCGCTCGGAGTGATCGGCCTCGATCGCGGACAGCCACTCGTCCAGCAGGTCGAACGCGCCGAGGAACGGGTGGTACAGGGGCAAAATCCGGATCACCTGGTTACCCGTGCTCCCGGTGTCCCGCAGCAAGCGATAACGCAGCGTCAGATCCTCAACGGTGGTATGAAAACCGTCCTCCACATAGCCACGCACGTTGACGATGGGCACGCTTGCCAGCTCTGCGGCATTGATCACCCGACCGCCCCGGTAGGCCCGGCTGAGTCCGTCCGGATCGGCCACCGAGCGCTGCGGCTGCCAGCCGCCGTCGATGTCGTAGCCGCCGGCGTTGGCGTTGAGGTCAAGGAACTGCTCGACGCTGATCGCCCCGGACGCCAGGGCCTTCAGGCCATACTGCACGCCGACGTTGTCGTAGGGCCGGTTCGCCTTCCCGTCCGGGCGCAGCCCGAACAACGGCTCCTGGAAGTCCTGCAACGAACAACGCGCCCCGGTCGGGTTCTTCACCGGGTCATAAACCCAACGCGTGTCCGTCACCGGATGCGGGCCGGGCATCCGCTCCGCGGTGCACAGCGACGTCTTCCACGGGTCGAGCATGCCCTTCCAGGAACTGGCCATGCTCGAGCAACTCTTCGGGGAGGCGAACCCGGTGGCCGCGGCTTGGTCCGCGTCCTTGGTCCACAACCTGCCGTCCAGTTGGAAATGACGGGTCATCAGCGCGCAGTCCTGCCCGGACTGGACCACGCCCCACAGGTCCGGAAAGCCGCACGACGGCATGATTCCGTCCAGCAGGCCCGGATAGTTGGCCGCGACCGCGATCACCGCGATCGACCCGCCGGAGCAACCCTCGCCGATCGTGTAACGGATCTCCCCGTACTGCTCGACCAGTCGTTCCTTGAGCATCATCAGGGCCTCGACGCCGGCCACGTCATTGCAGTTGTAGGCGAAGTTCGCGGTGCCGGAGGTGATCACGGCGAACCCGCGTTGCAGGTAGCCCTCCTTGAGCGCCGCGTCGTGAAAGTCACCCTGCACGTGGCCCGTTCCGCAACTCGCGCCCGCCCGGAACACCGCCTTGCGGTTCCACCCGTCCTGCGCCGCCCACGGTGCCCAGGGCTTCGTCGGGTCGTAGAGCACCGTGATGTCGTAAATGCCCCGGTCCATCACCCCCCGCTCGTCGCGCACGATGAAAGGCACGGTGTGGCCCTGGTCGGTGGTGACCCTGCGCACGTCGCTCGCCGGGTGCGCCGGGTTGTAGGGCTGCAGCGTGTTCACCCGCAGGTCGGTGGGCAGGTAGTACCAGTCGTAGCGCACCGGGACGTTGCACGCGGCGTCCTGCGGGGCACCCAGGCCATGTTCCGCGGTGGTGCAGTAGTAAGGCAGCGGTTGGGGACCGGTCAGGATCGGCCCACTGATCGGATGGTTGGTCAGCTTGATCCAGGCACCCTTCAGGTGCGATGCGTGCGCGGCCACGATGTGCTCCCCGACGCTCATGTCCTGGATCAGACCGGTGACCCGGCCGTCCGGGCGCCGGGCGAAGGTGGGGTTGGCGTCCTTGCCGTCCAGGGTGATCCGCATGCGGTCGACCCGCACGCCCGCGGGCTCGGTGATCTCCACGTAGGCATCGCCACCGGAGATCAGGTCGGCGCGGTTGGACAGCACCTTGATGCCGAGCCCCGGGCCGGGTTGGTCGGCCTGCGCGGTGTTGACCACGGTCCCCAGGAGCAGGGAACCCACGGCGACGCCGGCGAGGGCCGCCCACCTCAGCCGCGAGCCTCCCCTGTTGCGCATGCGTACAGGCTAGGAAGCGGTTGCGGACCCACGGGTGTTTCAAACGCGGGCCTCCCCCGGACGGCCCAACCGGCTCACCCGCCCGGCCCAACCTGCTTCACACGCGGCGGAGCGCGGAGGCGGCGATGCCGTCCAGGATGTCGTGTTCAGAGGCGATCAGGTCGGCCCCGCCAACCGCGTGCAGCACCCGGTCCAGCACCAGGGCGCCGGCCGCGATCACGTCGACCCGACCGGGGTGCATGCTGGGAATCGCCTCCCGCTCCTGCCGGGTGAGGGAGAGCAGGCGTTGCGCGATCGCGCGCACCTTGGCCGCCGGTACCCGGGCCCGGTGGATCGCCACCGGGTCATAGGTCTGCAGACCCAACGCGATCGCGGTGAGCGTGGTGACGGTGCCGGCGACGCCGACCAACGACGCAGCCGCGCTCAGCGACACCACCTGCGCGGCCTCGGCGATGGCCGCGTCGATGTCCGCGGTGGCCGCCTCGATCTGCTCGGCCGTCGGCGGGTCGTCGGTCAACCGCCGCTCTCGCATGCGCACGCAGCCCACGTTCACCGAGCAGGCCGCGATGGGGGCGTCGGCGCCCAGCACGAACTCGGTGGAGCCACCACCGATGTCGACGACCAGGTAGGGCGCGGTCACGCCGGCTGCGGCCAGCCCGCCGGTGGCCCCGGCAAAGGAGAGCGCCGCCTCCACCTCGCCGGGCACCACCTCGGGCGCGACACCGAAGATCTCGGTCATGGCGACCTCGAACTCCTCGCGGTTGCTCGCGTCCCGGGTGGCACTGGTGGCCACCACCCGCACCGCGTCCACATCAGCGGCGGCGATGGCCGCGGCATATTCCCGCGCCGCGGCGAACGTGCGTTCCAGGGCCTCGGGTGCCAACCGTCCGGTGGCGTCCACGCCCTGACCGAGACGCACGATCTGCATCCGACGATCCAGATCCACCAGCGAGCCGTCGGCCCCGACCTGCGCGATCAGCAGGCGAATGGAATTCGTCCCGCAATCGATCGCCGCGACCCGCTTCATGGTGTGTCCTCCGTCTGTTCGCGCGTCGCGCAGGGGTGGGTCCGCCACCACTCGCCGAGCTCGGCCACTACTTCATCACCGAGGGGGTTGACGCCCGGCCCGGCGGCCAGGGCGTGCCCGGCAAGCACGTGCAGGCACTTCACCCGGTCCGGCATGCCGCCCGCGGAGACACCCGCGATCTCCGCGACGTCCGCCACTCGGTGACGGTGCGTCAGGTAGTCGGTGTGCGCGGCCCGGTGGGCCGCGGCCAGTGCGGGGTCAGCGGCCAGGCGGGCGTTCATTGCGTTCATCGCGCCCTGCGCCTCCAGCGTGCCGATCGCCGAGGCGGCCCGGGCGCAGGTCAGGTAGTACAGCGTGGGGAACGGGGTGCCGTCCGGCAACCGGGGACGGGTGGCCAGCACCGCGGGCTCCCCGCACGGGCAGCGGTAGGCGACGGAGTCCACACCACGCGGAGCACGTCCCAGTTGCCGGTGCACGGCCGCGAGGTCCGCGGCGGTCGGGTCCGGCCCGAGCACACCCATCGGCGTTAGGGGGCGTGTCGGTTGCCGGTCGGCAGTTGCTCGACCGGGGTGGCCGCGTCGGCGACCGAGCTCAGCAGTCGGCCCCACCACAACGGGCTGACCGCCGGGCCGGTGCCGCCGGTTGACGCCACCGGCGGGTCGCTGACCCGGAAGGCCTGCTCGCCCGGCATCACGTAGTGCAAGCGCAGCCGCGCTTCTCGTTCGATGTAGAAGTTCTGCGCGCGCAGGGTGGACTCGTGCTGCAGCGCGGTGACCCGGGCGGCACTCGCCGTGACCTCGGCACGCAGGTCCGCGATGTGGCGGCGCTGGGTGACGTAACGCTGCGCGGGATAGGCCACCGAGACCGCGACCAACAGCAGCACCGAGGCGAAGATCGCCGCGCGGCGGGTGAACGGGTTGCGCCGGGTGTTCAACGAGACCACCAGGGCGGGCGGCAGGATCACGGCCGGCACCCGCCCGCGCAGCGCGCGGCGTCCCGGCCGCGCCGGACGTCCGGCCGCGACGGGGCGGGCCCGGTCCCGGGCCATCGCCCGCGGGGCCGGTGCGCGCCGGGGAACCTTCACGCGCCGCTGTCCGCGGTGAACCGGGGGAACGCGGCAGCGCCGGCGTAGCGAGCTGCGTCGCCGAGTTCCTCCTCGATGCGCAGC
>Ga0137412_10004855_pt1 | contig 10740 bp, 10 predicted proteins | sample CZODoug2_1_16fun_FD_122160 | JGI IMG/M metagenome (GOLD analysis project Ga0137412, IMG submission 122160) | Vadose zone soil fungal communities from Angelo Coast Range Reserve, California, USA - CZODoug2_1_16fungal (Hybrid Assembly) | ecosystem: Environmental > Terrestrial > Soil > Vadose zone... | reverse complement strand
AAAGTAAAAAATCTGGTTTTCGATACAGAGAAAAAGAACGTGCAAATCTCCGTGGATGAAGACCAGCTTTCGCTCGCGATCGGGAAAAAAGGACAAAACGCGCGTTTGACTTCGCGACTCACCGGCTGGGAAATCAACATCGGCAAGGACACGTCAGCGACGACCGTAGTAGAACAGAAGGTGGCTCAAGCCGCACAAACGCTCTCCGGCGCGCTCCCCGTCACCGAAGGACAGGCGCTTAGTCTGGTGAAATCCGGCTTTACTAATCTGGAAGGATTGCGTGATGCAGATGTGCAGGATTTGGTGGATATTCTCGCGGTCGACGAAACAAAGGCGCGCGAAATCTACGATGCAGTGCACCGGCAGGAAGTCGTACACTAACATGGCTCCGTTTGAGGACGCTTGAGCCATGAGCGAAATTTTAAAGGAACAACAATGGCAACGAAGGCGAGCAGCAAAACTGCAACGCGTAAGCCAGCCCCGAAGGCTTTCGGGGCAGGACGCAAGACGACTGCTCCTCAGAAGCCAGCCGACTTAGCGCCAAAGGCTAAGGTGCCAAAAAAGGGGCCAGCGGCCCCGGCGGAGCCGACGGCACCCCCGAAGCAGCTTAAGAGCCAGCCGGAAAAAACCCCGGAGACTGTCTCGCTGATTGATCGAAAGCGGCCGGCAAAAAAATCTCAAGACGGCGAAGTAAAAACAAAGCGCACCGTTCTACCGCCGATCTCCCGTATCCGCGCGTCGCTCGAGGCTACTTCGAAGCCTCCGCCACCCGCTCAGATGCCTTCACCGGCACCCCCGCCAGCTGAACCGGCAGAGCAACCGCCTGCCGAAGTGACTTTGACTCCTGCTGAAGGGGAAACCGGACCCCAGCAGAAGGTTCTTCTGATCAAGCCTCCAATCGTTGTTAAACAGTTCGCAACCGAGCTCGGACTAAAACCGCATCAGCTAATCGCGGAGCTGATGACGCATAATATTTTCGCTAACATCAACCAGACAATCGAGCCCGATATCGCTGCGAAGATTGCGGAAACCCACGGGTTCCTTCTAGAAAAAGAGCGGCGGGAAAAAGGCGGCGGCGTTCACAAGGTGGAACAGCAGATAGTCGCGCCGCCACCGCCGGTCATTGAGAAGAAAGAGGAACTCAAGCCTCGCGCGCCGATTATCACTTTCATGGGGCACGTCGATCATGGTAAGACCAGTTTGTTAGATGCGATTCGAAAGACGCGCGTCGCATCTGGCGAAGCTGGCGGGATTACGCAGCACATTGGCGCGTATAGCGTTGATCACAATGGCCACAAGATTACGTTTATCGATACTCCAGGCCACGCCGCGTTCACCGCTATGCGCGCGCGCGGCGCGAATGTCACAGACATCGTTGTGCTGGTGATTGCGGCCGACGACGGCATTATGCCGCAAACGGTTGAAGCGATTAATCACGCCAAAGCCGCGCCGCATGTAAAGATCATGGTGGCTGCCAACAAGATCGATCTTCCGGGCGCGAACCTCGAGCGCCTGAAGCAACAACTACAAGAGCACGGCCTTACTCCGGAAGATTGGGGCGGAGAAACGATTATTTGTCCTGTCTCGGCAACCAAGGGCACTGGAATTGATCATCTGCTTGAGATGATGACGCTGCAAGCCGAGGTCATGGAGCTAAAAGCGTCGCCTACTGCCAGACCGCGCGGCACCGTCATAGAAGCCCAAGTCGAAGCCGGCCGGGGGCCTACCGCCACCATAATCGTGCAGATGGGGACATTGAAAATCGGCGACCCATTTATTTGCGGCGACTACAGCGGAAAGGTAAAATCCCTCCTCGACGACCGGGGTAAACCCGTCAAGCAAGTCGCGCCTTCGACACCGGTGAAGGTTCTCGGGTTCACCGGACTGCCGAATGCGGGCGACGAATTCCTGGTTATGGAATCGGAGCGCGCCACCAAGCAACTGAGCGACGAGCGACTTGAGACAAAGCGCACGAACAAGCTTTTCGTGCCGCAACGCGCCACTCTCGAGACCCTGCTTGAAACCGCCGGAGGCAAAAAAGGGTTGCGTATCGTTTTGAAAGCCGACACGCAAGGTTCCGTCGAAGCAATCATCAACGCGTTGAAGCAAATCGAGAGCAAAAAAATCGATCTGGAAATTATTCATTCGGCCGTCGGACCGATTTCGGAATCGGACATGCTGTTGGCGAGTGCGTCCGACGCAGTGGTCATCGGCTTCAACGTGAAGGTCGAGTCCATGGCGGTTCCGGCCGCAAAACGCGAAGGCGTGCAGGTCAAGCTTTACAGCATTATTTATGAGCTGCTCGACCAAATCAAAGACGCCATGGCCGGCCTGCTGGACCCGGAATTGCGCGAAACCGTCATTGGACACGCCGAGGTGAAACAGGTATTCCAGTTGAGCAGAGGCATCGTCGCTGGTTGCCTCGTGACCGATGGTCGGATTGCTCGGACGGCGCGCGCTCGTGTTTTGCGAAAGCGCCAACCGGTTTACGACGGCGGGCTTTCGACGCTGCGCCGTTTCCAGGACGACGTGAAAGAAGTCCGTTCCGGTCTGGAATGCGGAATCAAGCTGGGCGACTTCAACGAATATCAGGTGGGCGATGTAATCGAGTGTTATCAGCTCGAGCAAATCGCCCAAAAATTATAGGTCGTCCGCCGCGGCGGGCGCCGGCGTTTACCGGGACGCGCTCACACATATGAAACATCGGCTACTACGTGTAAACGAAGTGGTGAAACGCGAGCTAAGCGCCATGATTGCACGCGAGATCAATTTCAAAGGGGCACTGGTCAGCATTAATGCTGTCGATGTGTCCCCCGATCTTAAGAGCGCCCACGTTTTCGTAAGCACTCTCGGCGCCGACAATCTCGCCAGCGTAATCGATAAGCTGGAAGCGCATCGCCCGGCGTTGCAGGCGGAACTGTCCCGGCACGTCGTATTGAAATATACGCCGCATCTCATTTTTCACCTCGACGAGTCCATCAAACGCGGTGCGCGCGTGCTTGAAATTTTGGACGACCTCGGCAAACGCGACGGCCACGACGAGTGAGTAACACGACGTTCGAAGAGATCGGCCGCGTCCTTCGCGAACATCAGCAGTTCGTTGTGCTAGGTCATGTTCGTCCCGATGGCGATGCGCTTGGCAGCCAGCTCGCCCTTGGACTGTCCCTCCAGCAACTCGGCAAAAATGTACGCATCTGGAACGAGGAAGGCATTCTCGAGAAGTATTCGTTCCTCCCGCGCGCTGAATTGCTAACGAAACCGCCTGCAACAGCAGAGCACGTAGATGTTGCCATCGCGCTCGACACCGCAATTCAAAACCGGTTGGGCACGACACTGGCGGCTGTTGAGTCGGCGAAAATCTGGATCAACATCGACCATCACGTCACTAATCCCGGCTACGGGGACTTGGTGATCGTTGATCCAAGCGCGCCCGCAACGGGAGAAATCATATTCAGACTGATCAAGAGCCAAGGCCTCCCCTTCGACCACGATATTGCGGAAAATCTATTCGCTGCGATCTCAACTGATACGGGCTCGTTTCAATATCCAAAAACCAGCGCACGCACGTTTGAAATTGCTGCCGAGTTGGTGCGCGAGGGCGATCTCGATGTTGGGAAAATTAGCCAGCAACTATACGAGAGCTACCCCCGACGCCGACTCGAACTTTTGCGCGAGCTGTTGCGAACGATGCGTTTTAGTGAATGCGGTCGAATCGCAACATTTGGCCTTAGCTTAAAGACTGCGGCAGAACTTGGTGTAATTCCCGAAGACAACGAAGGATTAATCGATCATCTCCGCGCAGTTCAGGGCGTCATCGTCGCAGTATTTTTCGAAGAACTTTCCGACGGAAAGGTGCGCGTCAGCATGCGTTCCAAAAACGAACGGGTGGACGTGTGCGCGATTTGCCAGAAATTTGGCGGTGGCGGGCACACACTCGCTGCCGGTGCCCGTGTGCGCGGAACGTTGGCGGAAGTCGAAGAAAAAGTTGTGGAGGAAACTCGTGAAGCCGTTAAGCGCGCTTGCGTCTCCTGACGGCGTCCTGCTCGTGGATAAGGCCGAAGGGATGACGTCGCACGACGTTGTCGCCCTGGCGCGACGCCAACTTGGAACGAAAAAGATTGGCCATTGCGGCACGCTCGATCCGATCGCCACGGGCCTGCTTCTGCTCACTGTGGGACGTGGCACAAAGGTTCAGGATTTGCTCATGAGTGAGGACAAAGAATACGCAGGCACGTTCGTGCTCGGCGTGACGACCGGCACACAGGACCGTGAAGGCGAAGTGATCCAGCAACGTCCGGTGCCTCCGCTGGATGAAAATCAAATCCGGGCCGCGTTCGAAAAATTCCGCGGCGATTTCTACCAGGTGCCACCCATGGTTTCTGCAAAAAAACACGGCGGTGTGCCGTTGTATAAGCTGGCGCGCGAGGGAAAAGTAGTGGAGCGCGAGCCACGCCTCGTCCACGTCTATCGGTACACAATCGACGGGGTCGCATTGCCTGAAATCCATTTCAGCGTGCTGTGCAGCAAAGGCTTTTATGTCCGCACCTATGTTCACGACATCGGCGAAGTGCTCGGTTGCGGCGCGCATTTGAAATCGCTGCGCCGGACGAAATCCGGCCGATTCGATGTTGCCAATGCGATCACCGTCGACGAAATCAAAAACGCGATGCCGGACCAAATTCTCAAACGGATGCTGAGTCTGCCGGAAGTTTCCAGGATGCGGGGAGCGTAGCAGTTATGATGCAACTCCTCCGTTCCATTCCGGAGCTCTCGCAGTTACCAGGCCCGCTCTTTCTCGCCATCGGTGTCTTCGACGGGGTCCATCTCGGGCATCAGGCAGTCATTTCGACTTCTGCGGGACACGCTCGGACGGTAAATGGAACGCCTGTGGTAGTCACCTTTGATCCGCACCCGGAAAAAATACTGCGGCCTGACAAAGCGCCGCATTTGCTTACCGCTACGCCCCACAAGATCGCTCTGATTCGCGCGCTTGGTGTGCGACATCTTCTGATCATTTCGTTCGATAAATATTTTGCCACCACCGAACCCGAGGATTTCGTGCAGCAATTGGTCCAGCATTCGAAACCGCTGCGTGAAATTTGCGTCGGACACGAATGGTCATTTGGAAGAAATCGCCGTGGCAATCTCCAGTTGCTTAAAAAACTCGGTGCGCAGTTTGATTTCAACGTCGTGGGAATTCCGCCGGTGACTGTTAATAGCGAAATTGTGAGTAGCACGAGGATCCGTCGCGCTGTGGAAGCTGGTGATCTAAAAAAAGCTGCGACCATGCTTGGCCGCGAATACACGATCCTGGGAACAGTTGTGCGTGGCGATGATCTGGGAAAGAAAATCGGATTTCCGACCGCAAACCTGAGCGCCCACAGCGAGCAATTTCCGCCGAACGGCGTTTATTTTGCCGAAGCAAGGCTCGACGGCGTTGTCTATCCCGGCGTAGTGAATCTCGGTTGTCGGCCCACGATGAGCAGCGGCAGATCAGACCGCATTCTAGAGGTTTACCTCTTCGATTTCGATCGCGACATTTACGGAAAAGATCTCGAGTTGCGCTTCGTCCGTTATCTCAGGCCGGAGAAGAAATTCGAGAACGTCGATGCGCTGGTCCGGCAAATCGAGCGTGATGTGCAACAGGCGCGCGAATTGGCCGGAGTGTAATCAACTCGGCGCCTTCAAAAATCCAGCCGGGTCAGATCGCGTACTTCGGGCGTCTTGCGGATGGCGAAGATGATAGCGAACGCGCCAACCACGAGGCCGCAGCCAAACGCGAAGACCAGCAACAGCCAAATCGGGAAGTCCGCCATCTGGACCATGCCTTGGCGAACCAAGCTGCCGCCACCGGAAAGGAAGTAGGCGATTCCGGTTCCCAGTAACGCCAGACCAAGGACAATCATTGCACGCAGCCATTGCGGCTCGGGCCGTGCTGCCGGCAGCCTTGCTATGACGCGCGCGGTGAATCCGTCGTCGTTAATGTAGGGCACTGCTTCGCGCAGTTGTCTGTCTAGCGCCTCGTCGTCGATCATTGGATTCACTTTATCAATTCGGCCTCCACGCCGCCAGTGTGCGTTTCAACTTCTCGCGGCCGCGCAGAACGTTCGTTTTGACCGTGCCGAGCGGAATGTCAAGGACATGTGCGGCTTCTTCGTGCGACAGACCGTTTTGGCAGCAAAGTAGAACCGCGGTGCGCTCGTGTAACGGAAGCAAATTAAGCGCGTGCATAAGATCGTGTCTCAAACCGGGATCGACAGTCTGCGGGTCCTGTTCTGCATGCCATTGCTCCTCATCCACGCCCACCAACTCCTTGCGACGCCGCGCGTCCTCGCGAAAGCAATTATACGCGATTCGATAAAGCCATGTGGAAAACCGCGCTTCACCGCGAAAGCTGCGGATGTTTTTGTAGGCCCGGAGAAAAGCTTCCTGTGCGAGGTCATCTGCCAGAGCGATGTCTGTGCGGGTGAGTTGCCGCAGCAGACCGCGCACGCTCGATTGATGCCGCCGCACGAGTTCACCGAAGGCGTGCTGATCGTCATCGGTAAGAACTCGCGCAACGAGGTCCGCATCAGTGAGCTCCACGGCCGCAATATTACGGTGCCGGGGGCGGCGGCGGAATGTCCTTTTTGTTTTCCAATTTCCATACAATCAAATAACCAAGCCCGATCAGGAATGGAATCAGTCCGAACGACCACGCGCCGCCTTCCCAATCGTTGACCGCCGCAAGCCAAATCATCAGGCCCAGGCCCACCATCGTCCAAACGACGCCGCGCCGCACATCCGAGCGCCGGCGCACACGTCGCATCTCGGGCGCAAGCAGTTCCGCGGGAACAGGCTGACCTTTCTCGACCATCATCCGGATCGTCCGCTGCCGCATCCGGCTTCCGATAAGCGCGATCACCCCTATCAGCATCACGATCAGAACGGGCGCACCAAAAATCGTCATGAAAACGATAGCAACGAGTGGAATCACCATCGCTGGAATATCCTTACTGGAGCCCAAGTCATCGCTATCCTTGTCACCTCCGTCGATGATGATGCCATGCTTGTGACCAAGCTTTTTCTCCAGCTTCCGGTGAATTCTGTCGGCGAGATCGGATGAACCGGAACTAGACGTCGCACTAGGCGCTGCCGTTGATGCTGGCACCGCTATTGAGGTTGCCGCTGTCGCGGCTGTTGCTGCCGTCGCTGCTGTCGGGCTGGCAATCGGAGTTCCGGTCGGAGTCTGCGGAAACAAGCTGCCATACAACCCGAGCGAGCACATGCAGAGGAGGAATAGTTTTTTCATAGAGTGTTTGATCATAGGATGCAGTAAACGTCCGATTTGGATTCAACGATTTTGAGGATTCGGAGGCAATTAAAAGGTTGCGTGGCGCGGTTGGCTGGACATTATTGTCCCTCTCAAAACTGCGGGTGTAGCTCAGTTGGTAGAGCACCACCTTGCCAAGGTGGACGTCGCGAGTTCGAGCCTCGTCACCCGCTCCAGCCTTCGCTTGTAACGTAGTGTAAAGCGAAGGCTGGAGCGAGTGCGCCGTAGCTTTAGCGAAGGCGGACCGCCCCGACCCTACAAGCTACGGCTGGCAGGCCAGCCTTGTGATGTACTACGTCTACTTGCTCAAGTCGAAATCGTCTCCGAGAAAACAATACGTCGGCTCGACGCGCGATCTACGCCAGCGGCTTAAAGCGCACAACGAAAGTCGTTTCCCACATACTGCCAACTTTCGCCCTCGGCTTCTTATCGCTTACCTCGCCTTTGCAGAAGAAAAGACCGCGATCGCATTTGAAAGATATCTCAAATCGGGTTCGGGGCGCTCGTTCGTCAATCGACACTTTCGCTAGGGTCCGTCGATGCTTCTCTGGCGAAAATTTGCAGAACACCATTGGGTTAAAGCGTACGAAGACCTCCTTCAAGCGCGCGCTTTCGGCCAACTGGTCATCGTACGCAGGCCCGGGCGCCAGCGTCTCGAACTTGAAATTGTATGCCGCTCACGGACCGATTCGTCTGTGCTGCTCAAGGAATTTGGCGGTCGAATTGAGGCCTTGCCGCGCAATTGGCTGGAGCGATTTGCGCGTGCCAATTCGAAGGCCATCAAGATCGGAAAACGATTGATCATTTCGAGTGTGGGAGAGACCTTAGTGTCCCGACTGTCGCGGCACAAAGGCCGCCCCCACATCATCATTCCAGCTTCGTTGGCATTTGGAACTGGTGAGCATGCCACGACGGCAATGTCCCTTCGTTTTTTGGAACAACTGACCCGCTGCTGGAACCCCGGCTGGTCGCTAACCGATCTTGGCACTGGCAGCGGAATCCTTGCTTTGGCGGCAAGATGTTTAGGTGCCCGCCGCGTCACAGGTGTCGACAACGATCCCGCGGCGATTTCGGTGGCCAAATCAAATGCCCGATTGAACAAAATTCGCGGCGCCAGTTTTGAATTATGCGACGTGCACAAATGGAACCCGGCACAGCAGACCGATGTGATTACGGCGAATTTATACAGCGATTTGCTTATCGAAATCCTGCCAAAACTACGCGGCGGCGCGTGGCTAATTCTCTCGGGCATTTTGCGCAGCCAACAAGACGAATTGATTAATGCACTGCGGCGGAACCACCTTGACGTGATCAACATGAAGCGTCGCGGAAAATGGATGGCTTTTCTGGCACGTAGCCGCCGGCTGTAGCGTGCGCTGTCCTCAGCGCAGCACCCAAGCCGTCACCTCGATCTGCTGAGAACAACGGACCCTACAGCATCGGAGTAGAATTTTTGCGGCCCTCTGCGGCCGCCGGAGCGTGGGTCGCAAATTTTTGCGGCGCTCATAGACCGCCGCTACAGTAAAGACCGATGCAATCAGAACAGCTTGCTTATGCCATTGTCACACCCTATTCGATGCGGAAATCGCGCACCGGCGGCATCGTTGGCCGGTTGATTTCCCGCACCGGACTCGATTTGGTCGGCGGCCGAATGTTCGCTCCGGGCGCGGAGCTAACCAAGCGCTACGCCGACACGATTGTGACGGAAACTGACCCGAGCCATCGCGCCACGCAGCAATTGATTCGCGAGTACGTGCTGAAAAATTTCACCGGGGAGAAAAGCGGTCAACACGCCCGTGTTTTGCTTCTGATCTTCCGCGGACCGGACGCTGCGGAAAAGATTCATCACGTCGTGGGTCACATCCTGCACGAGCGCACCAGCGGCGAAACGATTCGTGACACCTACGGTGATTACATCACCGATGATTCAGACAATGTTGTTTACTTCGAGCCGGGAGTGGTCACTGAATTCGAACCGGGCGCGGTCGAGCGCGATTTAAAACTGTGGGCGGAATTTTCTGATTCGGATGGTGGAATTGTGGATTACGCCGTGCCGTTTCCGCGCGGTGCGCAAATCGAAAAAACGCTCGTCCTTATTAAGCCGGATAATTTCCGGTTCCCAAATTTGCGTCCAGGCGGCGTGATCGAAGTGTTTTCACGCACTGGCCTCTCGATCATTGGCTTCAAAGTTCACCAAATGAGCGTGACACAGGCGGAGGAGTTTTACGGGCCTGTGCTGCCGGTCCTTGAGAAAAAGCTCGGCCCGAAAAGCGGCCGCGAAAACTGGGAGAGCATTATCGAGTTTATGGCGGGCAAAAAGCCCAGCGAATGTCATCAAGACGAACGCGACGCGCCTGGAACGGAGAAATCGATTGCCATTGTTTACCAGGGCGTAGATGCCGTGCGCAAAATTCGCGACGTGCTTGGCCCTACTGATCCGGCAAAAGCGCCTCCCGGTTCGATTCGAAAGGAGTTCGGACAAACGATCATGGTTAACGCTGCCCATGCATCGGACTCCGTCGAGAATGCGAAACGCGAAATGGCGATCATCCGAGTCGAAGAAAATAATTTCAAACCTCTGATTGAAAACTTCTATCGCCACCAATAGCTTGCGCTCCAATTGTGGATCAACTCATTGCCATGGAAATTTCTGAACGCGCCGCTCAACTGACTCCATCGTTGACTCTCTCAATCGATAGCAAGGCGAAAGCCATGAAAGCCGAAGGCCTCGACGTCTGCGGCTTCGGTGCAGGCGAACCGGATTTCGATACGCCAGAGCATATTAAGAGGGCCGCAATCGAGGCTTTGGAAGCCGGTTTTACGAAATACACGCCAAACGCGGGCATCCCGGAACTGCGCCAGGCGATCGCAGATAAGTTCGCAGCCGACAACGGATTGAATTATCGCGCCGGTCAGGTCGTGGTGAGTAACGGCGCGAAACACGCATGCTACAACGCGATCCTCGCGACTTGTCAGCCCGGCGACGAAGTCGTAATCCCGGCGCCATATTGGGTGAGCTACCCCGACATGGTGCGGTTAGTCGGCGCCGAGCCCGTGATCGTGCCCACCAGCGAACGCAACGCGTGGAAAATGCGCGCGGAGGATTTCGAAAACGCGATGACGCCGCGCACGAAGATGTTGATCATGAACAGCCCGGGCAACCCAACGGGGTCTGTTTATACGCGCGAAGAATTGGAGGCGATCGTCAATGTTGCCGCGGAAGAAGACATTTATGTCTTGTCCGATGAGATTTACGAGAAGCTCGTTTACGACGACGTCAAACATGTGAGCATCGCGTCCCTGTCGCAGGAAGCGTACGATCTCACAATCACCGTTAACGGGTTTAGCAAATCTTACGCAATGACAGGCTGGCGACTCGGTTATCTTGCCGCGCCCGATGCGGTGGTCAGAGCCGTCGATTCAATCCA
>Ga0137412_10004854_pt1 | contig 10741 bp, 8 predicted proteins | sample CZODoug2_1_16fun_FD_122160 | JGI IMG/M metagenome (GOLD analysis project Ga0137412, IMG submission 122160) | Vadose zone soil fungal communities from Angelo Coast Range Reserve, California, USA - CZODoug2_1_16fungal (Hybrid Assembly) | ecosystem: Environmental > Terrestrial > Soil > Vadose zone... | reverse complement strand
ATTTCAAGTCTCCCTCCAGACCACAGATCCTGGGTGCCCCACATCTCGCTCGTTTTTCGCGAGATGTGGGAGACCACAGCCCTATCTTCATAACTTTTAACCCTCGAGACGCCCCAAATCGAGTCCGTCCTCAAGTCCCGCCGCGCCCTCCAGGAAAAAGAGTTTTTCCGCACCCTGCAAGACGCACGAAAAGCGTTAGCCTGCCCTCTGGTATGCTGAACCCGATACTGGAAAATCCTTAGTCAAGGTGACGCTTCATGTGCGGAATCATGGGCTACTTCCGCAAACGCGCGGGCAATGACGAGCGCCTCGGTGCGACCATGCTGAGCATGCTCGAAGCTCTGGGACGCCGCGGCCCTGATTCCGCCGGTGTTGCCCTGATCGGTCCTTCGCATCGGGCCGGCTACATCGTGCGCGTTCAGGCCGGCGACCAGCTGGCCATGAACAACCAGGCCATCCAGGTGAACCAGGAAGCGATCAAGCTGTTCGCGGAGGCGCTGGCCGGCGCTTCGGATATCTCAACCAGTGGTGTCTATGTGCGTTTCCTGCTCGCGGGAGAAGCCGACCTGCCGGAGTTGATCAAGGCCATCGAGGGCCTTGGTGAGGGCATTGAGGTACTCAGCATCGGTCACGCGATGGAGATCTCTAAGGAAGTGGGAACACCCCACCTGCTCGAGAGCCAGCATCACATCTCCGCATTCGCGGGCACCCACGGCATCGGGCACACCCGTCTTTGCACCGAGTCGATTGTGGATCTCAGCCACTCTCAACCCTTCTGGGGGCGCGGGGCGGCAGACGTGGCCATCGTCCACAACGGACACATCACCAACTACCACCAGCTACGGCGCAGGTACGAGCAGCGCGGCGTGGAATTTGTTACGGAAAATGATTCCGAAGTGCTGGCGGTCTACCTGGCGGAGGCCCTTAATCGAGGAGCAACCCTGCGCCAGGGCCTGGATGGAGTGTTGCGCGACATGGACGGCGCCTTTTGCTGTCTGGCCGTGACCGCGACGGAGATGGGCCTGGTCAAGGATCCCTACGCGTTCAAGCCGCTGGTGGTGGCCGAGACCGCCGATTTCGTCGCCGTCGCGACCGAGGAGATTGCCATCCGCTCCGCGGTCCCGGGAAATTACAAAGTATCGGAAGCCCAGGTGGAGGAGGTGCAGGTTTGGTCGAGATAGCAGCCATGGCCATCGATGCCGCAACTCTTTCGACTCGTGAAATCAACACCCTGATCCGCGCAAGGTTGAAGAGTGGGCCGGCGGAGATCAGCGTCGAGAACCCGAACGCCCGCCACAATTTGGCGGTGGCCCTGCTGCAACCGGGCCGAGTGCGCTTTGCCGGCAGCGTTGGCTATTACTGCGGCGGCCTGATCGACGGCGCGGAGATCTACGTGGAGGGGAGTGCCGGCTGGGGTCTGGCCGAGTCAATGAACCATGGCCATGTGGTGGTTCAGGGCGGCGCCGGCAACGGAGCCGCAGCGGCGATTCGTGGCGGCACAGTGGTGATCCATGGCGACGCCGCGGCACGGCTCGGTGTTTCCATGAAGGGCGGCCTGGTGCTGGTTGGCGGCGACTGCGGTTACATGGCGGGGTTTATGGGCCAGAAGGGAACCCTCATTGTCTGCGGCAACACCGGCCACGCTTTTGCTGATTCCATGTATGCCACCACCTGCTACGTGGGCGGCAACATCGGCGGCCTGGGAACCGATGCGGTCGTCGAGCCGCTCTCGGCCGAAGAAGCGGAAATGCTGGACCGTCTTCTGGCGGAACACCTTCCGCCTGCTTTGCGCGCGCAAAAACCGCCCGGGCGCGACTTTACCAAAGTCGTGGCGGGTCGCAAATTATGGAACTTTGACAAGCACAATTGGAAAACCTGGCAGGACGCGCTTTGATGAACGATCCCTCTTCACGCCCGCTCCTCCAAACCAGCGGCACCTACACCGCTGAAGTCATGCAAGGGATCCATACCAAAGCGGAAACCGGCATTTACGAAATCCGCGGCTACGGAACCCTGCGGCAACGGCGCTGGGCCACCTTCGACGACCTGACTTTCCTGCCCTGCGGGCTCACCCGTATTCCGCTCGAAGGCTATCGCGAGAAATGCTCCACCCGGACCGTTCTCGGCGGACGTTTTGCCAAGCGGCCCCTGGAGCTGGAAATACCCATCATGATCACAGGCATGAGCTGGGGAGCGCTTTCCTACAATGCCAAGGCCGCCCTGGCCAAGGCCGCCGCAAAGGTGGGAACATCGAATACCACCGGCGACGGTGGCCTCTCCCCGGCAGAGCGCGAGTTCGCCAAGGATTATGTATATGAAGTCCTTCCCTCCCGCTACGGCATCGACGTCCACGATCTGCGCGGGGCCAGCGCGATCGAATTGACCATCGGCCAGGGAGCAAAACCAGGCACCGGGGGACTGCTGTTGGGTTCCAAGATTTCCGAAACCATCGCTCGCCAGCGCGATCTGCCGGTAGGCGTTGACCAGCGCAGCCCGGCCAGGCATCCTGACATGCTCGGGCCCGACGACATGGTGATCAAGATCGAAGAGCTGCGCGAGGCCACAGACGGGCAGGTACCCATCTTCGTGAAACTGGGCGCGAGCCGAACCTTCGACGACGTGAAGTTGGCAGCCAAGGCCGGAGCCGACGTGGTGGTGGTGGACGGCATGGAGGGAGGCACCGGCGCATCGCCTGCCATCCTCCAGGAACACACCGGCATCCCCACACTGGCCGCGGTATGCGAAGCCCGCGCGGCACTAGAGGATTGCGGGCTCTACGGCGAGGTGCAGCTCATTATCGCCGGTGGCATCCGCGATGGCGTGGACGCTGCAAAAGCCATGGCCCTCGGCGCTGACGCCGTCTACATCGGCACCGCGGCCCTCATCAGCCTGAACTGCAACAAGCCTCTTTATTTAGAGGACTACCGCGCCCTGGGCACGGAGCCGTACCATTGCCATCATTGCCACACCGGCCGTTGCCCGGTCGGGATTACCACCCAGGATCCGGAGCTGATGAAGCGGCTGGACATCGAGCAGGGAGCCGAGCGTGCGTTGAACCTGCTGCGCGCCATGACCCTGGAGATTCAGATGTTGGCCCGCGCTTGCGGCAAGTCAGACGTCCATCACCTGGAGCCGGAAGACATGGCGGCGTTAACCATGGAAGCGTCGGTCATCTGTGGTGTTCCCCTGGCCGGCACGCGCAAGGTTTTCGGAAGATAAACCGCATGTCTTTCCTGCTGAAGTGCCCAAACTGCGGCGAACGAAGCGTCTACGAATTCCGCTTTGGCGGAGAGATACGGAAAAGACCCGCACCTGGCGCCGGTCATGATGCGTTTCTCCACTATGCCCTCTACAAGCGGAACGTCGCTGGAGACCAGTGGGAGTGGTGGTACCACCGCGGCGGCTGTGGTGAGTGGTTCAAGGCAAACCGCAACACGCTTACCAACGAAGTCCGTCAAACGCTCCTGCCAACGGATGAGGCACAGCCGGGATAATGGAGCCGATTCTTTTTACCTGGAACGGAAACGAAGTAGCCGCACAGCCCGGGGACACCGTAGCGTCGGCTTTGTATCGTTCCGGGCTGCGCACCTTTACTTACAGCTATCAGCATGGCCGCCCGCGAGGTTTGCTCTGCCTCACCGGATCTTGCCCCAACTGCATGGTGAACGTGGATGGGGTGCCCAACGTGCGCGGCTGCACGCTGCCCGTTCGTAGCGGCCTGTCAGTTTTATCGCAGAACCAGAATGTCTACCGCGGGTTCGATTCCCCTGCGGTAAAGCGCTTCCCGGCCGCTCCTCCGCTTTCAGAATCGCCGCATCATTATGAGCACACCTATTTCCAATTCGATGTGGTGGTGGTCGGGGGAGGCCCCGGCGGTTTAGAAGCTGCCCTCGAGTCGGCGTCTCAGGGCGTGCAGGTGGCTATCCTCGAAATGGAGGGCGCTCTGAGCGGGCCTGCGTCGCTGGCGCAGAAAATTCAGAGCCATCCGGAAATCACAACCTTTCTCAATTGCACTTGCTTTGGCGTCTATGAAGGCAACTTGTTGGGCGCGGTGCAAATTAACCATGCAGCGCCTAACACAGAAACACTCTTGCATCTGCGTGCCGGCCGCGTCGTCGTAGCCACCGGCGCCTACGAAACGCAGTATCTCTTCGCGGGCAACGATCTGCCGGGTGTGATGCTCTCGACCGCGGTGCTCCGGCTCATCCATCGCCACGGAATCGTACCCGGCAAGCGGGCAGTGCTCATAGGGGAAGCCGAACCACGGGCCCAGTTCCAGGCGAAGCTCGAGTCTGCAGGGGTAGAAGTAGTGGGGAGCGTACCCATCGAGTCCGTGGTCCGCGCCGAAGGAGCAGACCACGTCACCGGACTGGTAACCGATACCGTTACCTATGAAGCAGACCTGGTGGTGATGTGTGGGCCCCTGGTTTCTGACGTGGGGCTGGTGGCTTCAGCTCGCGGGCAGGCGGTGTCCCTGGCCGGTGCCGCTGTCGGTGAAGGCATTACCCAGCGCGACTACCTTCTTCCCCAGTCAGCGCAATCAGCAAATGCAATTGCCTGCCTGTGCATGGATGTAACCGGCCAGGATGTTGTGGAGACCATCGCCGCCGGCATGGGCCACGTGGAATTGATCAAGCGGTTCACCAAGCTGGGCAAGAGTGCATGCCAGGGCCGGATGTGCCAGACCGCTGCCATCCGTCTCTGCTCACAGATTACCGGTCAAACCCTCGCCCAGGTGGGTACCACCGTCGCCCGGCCTCCCGCTCCTCCTGTAACTCTGGGCGCGCTTGCTGGGATGCGGCATCATCCCGTGCGCCGAACGCCGATGCATTATCAACATGAACGCCTCGGCGCCGTCTGGATGGATATGGGTGAGTGGAAGAGGCCGCGCTATTACGGTAAGGGCACGCCGGACGACTGCGTGAAAGAGGAATACCGCGCCGTGCGCGAACGCGCGGGCGTCATCGACGTCAGCACCCTGGGGAAGATTGAAGTCAAGGGGCCCGATGCCGGGCGCCTGCTGGACCTCGTGTTCACGCATGAATTTTCCACCCTGCCCATAGGCCGAATACGTTACTGTGTCCTCTGCGATGAGTTGGGAACCATTGTCGACGATGGGACCATCTCGCGCATGGACCAGCAGCGGTACTTTGTCACCACCACCACCGGGAATGTCGACTACGTGCATCAGTGGCTGGAATGGTGGACAACCGCGGCGGGATGGAAAGTTACCGTTTCCAATCTCACGGCCGGCCTCGCCTCCATGAACCTGGCCGGTCCGTTGGCGCGCAGTGTGCTGCAGAAGCTAACCGATTGCGATCTCTCTTCCGCTGCCTTTCCCTACATGGACTGGCGGCAGGCGTTCGTGGCTGGAGTTCCGGCCACCATGATGCGCATCGGCTTCGTAGGAGAGATGGGCTGGGAAATCATGGTCCCGGCCGAGAGTGGCAATCATCTTTGGGAACAAGTGTTGCACGCGGGTGCTGCGGTAGACCTTCGCCCCTTCGGGGTGGAAGCCCAACGCGTGCTTCGTCTGGAAAAAAAGCACATCATCGTCGGCGTCGATACCGATGCGCTAAGCAATCCCTACGAAGCGGGCATGGCCTGGGTAGCGAAGCTCAATAAGGCAGACTTCATTGGCAAAGTGGCTCTGTCGCGTCTGAAGCAAACTCCTCTGGATCGCATGTTGGTGGGTTTCGAAATAGATGGCGCCGCCGCACCGCCTGACGGTTCCCCCGTATTGGTCGAGGACAAACCAGTAGGTTGGGCTACCAGCGTCCGCTATTCCTGGCAAAAGGAGAAAGTGATTGGGATGGCGTGGGTCACCCCGGCGCAGGCAAAGGGTGGCAGCCGCATCACCCTGCGATCCGACGCGGTGGACTACCCGGCGCAAGTGGTCGAAGAAGTTTTCTATGACCCTGCCGGCGATCGGTTAAAGATGTGATGGAACGGCAATCGGCGCTGCACCATTGTCATCTCGACGCTCACGCCCAGCTGCAGCCTTTCTACGGTTGGCAGATGCCTGCCTGGTATACCGAACCGTCGAGCGAACTGGAGCAGTTACGCGGCTCAGTGGGCATCTCGGACGCGAGTTATCTCACCAAGCTCGATGTTCGAGGTCCGTGCTCAGTCTCTCTCCCCGCACGGTTGTGGAAGCTTACCCCGGCACGCACCTTGATCACCTCGCCGCTGCCCATCGATCTGCTTTCTTCGTCGTCAGTCACCGACGTTACCTCGACTTACAGCGCGATTCTGCTCGCTGGTCCCCGCTCCCGTGATGTGCTGCACAAACTGACCACGCTCAACGTCGGCGAGGCCGCCATGCCTGAGTCCAGCGCCCGCCAGGCCCGCCTGGCTCATGTAAACGCGATCATCCTGCGCGCCGAAGGCTTTCTCATCCTGAACACCCGCGATGTCGCGCAGCACGTATGGGAAGCTTTGCTCCATGCAGGCGCCCACCCTTTCGGCATGGTCGCGCAGCAACAGTGGATGGGGTCCACCCATGAAGACGCATAAGCCCGAGCCGGTCAGCTGGGGCCGGCATGCCCTCAAGCCTACCTATGACGTGGCCATCATCGGCGCCGGTGTCCACGGTTTGGCCGCGGCTTATTACCTGGGAAAAATCCACGGCATTCGCAAAGTCGCGCTGCTCGAGAAAGGCTACATCGGGTGCGGGAACAGCACCCGCAACACCGCGATCTTGCGATCCAATTATCGTACCTTCCCCGGCATCGCCTTCTATGACGCATCGCTTCGTTTGTACGAAGGCCTGGCCCAGGAACTGGATTGGGTTCTCGATTTCAACCAGAGCGGGCATTTCACGCTGGCCCATACCGACTCCTCCATCACCGGCCTGCGAATCCGTGCAGAGAACAATAAGCTGATGGGGGTCGACAGCCGCATGGTCGATCGCGACGAACTGCGCCGTATGGTGCCTGCGATGGATATGTCCGGCCGCCCGCGGCTCCCCGTACTCGCCGCGCTCTACCACCCTCCCGGAGGAACCATTGGGCATGATGAAGTGGTGCAGGGCTATGGGCACGCCTGCGACGCTATGGGCATCGAGGTTCATCAGTTCACAACCGTCACCGGGCTCGAGGTTGCGGGCCGTAAAGTAAAACAGATCCGAACCACGAAAGGTGACTTATCTGCGGGAGCGGTCCTGAATGCCACTGCCGGCTGGGCCACAACCATCTCCGATATGGCCGGCGTGCCCCTGCCCATCGTGAGCCAACCCCTGCAGGCGTGTGTCACCGAGTTGATCGAGCCCTTCCTGGACTATGTGATCGTTTCTTCGAACCTCCATGTGTACGTTAGCCAGACGGCCAAGGGCGAGCTGGTGATCGGGTCCGAGGTCGACCCCTACCAGACCTACTGCACGCGCTCGACCCTGCCTACGTTGGAGCAGATGGCGACCTACACTCTGGAGCTGTTCCCCCAACTCCACGGCTTGAAGATTCTTCGCCAGTGGGCGGGGGTGTGTGACATGACGCCCGACTATGCTCCTATCATGGGTGCGGCCGCCGAACTGGATAACTTCTTTATGGACGTGGGCTGGGGCACCTGGGGATTCAAGGCCGGTCCGATTGCGGGTAAGTGCCTGGCCGAAACAATTGCTACCGGCAAACCCGCAGTCCTGATGGAGCCGTTCGCTCCCACCCGGTTCTCCACTGGCAGGTTGTTGGGCGAAAAAGCAGCGGCGTCGGTCTCGCAATAGAGAGCTATTTACGGAGGCACAAACTTGACCAACGATCTCAAGACACTGGTGCGGGAAAAAGGCATCGAGTATTTTTTGTGTTCCTTCGTCGAGATGAGCGGCATTCCCAAGGCCAAGCTCGTTCCTGCCACTGCATTGGACGACATGGTGACCGACGGCGCCGGGTTCGCCGGCTTTGCCGCGGGCGATGTCGGCCAGGGCCCTCATGATCCGGATCTCGTGTCTATCCCGGACATGAACGCCATGATCGTGCTGCCGTGGCGAAAGAACATCGCCTGGGTTCCAGGAATGCTCCAGGTTGAGAATCAACCGTCGAAATACTGCCCGCGCCGGATTCTTGCGCATCAACTGGAGATTGGTCGCCAACGCGGTTACGAACTCATGGTAGGCGCCGAGCCGGAGTTCATGCTGCTCAAGCGAAACCAGGACGGTTCCTGCACCCCGTGGGATGCCATGGATAACGCGTCCAAGCCTTGTTACGATATGCGTTCGCTCCACCGCAACCTCGATCTGTTGACCAGGCTTCTTGGCTATATGCAGGACTTGGGATGGGAGCCTTACGCGGCCGACCACGAGGATGCTAACTGCCAGTTTGAAATTAATTGGAAGTATGCCGATGCGCTCACTACCTGCGATCGTCAGATCTTTTACAAATGGATGGTGAAAATCCTCGCTGAGGAACAGGGCCTCCTGGCCACCTTCATGCCCAAGCCCTTTGCCAACCTCACGGGCAACGGTGCGCACTGCCATCTAAGCCTGGCCAGTCCGGCGACAAGGAAAAATCTCTTTCAAAGCGCAGATGACCCGCTGGGCCTCTCACCAGCCGGTCGATGGTTTATGGGCGGCATCCTGAAACATGCGGCAGCGCTCAGCGCGATCCTGGCGCCCACCGTAAATAGCTACAAGCGTCTCATCCGTGGAAGACCGCGTTCCGGCGCAACCTGGGCGCCTGTTTACATCACCTATGGCAGTGCGAACCGTACCCAGATGATCCGGGTCCCCGGCCCTGGCCGCATTGAAAATCGCATGGTGGATGCGGCCGCGAATCCCTACCTGGCTTGTGCCGCAATGTTGGCGGCCGGGCTGGACGGCATCGATAACCAGATCGATCCCGGCGCACCCAACCACGACAACCTCTATGAGGCGCCCTGGGAAGAATTGCACGCGCGGGGCATCGGTCATCTTCCGGCCACGCTGCTGGCGGCGATCGAAGCACTCTCGCAGGATGACGTAGTGCGTAACTCGCTGGGTGCGGAGTACGCCGACTACTACATCCAGGTGAAGACGGACGAATGGGAGAGCTACCACAACAGCGTCAGCCAGTGGGAACTGGACCATTATCTAAACGTCTATTAAACCTTGAGCGAGCTTACCGGAGAAGCAACAGCCGGCTGCTCTTCCGGTTGCGTTTGCGGCGCCGGCCAGAAGTACCGCTCCATCTTCACGGCTTCCACGTATGCGGCGCGCGCAGCCTGCACTGCCTGGCTTTCGGATACTTCTGCAATCGGCACATCCCACCAGCTGTTGTACCCGCCCACCCGGTCGTTGTAATCCGTCTCCACCACTACGACAGAGGTACGAGGCTGCTTCCTCGCTTCATCCAAAGCCCCAGCCAGCTGATCGTAGGTGCGCGCCGTCACCGTGTACGCACCCAGGCTGGCCGCATTGGCTGCAAAATCGGTGTGAATCACCGGTCCCGTCAGTCCTTCTTCGCGATAACGATACTCGGTACCAAATCCTCCGCTGCCGCAGGCGCGGCTCAACCCGCCGATACTGGAAAAGCCGTGATTATCAAAGAGCACAATGTTGAGCTTGATGTTTTCCTGCAGGCTGGTGACGATTTCCTGGGCCATCATGAGGTACGAACCGTCTCCAATCAGCACATACACTTCGCGGCTCGGGTCCGCCATCTTGACCCCCAGCCCCCCGGCGACCTCATAACCCATGCACGAATATCCGTAGTCCATGTGGTAGCCCTTGGGATCCCGGGACCGCCAGAGCTTATGCAGGTCTCCCGGTAAACTTCCCGCGGCGTTCACGATAATGTCGGTCGGGCCCAGGGTCGCGTTCAGCAGGCCGATCACCTCACCCTGACTGAGCGGCGGCCCGTGCCGGCGAGCGAAGATCCTCTCGACCTCCTGATCCCATGCACTCCGCAGACGGGCGATTTCCCGCTGATAGCTTTGCGCAATCTGCCACGATGACAGTGCGCTACCAAGCTCTTCCAGCGTAACCAGGGCGTCTGCGGTGAGCGGCAGCGCGGCGTGCTTGAACGCATCGAATTCGGCGACATTGATGTTTATGAATTTCACCGCCGGATTCTGGAAGGAGGTCTTGGACGCGGTGGTGAAGTCGCCAAGCCGGGTCCCAATGGCAATGATGAGATCTGCATCGGCGGCCAGCAGATTGGCGGTCGAGGTGCCGGTCGCTCCCATGGCCCCGGCCGACTGCGGATGATCGGCGTGGAGCGCGCCCTTGCCTGCGTGCGTTTCGGCCACCGGAATCCCGGTACGGCTAGCGAACCTGGCTAATTCGCCCGTTGCTTCGCCGTAGATAACTCCGCCGCCGGCGATGATGAGTGGGCGTTGCGAGGACCGTATCCACTCCGCAGCCTGCTTCAGCAATCCACTATCGGCGCGAGACCGGCCGATGGTCCAGACGCGGCGCTCGAATAATTCTTCCGGGTAGTCGTACGCTTCGGTCTGTACATCCTGTGGCAGGGCCAGGGTCACTGCGCCGGTTTCTGCCGGTGACGTCAGCACCCGCATGGCTTCCGGCAACGCAGTCAGAATCTGTTCCGGCCGCTGGATGCGGTCCCAGTAGCGAGAGACGGGACGGAAGCAATCATTCACCGAGACATCCTGGCTTCCGGGCGACTCCAGTTGCTGCAACACCGGCGCTACGTTGCGGCGCGCAAAAATATCGCCGGGGAGCAGAAGCACAGGGATCCGGTTGACCGTGGCCAGGGCCGCGCCGGTGATCATGTTCGTCGCCCCGGGACCAATCGACGAGGTACAGACCAAT
>Ga0137412_10004852_pt1 | contig 10741 bp, 9 predicted proteins | sample CZODoug2_1_16fun_FD_122160 | JGI IMG/M metagenome (GOLD analysis project Ga0137412, IMG submission 122160) | Vadose zone soil fungal communities from Angelo Coast Range Reserve, California, USA - CZODoug2_1_16fungal (Hybrid Assembly) | ecosystem: Environmental > Terrestrial > Soil > Vadose zone... | reverse complement strand
GCTGGGCGCCGCCGTGGACAGCGGCGATGACTGGATCACGGTTCAGGGCCCGTGCCCGCTGCGTGAGGCCTGGATCGATACCTATGATGACCACCGAATGGCCATGTGCTTTGCGCTGGCGGCCGCCGGCGGCGTACCGGTGCACGTGCGGGATCCGGACTGCGTGGCCAAAACGTTTCCGCGCTATTTCGGTGAGCTGAGCCGGCTGTGCGATACCTCCCCTCTCCCTTTGGGGAGAGGGGCCGGGGGAGAGGGTCCCTCCTGATGATCTTTTCTACCTAACTAGAATGAAACAGCCGCCGGTCATCGCGATCGACGGGCCGACTGCGTCGGGCAAGGGAACCATTTCGCTCTCGGTGGCGCGCGAACTGGGTTTCGACTGCCTGGACAGCGGCGCCCTGTATCGGGTGGTGACGCTGCTGGCGCTGCGGCGCGGCATCGACCCAAGCGATGCCGCGCGCCTGGCCGAGGTGGCGCGCAGCGCCCGTCCTCGTTTCGAGTCCGGGCGCATCGAGCTCGATGGTGAGGACTTGACCGAGGCGATCCGCGCCGAGTCGGTGGGGCGGGCCGCCTCGAGCGTGGCGGCGCACGCCCCGGTGCGCGATGCGCTGTTGCAGTCGCAACGGGCTTTCAGGCGCTGGCCCGGACTGGTGGCCGACGGGCGCGACATGGGCACGGTCGTATTTGTCGATGCGGTGCTCAAGGTGTTTGTCACCGCGAGCCCCGAGGTGCGCGCGCAGCGGCGTCTTAAACAGTTGATGGAAAAGGGATATTCTGCTAATCTCGACGATCTTTTGCAGGACTTGCGCGAGCGCGACGAGCGTGACCGCAATCGGGCGGTCGCTCCGCTTAAAGCGGCCGACGATGCGTATCAGCTCGATACTTCGAGCCTGTCCGTCGACGAGGTGGTCGGGCAGGTACTGGCCTGGTATCGGGCCCTGCCGCAAAACTGATTGGTATTGGTACCCGGGGGGAGCGGATAGCGTAATCCGCGCCTGAAGATCAACCCCGCCGCAGGGCAATCCTGTGGCGTGACTGAAAGTCGATAAGTCGATATGTCTTCCGTTGCAGCAGAGAGTCTTGCCCAGAGAGGCGGCGAAAGCTTCGCCGCATTGTTCGAAGAGAGCCTGACGCGTCATGAGATGCGGGCCGGCGAGGTCATCACCGCCGAAGTGATCCGGGTCGACATGAACTTCGTCGTGGTCAATGCCGGACTGAAATCCGAGGCCTACATCCCGATCGACGAGTTTCGCAACGACCTGGGCCAGCTTGACGTCAAGCCCGGCGATTTCGTTTCGGTGGCGATCGAGGCTCTCGAGAACGGCTACGGGGACACGATTCTTTCGCGCGACAAGGCCAAGCGGCTGGCCGCCTGGCTGAACCTGGAAAAGGCTCTCGAAAACGGCGAACTGGTGAGCGGCACCATCACCGGCAAGGTCAAGGGCGGGTTGACCGTGATGACCAACGGAATTCGTGCCTTCCTGCCGGGTTCTCTGGTGGACACGCGTCCGGTCAAGGACACCTCGCCCTACGAGGGCAAGACACTGGATTTCAAGGTCATCAAGCTGGACCGCAAGCGCAACAACGTGGTGGTCTCGCGTCGTGCGGTGGTCGAGGCCAGCATGGGCGAAGAGCGTGCCCGGCTGCTCGAGACGCTCAAGGAAGGCGCCGTGGTGCGCGGAACGGTGAAGAACATCACCGACTACGGTGCGTTCGTCGACCTGGGCGGCATCGACGGGCTGCTGCACATCACGGACCTCGCCTGGCGCCGCGTGCGTCACCCGACCGAGGTGGTGACGGTGGGCCAGGAGATCAGCGCCAAGGTATTGAAATTCGACCAGGAGAAAAACCGCGTCTCGCTCGGAATCAAGCAGCTGGGCGAAGATCCGTGGGTCGGCCTGGGGCGCCGTTACCCGCACGGCACGCGCTTGTTCGGCAAGATCACCAACATCACCGATTACGGCGCGTTCGTCGAGATCGAGGCCGGGATCGAGGGCCTGGTGCACGTGTCCGAGATGGACTGGACCAACAAGAACGTCGATCCGCGCAAGGTCGTTCAGCTGGGCGACGAGGTCGAGGTGATGGTGCTCGAGATCGACGAGGAGCGGCGCCGGATCTCGCTCGGAATGAAGCAGTGCCGGCCCAATCCATGGGAGGATTTCTCCCTGTCGCACAAGAAGGGCGACAAGGTCAAAGGTGCCATCAAGTCGATCACCGATTTCGGCGTGTTCATCGGACTGCCGGGCGCGATCGACGGCCTGGTGCACCTGTCGGATCTGTCGTGGAGCGAGCCTGGCGAAGAGGCGGTGCGCAAGTACAAGAAGGGCGATGATCTGGAGGCGGTGGTGCTGGCGATCGACGTGGAGCGCGAGCGCATTTCGCTGGGCGTCAAACAGCTCGGGGGCGATCCGTTCACGAACTTCGCGCACTCGCACGAGAAGGGCTCGGTCGTCACCGGCACCGTCAAGAGCGTCGATGCCAAGGGGGCGGTGGTGCTGCTGGGAGGGGATGTGGAAGGCTACCTGCGGGCTTCGGAGATCGCGGCCGATCGGGTCGAGGACGCGCGCAATCACCTGAAGGAAGGCGACACGGTGACCGCGATGATCATCAACGTCGATCGCAAGAACCGCAACTTGAACCTGTCGATCAAGGCCAAGGACAGCGCCGAAACGGCCGAGACGATGGCGCGCATGCAGTCGGAGGCGACCACGGGCACCACCAATCTGGGTGCGCTGCTCAAAGCCAAGCTCGACACGCAGACCAAGTAAGAACCATCGGCGGCTGCTCGTCCAATGTCCGCGCCGCAGGGGATGACCAAGTCGGAGCTGATCGCGCGGCTGGCGGAGCGCAATCCGCGCCTGGTCGCGCGCGATGCCGACGAGGCGGTCAAGACCATCCTGGACATGATGGGCGCGGCCCTGATCCAGGCCGGGCGCATCGAGATCCGCGGTTTCGGCAGCTTTGCGCTGAATTACCGGCCGCCGCGAGTCGGGCGCAACCCGAAATCGGGCGAGCGCGTGCAGGTGCCGGCCAAGTTCGTGCCCCACTTCAAGGCGGGCAAGGAACTGCGGGTCCGCGTCGATGGTGTCGAGGAGGCCGAACCGGCGTCGCCCCGACGGTAGGACCGACGCTAGCAACAGTAGAGATCGAAAGAGAAGTGAGCGGTTTCTCGTTCAATCATTGGCTGGGGGAGCGCGAGGGGGCTGCCCAGCCCCCTCGTAGCCGAGCCTCGGGGTTTCCGTCGCTGGCCACGATCATATCGAAGCTGCGGTATTAACCATCCGCAGACGCGGAATATGGATCTCATCGGCTGGCTTTTGCGCCTGGTGTTTTTCGTTCTGGCATTGTGGTTTGCCTTGCAAAACACGGCGTCGGTGCCGCTGCGGCTGAGCCCGACCCAGGGGTGGAGCCAGGTCCCGCTGGTCATCATCATCCTGGTCTGCTTTGTCGCCGGCGCCGTGGCCGGCATGCTGGCACTGGTTCCGCACTTCTTGAGGCAGCGTCGCCGCATCGCGGCGCTGTCGCGCGCAACCACCCAGCAAGCGGTCGCCCCCGGTGTCGCGGCCGAGAACCTGACGGATGTCGCCCGCCGAGTCGGCGCGGTGGGCGGGCTGGAGCTGGATACCCGCACGCCCCAGCGCTGAGCGCTTGATGGAATTTGAACCCTGGTATCTGGCGACGCTGCCCTTGCTGTTCGCCGTGGGCTGGTGGGCGCGCGGCCACGAGGCGCGCGTGCGCGCCGCCGACCAGGGGGCGGCTCCGCGCTCGCTGTCCCGCGGGCTGCGTCTTCTGCTCAGCGATCAGCCCGACCGCGCCATCGACGCCTTCATCGAGGTGGCCAAGCTCGACCCCGAAACGATCGAACTGCACCACGCACTGGGCAGCCTGTTTCGCCGGCGCGGCGAGATCGACCGCGCCGTTCGCATTCACAACTACCTGCTTAACCGAGCCGATCTACCGGCCGCCGAACGGTCCAACGCACTGGCGGAACTGGGGCAGGACTATCTGAAGGGCGGAATGCTCGATCGTGCCGAGAACGCGTTCAGCCGCCTGCTCGAGGAACGCGTGCATCGCTTTGAAGCTCTGCGCTCGCTGCTGCGTATCTACCAGATGGAGCGGGAATGGCGGCGCGCCATCGACTGCGCGCAGCAACTGGAGCGTGAGGCCGGAGAGACCCACAGGGTGTCGACGGCGCATTTTCACTGCGAGCTGGCCGAACAGGCGATCGCCTCCGGCGACCTGGAGGGGGCACTGACGCAGGTCGAGGTGGCCCTGGCCGCCCACAGCAAGTCGGTGCGCGCGGCCATCCTGGCCGGCGACGTTGCGCTGCGGCGCAATCAGCGCGCTTCCGCGACCGGGCACTGGCTGCGTGTCACGCTGGAAGCTCCCGAGTACGCGCCGCTGGTGATGGACCGCCTGATGGCCGCGATGGACGCCGAAGGGCGCCGCACCGAGGCGGCCGCGCTGCTGCGGCGCAGCCTGCTCGAGCATCCCTCGATCGATTCGCTGGACCTGGGGTACCGCTGGATCGGCGAGTGGGAGGGTGCCGCGGAGGCCGAGGCGCTGCTGCGCGAGGAGCTCAAGCGCCATCCATCACTGCTGGGTTTCGAGCGGCTGCTGGCGATCCGCAGCGGGCAGGATCAAGCCGATCCGGAGCTGGTCCTGCTGCGCGGCCTGATCCATACCCAGGCGCAGAAGCTGGCGCGCTATCGTTGCAGCCGATGCGGCTTCCGCAGCCGGGACTTCTACTGGCACTGCCCCGGCTGCACCCACTGGGACAGCTACCCGCCGCGTCGCCTCGAGGAACTGGAGGTCGTATGAAAGGGCCCGCGCGGCGCACGGTCGGTGTCGGTGGCTCCGATTCGATGGCGGACCTTGGGACGGTCGAGTCGACCATCGGCAACACGCCCCTGGTGCGGCTTGCGCGCATACCGGGGTCGGCAGGGGCGGGGCGCGGCACCACCGTGCTGGCCAAGCTGGAAGGCAACAATCCGGGTGGCTCGGTCAAGGATCGGCCGGCCCTGTCGATGATCCGACGCGCCCAGGAGCGCGGCGAGATCAAGCCCGGCGACCGCCTGATCGAGGCCACCAGCGGCAACACCGGCATCGCGCTGGCGATGATTGCAGCCATGCGCGGCTTCCGGATGACCCTGATCATGCCCGACAATCTTTCCGCCGAGCGGCGCGCCTCGATGCACGCGTATGGAGCCGAGCTGGTTTTGACGCCGGCGTCCAAGGGCGGCATGGAATACGCGCGCGACCTGGCGCTGCAGATGCAGGCACGCGGCGAGGGCCGGGTACTGGATCAGTTTGCCAACCCGGACAATCCGGCCGCGCACTACGAAACCACGGGCCCGGAACTGTGGCGCGACACGCGCGGCAAGATCACGCACTTTGTCTCCAGCATGGGCACCACCGGCACCATCATGGGAGTCTCGCGTTTCCTGAAGGAAAAAAACCCCGCGATCCAGATCATTGGCGCGCAGCCCGCCGAGGGCTCGCAGATTCCCGGCATCCGCAAATGGTCGGCCGAGTACCTGCCGACGATCTACGACGCCTCGCGTGTGGACCGCATCGAGTACGTGTCGCAGACCGAGGCCGAGGAGATGACGCGCCGGCTGGCCGCCGAGGAAGGCATCTTCGGGGGTATCTCTTCGGGCGGCGCGCTGGTGATCGCGCTCAAGCTGGCGGCCCAAAGCGAGGGTGCCATCATCGTGTTCGTCGTGTGCGACCGGGGCGACCGCTACCTGTCGACCTGCGTGTTCGGAAGTTGAACCGGCGCGTGACGAAAGACACTTTTGCGCTGACACGTCCTGCGGCAGAGTCCGGACTCATCGGCCGCAGACCGGTTAAACCCTAATCATGGAAATCATTTCCGAGGCACATAGACCTAACCTATAACCTGTCCCATAGCCAGCCGAATACGCCGCCGGTCAGCAACGAATAGATCAATCCGTCGACGCTGGACTTCAGGGTCGTGATCCAGCTGCGCCGGTACCAGATCGACATCTGCCACAACGCAAAGACGTAGCCGACGAACGCGACGGTGCTGGCGACGCGGAAGACTTTCAGGTAGGGCGCCCCGGCCGGCAAGGTGGCGCACGCGACGTAGCCGGCGAACAGTGAAACGACCAGGCAATACAGGAACCACAGCGCCAGGCTGCGGTTGATCGACATCATCCCGCTGGGGAAAACCGTCATCACAACGACCGGCCCCCTTTGCATCTTGTCCTTGAATTCAGGGGTGCGCATCTGCGCCATGTCGGAACAGTTCGGCACCATGTAGTCGCCCGGTGCAATGGCGAACGGACGCAGCGCGTCCATCACCTCGGCTTCCCGCGGCACCTGCCCATAGTCGCTCTTGTGCCAGGCCAGGGCCATGTGGATGATCGAGCTGGCGATGAAGACCACCACCGCCGAAAGCAGGATGGGAAGCCACAACGAAGCCAGAGTAGTCATGACGCCTCCGTGAGCGGGGTGCGCCGGTCGCACCGCCGATCGCCACCAAGGGCTCCCGGCGGCGGGCAATTCTCCGGCCGCTTTTTTTGAACGTCAATCTCAGCTCGGACCGGGGAAGGGCGGCTCCGGGGCGGCGCCCGGTTTGGACCTGGGCAAGCGGACATGCGGTATCTGAAAAGTTTTGGCCGATTAAAGTGGAGTGGCCGTCCTACCGGACCAAGCCGCTCGTTGGCACCTCTGCTCGCGCCAGATAACAGCATAAGTAATTGATAGAAGGCTCGTATCCAGTCAGATCCGGGCTGCGTGGCGGCGAGCGGATATGCACATTCGCTTGTGCACTGCCACATCGGAATTTGTTGACGGAGTATAGATATATCACATACAGTATTTCATGTGCTGCATGTTCTCAAGCCGGTGTGGCGCTTGCTGACTCGCGACGGACTTCGAAGCGCGTCGATTTCGTGCCTGGGTTTGCCCGACCGGCCAACGCTAAATTTGTCTGGAGTCAAGCATGTCCGTTGCAGACCTCGTTTCCAAGCGACCGGAGTCCTCCACGGCCGACGACACGCTCAAGCGCAAGACACGCGATGCGGGCGTGATCTCAGGGGGGCACCTGGTGGCGAAGGCGCTCAAGAGCGAGGGGGTGGACACGATATTCACGCTGTGCGGCGGGCACATCATCGATATCTACGACGGCTGCCTCGATGAGGGCATCCGCATCGTGGACGTGCGCCACGAGCAGGTGGCGGCGCACGCGGCCGACGGCTATGCGCGGCAAACCGGCAAGCTGGGGGTGGTGGTGACGACGGCCGGGCCGGGCTGCACCAATGCGGTGACCGGGATTGCGACGGCGCTGCGCTCGGAGTCGCCGGTGCTGCACATCGGCGGACAGGGGGCGTTGACGCAGCACATGATGGGCTCGCTGCAGGATCTGCCGCACGTGGACCTGATGCGGCCGATCACCAAGTTCTCCGAGAGTGTGCGCTCGACCGAGCGGGTGGCCGACATGATCTCGATGGCGGCGCGCGCCTGCTTTGCGGGGGCCCCGGGGCCGGCGTACCTGGAGATACCGCGCGATGTGCTGGATCGGGAAATCGAGCTCTCGCGTGCCGTCATTCCGCAGGCCGGGCACTACCGGGCCTCGGTGCGCAGCGCCGGCGACGAGCGCGACGTGCAGCGTCTGGCGCAGATCCTGGTCAAGTCGGAGCGGCCGGTGATTTTGTACGGCAGCCAGGTCTGGACCGGGCGCGGGCACGAGGCGGCCATCGAGCTGGTGCGGGCGCTGGACATTCCGGCCTACTTTAACGGGGCCGCGCGCGGCTTGCTGGGGCCGGGCGATGGGCACCACTTTGACCGCACGCGGCGGGAAGGTTTTGACAAGGCCGACGTGATCGTGATCGTGGGCACGCCGTTTGACTTTCGGATGGGCTACGGCAAGCGGCTGGGACTGAACGCGCAGGTGATCCAGATCGACATGGATTACCGCACGGTGGGCAAGAACCGGGACATCGCGCTGGGGCTGGTGGGCGACCCCGGCTCGGTGCTGTCGGCGGTGCGCGCTGCGGCCAGCGGCCAGCTGGACCAGGGTGCGCAGCAAAAAAGGCGCGCCTGGATGCAGCAGCTGCGGGCGCTGGAGGACGTGGCCACCGCCAAGCTGATGCCACTGTTCAAGTCGAACAACCAGCCGATCCATCCGTACCGGGTGGCCTGGGAGCTGAACGAGTTTCTCAATGATGACACCGTGTACATCGGTGACGGCGGCGACGTGGTCACGATCTCGGCGCAGGCGGTGCGGCCACGCCGGCCCGGCCAGTGGATGGACCCGGGGGCGCTCGGCTCGCTGGGGGTGGGCACCGGCTTTGCGATTGCGGCCGGGCTGGCTCATCCGGACAAGGAAATTCTTTGCTACTACGGCGACGGGGCCTTCTCGATGACCGCCTTCGACATGGAGACGGCCAACCGGTTCGGGGCGCCCTACATCGCGGTGGTGGGCAATAACTCGGCCATGAACCAGATCCGCTACGGGCAGCTGGCCAAGTACGGCGAGGAGCGTGGCAACGTGGGCAACCTGCTGGGCGATGTGCCCTTTGGCATGTTCGCCCACATGCTGGGCGGCTACGGCGAGGAGGTGCGCGATCCGGCCCAGATCGGCCCGGCCCTGCAGCGGGCGCGCGAGTCCGTGCGCACCACCCGCAAGAGCGCCGTCATCAACATCTGGGTGGACCCGCGCGAGTACGCCCCCGGCACCAAGAGCCAGACCATGTACAAGTGATGATGCCGTCTGTGGTAGCCACCGTGTCGCTTGTGAATGCCGCGGAGGGTGCTCGAGGGCGGCGGGGGCGGGGTTTCGCGAGGCACCGAACAGCTCCGGCGCTGTCGAAGCTGCTCCCGGCCAATGATAGGAGTTGTGCGTGATGAAGGCGTTAGACGGGGTGCGGATCCTGGACTTCACACATGTGCAATCGGGGCCGACCTGCACCCAGTTGCTCGCGTGGCTGGGGGCCGATGTGGTGAAGGTGGAGCGGCCCGGGGAGGGGGACGCCACACGCGGGCAGCTGCGCGACATCCCGAACGTGGACAGCCTGTACTTCACGATGCTCAACCATAACAAGCGCTCGATCACGATCGACACCAAGACGGCCAAGGGCAAGGGCGTGCTGGAGGCGCTGATCAAGCGCTGTGACGTGCTGGTGGAGAACTTTGCGCCGGGTGCGCTGGACCGCATGGGATTTACCTGGGAGCGCATCGCGCAGCTCAACCCGCGCATGATCGTGGCCTCGATCAAGGGGTTCGGGCCGGGGCCCTACCAGGAGTGCAAGGTCTACGAGAACGTGGCGCAGTGCGCCGGCGGCTCGGCCTCGACCACCGGCTTCCATGACGGCCTGCCGCTGGTGACCGGCGCGCAGATCGGCGACTCCGGCACCGGCCTGCACCTGGCGCTGGGTATCGTGAGCGCGCTCTACCAGCGCAAGCGCACGGGCCGCGGCCAGCGCGTGCTGACAGCCATGCAGGACGGCGTGCTGAACCTCTGCCGCGTGAAGCTGCGCGACCAGCAGCGCCTCGCCCACGGGCCGCTGAAGGAATACACGCAGTTCGGCCAGGGCATACCGTTCGGCGAGGCGACGCCGCGCGCCGGCAACGACTCGGGCGGCGGCCAGCCCGGCGTCATCCTGAAGTGCAAAGGCTGGGAGACCGATCCCAACGCCTACATCTACTTCATCACCCAGGCGCCGGTGTGGGAGAAGATCTGCGACCTGATCGGCGAGCCCGGTTGGAAGACCCATCCGGACTATGCCAAGCCGCCCGCGCGCCTGCCGCGGCTGAAAGAGATCTTCGAGCGCATCGAGCAATGGACCATGACCAAGACCAAGTTCGAGGTCATGAATGAGTGCAACGCCTTCGACATCCCGGTTGGCCCGATCCTGTCGATGAAGGAACTGGCCGAGGAGCCGTCGCTGCGCCAGACCGGCACCGTCGTCGAGGTCGATCACCCGACACGGGGCAAGTACCTGTCGGTCGGCAACCCGATCAAGCTCTCCGACAGCATCACCGAGGTCGAGCGCTCACCTCTCCTGGGCGAGCACACCGACGAGATCCTGACCAAGGTGCTGAAGTTCACGCCGCGCGAGATCGCCGAGATCAAGGCGTCCGGCGCGACGGGCCAGGCGCCCAAAGCCCAAGCCGCGGAGTAGATCATGCGCATCGTGGTTCACGGACAGCAGGCCTTCGGCAAGGCCGTGCTGGAGGCGCTGCTCAAGCGCGGCGAGAACGTGGTCGGCGTCTATGTGGCACCGGAGAAGCCCGGCCAGCGGCCCGACCCGCTGAAGGAAGCGGCTGTGGCCGCCAAGCTGCCGGTCTACCAGCCGGCTTCCTACCGCAAGCCGGAAGTGTGGGAAGAGTTCCGTGCGCTAAAGCCCGACCTGCAGGTCATGGCCTTCGTCACCCTGTTCGTGCCCGAGGAGTTTTTAAACATCCCGACGCACGGCTCGATCCAGTATCACCCCTCGCTGCTGCCGGCCTATCGCGGCGCCAGCGCGATCAACTGGCCGATCATCCTGGGCGAGAAGGAAACCGGCCTGTCGATTTTCTGGCCCGACAACGGCCTCGATACCGGTGCGGTACTGCTGCAGAAGAAGACGCCGATCGGCCCCAAGGACACGCTGGGCACGGTCTATTTCGACCGCCTGTTCCCGATGGGCGTCGAGGCGATGCTCGAATCCGTCGATCTCGTGAAAGCGGGCAAGGCGCCGCGCCTCAAGCAGGACGAGGCGCACGCCACCTA
>Ga0137412_10004851_pt1 | contig 10741 bp, 8 predicted proteins | sample CZODoug2_1_16fun_FD_122160 | JGI IMG/M metagenome (GOLD analysis project Ga0137412, IMG submission 122160) | Vadose zone soil fungal communities from Angelo Coast Range Reserve, California, USA - CZODoug2_1_16fungal (Hybrid Assembly) | ecosystem: Environmental > Terrestrial > Soil > Vadose zone... | reverse complement strand
GCAAGACGGGGCTCACGCAGCTCGAGCGGTCGGGCATCGGCTCCGGCGCACTGGAGCCGTACGAGATCGTGGTGCCGCCGGGCGAGGCGGCGCAAGTCGAGACGGCCCTGCAGCGGGTGCCCGACATCCACGGCGCGGTGGCTCCGGACGCGTCGACCTGGCAGCGCGCGGACACCCGGATCGTCGAGGCCTTCCCGACGCTCAACCCGGCGACGCCTGCCGCTCGGGCGCTGGTCGGCGACGTGCGCGACGCTGCGCACTCGGCCGGCCTGAACGTGCGCGTCACCGGCCCGATGGCGCAGAACGACGACTTCATCCACAGCGTGTTCGACAACTTCCCGCTGATGATCGTGCTCATCGCGATCGTCACGTTCATCCTGCTGGCGCGGGCCTTCCGGTCGATCCTGCTGCCGCTCAAGGCGGTCATCCTCAACGTCATGAGCATCGCTGCCGCGTGGGGCATCATGACCCTCGTCTGGCAGGAGGGCCACGGCTCGCAGATCTGGGGCATCGACCCGACGGGCGCGATCAACGCGTGGATCCCGCTGATGGTCTTCGCCTTCCTGTTCGGACTCTCGATGGACTACGAGGTGTTCATCCTGGCCCGGATGCGGGAGGAGTACGACCGCACCGGCAGCACCTCGCAGGCGGTGATCCAGGGTCTGGGTCGCACCGGTCGACTGGTCACCGGCGCCGCGATGATCCTGTTCCTGTCCTTCCTCGCGCTGGCCGCCTCGCCGGGCACGGACATCAAGGTGTTCGCCACCGCGCTGGGCATCGGCATCCTGCTCGACGCCACCATCGTGCGGGCGCTGCTGGTACCGGCCCTGGTGGCGCTGTTCGGCAAGGCGAACTGGTGGATGCCGGCCTGGGTGGCCAAGGTGATGCGGATCAAGCCGGAGCCCATGGGTCACATCCCGGACCAGGCCGGCCCGCCCGCCGCCGAGGGATTCGGGGAGCACGCCGCTCCGGTGGAATTCAAGTTCTGAGGTCGCGGCGCAGCGGGTGGTTCGGGGGAACCTCGACCAGGACCACCCGCACCCCGTCGGGGTCGGTGATCCAGCACTCGATCAGCCCCCACGGTTCGGTTCGGGGCTCGCGCACCACGGTCACGCCCGCCCCGGCGAGGCGGGCGTGTTCGGCGTTCACGTCGCGCACCTGGATCCACAGCGCGAAGCCCGCGGGCGGCGCCTGATCGGGCGGTCCGGAGACCTCGAGCAGGCCGTTGCCGAGGTAGAACACGGTGCCGGGGTCCTCGGCCGGACCGAATTCACGGGCCACTGCCAGGCCCAGGGTGTCCCGGTAGAACTGCACCGAACGCATCCGGTCGCGGGGGTGCAGGAGGATCCGGCTGGCCAGCACGTCCATGCGGTCATGCTGCCGGCGGCGCTCGTCCGGACGCGGACGACGGGCCAAGTTCGGACAAAATCCGCGAAACCCCCGGTCCAGCGTGCGCAGGGGGCCGAATCATGGTGGAAGGGCGCGACCTCTATGGTGTGCCCACCTCGACCAAACAAGAGGCACCGTCCCGCACAGTAGGACGGGTCCGGCGTCCCGGCTGGATCCGGTGCAGCGGACGGAGCGAAGCCCCCGGCGCGCTTCGGTGGAAGCGCCCCGGGGGCTTCGTACTGTCTCGATCAACACTGTCGGGCCGGCCCAGTGGCCCGGTGGGGACCCCTAGACAGTTTCCATCGTGCGTCCCGGCCGCAGGTACACCAGCCAGGTGACCGCAACACAAAGTGCGTAGAAGACCACGAACGACACGTAGGCGTCGTTGCCACTCTTGGTGTGCAGGAACGATTGGCGGAAGGCGATGTTCACCAACACGCCACCACCGGCCCCGATGGCGCCCGCGATACCGATCAGGGCCATGGCCCTGCGCCGCGAATCCTTCGCTGCCGTTGCGGTGCTCTCGCCCTTGCTGACCGCCATCGCGGCCTTGTTCTTGAAGATCGAGGGGATCATCTTGTAGGTCGAGCCATTGCCCAGACCCGAGGTGAGGAACAGCCCGGTGAACGCGGCGACCGCGAGACCGAAGGAGTGCTGATGTGAAGCGATCAGCGCGAGTACGGCGAAGCCGGCCATCCCAACGAAGTTGACGAAGGTCACCTTGGCCCCGCCGAACCGGTCCGCGAGGAACCCACCGATCGGGCGGGCCAGCGAACCGATCAGCGGACCCAGGTAGGTCCAGTGCGCGACCTTGACCGCGTCGACGAGACCCTTGTGGGTCACCGCGTCGGTCACGGCCTTGTGGGTCACCGGGTCGATCTTCGGGAAATGCGTCGGGAACTGGACCGTGAGCAGTTGCCCGAAGGCGAAGCTGAAGCCGATGAACGAGCCGAAGGTACCGATGTAGAGGAAGGACATGATCCAGGTGTGCGGGTCCTTGCACACCTCCCGCATGGCGCCCTTCTCGTTGGTGGCCCCGGTGATGTTGTCCATGAACAGCGCCGCGCCGAGCGTGGCGATCACGATCAACGGGATGTAGACACCGACCACCATCTTCGGGTGGTCCACGCCCTTGGTGGCCAGCACCCACAGGCCAACCAATTGGATGGTGGCGACACCCAGGTTGCCGCCGGCCGCGTTCAGACCCAGCGCCCAGCCCTTGAGCCGGGACGGGTAGAAGTTGTTGATGTTCGCCATCGACGAGGCGAAGTTGCCACCACCGACACCGGCGATCGCGCCGAGGAAGATCAACGTGCCGAAGCTCGTGTAGCCGGTGAAGACCTTCGAACCCGGCGCGATCGGGTGCCCGGGGTGCAACATCACGGCGAGCAGCACCGTGGGCAGCAGCAGCAGTCCCGCCGAGACGATCGTCCAGTTGCGTCCGCCGAACTTCGCGACTGCGAACGTGTAGGGCAGCCGTAGCACCGAGCCCACCGCGGCGGGTACCGAGACCAGCAGGAACTTGTCCGCCGCCACCGAGGCGGCGGTGTGGCCCGGCGCGTTGGGGTTGAAGCCGTACTTCGGGCCGAGGAACAGGATCAGCGTCGACCACATCGTCCACACCGAGAAGCCGATGTGCTCGGAGAAGATCGAGAAGATCAGGTTGCGCTTGGCGACCTTGGAGCCCTTCTCGGCCCAGAACTTCGGGTCCTCGGGATCCCAGTCGTCGATCCAGTGCGGACGGGTGGCCCCGTGCCCGGACGCGTTGCCCGCGCCCTTGCGTCCGGCGACCTTCGTCGCATCCGTGTCGGTGGGGGCCGCAGTCATGTGTGCTCCTGGGGGCAGCGCCAAAGTGGGCGAATACCCCCCGATGGTTGCCCTGACGTGTTGCGCCGCGGTGTGCCGTCTGTTAACCGCGGGGCACGAAACGCACTTCGTGTGACGATCCTGTGGCGCCGAATGCACCGCCGGCGCAGCCGCCGTGAAGTTGACAGTGCGTCAGGTTAACTAATGGTGCGCGGCCTTTAAACGTTCGCGGGAGGCGATGATCTCCACTTCGGCGGCGTGCCGATCCACCCAGGTGGCGCCCTCGACCGACTTACCGGGCTCCAGGTCCTTGTAGACCTCGAAGAAGTGCTGGATTTCGAGCTTGTCGAACTCCGGCAGGTGGTGGATGTCCCGGATGTGCTCCATCCGCGGGTCGTTCGACGGGACGCACAGGACCTTGTCGTCCCCGCCCTTCTCGTCGGTCATCCGGAACATGCCAACGGCACGACACAGGATCAGGCAACCGGGGAAGGTCGGTTCGTCCAGCAGGACGAGGGCGTCCAACGGGTCGCCGTCCTCGCCGAGGGTGTTCTCGATGAAGCCGTAATCGGCCGGGTACCGGGTCGAGGTGAACAGCATTCGGTCCAGCCGGATGCGTCCGGTGGCGTGATCCACCTCGTACTTGTTGCGTTGACCCTTGGGGATCTCGATGGTCACGTCGAACGTCATGGGCTCCACGGCGCACATTCTCCACCCGGGAGTCGGCGTGCTTTGCCACCCGCCACCCGAGTGCGCCGTTATCGTCAAAACGGCGGCGGACCAGGGGGGCTCATGCGGTTGTCGATCGGCGCGGCGGTGGTCGCGCTGGTGGTCAGCGTGCCCGCGGTGGCGCACGCGGCGGCCACGCCGGGCCCGGGGGCGCCCTCAGGCGCTCCCGCCGCCCCACCGGGCGCCGTCCTCGCCGCGTTGACCCCCGGCATGGGTCCGCAACCCAGCCGGGCGGGCCTCGGCGCCAAGCTGGCCAAGCTGCTGGCCAACCCCAACCTCGGGCCCTCCGTCGGCCTGTCCGTGGTGGACGTGGGCACCGGTGCGGAGGTGTTCTCGCTCAACGGCGGGACCCCGATCACCCCCGCCTCGACCACCAAGGTGCTCACCGCGGCCGCCGCGCTTGCCTCCCTGGGCCCGGACGCCCACCTGCACACCACCGTGGTGCAGCTGCCCGACGGCGCCGCGACCAGCTCGCCAACCCCGATCCCGAGCGACGCGCCCGGCGGCTCTTCGACGGGGCCGGTCCCGACGATCGTGCTGGTCGGCGGCGGCGACCCGCTGTTGACCTCGCTGCCCACCGGCAGCAACAAGATCCCGGACTACCCGCCGCGGGCGCACCTGGACGACCTGGCCCAGCAGACCGCCAAATCCCTGGCCGCCGCCGGCGTCCATCTGGTGCACCTGCAGTACGACTCCTCGATCTTCGCCGGGCCCGCCGCCTCCCCGCAGTGGGAGCGCGGCTACACGGGCGACGTGGTGGGCCCGGTGATGGGCCTGTCCGCGGACCAGGGCCGGATCGCCCCGCTGGACGGCGGGCGGGTCAACGACCCAGCCGGGCACACCGCCGCGATGTTCGTCGACGAACTGCGCAAGGCCGACATCTTCGTGTTTGGCAAGCCGACTGGGGCCACAGCACCCAAGGGACTCCCCACCATCGCCGATGTGTCCTCCGGACCGCTGTCCGCGGAGCTCGAGCAGATGCTGGTGTTCAGCGACAACGACATCGCGGAAGCGATGGCCCGTCAGGTTGCCGTCCACGACGGACTTCCGGGCACCTTCGTCGACGGCGCGGCCGCGGTGCGCAACGAGGTCGCCAAGCTGGGCGTGGACATGTCCGGGGTGACCACCTACGACGGGTCGGGGCTGTCCCGAGACGACCGCATCCCGCCCCGGGTACTCGCCCAGACCATGGCCATGGCCGCGACCAACGTCAACGACGCACTACGCGTGCTGCTCGCCGCCCTCGCCCCGGCCGGGGTGTCCGGCACCCTGCAACTGCATTTCTATGATGCCAAGGCGCAGGCCGCCCGCGGTTTGCTGCGGGCGAAGAGCGGCAGCCTGCAGGGCGTGGTCTCGCTGACCGGGATCCTGCCCGACGCCGACGGTCGGCTGCTGAGCTTCGACATGGCTGCGGACAACGTGACCGGCGGCCTCGGCCGGGACGCCCGGGTGGCCATCGAACGCGTCGCCGCGGCCCTCATCTCCTGCGGCTGCAGCTGACCCCGGGCCCGTTGCGCCGGACCCGCGTAAAGCAGGCGGGTCGGGTGGCTGAACGCCTGACATGTACCCATGACGCATGTCATGCGTCGGGCGGCGCCGCTGATCCGGAGCGAATACGGTGGGGGCATGGGGATGATGGGTGGGGACTCGGCGATGGTCGACTGGAAGCTGGCGGCGGCCACGGCGAAGCGGCTGATGCCAGCGCCGCCCGCGATGCAACCGGGCGAGGTGCACGCGGTGGTGGAGGAGTTGCGGCGGTTCGCCGCGGAGTCCCGGGTGCACGTTTCGGAGTTCACCGGCCTGCAGGCGCCGGACGATGGTTCGCCGGTGCGGGTGGTGGACCGGCAGGGCTGGGTCGAGGTCAACATCGACGGCTTCCGGGAGATGACCCAGCCGCTGCTGGACAAGCTCGCCGCGACCCGCGCGCCGGGCCTCGGGGTGATCTCCGCAGTGGGTTCTCGGGTCACCGGGATGGAAGTGGGTGGGCTGCTGGCCTACATCGGCACCAAGATCCTCGGCCAATACGAGGCGTTCCTGCCCTCGGTCGGTGCGCCGGGGCACGGCACCCTGTTGCTGGTCGCGCCGAACATCGTGTCGATCGAACGCGAACTCGGGGTCGACCCGGCTGACTTCCGCCGCTGGGTCTGCCTGCACGAAGAGACCCACCGGGTGCAGTTCACCGCGGTGCCGTGGCTGCGCGAGCACGTGCGCGGGGAGATCCAGAGTTTGGTCGACAGCGCCGACCTGGACGCCGGAGAGCTGGTCCGCCGGATGACTGACGTGCTGCGTGGGCTCGGCGACGTCGTCCGCGGTAAGCCCGGCGTGGATCTGCTCAGTCTCGTGCTGCGCAGCGCCGAGCAGCGCGCCACCATGGACCGGCTGACCGCGGTGATGAGCCTGCTGGAGGGGCACGCCGACCACGTCATGGACGGCGTCGGCCCGACCGTGGTGCCCACCGTGGCGGAGATCCGGTCGGCCTTCCAGGCCCGCCGCTCCTCGGTCGGCAGCCTGGACCAACTGCTGCGCCGGCTGCTCGGCCTGGACGCCAAGATGCGCCAGTACCGGGACGGGAAGGCGTTCGTGGACGCGGTCGTCGAGCAGGTGGGCATGGCCGGGTTCAACCGGGTCTGGGAGTCTCCGCAGACGCTGCCCACGCTGGACGAGGTGCACGCCCCCAGCGAGTGGGTGGCCCGGGTGCACGGGGCCAACGCCGTGGTCACCGCCACTGCCCACAGCGAGTAGCCGACGTGGGCCCCGACCCGGCGCTGGCGCGGGTGCGCAGCGCGGTACGCGCCGCCCTGGCCGACCTGCCCGCCGGGTCCCTGGTCGTGGTCGCGTGCAGTGGGGGTGCCGACTCATTCGCGTTGGCCGCGGCGACCGCGTTCGAAGCACCGCGCGCAGGCCTGCGCGCGGGCGGAATCACCGTGGACCACGCCCTGCAGGACGGCTCCGCCGAACGCGCGGCGGACGTCGTGGCGCGGCTGCGCGCGCTGGAGCTGGACCCCGTGGCAGCCGTGCTGGTGCACGTCGGCACTGCCGGCGGTCCCGAGGCCGCCGCTCGCACCGCCCGCTACGCCGCGCTGGACGCCTTCGCCGATGCCCACGGCGCCGCCGCGGTGCTGCTCGGACACAGCGCCGACGATCAGGCCGAGACCGTGTTGCTGGGCCTGGCTCGCGGCTCCGGTGCGCGCTCGCTGGCCGGCATGGCGCCGGTCGCCGGCCGTTACCGCCGCCCCCTGCTCGACCTGCCCCGCGCGGACCTGGCGCAGGCCTGCACCGCCGCCGGCCTGAACCCGTGGCAGGACCCGCACAACCTCGACCCGGCCTACACCCGTGCCCGGGTGCGCCACGACGCCCTACCGGCCCTGGAAAAGACGCTGGGCCCGGGCGTCGCCGAGGCGTTGGCCCGCACTGCCCGCCTGCTGCGCGCCGACGCCGACGCCCTGGACGGGCTCGCGGTGGACGCCGCGCGCACCGCCGCCCGCGACAGCGGCCTGAATTGCGCAGCCCTGGCCGCGTTGCCCGCCGCGCTGCGCAGCCGGGTGCTGCGCGCCGCCGCCCTCGCCGCGGGCAGCCCCGCCGGGGCGCTCGGCGAACGCCACGTCGCCGCCCTGGATGCGCTGATCACCGCCTGGCACGGGCAGGGACCTGTGCATCTGCCCGGTGGGGTCCACGCCGCCCGGCGGTGTGGGACTCTGGTACTCGGCCGTCCCCCGACGATTGAGAGCCTGTGAACGCCGAGGACGCAGGCGACGAGATCGCGAAAGTGCTGGTCTCCGCCGAGGAGATCGCCGAGCGCACGCTCGAGTTGGCCGCCCAGATCGACGCCGACTACGCGGGCCGGGACCTGCTGTTGGTGGGGGTACTCAAGGGCGCGGTGATGGTCATGGCCGACCTGGCCCGGGCGCTGGCCCACCCGGTCGAAATGGACTGGATGGCGGTGTCCTCCTACGGCTCGGGCACCAAGTCCTCCGGGGTGGTGCGCATCCTCAAGGACCTCGACCTGGACCTGTCCGACCGCAACGTGTTGGTGGTCGAGGACATCATCGATTCTGGGCTGACGCTGTCCTGGCTGCTGGCCAACCTGTCCTCCCGGGGGCCGGCCAGCCTCGAGGTTTTCGCCATGCTGCGCAAGCCGGACGCCGCCGAGGTCGACGTCCCGGTGCGCTACCTCGGTTTCGACATCCCCAACGAGTTCGTGGTCGGCTACGGCCTGGACTACCGCGAGCGCTACCGGAACCTCCCGTTTGTCGCCACTCTCCAACCTCACGTATACGGGTGAGCTTGCGAAGCCGTCATGGGCACAGACGGCTGATCTGGGGTCATACGTACGGTTGGAGCGCGCCCGGGAGCCCGTCAGGGCGTGTCAAGACGTAGTACCGTCATGGTTTCGGGGTCCGCCCCGCACGCTCGGGCATCGGATGGCAGGAGGTACGGGGCTTCGGTCCCGCAGCGATGGACGTCAAGCGCTATCTACGCGGTCCGGTGGTCTGGATCATCCTCGCCGTGGTGGCAGTGATCCTGCTCTCCCGTGTCTTCGACGCGGCCAACGGTTACAAGAAGGTCGACACCGCTACGGTCATCGACTACATCGACCAGAACAAGGTCAAGTCAGCGACCCTGGTCGGTGGCCAGGAGATGAGAATCCGGGTCACCCTCAAGCCGGGCGTCGCGAAGTCCAACGAGAAGATTCAGGCCTCCTACATCGAGGGCCAGGGCGATGACCTGGCTGCCCTGCTGCAGCAGAAGTCGGCCGACGGTTCCATCCCGGACAAGTACGACATCGACAACCCGCGGCAGAACTTCCTGGTCTCGCTGCTGGTCACCCTGCTGCCCTTCGTGCTGATCGTGGTCGTCTTCCTGTTCCTGATGAATCAGATGCAGGGTGGCGGCTCGAGGGTGATGAACTTCGGGAAGTCCAAGGCGAAGCTGATCTCCAAGGACACCCCGAAGACCACCTTCGCCGACGTGGCCGGCGCCAACGAGGCGGTGGAGGAACTTCAGGAGATCAAGGAGTTCCTGGAAGCCCCCGGCAAGTTCCAGGCCATGGGCGCCAAGATCCCCAAGGGCGTGCTGCTCTACGGCCCGCCCGGTACCGGCAAGACGCTGCTGGCCCGCGCGGTGGCCGGCGAGGCGGGCGTGCCCTTCTATTCGATCTCCGGGTCTGACTTCGTCGAGATGTTCGTCGGTGTCGGTGCCTCCCGGGTGCGCGACCTGTTCGAGCAGGCCAAGGCCAATGCGCCGGCCATCGTGTTCGTCGACGAGATCGACGCGGTGGGTCGCCACCGCGGTGCCGGTCTGGGCGGTGGGCACGACGAGCGCGAGCAGACGTTGAACCAGTTGCTGGTCGAGATGGACGGCTTCGACGTCAAGGGCGGTGTCATCCTGATCGCCGCGACGAACCGGCCGGACATTCTTGACCCGGCCCTGCTGCGGCCCGGCCGCTTCGACCGGCAGATCTCGGTGGAGCGTCCCGACCTGCACGGCCGCCACGACATCCTCAAGGTGCACGCCCGGGGCAAGCCGATGGCCGCCGACGTCGACCTGCTCTCCATCGCTCGTCGCACGCCGGGCTTTACCGGTGCGGATCTGGCCAACGTGCTCAATGAGGCCGCGCTTCTGACGGCCCGTAATGACGGCAAGCTGATCGACTACCTCGCCCTGGACGAGGCCATCGACCGCGTGGTGGCCGGTCCGCAGAAGTCTTCTCGTTTGATGAACGAGAAGGAGAAGAAGATCACCGCCTACCACGAGGGCGGGCACGCTCTGGTGGCCGCGGCGCTGCCGCAGACCGACCCGGTGCACAAGATCACGATCTTGTCCCGCGGCCGGGCCCTGGGTTACACGATGGTGCTGCCGGACGAGGACAAGTACTCGACCACGCGCAACGAGATGCTCGACCAGCTGGCCTACATGATGGGCGGGCGCGCGGCCGAGGAACTGATCTTCCACGACCCCACCACCGGCGCGGCCAACGACATCGAGAAGGCCACCGCGTTGGCCCGGGCCATGGTCACCCAGTACGGGATGACCGAACGGCTCGGCGCCATCAAGCTGGGCTCGGACAACGGCGAGGTCTTCCTCGGCCGGGACATGGGCCACCAGCGTGACTACTCCGAGGAGATCGCGGCGATCGTCGACGAGGAGGTCAAGAAGCTCATCGAGAACGCGCACAACGAGGCCTGGGAAATCCTGGTCGAGAACCGCGACGTCCTCGACGCGCTGGTGCTCCAGCTGCTGGAGAAGGAGACGCTGAGCAAGGAGCAGATCGCCGAGGTCTTCACTCCCCTCGTGAAGCGCCCGGCCCGCCCCGCGTGGACCGGCTCCTCCCGGCGTACTCCGTCCACCCGCCCGCCGGTGCTCTCCCCCAAGGAGCTGTCACTGACGAACGGGTCGAACGGCGCGACGCCCGCCATCGCCAAGGCGACCGAGTCCGTCCCGGCGACGGAAGCAGTCCCGGAGGAGCGTCCCGAGAGCTGACGTCCACGGCTCCCGGCAGCCCCACCAGGCCCGGAATGAATGCCGCACCCCCCAGGTTCTAGCCTGGGGGGTGCGGCACTTTGGTGTGCCCGTACGGTGAACGCGTCGACCCGCGCGCGAGAGGCACAGGAACGAGGACCCACATGACCGACCCCGTGACGCTGGACGGCGAGGGCGCGATCGGCGAGTTCGACGAGAAGCGAGCCGAGAACGCCATACGAGAGCTCCTCATCGCGGTCGGCGAGGACCCGGACCGCGAGGGCCTGCGCGAGACCCCGTCCCGGGTGGCCCGTGCGTACCGCGAGATATTCGCCGGCCTGTGGCAGCAGCCGGAGGA
>Ga0137412_10004850_pt1 | contig 10741 bp, 3 predicted proteins | sample CZODoug2_1_16fun_FD_122160 | JGI IMG/M metagenome (GOLD analysis project Ga0137412, IMG submission 122160) | Vadose zone soil fungal communities from Angelo Coast Range Reserve, California, USA - CZODoug2_1_16fungal (Hybrid Assembly) | ecosystem: Environmental > Terrestrial > Soil > Vadose zone... | reverse complement strand
TCCGGCGCCACGAATATGCCGATGGGCGTCGCCACACCGAGACGATCAAGCTGCGCCATGAGCGGCCCAATATCATCAGCACTCTTGATGGCGTCGATCAATTCCAATTCGGGCTGCAGAGGCTTGACACCTTGCTGCTCGATACGTGCCTCGTCCATAAAACTGTCGTATAGGTCGGCCACTTTTCGCGCATCGGGATCGCTCGAATTGCGCGTGCCTTCAATCAGCTCGCGCAGCTGAACCAGCGATTGCTCGGCCATCATGACATCGACACCGTAGCGCGAGCGATCCTGAGGGATTTGCACCTTGCGCAGCCATGCACCGTTCGCGTATTCAAAAAAATCGTTTTGAGCGCGTGCCGCCTTGTTCATATCGACGGTCTGGATCCCGGACAGCAGCGGGGAATCCGCGAGCACCGCCGGCGTGGCCGCACTCAACAACACCATGGCAAGGGCTATGAGGGATTTCGAATTCACACCGGGTCTCCTTGCGTGTAACGGCTGCCGTGCGGCGCACTCTATCGCAATTACCGGCGCCGGATCAGCTCATACGCAGACCCAATCCGAACACGGGATCATCGAAACGGGAGGGTGGACGGTGGCGAATACCGCGACACTCGCGGCGATCGCCGGTACCTGCGCCAATGCTCAGGGCGGCGCGGTTAAGCGAATTCCGGGCGGTCTAGCCTTTCCAGAATGTGACCAGGACGAAGACTATCGCGATGACGGTCAAACCCACGTGACCCATGGCAGCGCGCGATTGCGCCAGCAAGTCGTTGGGCTCGGATTCAGGTGGCACGATATGGGCGAATGCAGATAGAAACAGCATGCCCACAAGAATAGTGGCGCCCAGGGATAAAAGCGTGATTCGATTCACGTCTCTTCAGGGAGGCACCTCAAAATAAGGGAAAACCCACTACCAGGCATCGTCCTCATCCCCGTCATCGTCCCCGTCATCGTCATCGTCATCGTCATCTGGGTGCCCCAGTTCATCCTCATCGTCGACTTCGAACTCTTCAGGGGCTTCAGTGGCCTCGCTGGTCTCGCGTATCGGGGCTTCGTTTTCACCCGGACTCTCATCGGCCGGGTCATCGTCGTCGTCCACGGTACCGGTGGTGTGCGGAACGACCGCGTTTAGCTCGCGAAGCTGCCGCAGATCAAACAAATCTGGATCTTCAGCTTTCATGACAATGGCCTGTAACAGGGTTCGAGCCTACTATGCGCCTATATCCTCCCCGCGGTCTGTCAGAGGATTGGGAATCTTAGCTGGTGAACGCCCTCACATGGATCTTCCTCGTTGCAGCCATGGGTATGGCTCCCGCGATCGCTTTGCCTTCGGATGCGCAACAAGCGTCGAGCGCCGCCGCGCAGCTCGATCAGTTGCGCAGCACGTTGCGCCGCGCACATACCAGCGGCGACACGGTGTCCTACCTGGGCACCGCGCAAACCATGTATTCATTTCTCAATGGCTCGCCGCGCGCAATGCTGCAGCTCATGAGCGCTGAAAGCTTCGCCGGAAAACAGGACGACGCCCTGTACAGCTTTGCCCAATTCGTCATCATGGGCCAGGCAAATGACGAGGCACTGCGGGCAGCGCAATTCGATCCGCTGCGCACCCTTCCGAAATTTCAGGCGATTCTGCGCGACATGGCCGCCAACACGTCGAGCGTGTCGAACGCGGTGCAGGTTTTTCGGCTTAAATCCTCAGTACCGGTCCCGGAAGACATCGACTACGATCCCGCCGCCAAGCGTTTCTACTTGAGCAGCGTGATGGGAAAGAACATCGTGGCCGTTGATATGACGGGCCAGGTCACGGCATTCGCCCAGGCGCCGGATCAATGGCCGGTGATGGCGCTGAGAATCGACCCGGCTCGCAGCCTTTTGTGGGCCACGGAAGTGGCCTTGAACGGGTTTGCACTCGTATCCGAGAAGGATTGGGGCAGATCCGCCGTCCTTTTGTACGATCTTCACTCAGGCAGGCTTCTGCACCGCATTGAAGGCCCGCCCCAAGCAGCTTTGGGCGACATGACGCTTGACCTGAACGGCGATGCGATCGTCTCGGATGGTGAGCACGGCGGCGTGTACCGGGTCAACCGCAAGACCTTGGGGTTGGAGCGGATCGACGCCGGTGATTTTGTGTCACCGCAAACGCCGGTGGTGCTGCCGGGCGGCAAACATATCCTCGTGCCGGATTATGTGCGCGGCATCGGGGTGCTCGATCTCGCCGACAAACATGTGGCGTGGATTCGCATGGAAGGCAAGCACGCCTTGAGCGGCATCGACGGCCTCTACGCCTCGGGCAACATGCTCATTGCCACCCAGAACGGCACCTTCCCGGAGCGGGTGGTGCGATTCGCCCTGGATGCCTCAAATACCCGTGTGTTATCCGAATCCATCATCGAGCGCGCGACCGCGACGCTCGGCGATCCGACGCATGGGGTCGTGGTCGACGGCTACTTCTACTATATCGCGAATTCGGGGTGGGACAGCCTGGACGATCATGGCGTTCTCAAGGAAGGTAAGAGCCTGTCTGCGCCGCTCATCATGCGCGCCAAACTGTGAATCCGAGCCTACGGCGGCCCGATCACCCCATGCTGAAGCCCCTGAACGAGCTCGAACACACCCGACGCGCCAAGAATCCCGAGTTCCTCCAGGCAATAAAAAGGCCTCGAACCGTTTCCGATCCGAGGCCGCATCTTTATTAAATACTTCTTATTATTCTATTCTGCTGCTTCCGTATCCCCCGCCGGTACCGCATCGTCTGAGTCGCCCATTCCGCCGCTGACATCCATGAAACTGCGGCGGCGGCTATCATCCGAAGCGCGTCGACGCCGGGCATGATACGCGAAGCCGGTCCCGGCGGGAATGAGGCGTCCCACAATGACGTTTTCCTTCAATCCGCGCAGATCGTCCTTCAAGCCCCGGACTGCCGCCTCGGTGAGGACGCGGGTGGTCTCTTGGAAGGAGGCTGCGGAGATGAACGACTCCGTCGCCAGGGATGCCTTGGTGATGCCCAACAGCAGGGGTTCCCAAGTCGACTGGTTCTTACCCTCGGTCTTCTGCCTCGCAATGACATCGAGCAGTCTGCCGCGATCCATCTGTTCGCCGCGCAGCAGCGCTGAGTCACCGGCATCCAACACCTCGATCTTGCGCAGCATCTGCCGCACGATGACTTCGATGTGCTTGTCGTTGATCTTCACGCCCTGCAGTCGGTAGACGTCCTGGATCTCGCGAACCAGGTAGTTTGCCAATGCTTCGACGCCCTGCAGCCGCAGAATGTCATGCGGGTTCGGCTCGCCGTCGGCGATGACTTCGCCCTTCTCCACTTGCTCGCCCTCGAACACGTTCAGATGGCGCCACTTGGGGATCAACTCCTCATACTTGTCGGTCCCTTCGTTGGTGATGATCAGTCGGCGCTTGCCCTTGGTTTCCTTGCCGAAGCTGACCGTGCCTGAGCGCTCCGCCAGAATCGCGGAATCCTTCGGCTTGCGGGCCTCGAACAAGTCGGCCACGCGCGGCAGACCGCCGGTAATGTCGCGGGTCTTCGAGGACTCCTGCGGGATACGGGCAATGACGTCGCCCACGGACACCTTGGAACCGTCTTCCAGGCTGACGATCGCGCCCGCAGGCAGCGCGTAAACCGCCGGGATGTCGGTATTGGCGAAGGTCACTTCCTTGCCCTTGGCATTGGTCAGCCGCACGACCGGGCGCAGATCCTTGCCGCCCGAACCGCGCTGCTTCGGATCCAACACCACGGTGCTGGTCAAGCCGGTGACATCATCCACCTGGCTCGTCACGGTGATGCCGTCGATGAAGTCGGAGAACTTGATCATGCCGGCCACTTCCGTGACCACGGGATGTGTATGCGGATCCCAATTCGCGACCGACTGTCCGGCTGCGACAATGTCGGCGTCATTCACGGTGATGGTTGCGCCATAAGGAATCTTGTAGCGCTCGCGCTCGCGGCCGAACTCGTCCACCACACCCAATTCGCCGGAGCGAGACACGGCAACCAAGTGGCCCTTCTCGTGCCGAACCGTCTTGATGTTGTGCAGACGAATGGTGCCCTTGCTCTTGACTTCGACGCCGTTGGCCGCAGCCGCTCGCGAGGCCGCGCCGCCGACGTGGAAGGTACGCATGGTGAGCTGCGTGCCCGGCTCGCCGATGGATTGCGCCGCAATGACGCCCACCGCCTCGCCGATATTGATGCGATGCCCTCGGCCCAGATCGCGGCCGTAGCATTGCGCGCACACGCCGTAGCGGGTTTCGCAGGTGATGGGCGATCGCACCATCACTTCGTCCACGCCCATCTTCTCCAAGAGCTTGACCAGCTTCTCATCGATCAGCATGCCGGCTTTCACCAGCACTTCGCCGCTCGAGGCGACGACCACGTCCTCGGAGACCACGCGGCCCAGCACGCGCTCGCCCAAGCCTTCGACGACATCGCCGCCTTCGACGATGGGGGTGATGGACAGTCCGTTGACCGTGCCGCAATCGATCTCGGTGACCACCAGATCCTGCGCCACATCGACCAAACGACGCGTGAGGTATCCGGAGTTGGCGGTTTTAAGAGCAGTATCCGCCAGACCCTTGCGCGCGCCGTGAGTCGAGATGAAGTACTGCAGTACATTCAACCCTTCGCGGAAGTTCGCCGTGATCGGCGTTTCGATGATCGAACCGTCCGGTTTTGCCATCAAGCCGCGCATGCCGGCCAGCTGGCGAATCTGCGCGGCGGAACCGCGAGCGCCCGAATCGGCCATCATGAAGATCGAGTTGAACGACTTCTGCCGGACCTTGTTGCCCTTGGCGTCGGTGACTTCGTCGGTGCCCAACTTCTCCATCATGGCCTTGGCCACTTGGTCATTGGTACGCGACCAGATGTCGACCACCTTGTTGTAGCGTTCGCCGTTGGTGACGAGACCTGAGGAGTACTGCTCCTGAATCTCCTTCACCTCTTTGTCTGCGGTCGCCAGGATCTTGGTCTTCTGTTGCGGCACGACCATGTCGTCCACGCCGATGGATACACCGGAGCGGGTCGCATATTGGAAGCCCGTGTACATCAACTGATCGGCAAACACGACCGTTTCCTTCAAGCCCACGGTGCGGTAGCACGCGTTGATCGTGCCGGAAATGATCTTCTTGGTCATATCCTGATTGATGGCATCGAACGACAGCCCCTTCGGCAGGATCTCGGACAGCAGTGCCCGGCCGGCTGTGGTGTCAACCACCCGGGTGTTCTTCACCAATTCCGCGCCTTTCTCGACACGTGTCCATTCGGACAGACGCACTTTGATCTTGGCCTGCAGGTCGATGTTGCGGCTCTCGTAGGCACGGTGCACTTCAGCGACGTCGCTGAACGCCATGCCCTCGCCCTTCGCACCCACCCGCTCGCGGGTCATGTAGTAGAGGCCCAGCACCACGTCCTGCGAGGGGACGATGATGGGATCGCCGTTGGCCGGCGACAGGATGTTATTGGAAGACATCATCAGCGCGCGCGCCTCGAGCTGAGCCTCGATGGATAGCGGCACGTGCACGGCCATTTGGTCGCCGTCGAAGTCGGCGTTGAACGCCCCGCAAACCAGCGGATGCAGCTGGATCGCCTTGCCCTCGATCAGCACGGGCTCGAAAGCCTGAATGCCGAGCCGGTGCAGGGTGGGGGCGCGATTGAGCAGCACCGGATGTTCGCGGATCACCTCTTCCAGGATGTCCCACACTTCCGGCCCTTCACGCTCCACCAGACGCTTCGCCGCCTTGATGGTCGAGGCTTCGCCGCGCAACTGCAGCTTGGAGAAAATGAAGGGCTTGAACAATTCCAGCGCCATTTTCTTCGGCAATCCGCACTGATGCAGACGCAGCGTGGGACCCACGACGATGACCGAGCGGCCCGAGTAATCGACGCGCTTTCCCAGAAGGTTCTGGCGGAACCGGCCCTGCTTGCCCTTGATCATGTCGGCCAAGGACTTTAAGGGGCGCTTGTTGGTGCCTGTGATGGCGCGGCCGCGGCGGCCGTTGTCGAGCAGTGCATCCACCGCTTCCTGCAACATGCGCTTTTCGTTGCGCACGATGATATCCGGCGCGTTCAGCTCGAGCAGCCGGCGCAGACGGTTGTTGCGGTTGATGACGCGGCGATACAGATCGTTCAGGTCGGACGTCGCAAAGCGGCCGCCGTCCAACGGCACCAACGGACGCAGGTCGGGCGGCAGCACCGGCAATACGGTGAGCACCATCCATTCCGGCTTGTTGCCCGATTCCATGAACGCTTCGATGAGCTTCAGGCGCTTCGACAGGCGCTTGATCTTCGTCTCGGAGTTCGTGTTCGACATGTCCTCGCGGACCTTCACGACCTCGGAGGGCAGATCCATGGACTTGAGCAGCTCATGAACCGCTTCGGCGCCCATGCGCGCATCGAATTCATCGCCATGCTCTTCGATCGATTCGAGATACATTTCGTCGGTCAACAGCTGACCGCGCTGCAGCGAGGTCATGCCCGGATCGACGACCACGAAGGCCTCGAAGTACAGCACGCGCTCGATTTCGCGCAAAGTCATGTCCAGCATCAAGCCGATGCGTGAGGGCAGCGACTTCAAGAACCAGATGTGCGCGGTGGGGCTCGCCAACTCGATATGGCCCATGCGCTCGCGGCGCACCTTGGACTGAGTCACCTCGACGCCGCACTTCTCGCACACCACGCCGCGATGCTTCAGCCGCTTGTACTTGCCGCACAAGCACTCGTAATCCTTCACGGGTCCGAAGATCTTCGCGCAGAACAAGCCATCGCGTTCGGGCTTGAAGGTGCGATAGTTGATGGTTTCCGGCTTCTTCACTTCGCCGTACGACCAAGAGCGGATCATGTCCGGCGAGGCAAGTCCGATCTTGATCGAATCGAAATTCTCGACCGGTACTTGCTGCTTGAACAACTTGAGTAAATCTTTCATTGATTAGGCCTCGCTCTCTAGTTCTATGTTGATGGCCAAGGAACGTATCTCCTTCACCAAGACATTGAACGACTCCGGCATGCCGGCTTTCATTTCATGGTTGCCGTCGACAATCGCCTTGTACATCTGCGTACGCCCGTTGACGTCGTCGGACTTCACGGTGAGCATTTCCTGCAAGGTGTACGCGGCGCCATAAGCCTCCAACGCCCACACTTCCATTTCTCCGAAACGCTGACCGCCAAACTGCGCCTTGCCGCCCAGCGGCTGCTGGGTCACCAAGCTGTACGGTCCCGTGGAACGCGCATGCATCTTGTCGTCGACCAAGTGGTTCAACTTCAGCATGTACATGTAGCCCACAGTCACCGGCCGCTCGAACTGCTCGCCGGTTCGCCCGTCGTGCAGCGTGGTCTGGCCCGAGGTCGGCAGGTCCGCCAGGGTCAGAAGATTTTTGATCTCTTCTTCGCTGGCGCCGTCGAACACCGGCGTCGCCATCGGCACGCCCTTCTTCAGGTTGCTGGCCAACTCGATGACCTCGGCGTCGCTCATGGACTTGATGTCTTCCTTCTGGCCGCCGGTCTCGTTGTAGACCTGGCCGAGGAATTTGCGCAATTCCACGATCGCGTGCTGCGTTTCCAGCATCTTGCCGATCTTGGCGCCCAAGCCTTTCGCCGCCCAGCCCAAGTGGGTTTCGAGGATCTGGCCGATGTTCATACGCGAAGGAACGCCCAAGGGGTTCAACACGATGTCCACCGGCGTACCGTCCGCCATGTAAGGCATATCCTCCACCGGCACGATGGAGGAGATCACGCCCTTATTGCCGTGACGGCCTGCCATCTTGTCGCCCGGCTGTACGCGGCGTTTCACCGCCAGGTACACCTTGACCATCTTGAGCACGCCGGGGGCGAGATCATCGCCCGCGGTGATCTTCGCCTTCTTCTCTTCAAAGCGCTTTTCAAACGCCTTGCGCTGACCCTTCAAGCGCTCGGAAACGGTTTCCAGCTGCGTGTTGGTCTCTTCTTCCTTGAAGCGAATCTCAAACCACTGCTCGCGCGGCAGATCCGCGAGATAAGCGTCATCAATCTGGGTACCGGACTTGATCTTCTTGGGTCCCGCTTCAGCCGCCTTGCCTTCGATCATGCCGCGTACGCGCTGGAACAAATCGTCTTCCAGAATGCGCTGCTGATCGGCCAAGTCTTTGCGAACCCGCTCGAGTTCCGATTTCTCGATCGCCAGTGCGCGCGAATCCTTCTCGACCCCATCGCGGGTGAATACGCGCACATCGATCACCGTGCCGTCCATGCCGGGAGGCACTCGCAGCGAGGTGTCCTTAACGTCGGAGGCCTTCTCACCGAAGATCGCCCGCAGCAACTTCTCTTCCGGCGTCAGCTGGGTCTCGCCCTTGGGCGTGACCTTGCCGACCAGAATGTCGCCGGCGCGCACTTCGGCGCCGATGAAGGCAATGCCGGCCTCATCGAGCTTCGCCAATGCCGAGTCGCCCACATTGGGGATGTCGGCGGTGATTTCCTCAGGGCCCAACTTGGTATCGCGAGCGACGCAGGTGAGCTCTTCGATGTGGATGGTCGTGAAGCGATCTTCCTCGACCACGCGCTCGGAGATCAGGATGGAATCTTCGAAGTTGTAGCCGTTCCAGGGCATGAAGGCCACCAGCAGGTTCTGGCCGAGCGCGAGCTCGCCCAGATCCGTCGAGGGACCGTCCGCCAGCACGTCGCCGCGCTTGATCGAATCGCCGGCATTCACCAGCGGCCGCTGGTTGATGCAGGTATTTTGGTTCGAACGCGTGTACTTGGTCAGTGAATAGATGTCGACACCGGGTTCGCCGGCGGTCGTCTCATCATCGTTCACCCGCACCACGATGCGCGAAGCATCGACGGAATCCACGCTGCCGCCGCGCCGTGCCACCACGGTGACGCCGGAGTCGATCGCCACCGCCCGTTCCATGCCGGTTCCCACCAGCGGGGTTTCCGAACGCAGCGTCGGTACCGCCTGGCGCTGCATGTTCGAACCCATGAGCGCGCGGTTCGCGTCGTCGTGCTCCAAGAACGGGATCAACGATGCCGCGACCGACACGATCTGCTTCGGAGATACGTCCATATAGTGAATCTTGTCCGGCGCGGACAAGGTGAACTCGTTCTGCGTGCGGCAGGAGATCAGGTCATCGGTGAATTCGCCCTTCTCATTCAGGGTCGCATTCGCCTGCGCGATCACGTACTGGCCTTCTTCGATGGCCGACAGGTAGTCGATCTTGTCGGTCACCTTGCCGTTGGCGACGCGCCGATACGGAGTCTCGAGGAATCCGTAATCGTTGGTGCGTGCATACACGGCCAGCGAATTGATCAAACCGATGTTCGGACCTTCCGGCGTTTCGATCGGGCATACCCGGCCGTAATGCGTCGGATGCACGTCGCGGACTTCGAATCCGGCTCGCTCGCGCGTCAGGCCGCCTGGGCCAAGCGCCGAGACGCGGCGCTTGTGCGTGACTTCAGAGAGCGGATTGTTCTGATCCATGAACTGCGAGAGCTGCGAGGAACCGAAGAATTCCTTCACCGCGGCCGCAACCGGCTTCGCGTTGATCATTTCCTGCGGCATGATCGGCTCGCTTTCGGCGATCGTCAGGCGCTCCTTCACGGCGCGCTCAACCCGCACCAAACCGATGCGGAAGGCGTTCTCGGCCATTTCGCCGACGCTGCGAACGCGGCGGTTGCCCAAGTGATCGATGTCGTCCACATGGCCATTGCCGTTGCGGATGTCGATCAAGGTCTTCATGACCTCGATGATGTCTTCCTTGCTCAAGACGCCCGAGCCGGTGATTTCCTCACGGCCCACACGGCGGTTGAACTTCATGCGGCCGACGGGCGATAAGTCATAGCGCTCGCCGTTGAAGAACAGATTTTGGAACAAGTTCTCGGCAGCATCCTTGGTCGGCGGCTCACCGGGACGCATCATGCGATAGATTTCCACCAGCGCCTCGAGGCGCGTCTTGGTGGGATCGATGCGCAAGGTGTCGGAGATGAACGGACCGCGGTCCAAGTCATTGACGTACAGGGTCTTTATTTCCGTGATGCCGCTCTCGATGAGCTTGGCCACCGTCGGCACCGTGAGGATCTCATTGGCCTTGGCCAGGATCTCGCCGGTCTCGGTGTTGACGATGTCGTGCGCCAGGACTTTGCCCTGCATGTATTCGGTGGGCACGGGCAGGCGCTTTATGCCCGCTTCCTCGAGTTCCTTCACATGGCGCGCGGTGATGCGACGGCCTTCCTCGACGATCACTTTCTTGCCGACGCGGATTTCGAACGCCGCCGTCTCGCCGCGCAGGCGCTGCGGAACGACCTCGAATTCGATTTCCTTCTTCGACAGATAAAAGGCGTTCTTCTCGAAGAAGATGTCGAGAATCTGTTCTTCGGTGTAGCCGAGCGCCCGCAGAATGATGGTCACCGGCAATTTGCGGCGGCGATCGATGCGCGCGAACACGCAATCCTTCGGGTCGAACTCGAAGTCCAGCCATGAGCCGCGATACGGAATGATGCGGGCGGAGAACAGCAGCTTGCCCGAAGAATGGGTCTTGCCGCGGTCGTGATCGAAGAACACGCCCGGGCTGCGATGCAGCTGCGACACGATGACACGCTCGGTGCCGTTGATGATGAAGGTACCGTTATCGGTCATGAGCGGCAGTTCGCCCAGGTACACCTCTTGCTCGCGCACGTCCTTGACGGGCTTCTTGGCGCCGCTGGCTTCCTTGTCGAGCACCACGAGGCGCACTTTCACGCGCAGCGGGGCCGCATAGGTCAA
>Ga0137412_10004849_pt1 | contig 10742 bp, 10 predicted proteins | sample CZODoug2_1_16fun_FD_122160 | JGI IMG/M metagenome (GOLD analysis project Ga0137412, IMG submission 122160) | Vadose zone soil fungal communities from Angelo Coast Range Reserve, California, USA - CZODoug2_1_16fungal (Hybrid Assembly) | ecosystem: Environmental > Terrestrial > Soil > Vadose zone... | reverse complement strand
CGGTCCGCGGTCACCATCGCGGTGATCATGGCCAACCCGAGCGCGGAGCTGACCCGCTGAGCGAGGGTATTGAACGCATTACCAGCGCCGGAGAACTCACTGGGGAGCGAGGACAGCCCGCCAGTCATGATCGGCATCATGGCCAGCCCCAACCCGGCCGCCATCACAATCGTGGCTAGTCTCAGGTCATCGCGAGGGATATCGACGTTGATGCGCGACAGCATCAAGATCCCGCTCCCGGTGAGCGTGAGCCCGATAATCGCCAGCCAGCGAGCTCCGAACTTGTCGTAGAGCGCGCCGGCGAACGGCATGAGCACTCCCATCACCAACCCCTGCGGGAGCAAGACCAGGCCGGCGTCGAACGCGCCCAAGCTTTGAATGTTTTGCAGGAACAAGGGGATGTAGAACATCACCACGAACAGTCCGAACATCATGGCAGCGATCAGCAACAGCGAGTTGGCAAATGGCCAGATCCTGAACAATCGCACATCTAGCATGGGGTGTTTGACCTGCAGCTCAACTACAACGAACAGGGCCAACAGATTGATCGCCCCGGCGAACAGGATGAGAATGGGGTAACTGGTCCAGCCCCAGCTTGAGCCCTCTTCCAGGGCCAGCAGGAGCGCGAACAGGGCGCTGGCGATGCAGGCGAACCCGACCAGGTCAAACGACCTGTCCCGCTCGGCCGGAATTTTCGTCAGTACAACCATGGACGCGATCGCGCCAAGAATTCCGATCGGCACGTTGATGTAGAAGATCGCCCGCCAGTCGACATATTCGATAAGGTAGCCGCCCAGTGCCGGGCCGATAGCGGGAGCGACCACAACGCCCACGCCATACATCCCCATCGCCGCGCCCATTTTCTCCCTGGGCACGATTCGAAAGAGAATCGTCTGGCAGATCACCGGCATGATTCCACCCGGTATGGCCTGCACAATCCGAAAGAAAATCAAACTGTCCAGGCCACCAGCCAGGGCGCACAACGCGGAAGCCGCCGTGAACAAGGCCAGCGCCCAGACATACACCAGCTTGAGCCCGAACCGCGCACCTAGCCAGGCGCTGGCCGGCACCACGACGCCCTCGGTCAAGCTGTAGACGGTGCTGACCCACTGGACGCTCTCGGTGCTGACCCCGAAGTCTTTCTGCATCGACGGCAGCGCGATGTTGACGATGCTGGTGTCCAGGACCGACATGAACACCCCGGCAATCAACACCACAAGCGGCAGCCCCCAACCCCTCGCTGCCGGCGGCGTTGGCGGTGGCGCCGTCCTCGACGGTGGCGGCGCGGTCGTCGGCGGTGGCGGCGGCCGGTGGTGGTTCGGTGCCTCGGCCTGGCTGGCGGGCAACAGCTCCATGCAGCCAAGAGTGCGGCAACACCCGAGAGTACGCAATAGAGTACGTAAAAGTTGCTTATTAGCTACGTCACGGTACCAAGAGCTCAAGATGAGGGATAGGGTGTCGGCATGCTCGATGACCAGGCCTGCCTACGAGCACCCGGCGCCCAGGACACCGCCCCGCGCGGCCGGCGCCGTAAACGCGGCGACGAGCTACGCGCCGCGATCCACACGGCCGTACTCGACGAGCTACGGGAACACGGCTTCGCCGCGCTGACCATGGACGCGGTCGCGGCCCGAGCCCACACCGGCAAAACCACGCTCTACCGGTACTGGCCCAGCAAGATCGAACTGGTCGTCGATGCGGCGGAGTCCTCGATGTCACAGATCGACACTCCCGACGACGACGGAGATCTGCGCGGACAACTCCTGGCAGTGCTGCGCCAAGTGGCCAACGACCTCGGAGGCCCCACTGGTAACGCGGTACGCCACCTGATCGCCGAACTCGTACAGTCGCCCGAACTCACCCGGGCCATCCGCCCCTTCCAGGTCGACCCTGTCATCGCGCCGATCCTGGAGGTACTGCGGCGCGCCGCGGTCCGAGGGCACATCCCGGTGGCCGCCCTAACCCCCCGCATCGCCGGAGTCGGCCCCGAGCTGCTCAGGGCGCATGCCGTCATCAAGGCCACCCCCATCCCCGATTCCGTCGTGGTGGAGATCGTCGATCTCGTACTCCTTCCCCTGCTGCGCGGCTACCGCGAGCCGGTCACCGGACACTCGTCTTGATCGCCGAACGGGGAGCTTGCGGGAGCAGACGCCTCCGGTGAGCTCCCGAAACGACGATCAATGGGGGGCAGGCGTGCGGCGGCTGCCGTCGTACGTCCCGCTGCGCCACATCGCGTGCAGCTGGTCGAAGTAGGTAGCCAGCTCGCGGACCGCGGCGTCAGAGTCGCGGACGTGCAGCGCGTCGAGCAGGGCGCGCCGGGATGCGACGATGGTGCCGTCGCGGGTGGGGCCCTGGCTGATGGTCACCTTGTAGACCACCTCGAGCAGCGACCGCATGAGCAGCACCAGGATGGGGTTGCCGGTCGCTTCGGCGAGCAGGCGGTGGAACTCCAGGTGGGCGGTGACCTTCTCGGTCCACTGGCCGGCCCGGGTCAGCTCGGCGGCCTTCGCGACGTTCGCGTCCAGCCTCGCCAGGTCGTTCTCGGTCATCCGCTCGAAGGCGGCGATCGCGGCCATGGAGGAGAGCCCGCGCAGCGTGTCGGTCACGTCGGCGAGTGAGAAGTCGGTCAGCTGCAGCGCGTCGGCCAGCGAGTTTGCCACCACCGACGGGTTACCGCCGGCGATGAAGGAGCCGCCGGTGTGCCCGATCATCGCCCGGACCTGCTTGATGATCGCGTCGAACGTCCGTTGCGGCGGCGCCGGCGCGAAGACGATCGCGCTCCTGGCCGGCGCCGAGCTGCCGGTGGCCGCCCACAAGATGTGGCTCAGCGGCGACTACGAGGGATCGCGCACCCGACGCTGAATGGGATCAGTCCCCAGCTGCCACTCTCGCAGGCTTCTCGCCCAGCGTCTCCGCTGCGACCCTCACGAAGTCGAGCACCCGACGCTCCCGTCGGTCCTCGGCCACGACCAGGCAGGTTTCGACCGGCGCGGCGTCGGTCACCGGGCGGTAAACGAGGCCGGGGCGGGAGTACGACCGCGCGACGCTCCGGGGAACCATGGCGATGCCGTGCCCGGCGGAGATGAGCTCGAACTTCTCCTCGACCGAGGACGTCCGCCGGGCGTGCGCATCGAGGATCGGCTCACCGTCGAGGTCCGCGCAGGTCAGCGCCCGGCGCCGGGCGAGCACGTGGTTCGCGGGCAGGCAGGCGACCTTCGGCTCGCTGCCGATGGGGACGGTACGCAGCCCGGTGTCGTCGAACGGGCGCCGGAGGTAGCCGACGTCGGCACGACCGTCCCGCAGTGGTGCGTCCTGCTCCCACCAGTGCAGGCCGAACAGCTCGATCTCGACGTCGGGATGGGTCGCGGCGAAGGCGCGGACCGCGTCGGACACGTGCAACCCGGACGCAAACGCGACAACGAGACGCTGGACGCCCCGGTCGACCTCGTGGACGCGTCGGACAGCGGCGTCGACGGTGGCGAACACCGCGCGCGCCTCCTCGTGGAGTTGCTCGCCGGCCGGCGTGAGCTGCACGCTTCGGGTTGTCCGTACCAGGAGCGCGCAGCCGAACTCCTGCTCGAGTGCGCGGATCTGCCGGCTCAGGACGGGCTGCGCGATGTACAGCTGCTCGGCGGCCCGACCGAAATGCCGGTGCTCGGCGACCGCGGCGAAGTAGCGCAGCTTGCGGAGGTCGAGATCCATGCCCATAGGGTATCAATTACCGGCCAGAGGTATTGGACGTCCGTACCGGCCGACCCAGAGCATTGACGCCATGCTCGTCATCACGACACCCACCGGCGACATCGGCAGCCAGGTCCTCAGTGCCCTCCTCGAGAGCGCCCCCTCCAGCGGGGAGAAGCTCCGCGTCGTCGCGCGCGACCCCGCCAAACTCTCCGACTCGGTCCGCGACCGCGTCGACGTCATACCGGGATCGCACGGTGACGCCGACGTCGTCGACCGTGCGTTCGCCGGCGCGGACGCCGTGTTCTGGCTCGTCCCACCGGTTGCGCGCGCACCGAGCCTCGAGGTCGCGTACTCCGGCTTCACCCGGGCCGCGGCGCGGGCGTTCACGGCCCACGGCATCAGGCATGTAGTCGGTGTCTCGGCGCTCGGCCGGGGCACCCCCGTCGCGGGCCGCGCCGGGCTCGTCACCGCGGCGCTCGCCATGGACGACCTCATCGCGAACACCGGCGTGGCCTACCGGGCGCTAGCGAACCCGGGGTTCATGGACAACCTGCTGCACCAGGTGGAATCGATCCGCGACGAGGGGGTGTTCACCGCCACCGCCGCCGCCGACCGAAAGGCACCGACGGTTGCGACCCGCGACATCGCCGCGGTGGCCGCCGGCCTGCTCCTCGACCGGTCGTGGACGGGTGTCGGGAGCGTCCCGGTGCTCGGCCCGGCGGACCTCTCGCAGGACGATCTGGCGCGCACCATGTCCGAGGTGCTCGGCACGCCCGTGCGCTACAAGCGGCAGTCGCTCGAGGACCTCGGCGCGACACTCGCGGGCTACGGGATGGGCGACGCATTCGTCCAGGGGATGATCGACATGATGCGGGCGAAGGACGACGGCCTCGACAACGGCGTGCAGCGCACCCCGGAGACCGCGAGCCCGACGACCTTCCGCCAGTGGTGCGAGGAGGTTCTCAAACCAGCCGTGCTCGCCTGAGACGGCCGGTGCGCCCCGCGCAGCCGATTTCGGCTAGTACTTCGGTTGGTCGACAGCGCCTCGGCGGCGGGCCGCGGGTAGCCAGCCCCGCGCTGGTACCAGCGGCCCGCCGCCGAGCGCCGGCTCAGAGACCGAGGAACCCGCCGCTGTCGCTGTCAGAACCGCCGGCGGTGTCAGAACCGCCGTCGCCGCTGTCGTTGCTGTCGCCGGTGTCGTCGTCGCCGCTGTCATCCGAGCTGCTGTCGTCAGCGTCGCTGTCATCGCTTGACGTGGCGTCGTTGTCATCGGCATCGCTGCTGTCGGAGCTGTCGGTGCTGCTGTCATCGGCAGACGACGTGCTCGCGCTCGGGCTGGCCCGGTGCCCGCTCGAGCCCGTGTCGGCGTATGCGATACCCGCAACTCCGAGCGTGGCGGTAGCGGCGACCACACCAGCGATGATGAACTTCTTTAGCACTTCGCAGTGTCCCTTCGGTTGACACACGGAGCCGTCCCCCGCGTCGGCCTGCGAAATGGGTAACGAGACGGCTCGCGTTTGGTCACGTTCGTATCTCAGCCTTTGACTCGATTCCGCGCGTGACCATGGGCGATCCGCTACTCCGCAAGAGCCCACATTGCCTCGCGACACTTTTCTGAGATAGTCTCATCTGTTATTTGATGTGCCGCGCACCCCTCCCGACGTTGGGTCGTTGCTCCCAACATGCCGGTACGGCTCCCATTAGCCGCTGGCCATCAAGGCGGTCGTCTTCAAATGCCGCCAATTTTTGACAGGAGGCGAATGTGCTGAAGAAGGCCGTGATCGTGGTGGCCACCGCTGGCGCCGGACTCCTCGCGCTGAGTCCGCTTGCGTTCGCCGGGGACTACAGCGGGGACTCGGACCACCACCACCACCACCACCATGACCACGGTGGCGGCGACAACGATCATGAGAACAACGCTAGCTGCCATCAGGACAACAAGGCCAAGGACAAGGCTCACGGGATTCACGGCCAGGCTGGCCTCGTGAACGTCCAGGACACGACTGTTCAGGTTCCGATCCAGGCATGTAACAACAGCGTTCTGGAGGGCGTTCTGGGAGTCTTCGCTAAGCACCAGAAGAACTCCGACGACCACGGCTAAACTACGCCGATCAGACTCACACTAAGCAGTCAAGGACGCCAGGCACTGATTGCGTAGCCGCTTGGCCGCGGACGCGCACGGTCTTCCGGCCAGCCACGGTGACCGTCTTGGGGAATCGGAGCAGGACGTTTCTTGAGGGGCGGGCCCCGGATTTCCAGCGGCCCGCCCCTTTTGCGTCTCTTGGAGCAGTGCATGGTCCAGCGCTGGGAGCTCAACCAACGGGATGATAACCGCGAACCGGGGTGTCTCCGGTAGCCCGCACAGGCAGCGCGGCCCGGTGCACGAAGGCCGGCGGCAGGTTCGGCCACACGACCGGCGACCGTTCCGCCACGGCGAACCGGCCGCGGACCGAGCACGTCCACCCTTGGATACCGCGAGCGCACCACGGCGGCAAGTCGTGGATTGAGCTCGACAACGACGAACCGAGCCTCCGGGCGCAGTCCACCGGACGCTCGACACGATCAGCAAGACCGGGCGGGGGCCCTCGGTGAGCTACGGCGGCTGCGATGGGGCGTGGTCGATGTACCGCCCCGGCGGCTGAAAGTCTCGGTGTGCAGCCGCAACAGCAGCGCGTCGAGGTCAGGATCGTCGCCTTGTTGAATCGGGGTCTTGCCCGTGCTCCACCGGGTTGAGAACCCACCTGATCAGGCACAATCCTCTTCACTTGCCGGCCTCGCTATCATGCACGAAGCGCGATTCCCGCTACTTTTCCCATCGTTGGCATAAGTCCCGCAAAGGCTCCGGAAGGCTCTCGAACGGCGACAGTGTGCGTCCACGAACGCGCTCGAGCCAAGGGCGTCGTATTCTAATTGCCGACGTAACCGGACCCGCCCCGAATGGAGCAATGTGGCAAATTCGACACTTAGCCTAGAGAAGGCTATCGTTGAGTCGTGAGTCATCATCGTCATGATCACCCTCAAACCTTGGACCCCGTTCCCGATGAGATATCTGTGATCGATCTTCTCGAGGAATGGACGGACTCCAGCTCTACCGATGGCGATGTTGATGTTGCGGGCTGGGTGACTCGCCAGCTCGACACATGCATAAGTGTTCCGATACCGATTAATTCCCTAGCCCTCGACCATAGTCTTCGCCGGATCGGGACCTCTACGGATCATGTTCGAGTCCTTGCTGAGGCGGTAGGGAACCTGCCGCCGATCCTCGTTCACGGACCATCGAGGAAGGTCATCGACGGGGCGCACAGGGTTCGCGCAGCGGTGCTCCGCGGTGAGAGCAAGATCGGCGCAAGGATCTACTCCGGCTCCCTAGATGACGCATTTGTCCTCGCGGTGAATTTGAACTCTAGCCACGGCTTGCCTTTGTCACGCCGTGAGCGAGCGACTGCCGCTGAGCGCATTTTGCGATCACATCCTCAGTGGTCAGATCGAATGATCGCTGGAATCACAGGGCTCTCCGCCGGGACGATCGGCAACCTGCGGCAGGAATCGACAGACCCGGATGCACCACCCGTGGCAAGAATCGGCAAGGACGGGCGGGCTCGGCCAGTCGACAGCGCGGCCGGTCGATCGCGCGCCCGCCAGCTGTTGGCGGAGCGGCCAACCGCCTCCATCCGCTCGATAGCAAAAGAGGCGGGGGTTTCGGCATCCACGGTTCTCAACGTGCGGCGGCTCGTAGCCGCTGGGCAAGATCCCGTGGAGCGGCAGCATCGTGCCAATGGCAATGCCAGTGCAAGACGAGGCACCGGTGCCTCCGTTACCGAGGTACCGATACCCCGGGCGTCAGATGAGGGCGGGCTGCAAGGACTGGCCGCCGACGCTGCTGCCGCACTCACCATGCTCCTCAGAGACCCCTCCATGCGCCTGAGCGCTAAGGGCCGCTTTTTGCTCCGCTGGATGACCATGAGCAGAGACGGAATGCATGCCAGTCGACAGATAGTTGATTCGGTTCCCGACCACTGCGCCAGCGCCGTCGCCAAGCTGGCTCGGAGCTACGCGGTCTTATGGACCGAGATTGCTAGCGGGCTAGAGGGTCGGTTCGATGATAAGGACCAGGCTCAATCTGAGCTGAGCGGCCAAAACCGAGCCTGATCAGGGAGCTCCGGATCGTGCGCGACCCGTCGACGTCCACGGTGCAAACGGGACACTAGCGACCAAGGCCGAAGAGTTGGGTACTATCCTCGGCGCCGAGTAGGAACTCAAACCGCGCCAGGTCTGTGCGCAGGTCGTTGAGATGGTAGCCGGCGGTGCCGACAAAGCACTGGAACGAGTCGGCGAGCAGGGTGCTGTCATCACCGCCCAGCCAGTCATCGAGCAAGCCGAGCAGTTCCGCAAGTTCGCCCGCGACAGCACTCCTCAGTTCCAGGTGGTGAACAGTCATTGCTTGGCCGCCTTTCCAGGGTCAGCTAGTTGGCGTTCAAGTGCTGGCTCAGCATATACCGCCGGCTTTCCAAATGGCCGACCACACGCTTCGCCTGAATCGAACGCGGCTAGTAGACTCGCTTTACCGCCCGAACCGGGGACGTCCTCGGTTCGATGAAACATATAACCGCCCTTGCGCCCTCCGGCTCCCGCCATTGGGCAGGGTTTATCCGAGTCGGACGTCGGCGTGGCGCGCGGTCATCGTCCACCTAGCCCTGGATGTGTGATGGAAGGCGTAGCTCCCAATTCCGCACCGCCCGCTGTGTCCGGCCCGGCTACCGGAGATAGGTGGCTGCTGCCGCTCATCGTATTGGTCGTCGGCATGTTCGCCACGGTGCTGGACACCACCATTGTCAACGTGGCGATTCCCGCGATCCAGAAGGACCTCGGCTCGAACTCCGACGACGTGGAGTGGATCGTCACCGCGTACACCCTGACCCTGGGCATAGTGGTGCCACTCTGCGGTTGGCTCGGCGATCGCATTGGCCTGAGCAGGCTCTATCCCATCGCGCTCGCTGGATTTGCGCTGACCTCGGCGCTGTGTGGGATCGCCTGGGACCTGGAGAGCCTGGTGGCCTTTCGCATTGTGCAGGCCATCCCCGGCGGAATACTCCCGGTGATCTCGCTGACCATGATCTACCGGATCGTGCCGGCCGCCAAGATCGGCTCCGCGATGGGCCTGTACGGGCTCGGGGTGGTCGTCGCTCCCGCCGTCGGTCCAACCCTGGGCGGATGGCTGGTCGAACACACAACCTGGCCGGCCATCTTCCTCATCAACCTGCCGATCGGACTGCTCGGCGCCATGGCGGCGCTACTGGTTTTCCCCCGGGCCCGCCCGAGCTATTGGCCGAAGTTCGACTTCTGGGGCTTCGTCACCATCTCCTACGCGCTGTTTGCCATCCTGCTGGCCAGCTCAGAGGGGGCGGACTGGGGATGGACCGGATACCCGGTGCTCATGCTCTTCACCAGCGGCGCCCTGAGCCTGGCGCTGTTCGTGGTGATCGAGCTCGAGGTCGACACGCCGCTGCTGGACGTGCGGGTGTTCCGGTCCTGGATCTTCACCAACGCGCTCGTGCTGGTCACCGTGGTGTCCGTGGGACTGAACGCGGTGCTGTTCTACCTGCCGCAGTACATGCAGGCTGCCCACGGCCTCACCGCGCTGAACTCCGGTATCACCTTGCTCCCCCAAGCAATGGCGATGGCGCTCACCATGCCGGTCGCCGGCAAGCTCTACGACCTGTTCGGCGCCCGTTGGCTCGTCGTGACCGGGCTGTTGGTCTCCACCTATGGCATGTACCTGCTGACCAACCTGACTCCGGGCACCACCAGGACGGACATCATGGTCTGGACGTCGCTGCGCTCCATCGGGGTCGGCATGGCCATGATGCCGATCATGGCGGCCGGGCTATCCGCACTGCCGCCGACGTCGACCGGTGCCGGCAGCGCGTGGACCAATGTCGGGCAGCGCGTCGCCGGCAGTCTCGGCCTGGCCGGACTCGGCGCACTGGTCAGTGCGCAGCAAACTCAAATGATGTCGGATCGCGGCGCACTGATGTCCACCGCCGACGGGCCCTCGGTACCTGGACTGCAGGAGATGATCGACCAGGGCCCGACCGGGCTGTACGGCCTTTACCAGCAGGTACAGACACAGATACTCGGTGTCAGCTACGCCAACGTCTTCCTGGTGGCAACGGTGCTCACCGCCGCGGTGGTGGTACTCGCGCTGATGTTGCCCCACGGCGCGCCATCGGGTGCGCCGAAGCCGCCGACTCAGCACCCCGATGTGGTCGCCACCGAGCCCGGCAGCCCAACAGCCGACCGCGGCGCCCAGCCGTCCCCGGCCGCGGAATCCGCCGGTGCCGAGGTCGTCGAGGACGAGCCCGTCGGCACTCCGCACGTGGCGCAAGAGGTCGTCCGCGCCGGAAATACGCGACTGAGCCGAGTGCAACAGCCATAACCACCACGCCGGCCCAGCTGTTCGACTGTTCAAACCACGCGGTCGAACAGCCACACGGGCGCAGCGGAGATCATTCCGGATCAGGTACTCGGTCAAGCTCGCGATGACTCCACTCATACACCACAACACTCGCGTCAAAAACCATGCGCTCGCCGAAGAATTGAAAACACTCGTATCCATTTCCAACCCGACAACGAATGCCCTCGGCAAGCGACGTCAGACGGCGGACACGGTCATCCGCGTTGAGCCCTTCAGGGCCCCCGATCAGCACCGCACGCATCTCAGTCATTCGGTAGATCCTCCCCGTTCTCAATCTGCACTCAGCCAGACCGCGAGTTGCTTAGGAATTGAGGTATGCCAGTACGGCGAGCACCCGCCGGTTATTGTCGCCGTCCTGGGTGAGCATCAACTTGGTAAAGATGTTGGAGATGTGCTTCGCTATCGCGCCGTCGGTCACGACGAGCCGCTGCGCGATCGCCGTGTTGGAGCAGCCCTGGGCCATGAGCTCCAGTACGTTTCTCTCCCTCGCGGTCAGCGCGTCGAGCGGCTCGTCGCGCGCGCGGCTCGCCATGAGCTGCGAGACCACGGCGGGGTCCATGGCGGTGCCGCCCTTTGCGACCCT
>Ga0137412_10004848_pt1 | contig 10743 bp, 9 predicted proteins | sample CZODoug2_1_16fun_FD_122160 | JGI IMG/M metagenome (GOLD analysis project Ga0137412, IMG submission 122160) | Vadose zone soil fungal communities from Angelo Coast Range Reserve, California, USA - CZODoug2_1_16fungal (Hybrid Assembly) | ecosystem: Environmental > Terrestrial > Soil > Vadose zone... | reverse complement strand
AAAGCGCCCGGCGGAGTGATTGGAAGCGGAACCATTTTCGCGATCAACCACAATGCGGACAACGCGCTGGCGACGCTTCGGTACCGACTGAAGGACGCCGATTTCCAAATTGCCGAACAGGCGTTCGATGCCGCCGGGCAGAAGTTTGGCCGTGGCTCGTTCATCGTGCGGCGCATTTCAGCGGGCGATCTCGACAAGGCTGCGCGCGATCTCGGCCTCAAGGCTTACGCCCTCCCCGCCGCCCCGACCGTTGCCGTGCATCCGGCGCGGGCCCCGCGTGTTGCGATCATGCACACCTGGATCAGCACGCAAACCGAGGGCTGGTGGAGGCAGGCATTCGACTTCCTTCACATTCCATACTCGTACATCAGCACGCAGAATGCCGCATCCGATCCAAACCTGAACGCGAAGTACGACGTGATCATCTTCCCGCCGGGCGGCGGTAGCCCGCAGTCGATCGTGGCTGGATTACCGCTGTGGCGAAATCCGATGCCGTGGAAGAAGACCGCACTCACGCCCAATATGGGGATCGATGAGACGGACGACATTCGTCCGGGACTCGGCCTCAGGGGAGTCGACAATCTCGCTACGTTCGTAAAGAACGGTGGGGTGCTCCTGACAGTCGAGAACACTGCCGAGCTGGCGGTGACGTTCGGACTCGCCAGCGGTGTTTCGCTGAACCAGGCAGGCCGGCTGCACGTCGTCGGAAGTCTGTTGCGCTCCAAGGTGATGGACGACGCGAGTCCGCTCGCCTACGGGATTCGCGACAGCCTCGCGTTGTACAGCGATGACGGATCGAGCTTCAGCGTCACCAACGTGTTGGGCACGCGGGGGGGAAGATTCGCCGACTCCGCGGTATCACGGGCGACCGGCCGAGGGACGGCGGACGAGAGGAGCACCATGACGACCACAGAACGTGCAGAAAGTGCCGTAGCCCAGGACATCGCGGTGACGATCGTCGACACCGACGTGCATCCGCTGCCGGTGTCGGGCGAGGTGCTCAAGTCGTACGCGCCAGCGGAGTGGAAGGACAAGCTCTGGCCGACGGGTAACGCCGTCTCGCCGGTGCCGCACTTCTATGACACGCCGGACTCGTACAAGACGATGTCGCTTCGGGTCGACGCCGGCCCGCCCGGCGGTGGTGTCGCTGGGAGCGATCCCGATTTCGCAGCCAAACAACTCCTTGTCGACGCGGGCGTGAGCATCGCAATGCTGGAGCCGATGTGCGATGCGCAGCTGCCGCAGGCCGAACATGTCCTCAAGGCCACACACAACGACTGGCTGGCCGACGTCTGGCTGGGTGAAAACAACTGGCACGGACGCTGGCGGGGAGCGATAAGCGTCACGGCTCAGGACCCGCACGCCGCCGGCCGAGAGATCGAGCGCTGGGCCGGGCACCCCTACATGGCCCAGATTCTGATCAAGGCCGAGCCGCGACCGCCTTGGGGCAACCCGAAATACGACCCGATCTGGGCCGCGGCCACTAAGCACGACATCCCCGTGAGCTGTCACCTGTCCCGCAGCCAGCACGACGAGCTGCCGATCCCGCCGGTGGGATTCCCCAGCTACAACCACGACTTCATGGTGACCTACTCGCTGCTGGCGGCGAACCAGGTGATGAGCCTGATCTTCGACGGCGTCTTCGACCGGTTCCCCACGCTGCGGATCGTGTTCGTCGAGCACGCGTTCAGCTGGATTCTGCCGCTGATGTGGCGGATGGATGCGATCTACGACGCGCGTAAGTCATGGGTGGACATCAAGCGCAAGCCGTCGGAGTACGTCAAGGACCACATCAAGTTCACCACCCAGCCGCTGGATTACCCCGAGGACAAGACCGAGCTGACCCGCGCGCTGGAGTGGATGGAGTGCGAGAAGATCCTGCTGTTCTCCTCGGACTACCCGCACTGGACCTTCGATGACCCGCGTTGGTTGGTCAAGCACCTGCCCAAGTACGCCCGGGATGCGGTGATGCACAAGAACGGCATCGCGACGTACCACCTTCCGGAGACGGTTCCCGTCCTCGAGGGTCAAGTCCGGGTGCTCTGAGTTGCCGGCTGAAGAATCAGGGCCAGGCACCATACGGCCCGAGCCCCGTCTCGCCCAGGGCCGCGAGCACGTCGTCGCCACCGTCGACGAGATCCCCTCGGGTAAGCACAAGCTGGTTCCGATCGGGCGACACGGTGTGGGCGTCTACAACGTCAACGGCACCTTCTACGCCATCGCGAATTACTGCCCGCACCAAGGTGGTCCGCTGTGCTCGGGACGCGTGCGGGGACGCACCGTCGTGGACGAGACCGCGCCCGGTGATGCAGCGATGGTGCGGGACAAGGAATACCTCTACTGCCCTTGGCACCAGTGGGGTTTCGAGCTGGCAACCGGCACGACCACGGTCAAGCCGGAATGGAGCATCCGCACCTACCCGGTGCGAATCGTCGGCAACGACGTCCTGGTGATGGCCTGACTTACAGGAGAATCTGTGTCTTCTATCGAGGTAAACGGTGGCAACGTCGTCTACGAAATCCTCGGTGAGTCAGGCGATCTCATCGCTCTGACTCCGGGAGGCCGGTTCAGCAAGGAGATCCCCGGCCTGCGTCCCCTGGCCGAGGCACTGGCTGCCGGCGGGTACCGGGTGCTCCTGTGGGACCGACCCAATTGCGGCGCGTCTGACGTGCAGTTCTACGGGCACAGCGAGTCGCACATGCGCGCCGAGACGTTGCACAAGCTGGTGACGGGGCTGGGCTTCAAGCGTTGCATTATTGCCGGCGGGTCCGGTGGCGCAAGGGATTCCATGCTGACCACGATGCTCTACCCCGAACTCGTCGAGAAGCTCGTGGTGTGGAACATCGTCGGTGGGATCTACGGCACGTTCGTGCTCGGCTCCTACTACATCGTCCCCAGCATTCTCGCGGTGCGAGGCACCGGAATGGACGGTGTGGTCAAGGTCCCGGAATGGCGCGAGCGCATCGAAGAAAACCCGGCCAACGAAAAGCGCTTCCTAGCCTTCGACTCCGACGAGTTCCTCAAGTTGATGCTGCGTTGGCTGAACGCCTTCGTTTCCAAGCCGGGGCAGACGATCCCGGGTGTCGACGACGAGATGTTCGATCGAATCAAAGTCCCCGCCTTGATCATTCGTGGCGGCGAGAACGACATGGATCACCCCAAGCGGACATCGCTGGAAGTCAGCTGCTTGATCAAGGGATCCAAGCTGATCGACCCGCCCTGGCCGGAAGATGCCTGGGAGCGCGCGTCCGAGGCTCGCGCCCAGGGCAAAGTAAAGCACTTCAACATGTTTGACACCTGGGTGCAGGCGGCACCGGCGATCCTGGAGTTCCTGGGGCGCTGATGCATCTACACCGTGCGAATGTGCACCTCGCAGTTCAAGGACGCCTCCAACGCCGTCTGGATCCGGCTCTCCGGAGTGCGCTGGAGGTCGGCTTCACGCAGCGTCACGTGCACAATGTCGTAGCCGTCGTCGCCGGGCGTCCGGACAATTTCGCCGGTGAGTCCGAAGCCGGCCAGCACGCCGTGCGCGTCATCATCGGTTCCCCGGCTGACGAAGGTGACCACACCGGGAACTGGGGTGATCGCAAAAGCGTTGGTGCACAGTTCAATAGCCGCCTGCCTGGCCGCATCGACGTCGTCGCAGGTGATCAACAGCTCCACCTCGCGGCGACCGGCAGGCATGGCCCCGAGATCCTTGACGAGGACATCGCCACCCGCGTGACCGACACGATCGAGGAGCACCGCCATGCCCTCTGTTAGTTGTGCAGGCGCCAGCATGTTGTCTGGGTCGACATTGACCCGCACGACTGCGGTTCGCATGTGCGCAAGCCTAACTGTGACGTCGGGAGCCAGCTGATGGAGACCAGCGCCGCGCCAGTCATCACCATCAGCTCCTCGCCCGGCTTCACGCCAAGGCTGCTGAGCGACAACAATGGCCGGGACCGCGAAGACCTTGCCGCATACCGGCAACTCGGCGGTTACCAGCCGCTTACCGGAGCTGACGAACTGGTCGGCGAGGTCGAGTCCAGCGGGCTCCTCGGCCGAGGCGGGGCCGGCTTCCCGCTCGCGGTAAAGGTACGCGCGGTACGCGACAACGGGCGCGCCGCCGGTGGCGCCGTCGTTGTGGCCAACGGCGAAGAGGGCGAACCGGCTTCGATCAAGGACAGGTGGTTGCTGCGGCGCCGGCCGCATCTGATCCTCGACGGACTGCGACTCGCCGCCGCGATGGTGGGCGCCGACCGCACTTATGTCTATGTGTCCGACCCGGAGTCTGCGCGCAGTGTGGAAGCCGCGCTGGCCGAGCTTGGACCGGGCACCTTCAACGACGTCGCGGTTGAAGTCCGGAGCGTCGAGCCGGGATACATCGCCGGCGAAGAAACCGCGGCCGTCCGCGCGCTGAACGGCGGTCCGGTCAAGCCGACCGACAAGCCGCCGCGGCCGTTTCAGGAGGGTGTCGGCGGACTGCCCACGCTGGTCAGCAACGTGGAAACGCTGGCCAGCCTGCCCTACCTGCAACGCCACGGCTCAGCCGAATTTCGCTCGCTGGGCACGTCGCAGTCGCCCGGCAGCTTCCTGGTAACGGTCACCGGTGCCGGCCGCGCGCCCGGCCTCTATGAGATTCCGCATGGTCTGCCGTTCCCAGAACTGCTTGCCCTGCACGGTGTTTCGTCCGATCAAGTACAAGGTGTGCTGATGGGCGGTTACTTCGCCGGCCTGCTCGATCGCTCGGTGCTCGACACCACGTTGGACTACGAGACCCTGCGCGGCCTCGGTTGCGGCCTGGGCAACGGTGCGATAGCGGTGATCACCGACGAATGTCCGCTCGCGGTTGCCGCGTCGGTATTGGCCTACTTCGACCGCGAAAACGCCGGGCAATGCGGCTCCTGCTTCAACGGGACCGCGGCGATGGCTGCAGTCGCCGGGGCGCTGCGCGACGGCGCCGCGACCGACGAGGATCTGGCCCGGTTACGCCGCTGGTCAGTGGTGCTTCGCGGTCGCGGCGCATGCGCGACGCTTGACGCCGCGACCAATATCGCCGCGAGCCTGTTGGCGAAGTTCCCCGACCTGGTCCAGAGCCATCTCCACAATGGTTGCCAGACATGCCAACTCGGTGCGTTCAAGGCCGACCGTCCCTACCAGGTGGAGGCGGTGAGCCAGGTTTGAGAATCCGTCTGGACCGCACGGTATGCGACGGCTTCGGCGTGTGCGCCAAGCACGCGCCGGAGTACTTCTCCCTCGACGACTGGGGATACGCATCGCTGGAAGGCAACGGCGAAGTCGCCGAAGGCGATCACAACGCCGTGATTCGGGCACTGCTGGATTGCCCGGTGCACGCGATCACCGAGTGGGGCGAGCACCGCGACGCCGAGCCGCATGAGAGGTCGGTCGGCGCCGACGATGCGGCCGAAAGTCTCAAAACCGAAGCGAACGAAGCCGAGTGGGGGTTCACCCGTTGACCGGACGTCCGCTGCCGTTGATCACGATCGACAACGAGTTCTTCTGGACCTCGGGTGCCGACGGAAAGCTACGTCTGCAGGAATGCGGCGATTGCACCGCGCTCATCCATCCGCCCGCCCCGGTGTGCCGATACTGCCGCTCGCACAACCTGAGTGTGCGGGCGGTCTCGGGCCGCGCCACATTGGCCGGATTCACCGTCAACCATCGTTTCAGCGTGCCGGGCTTAACCGCCCCCTACGTCGTCGCCCAGGTCGCCATCGCGGAGGATCCGCGAGTTCGACTGACCACCAACATCATCGACTGCGATACCGCACAACTTGAACTCGGTCAGCAAGTCGAGGTCGTCTTCGAGCATCACGAAGATGTCTGGCTGCCGCTCTTCCGCCTCGCCGAAGACGCAGAATCCGCGGCGTTGCCGATCGACGAGATCGCACCCGAGCGGTTCGGCGAGTTCGTGCGGCCGATGCTGACACCGGAGAAATTCGAAGACAAGGTGGCGCTCACCGGAATCGGCATGTCGGAGATCGGGCGGCGGTTGATGGTGCCACCGCTGTCGCTGACCATCGCGGCCTGCGAGGCCGCGATCGCCGACGCCGGCCTGACGATCGACGACATCGACGGCTTGTCGACCTACCCCGGGGGCGGCAACCTCGGCGGCTTCGGCGAAGGCGGGGTCACCTCTTTGGAAGCCGCGCTTGGCATTCGGCCGACATGGCACAACGGCGGCATCGAGACTTTCGGCCCCGGCGGCTCGGTGATCGCCGCGATGCTCGCCATCGCCGGCGGGCTGGCCCGGCACGTACTCTGCTTTCGGACGTTGTGGGAAGCCACCTTCAACGAGCAGATGAAGCAGGGCAAGATCGTTCCGTCGGGAGGCCGTCGCGCCGACTGGCTGATGCCGTTCGGCGCCACCTCGGCCGCACATACGTTGGCGCAGAACGCACAACGCCACTTCCACCGCTACGGCACGACGAAAGAGACACTGGGCTGGATCGCGCTGAACCAGCGCGCCAACGCCGAGCTGAATCCGACGGCGGTGTACCGATCGCCGATGACCATGGACGACTATCTCCATGCGCGTCCTATCACCACACCGTTCGGGCTCTACGACTGCGACGTGCCCTGCGACGGCGCTATCGCGGTGATCGTGTCGGCCGTCGATGCCGCCCAAGACACCGCCAAACCACCGGTGTTCGTCGATGCCGTCGGCACCCAGATCATCGAGCGGATCGATTGGGATCAAAGCACATTGACCCACGAACCTCAGGTACTGGGTCAAGCGGCTCACCTGTGGTCGCGCACCTCGTTGAAGCCCGCGGACGTCGACGTCGCCGAGCTGTACGACGGGTTCACCATGAACTGCTTGTCCTGGATCGAAGCGCTCGGATTCTGCGGCATCGGCGAGGCAAAAGACTTCCTGGATGGCGGAAAAAACATCGCCCGCGACGGTCAGCTACCGCTGAACACCCACGGCGGTCAGCTGTCTCACGGCCGAACCCATGGCATGGGTCTGCTCCACGAAGCGATCACGCAATTGCGCGGCGAGGCCGGCGAGCGCCAGGTCGCCGATGCGCATGTCGGAGTGGTCAGCAGCGGCGGCCTGACGCCCAGCGGTGTGCTGCTGCTGCGGGCCGAGTAGATGGCGACGATCGTTCCGCAGCCCAGGCTCGTCATCGTCGACGGCGTGCCGATGTCCGCTTTGGTCGCCGAGGCGGCGGACCCGCGAGCGGTGATCGTCGCTATTCACGGCGGAGGCACCACCGCACTGTATTTCGATTGTCCCGGCCATCCTGAGTCGTCGCTGCTGCGGGCCGGCGCGGCGCACGGATACACCGTGGTCGCGCTCGATCGACCCGGCTATGGCAGCTCTGCTCCGTACCCCGAGGCGGTGGCCCGCCCCGAACAACGGGTTGCGCTCGCATACGGCACGGTGGATCGGGTTCTCGGCCAAAGACCGCGCGGTGCCGGGCTTTTCCTGATGGCCCATTCCGGCGGATGCGAACTCGCGATGCGGATGGCTGCCGACGACCAGCGCACCGATCTGCTTGGCATGGAATTGGCCGGCACCGGGCGGCACTACCATCCCGCGGCCCGCGAGATCCTGAAAACAGCCACCCGCGACCACCGCCCAGCGGGCCTGCGCGAGCTGTTGTGGCATCCGGCCGAACTTTATCCGCCCGAAGTACTCGGCGGCGCAACGGTTTATCCGGGCGCACCACCCTACGAGGATCAGATGGTGTCCAACTGGGCCCGCCAAGACTTTCCGGCGCTCGCCCCGGCCGTGCGCGTGCCGGTGCAGTTCAGCATCGCCGAGCACGAGAAGGTGTGGCAGTCCGATCCGCCGGCGCAGGCCGAGATCGCATCGCTGTTTTCCGGCACACCACGATTCCAGATCAACGAACACAGCGAAGCCGGCCACAACATCAGCCTCGGCCACACGGCCGCGGCCTACCATTCGACGGTTCTCTCGTTCGCCGACGAATGCGTGAACGCTCAAACGCGCAGCAAATAACCAGGTTTGGAGGCTGTCTGATGCACGTCGGGTTCATTGGGTTGGGCAGCCAGGGCGGCCCGATGGCCGGACGCATCATCGAAGCCGGGTTTCCGACATCGCTGTGGGCACGCCGCCGAGCCGCACTGGAACCGTTCACCGACACCGCCGCCAAAGTCGCCGGATCGCCGGCCGAACTCGCCGCCGCCAGCGATCTCGTCTGCCTGTGCGTGGTGGGTGACACCGACGTCGAGGAGGTCACCAGCGGCGACGACGGAGTGCTGGCCGGGCTCAAGCCCGGCGGCGTGATCGCCGTGCACAGCACCGTACACCCCAAGACATGTCATAAGCTGGCGGAAAAAGCTGCCGCACAGGGTGTCTCGGTCATCGACGCGCCAGTGAGCGGTGGGGCGCCGGCCGTTGCCGAGGGCCGTCTGCTGGTGATGGTCGGCGGCGACGCCGATGTCGTCGAACGGTGTCGTCCGGTGTTCGAAAGCTATGCCGACCCGATCGTGCACCTGGGCGATCTGGGCTCGGGCCAAACCACCAAGCTGTTGAACAACTTGCTGTTCACCGCCAACCTGGGGACGGCGGCCACCACATTGGCGCTCGGCGAGGCGCTCGGTGTCTTGCCCGACCGCCTCAGCGAAGTCATCTCCCGCGGCAGCGGTAATAGCTTTGCGCTCAACGTTCTTGGCGGCGACACCGCCGGTTTGGAGCGGCTGGCCGGCATGGCCGGTGCACTTCTGCAAAAGGACGTCCGCTTGCTCGCCGACGTCGCGGACGCCGTGACCGCTGCCGGCGGGGTTGTGCTGGACGCCGCCGATGCCACGCTGTCACTCATGGAACACCCACGGTGAGAATCGGTTTCGTCGGCTCAGGACGGATGGGCCGTCCCATGGTAGCCCGTCTGGTCGCGGCCGGTCACGACGTCAGCGTGCTCGGTCGATCCGACGAGAAGCGCTCAACCATCGCGGAATTGGGTGCTGACGCGGTCGACGAGATCGCGGCGGTGGGCGCGGCCGCCGACGTGGTGGTGATCTGCGTGTTCACCGACGAACAGGTGCGTGAAATCTGCCTGACCGATGGTCTGACCGCAGCGATGCCTTCCGGCTCGGCTCTGGTGCTGCACACCACGGGCAGCCCCCACACCGTCGAGACCATCGCCGAGCGCGCGGCGCCGGATGACGTCGACGTGGTGGACGCGCCGGTCAGCGGCGGTCCCCACAACGCGGCGGCCGGTGAACTGACGCTGTTCGTCGGCGGCGCCGACCACACGGTGGCCCGAGTCCGACCGGTACTGAGCTGCTACGGGGACCCGATCCTGCATGTCGGCCCGCTGGGAGCCGGCCAGAAGGTGAAGCTGGTCAACAATGCGCTGTTCGCCGCGCATCTCGGGTTGCTCGCCAGCTCCGTCGAACTCGCGGCGCGGCTCGGTGTCGAGGAATCCGCGCTGCTCACCGCTCTGCCGCACGGGAGCGCGGCGAGCCGGGTGTTGGACATCGTCGCGGCCGGCGGATCGGTGGCGTCCTTCATCGAAACCGCAGGCGAATTCGTCGGCAAAGACGTCGCAGTGGTCAGGCGCATCGCCGCGGAACTGGGCAGCGACCTCGGCACGCTCGACGACGCCATCGATGCGGCAATTCCGGGAGTCAGATGAGGCCTTTTCGGCACGCAACGAATCGTCTACCGTTAGCGTTACAGTCGAGCATTCCGTCGTAACGCTGTACCCCGCCCACTGGGCGGTGAGGAGGGTGAAATGACCAAATCAAAGGTCGTCTTTGATCCGTTCTCCGAGGAGTTCTTCACCAACCCGTTCGACATCTATCAACGAATGCGGGAGGACGCTCCGCTCTACTACGACGAGAAGGAGGACTTCTATGCACTGACCCGCCACGAGGACGTGGCCGGCGCGCTCAAGGACGTCGAGACCTACTCGTCAACCCGTGGCTGCGACCTGGCGATGGTGCGCAAGGGCATCTCCGAGGAGATGAGATCCATCATCTTCATGGACCCGCCGGACCACCGCCACATGCGCAGCCTGCTCAACAAGGCCTTCACTCCGCGGGCCATTCAATCGCAGATGGATGACGTGCACGAGGTGACCGATAAATACCTCAGCGCGGTTGATCCCGACAACTTCGACGTGGTGCAGGATTTTTCCGGTCCGTTCCCGGTCGAAGTCATCACCCGGATGGCCGGAGTGCCGGAGGAATACCGCCAACAGGTGCGGCACTGGATCGACACCAGCCTGCACCGTGAGCCGGGACAAATAGAGGTCAGCGAGTCCGGAATGAAGGCCAACATCGATACCGCGATGTATTACTTCGGCCTGGTGCAAGAACGGCGCGAGAATCCGCAGGACGACATGATCAGCAGGCTGATCGCCGCCGAAATCCCCAGTGACGACGGCCAGCTGCGCAAGCTCGACGATATTGAAATCACCGGTTTCGCAACCCTTTTGGGCGGCGCTGGCGCTGAGACCGTCACCAAGCTCGTCGGCAGCGCTGCGGTGATCTTCGGCCGCAATCCTGACCAATGGCAGAGGCTGCAACACGACCGCAGCAAGGTTCCGGCTGCCGTGGAAGAGTTGTTGCGTTACGAAGGGCCGGTGCAGTACAACGTCCGCTACACCCTGAAAGAGGCCCATGTCAGTGGTGGCACGATTCCCGCCGGCAAGCCGGTATTCGTGATGAATGCTGCGGCGAACCGGGACCCAGACGCCTTCACCGACGCTGACACATTCGACATCGACCGCGACCAGACCCAGGCGCAGCACGTCGGTCTGGGGT
>Ga0137412_10004844_pt1 | contig 10748 bp, 17 predicted proteins | sample CZODoug2_1_16fun_FD_122160 | JGI IMG/M metagenome (GOLD analysis project Ga0137412, IMG submission 122160) | Vadose zone soil fungal communities from Angelo Coast Range Reserve, California, USA - CZODoug2_1_16fungal (Hybrid Assembly) | ecosystem: Environmental > Terrestrial > Soil > Vadose zone... | reverse complement strand
TTCAAGGTAACCCCTTGGCAATGGTGGAGTTTTATGAGTTGGACTGGGCAAACTCACCTTCCAACAGGATAATGACCCCAAGGACAGCTCTCAGAAGGCCTTCAAATGGTTCAAATAGAACAACATCAATGTATAGAAGTGGTCTGCACACTCACCTGACCTCAACCCTATTGAATATCTGTGGGAACATCACAAGCCACCACTCCATGCTATGAGGTCCCTCCTGCTGGTGTGCATGTGCTTTAGGAGTGGGAGCAGGTGGGATAGGAGAGAATACTAAAGGAGGTATATAGAAATGTGATTGAGAGGCTGCCCAGGGGGATGGAGGGAGTGCTAGAGGGCAAAGAGGGCCAAACTGGGTACAGGCAAAAAAACTGATTCATCGAGGGTGCCCAATTGTAAAATATATATTAAACCAATAGCTGAGGCTAAAGTTCTGTACTTTGGCATGACAGAGGAAAAGATATCTACCTTTGTTAGAAAAAATTCACATGGGTTTACCTTTGTTGTTTGAGCCACAATTTGGCTCACAAGTCAAATTTGACCTTTTGTGAATCAGTTTTTTGAGTCACTGTAAATAGAATATAATCAATATGATAAAGCTTGGAAAGCTTACCAGTGCCATGAACTGCTCTTCAAAGTTGATTACCCTGTGACCAGCATTTCATCCTGGATCAAAATCCTTTAACGATGCTAGTTCAACCTGTAGCCAATTAGTCCATTTACTTCTCTCCTCCTTATTCTTCATGCTCTTGCGCTTCCTTTGATACTTGGCACGGCATTCATTGTGGAGTTTCCCTGCACGAGGTCTCTGGTCAGAGGGAGGAATACCGCAATGGAATAACAACTCACGGGCATGTTTTGTGTCCTCGACCGGGGGTCGATTATTCCACCAAATGCGCTCGAATGCGTTCCAGTTGTTCCGCTTGACCACGCGCCCTTCGATACCCGCAATAATCGCCTCAAGAAAGGCCTCGGCAGCCTTGCCGGTTTCCTTCTCAAGCTGGACACAAGCTGGGGTGATTACCTTCTCCCACAGGTCCTCAACGCGCTTGAGATCCTCCGTGCTTAATTTCATCCCTAAGTCACCCAGTTCAAATGTGAATGAGAACCCAATGGATGGCTAACTTACTTCCTTTAGTGTTCTTACCATCCCCCTCCTTGTCGATCGAATCCTCATTTTCCTTGCCGGGGTGTGTGGCAGCTTTGCACGGGTCAGCCAAATGCATCTGACACGACCGAATCTTACCGGAATCTTGTTTATCCCCCTTCCTTCTTGCTTTCTGCGTCTCGTCATGGGTTGCCGCAGCCGCCAATTCGTCCGCATCGGGCTCAAATTCACTTTCGTCGGAGTCGCTTTCGGAGTCGGAAGGGGACGTGTAGTCTTCATCGATACGTCAAGGCGGCATAATGGAGCCACCACCAATCATTTTATCTCCTTTCTCCTTCACTTGAGCCTTGTCCTTCTCCCTGATTCGGTCCTCAAGCACCATCGCACGCCAGATGCATTCTAAGAGGCTCAGCGACAGCATGTCCTCACCATTTCCACCTTGTATTTCATTAGACTCCTCTTCATTTTCCTCAACAAATAGATCCACCGCTTGCTTCTTGTACGTCGAGTGCGCGATCTGGTGGGCGATCCCCACCACTCTGGCGAGCACCCGCTTCAGACCTCCTTGTGTGCTCTCTGCCTCATCAAGGGTTTGAATGTCAGGTCCACTGACGTTTGAGAAGGGTGTAGTCAAGGGTTCCGGGCGATTTGCGATGCGGAAGTGGCCACTCCTGAGCCACAATGGCTCACCATTGGGTTCCATTGGGTTACGCAAGACACTAGGCTTTGGCCACGGTGGGCTGAAGATAATCCTGCAATCATCGCTGTCCAAGGGTTCAAGGGTACAGCCCCCATTTGCTGTAGGTTCCTCAGGCGCACTTATCTGCAGTACCTTCGGGGGATGCGTTAATTCAGGTTTTTGGTGAGTAACGCCAGGACGTACCTCCATCTGGAACGGCACTGGCACTGGCGCTCGTACGGGTTGAGGGATTTTGACCCCCAGCGGGGGCTTGGAGCTCGATGCAAGAGGCTCAGAGACTAAATGAGTCGCTTCGGGGGCCCCGTGACCTTTCGCAGCAGGTGTCTTGCCATAATGAGTTAGAGAAACATTTCCAGATCGCTTGCCAGAGAGGAAACTCACTGGTGTAAATGGATATGTCCAGTATGGTCCAGGAGCAGCCCCACTTCCCTGTAGAAGTTCGCCAATGTCCTCAACAGGGCCCTCGCGTTGTGGTTAGCACAGGCCACGCCGTACACCAATCAACCTCGCACACCTTCGAACGCAGTGAGCACGTGCTCTTCTGAGAACCATTTCCTTTTCCTTTGCGCTGGTTTGGTGCCATGTTGAACACAATCGGATGAATATTAGTTCTGGTTTTTTTTGATGGTTGGGTGGTAGAAGACAGGAGGCAGTCTTCTTATCACGTGATCAGTTGGCAACTTCGGGACGCATAATTGGACATGCGCGCGTCCGTGGCCCGCAATCTCCGATTTCTTCCGCTAATATCCGTCATACTGGGCGCGAATGTAGCTATTGCACATACAAAAATATCTATTATGTAACTATACTTGAATTGGTCCCAGGTTTCTCAACACACTGATTATTGAAGGCATACAATGTACATGGAAACTGTTATGGGGCAGAGCACAGAGCTTACTCATTCTCTAGCCCATCAGAACCACTTCCAGAGTCGCTATTACTCGTGGACTCGTCGTCATCATCCTCCGTATCCGTATCACCTTCAAGGAAAACGCCTGCTTGCTGATGCTTCCTAAACATGGATTAGGACATATATGGACATGATTTGTAGAACTACATACTGTTCCAGGTATGCATAGACGTCCCTCTTCACCCAATCTGGCACTCACAAGCTCCCGATCTTGTAGTATGCCGCTAGGAGCCGGGCCTGCTCCTGAACCTCATCCTCACTCCACCTTGTCTTCGCTTCCCGCAAAATTGGAGCCCATTTGCGTTGCCTAGCTTGTACGGGTGGCACCCCGCTGTCGTTGGTCCGTCTGCCTTTGGGATTAGCGGCGGTCTTCTTCACATTTCGTCGGAATTTTGCCCTATAGTGTTCCCTGCGCATAGCCCGTGTGTGTTCAAGTGACCTGGTCGAATAAAAAGTGAGCTCCAGGCTTACTAGCAAAGGTTAGTCATGTGATACTTACTGGGCATTCCAGTACTGCTTGCTCTTACGGATGCATGCTAGTTCACACTGTTCATCAGGAGTCCGATACCTTAATTGGCCAGTGGACGCATCGACGACCTTGCGGGGGGTAATTTTATTGTCATTGAAGCGGCAGGCGTCGATGGTTTGCCCCTGGTGCCTACGTAGGTTGTACCGAGAAGAGAAGAACCTCATACATTTGTCGCACCAGAACTGGTTTACCGCCACGGGTACAGCGGTCATTGGGCCAAGATCCAAGATTTGAATTGGTCTCATTCGCGCGTCTCTCATGACAGGGCTCTCACCATAATGTAATGATCGCACATGTACATATTATAATATACCTGAATGATTTACTGCTGCTCGGATGTGCAGGATCCCTCTGAACTCACCAACCAAAAGCCTACTTTTGTATTCTGTTGGCACGGAGTATGCTCCATACCAATTTAGCTCTCTATATTAATACTGTGAGTATTTTGTATTACCTTGAGGTGTTTCCAACGATTGCCCAGGCTGTATACGTGACTTACACCTCTTGCTCCATACGGCAGACACATTGTTTTGAAATTGCCTGGGGATAGAGGGAGGGTGACGACTCACGAAGCATGCCAAAGTGATGTACTACACCCCCCCTGCATATTGATAATGCACACCCTGAATCTCTCACAGGACACCGAGCGACAAGTGCAAAACAAGTACGTACCAAGGCGATCTCAGTCCTCAAAATGGGGGATCCGATAATTTCACACCATTTTTTTATTTTAATTCTGGACTATAAGGAGACTGTAAATCACTTATTCCAAGGACTTTAGCGATCGCGCAAGTCTCTCCAGAAATAAAACCTTTCGACCGTGCTTTGTCTTTCGGCAGTGTTCTCCCTTTGGTGCCTGATCACCGGCCGGGTTGCGCCTGTCACCGCTGTCACCGCTGTCAACCTGTCACCACCGTTCAATGCGTGAGCCTGAACCTTAATACAGTTTAACGCTGTGAATAGTGGATTGAATAGTGGGTTCAGAGACGACACTACAGACGACGCTCTACGAGACTCACCTCAACTGAACAAATAAATATTCAAATTGCCAAGGTCTCGGCCCCGTTCAGCCGTCTGTCAGCGGCACTCGTCCGACCTGACGGGCCAACTTGGCGGCCGCGGTTGGAGATGCCTTCCACCAAAAAACGTCCGCAGTCGCCAACAATTGATGAACCACCTCAGAAACGCTCCAAAAGGACAACTCAAGCTCAAATTGTCTCTCCAAAGAGGCGGAAGCGCGGGTCTAAAGACCAACGTCTCTATGATCTGCAGAAGCTGGAATGCACGCGACGGTTGGCTGTCTTTACGAGTAGACCAAGTGAATTAAGTACTGCGCAACCCATTAGATCCACAACCGCTGGCATCGGTCGCGCCATCGCGACTACTGCTGACCCCAGACCTCGAAGTCCTAACAGACGGAGCCCTTCGCCCGTAACTCTACATAGTCCACCACCCATTTTTATAAATGATGATTCATTTGTATTCGATGGATCTAATAACACACCCGGCGCGTCGCGAACCGGTTCGCAAACACCCCCCGGCGACATACGAAACAATCGCACAACCCTCCGCCAAACCAACCACCTGGATGCCGTCACGCCAACATGGAATACACGTCGAAGTAACCAAGCTACACAGTGGAAGTCGGTCATCATTCCCAAACTAATACCTGTGTATCTTGCAAATCGCGCGAAAACGAAGTCTGGCAGGACCCCACCACCCCTGAAGCCACCCCACCTGTGTCAATGCAGTACTTCAGCATTGAAAGTTGACTTAATGACCTGGGACTGCACGTACTCTTCTGATTCCCATATGGGGTGCTCACTGACCCACATACCATCAGGTTGCTCACATCAGATCTTGTCAGTCTGTGAGTGCTATCCAGCCAGTGTCCAACTGGTGGAGATGGGTTACTTTCCTTGTGCCCCGGTCCGCCCTACCCTCACCTTCGATATCAACCTACTGGAGCTTGTAACGATTGCATCGCATCACATGGCACCAAACGTGACTGGGTGGTCCAGCTCTCTTCAAGAATTCCTTTTGCTTCGCGGGTACTTACTTGGTGAGAAGGTATGTGGCACTGTAAGAACCGTTAATTCAATCGGTAAACTTAGACTCACGTAGGATACGATACGGCGGTGCTTCGGAAATGCGTTGCATTGGTATCAAGCTCTAACTGCGATGGCAAAACACGAAGTCAACACTTGGATCCGAAATGCGACATCTGCCACAAATCACCCCCTTTCACGTATCTCTCCGACGGCTGGCGGCATGGAGGATGTGAAAGAAGAGGTACCAACTCAACCGCAAGGGGTTATGGTGGAGGAGATTGAGGATGAGGGTGATGTCAGCCAGTCACCACCACCTCATTCTGCGATCGACATGGCCGGCTCGCAGCCATTACCATTCCCGATGCCAAGGGATTACCCGCATGCGAACGAGAGTATCCCAAATGCCAGTTCACCTTCAGTTTATTTACAGAGACAATGTCCAATCTGTTTCTCCAGAAGCAGACCGAATTTAAAGACCTCGGCGTGCGTCCCAACAATCGTGATGGTACATGAATACTAGCTCATATTTCCATCAGTGCTCAGGTCATTGTATGTATTGACACCAACTTTGCACAGTGAAGGTGCCACTCATGTTATCCCGATCCAGTGGATCAGCATCCAGACACCCACTTCCTCCCTGTGCATGAAGTCGAAGCCATGAAGTGCGTTGTTGAACAGGCAAGGCTGTCAGGTGATGCCAATTCACGTCCATCATTACCGGGCGACACCCTGGATGACTGCGAGAAGGTGTTTGTGGCAGCACAGAGCCACATCGTGAAAGCAAATAGTGCCATATTTGCAGATATGGCATTGATGGCACTTTTGTGCCATCACGACCGTCCCTTGTTTCTTGTCAACATGACCTCACCCGGCGAACGCCAGTACTATGCGTTAGCACTCATCAAAGCCATATATCAGCACCTTCCGGGCGATTGGACAGTCGGGGTTCTATATGATATAGCGTGCCAGCTTGAACGCAGCATGCGCAAGGTACGCGTTCCGTACACCGCTACTGTCCCCGATCTGAATCAGGTTTTAGTACGGCTTCTTACCCAAATACATCGATCGAATGACGTTCGCAGTCTCCGTGTTTCATGCATTCGGCCATCAGTGGGCGTGTCAGCTTGTCTACCATCCTCGGAAATGCAAAGGTTATGGGCTTTCGGATGGGGAGGGCTGTGAGAGGCTTTGGAGCGCACTTAGGAAGATGATACCTTCTCTACGCTCGGCTGGGGTACGTCTTCTGCTTCATTTAGTTCGCTATTCTCATCGGTGGTCTGCAGTACTGGCGACGCTTATTTGCGCTCGACTACCATCTTATCTGGTTTGAGCAGAAAAATCTGTTAGAAATGGGTTGTTGGGCTCAGCGAAAGTGGGACAGTGCGCTTGATCGTCAGCTGCGTGCGAGAGTTGACCTTCAGGAGTTGGGTGTACTGCTGGCCGAGTTGGAACGCAAGTGGGATGCACAAGTAAAAGCTCAGCTCGTCTCTACACCACATAAGCAATGAGCCTCAATGCTGCGGCCTTATATGTTGACATTCATCGCAGGGCAACACAAGAATATTGCCGATCGCGCTATCTCAGGTATTATAGAGCATCAGGGTCTCCTCAGGAAGATGAAACGCGACCTCAAACGTGCATTGGGACGGAAAGGCAGAGCAAGGACCGTCAACGAAACTCTCACCGCCGAGGCGGAGATCGAGTCCTCAACGGAAGCAATCAAATCGCTTGAAGGGACGATTTCGGAAAGGATGTCGTCACTTGGTATCTCAGAAACGCCGAAGGGTAGCCTTAAAAAGTTGAAGGGCAACACATTCCTTCGCCTACGGATGAATGCGCTTGTGCTGCGAGAGAGAATTATTCAGAATTCGATTTCGCGTAAGTTTGAAATGGAGAAGCTCGATCGTTTGGTCCTCTATGGTGATCGGATGGGTGAGCGGTTTTATTTGGGTACCACCGTAGTAGTTTCCTGACACCTTGAACAGCTAATCGAGATCATACTCAGCTCAAGCAGCATCTCAATCGGCGCAAGGGTAGCCACACTCGACTGGTCAAGTCCTACAAAAAACTCCGCCAGGAAATGCAAGACCTCATGCTCCAAGGGGATGCCCCTATAGGTGTCAAAGTCCCTTCCCCAGTAATTGGCGAAAATCTATGGGAGTTAGATGTAGACAACGACCTATGGACAGAGATTGTTCTGGATCAATTCCAGGACAACGACGCGCCAAAGTGGCTCTGCGACAAGCCTATGAAGCAAGGGATCCGCGCTATGCTGGAGTTACGACGATGTGACAAAGAGCTCAAACGACTCACTCACGAGCACAGCACGATGTGTGCCTGGCTTCAAAGACAGGCAGACCAGCTGAAACGCGCTAGTTATATCGCTCAAGGTGAGTAGCACCACTATTCCCTTGAGCTCCTGGTCCTAATCTGCCCCTAGATAATATGCCACTTCTGTATCAGATAGAACAGCGCTGCGCCGATCTCAAATATCTCAGTTGTGCGTGGAGCATGGATATAAATATCACCACCCAGTCAGATCTGCTCTCAAACCAATCGCCCATCCATAACCTACCGGAGAGCCGACCTCCCTCGTCTGTGTCCAGCGATTCACTCGATGAAGAAGATGCGGTGGGGGCAGTGTGGGACGAGCTAGAGGCTGTTTTGCAAGCTCAAGAGGAGGTCATTTTGCAAACAGAGGGAGCCAATTTAGTAGGTGATGAGCACATAGACGAAGACGCGCAATTCAACGCTTCTGGAATTCGAAGCGACACACCCAGCACGTCTGCAATCCAGAAGGTCAACATGGTCACAATAACCAGTCTTGCATGTCAATCATGGCCTCTCATCTTATGCTCAAGGCCCGATCCTGACTCACACCATCCCACACCATCTTGCCTACTTTTGCCATTATGACTTCCAATCCCAGCTGTAGAATATGAATGCCAAACACAGCCCTCTGTGCCTCAGCCTCCTACCTTCCATGCCCAACAACCCTGGGTGGGTCCCGGCGGATCTGAGGATGTAGCCCGAGCCCGAGCATCACCAACGGGAAGGTTCTCCACATGCCCAGATCAAATAGCAGCGTTGAAGGATCCTTCTACCTGGGTGCATGGCAGAGTCATTGCCACCCTTGGCGATATCTTCTGTTATGACTCCCATGCAGGAATCAGGGAACGGCGCTACGACATTCTCCCATATGATCTGTTCTATTTTTGGGAGGAGTATCAAAGCAGAAACACTTCCGATCAGGACTTCTGGCGCACCAGCTGCGGTCTCGAGAAGACTGTGAGTCCAATTGAGTGCCGCGCATGGCTGGCACCAGTACTTCTCAATTCCCACTGGCATCTCCTCACTTTTGATTGGATCGATTTGGAAGTCCGGATCTACGATTCATTTGCGGCGAGCCCCCCTAACCTGCGTTTAACTGCATTCGGTGCTTCCCTTCGTGGTTTCGCCATGGAAAGCCTTAACTTAGGGAAGAAAGAATGGCTCATTGTTCCTGAGCAGGTACATAGTCACCATTGTGGTTTGTTCAGACTCTGACTCTCATACTTAGCGCGGCTGCCGTCAAAAAAATGCTATGGATTGTGGGGTGTATGTATTATGGGACATATACTGCCTTTCATATTATGGAGGACTTTGCCACAAAACTGCAGCTGAGGTATCGTCTTGGCGGTTGACACTTCCTACATATTTTGAGTTACTCAGTCCATATAAAGGGAAAGGGCGATCAAAGGCGCCGACGTCTGTAGATAAAGTCATAACACTCGATTCAGATTGACTCTCCTTCCTGGTCCATGTACGTATTGATGCTCTATTGATTTGACAGTGTGCCATTTGGGACTTAATAATGGATCAAGCTCTATAGCCACTCCCAAGGATATAGGTCAGTGAAGGTAGATTCAAATTCTGAAGGGGTATAGCTAGATTTCGAAGGTATAGACGGCCCGCACTGCGTATACACTACAAACATTTCTGAACGTATCGAGAAGCACCGGACACGCGAAACCTCAGCCGCTTTGCTGAAGTCCACAAATGTATAACACGAGGTCAATATTAAGACATAAAATCGAGGATTTCTGCGGATCGACGGTACGATAACTCGTTGGATGCCCGATGACGCGGTCTCGGTAAATCATAGGCCAGCGAATGCTACTGAGAAAGTAGTGTATTGACAGTAGCAACGTGTACAATAAAAACGAAAATTTACATTGATCGCCAGGTCGATGATTCGTTGAATGCGCGATCGTGCACTTTCTATGGCGTATATTCAACTTGTACTACTTGTAATCATATTATATTCATACTAGGAACGTGTACATTGGGTATCTATTCGAAAAAACACAACCCCCTATGAAACTCCGGCGCTGGAATGCTCGTGGGGACCCCATACCTGTGAAAAAAAAGTTGCATATACCAGGCTCTCTCTCTCTCTCTCTCTCCTCCAACAGAGGAGAGAGAGCGAGAGGAGAGCCTGTGGCCGGCGGGTCCAACCATACCAAATCCAAATTTGGCGGACGGTTCCCTATCCGGGACGACGTGAATCTGTCCCGGGTGTCCGCTCCACTCGCCACCCGGCGTGCGTCGGCACCACCCACCCAGCGTCCCCGCCACCCAGCATCTGTCCTGCCATCTGGCATCTGTCCTGCCATCCGGCGCACACCTTGCCACCCAGTGCACATTCCCATCACCCAGCCATCCTGCCACCCAATGTCCATCCCGTCTGTCCTGCCATCCCCACCCAGCACAGCCGTCCTGCCCAGTGTCTGTCCCACCACCTGGCACACATCTTGCTACCCAGCAATGGCACGCATCCTGCACCTGGCGCCTACCACCCAGTGTTTGTCCTGCTGGCGTGTGTCCTGCCACCTGGCATGTGTTGCAAGCATCATGACAGGCAAGCTGCCCAAAAATTCGCTAGAAATTTTGTTGATTTTTCTGTATCTAGCCTACATGCAATACAAGCTACTACAGGAGGTGCGCACCTGTGCTTCCGCTGTACCATACAGGAGCAATTCAGCAGCTGCTCTATTGAAGGTGACGGCCTGTCAACCTGTCCAGATGTGCCAGCCACCCAAAAAATTTCTAGAATTTATGTCTATTTTTCTGTATCTAGTCTATGTACAGTATAATCTGCTGAAGAAGTCATGAATCTGTCCTGCCCCTGTACCATGCAGCAGCCATCCAATGGCTGTTCTATTGAAGTTGACAGCCTGTCAACCCGTCCGGACATGCCAGCCACCCAAAAATTTCCTAGAATTCCTGGTATCCATCTAGAATTTCTGTCTATTTCTCTGTATCTAGTCTACATATAGTATGATCCACTGAAGAAGTCATGAATCTGTCCTGCTCCTGTGCCGTGCAGCAGCCATCCAATGGCTGTTCTATTGAAGTTGATGGCCTGTCAACCTGTCTGGATGCGCCAGCTGCCCAAAAATTTCCTA